>Ga0157371_10000497_pt1 | contig 47594 bp, 44 predicted proteins | sample C45metaG_FD_113462 | JGI IMG/M metagenome (GOLD analysis project Ga0157371, IMG submission 113462) | Corn rhizosphere microbial communities from Kellogg Biological Station, Michigan, USA - C4-5 metaG | ecosystem: Host-associated > Plants > Roots > Rhizosphere > Soil | place: USA: Michigan... | reverse complement strand
CACCGCGTTGAATGGCCGTCGCGGTCTGGCGCCCGCTGCTACAGGGGCCGTGTTGCCTGCCGTAGCCCGCTGCTACACCGCGCATCCCTGTAGCAGCTGGCGCAGCCTGCGTTGGCGCGCGCAGCGGGCCCGGGTTTTCCCCTGACACACCGCGGTGAATGGCCGTCGCGGTCTGGCGCCCGCTGCTACAGGGGATTTTGTTGCCTGCCGCTGCCCGCTGCTATACAGCGTATCCCTGTAGCAGCTGGCGCAGCCTGCGTTGGCGCGCGCCGCGGGCCCGGGTTTTACCCTGACACACCACGGTGAATGGCCATCGCGGTCTGGCGCCCGCTGCTACAGGGGCCGTGTTGCCTGCCGCCGCCCGCTGCCACTCCGCGCGTCCCTGTAGCAGCTGGCGCAGCCTGCGTTGGCGCGCGCAGCGGGCCCAGTAATCCGTCTGGCCCATTGCATTGAATGGTTTACGAGCGCATAAGTCCCGCTGATAGTGCAGCGGACACTCAACACGTTACGCGCAAAGCGCTACTCTTCTTTGAATCAAGGCTTCCCATTGTCTGCGCGCCAAGCTTTAATTTCGGTTACGACGCCTTCTGACTGTCTTCGTGTGCGCCCCGTTAGAATAGAAAAGCAAATACGCTCCCGCCAGGTCTTCGCAGATCTCGATAATCAACAATTTTTTAATTGCTCGTTAAGGTCAGTCATATGTTACTGGCCATCATTCGTTTACCCTGTCTATGTCTCTCGACATCACGTTTAGCGCTCGGCAACACGACTTTACTCATGCCATACAACGGGCGCCTCATTCCCTATAGCTGACAAATAATGCAGGTCAACATTCATCGATCTTGCACGGCGCCATAGTGCAAATGTGTAGCGGCAATAAGTTACCCACACCATAAAAAAAGCCCCTGCCTATCGGTCAGGGGCTCTGCTGATCATTCGAAGTTTCAGCCAAACAACCAATAGCCCAGCGCAGTCAGTACCAGCACGGCCAGTACCGGGCGCAGGATGCGGTAGGCCTTGGGATTGCTGCGTTTGAAACGCTTGACCTGCCCGCTGGTACCCTCGCTGAAACGCTTGCTGAACGCATAGGCACGGTTGATGCCACCCACGCGCTCGTCGTCGAGGTTTTGCGGGGCGGTGGCGCGGCCGAGGAAGTCGCTGACGCGGCGATTGAGGCCGGCCATGAACCGGTTGCTCAAGGGCCGTTCGACGTCGCAGAACAGGATGACCCGGGTCTGGTCGGTCTCGTTTTTCACCCAATGGACGTAGGTCTCGTCGAACATCACATCCTCACCGTCGCGCCAGGCATAGACCTGACCGTCGACGTAGATACGGCAATCGTCCGAATTGGGCGTTGCCAACCCCAGGTGATAGCGCAATGAACCGGCAAACGGGTCGCGGTGCGGGTTGAGATGGCTGCCACCGGGCAACAGCGCGAACATGGCGCCTTTCACATTGGGGATGCGGCTCAGCAACTCGACCGTTTTCGGGCACAGCAAATCCGCCGACGGCAGGGGTTTGTCGTACCACTTCAGGTAAAAGCGTTTCCAGCCTTTCTTGAAGAACGAACCAAAGCCGGCATCGTTGTTTTTCTCGGCGGCACGAATATACCCTTCGTCGAACAGGTGCATCGCCTCGGCACGGATGGTCTGCCAGTTATCCTTGAGCAAATCCAGCTCGGGGAATCGGCTGCGGTCGAGGTAAGGCTTGGACGGCACGCTGGAAAACAGGTACATCAAGGCGTTGTACGGCGCGAACAAAGCCGAGTGGTTGACGAATTGGCGCAGCACCGGCAAGCGCGCCTTGCCGCGCAGGTGGACGTACGCCGTGCTGCCGATGAACAGCAGCAACAGCGCCGCCTTGGCGGCGAACGAAAGGGTCATGGAGCAAACTCCTCGGGTGGGCAGTTCGCCATGATAAACCGTGAATCATCCGGGCAACACCCAGAGTGCTCATCACACGCTGGGCGCCCGATGAAAATCAGTCGATCAGGCCTGCAGTTCCTGGTCGGTGAACAGGTCGCTGAAGAGCATGCTCGACAGGTAGCGCTCGCCGGAGTCCGGCAGGATCACCACGATGGTCTTGCCCTGCATTTCCGGTTTTTCGGCCAGGCGCACCGCCGCAGCCATCGCGGCACCACAGGAAATACCACAGAGGATGCCCTCCTCCTGCATCAACCGCAGGGCCATGGCCTTGGCCTCCTCATCGCTGACCAGAGCCACCTGGTCGACCAGCGACAGGTCGAGGTTCCTGGGGATGAAGCCGGCCCCGATGCCCTGAATCTTGTGCGGCGCCGGGGTGATCTCTTCACCCGCCTTGGCCTGGGTGATGATCGGCGAACCGATCGGCTCCACGGCCACCGACAGGATTGGCTTGCCCTGGGTGTGTTTGATGTAGCGGGAAATCCCGGTGATGGTGCCGCCGGTGCCCACGCCGGCCACCAGCACATCGACCGCGCCATCGGTGTCATTCCAGATTTCCGGCCCGGTGGTCTTTTCGTGGATGGCCGGGTTGGCCGGATTGTCGAACTGCTGCGGCATGAAATAGGTAGAGGGGTCGCTCGCCACGATTTCGCTGGCCTTGGCGATCGCGCCTTTCATGCCCTGGGCCGGCTCGGTCAACACCAATTCGGCGCCCAGCGCCTTGAGGACCTTGCGGCGCTCCAGGCTCATCGAGGCAGGCATGGTCAGCATCAGCTTGTAACCGCGTGCAGCGGCAACGAACGCCAGGCCGATACCGGTGTTGCCGGAGGTCGGCTCGACGATGGTCATGCCCGGTTTGAGACGCCCATTGCTTTCCGCATCCCAGATCATGTTGGCGCCGATCCGGCACTTCACCGAGTAGCCCGGGTTGCGCCCTTCGATCTTGGCCAGCACCGTGACCCCGCGCGGGGCGATCCGGTTGATTTGGACCAGCGGCGTGTTGCCGATGGAATGGGCGTTGTCAGCGTAGATGCGGCTCATGACGGAGGTCCTTGTGCACCAGCGGAAAAACTCAAGGGTAAGCCCGCCTCGACAGCGAGTCCAGCGAACGGATTGCTGTGTGGACAGTCAATCCTCTTACAACGTTCAGGACCCGACCGATGAAAGCCCGATATCGCTGGCCCTTATGGACCCTGGCAGGCATTGCCGGGCTGCTGCTGGTGCTGCAACTGGCGTTGCCCTACCTGGTTCGCGACTACCTCAATGACAAACTGGCCGACATGGGCGAGTACCGCGGTCATATCGCGGACGTCGACCTGGCCTGGTGGCGCGGCGCCTACCGGATCAATGGCCTCGACATCGTCAAGACCACCGGCAAGGTGCCCGTGCCGCTGCTGCGCGCCCCCGTGATCGAGATCGCCGTCAGTTGGCACGCCCTGTGGCATGACCACGCCGTGGTCGCCGAAGTGCAGTTCTGGCAGCCGGAGCTCAACTTCGTCGACGGCGGTGCGAACAAGCAGGCTTCGCAGACGGGTGAAGGCACCGACTGGCGGGCCCAGTTGGGCAAGTTGCTACCCATCACCCTCAACGAGGTGCGTATTGACCAGGGCAAGATCGCCTTTCGCAATTTCAACTCCAGTCCCCCGGTCAACATCCAGGCAACCGATGTCGATGCCAGCCTGTTCAACCTGACCAATGTGCAAGACGTGGAAGGCAAGCGCGACGCGCGTTTCGAAGCCAAGGCCAAACTGTTCGGTCAGGCGCCTCTGGAGTCCCGGGCGACATTCGACCCCATGAGCAACTTCGAAGACTTCGAATTCCGCCTGCGGGCGACCAACCTGGAGCTGCGACGCATGAACGATTTCGCCAGCGCCTATGGCAAATTCGATTTCAACGCCGGGCACGGTGACATTGTGATCGAGGCCGACGCCGACAAAGGCCGCTTGAGCGGCTACATCAAGCCGCTGCTGCACGACGTCGATGTGTTCAACTGGCAGCAGGACGTGGAAGACCGCGATAAAGGCTTCTTCCGTTCGGTTTGGGAAGCGGTGGTCGGTGCCAGCGAAACGGTATTGAAGAACCAGCGCAAGAACCAGTTCGCCACCCGCGTGGAGCTCAGCGGCAACGTGCATCGCCAGGACATCAACGGCCTGCAGGCCTTCTGGCAAATTCTGCGCAACGGCTTCGTGCAAGCCTTCAACGCGCGCTACGAACAGGCACCGCCATCGTCTGACTGAGCAGTCAGCGCTGCGCAGCCAGGCCCGACAACGGTATAGTCGACGCCTGGCTTGCACCCATCATGTTCGAGGAAGGTTCGATGAAGTTCGAAGGCACTGGCGCGTATGTCGCCACCGACGATTTGAAGCTGGCGGTCAACGCCGCCATTACCTTGCAGCGGCCCCTGCTGGTCAAGGGTGAACCCGGCACGGGCAAAACGATGCTGGCCGAGCAACTGGCGGCGTCCTTCGGCGCGCGCCTGATCACCTGGCACATCAAGTCCACCACCAAGGCCCACCAGGGGCTTTACGAGTACGACGCGGTGAGCCGGCTGCGCGACTCGCAACTGGGCGTGGACAAGGTTCACGACGTGCGCAACTATTTGAAGAAGGGCAAGTTGTGGGAGGCGTTCGAAGCCGAGGAGCGGGTCATTCTGCTGATCGATGAAATCGACAAGGCCGATATCGAGTTTCCCAATGACCTGCTGCAGGAACTCGACAAGATGGAGTTCTATGTCTACGAAATCGATGAAACCATCAAGGCCCGCCATCGCCCCATCATCATCATTACGTCGAACAACGAAAAGGAGTTGCCCGACGCCTTCCTGCGGCGCTGCTTCTTCCACTACATCGCCTTCCCCGACCGCGCCACGCTGCAGAAGATCGTCGACGTGCACTTTCCGGACATTCAGAAAACCCTGGTCAGCGAAGCGCTCGACGTGTTCTTCGATGTGCGCAAAGTGCCGGGCCTGAAGAAAAAGCCGTCCACTTCGGAGTTGGTCGACTGGCTGAAATTATTGATGGCCGACCACATCGGCGAAGCCGTGCTGCGCGAGCGCGACCCGACCAAGGCCATCCCGCCATTGGCCGGGGCGCTGGTCAAGAACGAACAGGACGTGCAATTGCTCGAACGCCTGGCATTCATGAGCCGGCGCGGCAATCGCTGAGCCACGCGCACTGCCAACCCGCGACTGCCAGGGGCGATCGTCATGCTGCTCAACCTGTTCAACGAAATGCGTGCCGCACACGTACCGGTGTCCGTGCGTGAACTGCTGGACCTGATCAACGCACTGGAACACAACGTCGTGTTCGCCGACATGGACGAGTTCTACTATTTGGCGCGCGCCATTCTGGTCAAGGACGAGCGCCATTTCGACAAGTTCGACCGCGCCTTCGGTGCTTACTTCAACGGTTTGCAGGACCTCGACCCGCACCTGCAGGCGATGATCCCCGACGACTGGCTGCGCAAGGAGTTCGAGCGTTCGCTGAGCGCCGAGGAACGCGCCCAGATCCAGTCGCTGGGAGGCCTGGACAAGCTGATCGAGGCATTCAAGCAGCGTCTTGCCGAGCAGAAGGAGCGCCATGCCGGTGGCAACAAGTGGATCGGTACCGGCGGCACCAGCCCGTTCGGTTCCGGCGGTTATCACCCCGAAGGCATTCGCGTCGGCGATGCCGGCGAACGCCAGGGCAAAGCGGTGAAAGTGTGGGAACAGCGCGAGTACCGCAACCTGGACGATCAGGTGGAGCTGGGCACGCGCAATGTCAAGATCGCCCTGCGCCGCCTGCGCAAGTTCGCGCGCCAGGGCGCGGCAGACGAACTGGACATCGACAGCACCATCGACCACACCGCGCGCGACGGCGGCCTGTTGAACATCCAACTGCGTCCCGAGCGGCGCAATACCATCAAGCTGCTGTTGCTGTTCGACATCGGCGGCTCGATGGATGCGCACGTCAAAGTGTGCGAGGAACTGTTCTCTGCCTGCAAGACCGAGTTCAAGCACCTGCAGTATTTCTACTTTCACAACTTCGTCTACGAGTCGGTGTGGAAGGACAACCTGCGGCGCAACGCCCAGCGCACTTCGACCCAGGACCTGCTGAACACCTACGGGCCGGACTACAAGGTCGTCTTCATCGGTGATGCGTCCATGGCGCCCTACGAGATCACCCAGCCCGGTGGAAGTGTCGAGCACTGGAACGAAGAACCCGGCTACCTGTGGATGCAGCGCTTTCGGCAGCATTACAAGAAGCTTATCTGGATCAACCCGTACCCCAGGGACACGTGGGGCTATACCGCCTCGACCCAGATCGTTCGCGAGTTGCTCGACGATCACATGTACCCGCTGACCCTCGAAGGCCTGGAAGACGGCATGCGCTTCCTGGCCAAGTGACGCCTCAACGCTCGCGGCGCACCGTCACGGCCTGACGGCGACCGCCGCGAACGACCCAGGCAAGCAGCAGAAACAGGCTTTCCACCAGCCAGGCCAGCAGTAATGCACTGACCAGGCCCCAAGCAATGGCCGCCGGGGCCAGCAGCACCTGATAGCTGTAGCCGTCGAGTGTCTCTTGGCGCAATTGCGGGTCGGCCGTGACGATCACGTGCCAGGCACGCTGGTACCAGGGGCCCTGCAGCGCGCGCCACTCGCGGTCCAGCAGCTGGGCACGGCTCAGCAGGCTGGCAATGCTGTCGGCGTCACTGCGAAAGACCGGATCCTGGCTGTTGCGATAATGCGCCAGCAAGGCCTGAAGATCCCCGTTGAAAAACCGCTGGGCGGTGTCGTTGAAGCCCTTGAGGCTTATCTGCGCTTCCAGCCGGTGGGCTTCGACGCGCTGGCCGTAATCCTTGATCAGCCCGGGCACTTGCACACCGATGAGCAATCCGGCGGCGAACAGGAATAAACGCAGATAGCTTCGCAGCATGGGCAGTCTCTCAGGGTCGGTTACGCGCAATGGCCGCGGGCGACGCACTCGCCCTGGCGCCAAAGGCTCCAGTCACCCGGCTCATAGCGGTTCCAGGTTTCGTTTTCGGTCAGCGGCTCGGTGGCAATCACGGTGACCACGTCGTTGGGCGTGGTCTCGGCCTGGAAGTCGACGATCACGTCCACGTCTTTGAGCCGGGCCGGCCCGAAAGGTGCCCGGCGGGTGATGTGCACCAGCTTGGTCGAACAGAAGCAGAACAGCCAGTCGCCATCGCTGAGCAGGCCATTGAACACGCCCTTGCCGCGATACTCGGCGCAGGCCTGGACCAACACCGGTAGCAGCCGTTCGAAATCGACCGGTTCAGGAAAGGCTTCACGGACGCGGCTGAGCAGGTCGCAGAAAGCGGCTTCGCTGTCAGTGTCGCCAACCGGGCGATAGAACCCGCCGCTGGCGCGATGGAAGTCGGCCAGTTGCCCGTTGTGGGCGAAGCACCAGTTGCGCCCCCAGAGCTCGCGCACGAAGGGGTGGGTGTTGGCCAGGCAGACTTTGCCCACGTTGGCCTGGCGGATGTGGCCGATCACCACTTCGCTCTTGATCGGGTAACGCTGCACCAGTTGCGCGACTTCCGACTCGCTGCTGGCAGCAGGGTCCTGAAACAGGCGCAGGCCGCGCCCTTCGTAAAAGGCGATGCCCCAGCCATCGCGGTGCGGGCCGGTACGGCCACCGCGCTGCATCAGGCCGGTGAAGCTGAAGACGATGTCGGTCGGGACGTTGGCACTCATGCCCAGCAGTTCACACATGGGACGGTTCTCGCATCAGGGGCAATCGCTACAGACGGGGTTCCACGCGCTGGCCGGCAGTCGCCGGTGCGGCCTGGCGCGGCAGCCGGGCATCGCCATCGAACGGCTCGTCCTCGGCATCGGCCGGTTGTGCCTGGGCCGCGGCCTGTTGCGCCTCGCGGCGCTCCCGGGCACGACGCAGAAACGGCCAGCGAATCAACGCCAGCAGCACGTACACGGCCAGGGCGCACAGCCCGTAGGCGGCCAGATCACTGATGGCCTGCCACACATTGCTGCCGACCTTGAACACCAGGTCCAGCGCCGTGACTGCCACGGCAGGGGCATACAGCTCGCGGCCGGCATCGACCACCGTGGGTGTCAGCAGCAGGACGGCGCCCAGCACGCGCAGCGGCTCGCGCAAGTAGCGCCACATCCAGCCGGTCATTCGCCAGATCACCAGCAGGCAGCCGAGGGCGGCAAATGCATACAGGCCCCAGGCAATCAAATAGTCGTTCTCGGTCATGGTGTCCATGGCAAGGCAGGCGGGTAGGCGCTTATGATAACGGCTTTTGGCCGTGCAGGCGCCCCCGGCGTCAGTTCGTCCGCCGCCAGTTCGCTTGGCGGCCCCTGCCCAGGAGTGCAATGCCATGTCGATCGACACCCACGCCCCGATTGCCCAGCCGGCGGACGGTGATGATCCGTACGCCTGGCTACAGGAGCGCGACAGCGCGCCCGTGCTCGACTACCTTAAAGCCGAAAACGCCTATGTGCAGGCGCAACTGGCGGATCAGCAAGCCTTGCGCGAACACCTGTTCCAGGAGATCAAGGGCCGTATTCGCGAAACCGATCTGTCGCTGGCCTCACCCTGGGGGCCGTGGCTGTATTACACCCGCACCACGGCCGGCGACGAGTACCCGCGCCACTATCGTTGCCCCCGCCCGGCCGACGACTCGCCCCAGGTCGACCCGAGCGCCGAGCAACTGTTGCTCGACCCCAATGAACTGGCGGCCGGCGGCTTCCTGTCGCTGGGCGCCTTCACGGTCAGCCCCGACCACCAACGCCTGGCCTACAGCCTCGACACCAGCGGCGACGAAATCTATCGGTTGTTCGTCAAGGACCTGGCCACCGGCGACATCGAGTCCCTGCCCTTCGAGCAGTGCGATGGCAGCCTGACCTGGGCCAACGACAGCCAGACGCTGTTCTTCGGCGAACTGGACGAAACCCACCGCCCGTACCGCCTGCATCGCCATCGGCTGGGCCAGCCCGGCGCCACCCTGGTGTTCCAGGAAGACGACGGGCGTTTTTTTCTGCACTGCTATCGCTCCAGCTCCGAGCGCCAGCTGTTCATCCTGCTCAACAGCAAGACCACCAGCGAAGCCTGGGCGCTGGATGCCGAACATCCCGAACAGGCGTTCACTTGCCTGGCGACGCGGGTCGAGCGCCATGAGTACTACCCAGACCACGGCCAGTTGGAAGGCGCCTGGCACTGGTTCATTCGCAGCAACCAGGACGGCATCAACTTCGCGTTGTTCCAGGCCCCCGAGGGGGCATCGCCCCCGCAGCGCGACCACTGGCAACCCTTGATCCCCCATCGCCCGCAGGTCATGCTCGAAGGCCTGACGCTCAATGCCGGCGCCTACACGCTGAGCCTGCGCGAGGGCGGCCTGCCGATCATCGAAGTGCATCCCGCCGGCAGCCCGGCCTACCGCGTGCAGCTTCCCGACGCAGCCTACAGCCTGTATGTCTCCGACAGCCTGGAGTTCGCCAGCCCGCGGATCCGTTTGCGCTACGAAGCACTCAATCGGCCAGGCCAGGTACGGCAGTTGCAATTGGCCGATGGCAGTCAGGCGGTGCTCAAGCAGACCCCGGTGCTGGGCGCCTTCGACGCCGATGACTATGTCAGCGAGCGGCTCTGGGCCACGGCGGGCGACGGTACGCAAGTGCCCATCAGCCTGGTGCGCAAGCGCGATACGCTCGGCCAGCCCGGGCCGTTGTACCTGTATGGCTATGGCGCCTATGGCGAGAGCCTCGACCCCTGGTTTTCCCATGCCCGCCTGAGCCTGCTGGACCGCGGCGTGGCCTTTGCCATCGCGCACGTGCGTGGCGGTGGCGAACTGGGGGAAGCCTGGTACCGCGCCGGCAAGCAGGAAAACAAAGGCAACACCTTCAGTGATTTCATTGCCTGCGCCGAGCATTTGATCGCACAGGACGTGACCCGCACCGATCGCCTGGTGATCAGCGGCGGCAGTGCCGGGGGCATGCTGATCGGCGCCGTGCTCAACCAGCGTCCCGAGCTGTTTGCAGCGGCGATCGCCGAAGTGCCCTTCGTCGACGTGCTCAACACCATGCTCGACCCCGACCTGCCATTGACCGTCACCGAATACGACGAATGGGGCAACCCCGAGGAACCCGAGGTGTACGCGCGGATCAAGGGCTATGCACCCTATGAAAACGTCAGTGCGCAGGCCTACCCGGCAATTCTGGTGATCGCCGGGTACAATGACAGCCGTGTGCAGTACTGGGAAGCGGCCAAATGGGTGGCACGCCTGCGGGCACGGAAAACCAACGACGCGTTGCTGTTGCTCAAGACCGAACTGGACGCCGGCCATGGCGGCATGAGCGGGCGCTATCAGGGGCTGCGCGACGTGGCCCTGGAATACGGCTTCGTGTTCAAGATCCTGGGCATCGCCGCCTGATGCACTTTCATCGCCCTGCGCCGCGCGCAGGGCGTTCAACCTCAGCCAAAGATGCGAGCCATGTCAGACGCGATACATCTCAAGCAGGAAATTCGCGACATGTTGATGGACTGCGGGCTGTTCAATCAGCTGATCGCCGCCGATTTTCATGCCGCCGCCGGTTACTTCGCCCTCTCCACGATGGCCAAGGACGAAATCATCTTTGCCGAAGGCGATGCTGGCACGTTCATGTGCATCATCCACTCGGGCGTGGTGTCGGTGCGCAAGACCGGCGCCGATGACCAGCAAGTGGAAATCGCCAGCCTGCGCAAAGGCCGCGCGTTCGGCGAAATGGCCGTACTCGATGGTGAGCGGCGCTCGGCCAGCTGCGTGGCCGCCAGCGATTGCCGGCTGCTGAGCCTGGGCAAGGATTCGCTGGAGAAAATGCTCAACGACTCACCCAAGGTGGCGGCGAAAATCATCCGCGCCCTGGCCGTGTCGTTGTCCAAGCGCCTGCGCATGGCCGATGGCCGCGCGCTGTCGCAACAGGTATAGCCCGGCCGCCATTGCCGCGGTTTCGCCCAGAAGCGTTAGAATGGGCGCCAGACCGTTATCAGCCCCCAGAGGTGAACCCATGAGTTCGTCCACGCCCCACACTGCCAAGCTCGACCGTATTCTCGCCGACGCCCAGCGCGACCGCGAAAGCGGCTACCGCGACAAAGCGCTGAAAATGTACCCGCACGTCTGCGGCCGCTGCGCCCGCGAGTTCGCCGGCAAACGGCTCAGCGAGCTGACCGTGCACCACCGCGACCACAACCATGACAACAACCCCCAGGACGGTTCGAACTGGGAGCTGCTGTGCCTCTATTGCCACGACAACGAGCACGCCCGCTACACCGACCAGCAGTACTACGCCGAAGGCTCGACCAGCAGCCCCACCATCGCCAAGGCCACCCATAACCCGTTCGCTGCCCTGGCCGGCATGCTGAAAAAAGACTGAGTGATTTCGTGGCAGACAAACGCTACAGCTGTATTGGACTGTTCAACCCCAAGTCCCCGGAAAACGTCGGTTCGGTCATGCGCGCCGCCGGTTGCTATGGTGTCAACTCGGTGTTCTACACGGGCAAGCGCTACGAGCGCGCCCGTGACTTCGTCACGGACACCAAGCGCATCCACTACGACATCCCCCTGATCGGCATCGACGACCTGCAGAAGATCATCCCGCTGGGCTGTACGCCGGTGGCAGTGGAACTGGTCGACGGCGCGCGTCCGCTTCCGCAGTACACCCACCCCGATCGCGCCATCTACATCTTCGGCCCGGAGGACGGCTCGCTCGACCCCAGCGTGCGCGACTGGTGCGAAGACACCATCTACATTCCCACCACCGGCTGCATGAACCTGGCCGCCACGGTCAACGTCGTGTTGTACGACCGCATGGCCAAGGGTAACAACACGCGCTCGGGTCCTAAATTCAAGTAGTTGCCTGCCGGCCGATTGTGGCGATCGCGATGGAACAGCCCGGTATTTTGGCAGTCTGGTACATATACCGTCCCATCAGGAGAGTCACATGAGCGAAAACACACCCTTGGAATTGGTCGAGCGCAAGATTCGTCCTGACGCCGCCGAACACAACGTACGTGGCTGGGAGCGGGCCGGCTCGCTGGCAGGCGGCGTGATCATGGTGGGCAAAGGCCTGCGTCGTGGTGGCTTCTTCGGCCTGATCCAGATCGCCATCGGCGGCGTGGCCCTGGCCCGCGGCTGGACCGGACACAGCTCGACCAAGGCGCTGCTGGAGAAAAGCCGCAGCGAACTGGACAGCGTTCGCTCCAAGATCGAGCGTGCCGGTGAAGAGCTGGTGAAAATGAAAGACAGCGCCGTGGCCGCCACCGAAACGGCTACCGTGACAGGCGACGAGTCGCTGAAAACGCCGAAAGTCTGATCCGACTGCCTAACCGGCGCGAAAGATCAGGTAATCCTCCCAGTCGTCCTCGGCCACAGCGTCTTCGCTGACCATGCGGCCTGACTGGGAGATGCGTTGCTTGTGCACCTGGTCGCGATCACCGCACACCAGGTGATGCCACTTCGGCAAATCCTTGCGTTCGCTGACCAGCCGGTAGCCGCACGTCGGCGGCAGCCATTTAAATTCATCCGCCTGCCCTGCCGTCAGCTGAATGCAATCCGGCACCCATTCCTTTCGCCGTGGGTAGTCAGTGCATTGGCAGCTTTTCAGGTCCAGCAGCTTGCAGGCGACGCGGGTGTAGTAAACGCTGTTGTCGTCTTCGTCTTCCAGCTTCTGCAGGCAGCACAGGCCGCACCCATCGCACAGCGATTCCCACTCGGTCGGGTCGAGTTGGGCCAGGGTCTTGCGCCTCCAGAAGGGTTCGGTGTCGACAGCCATGGTGCATGCATCCTGAGCGTGAAAGAAGCCCGCAGGTCGAGCACGACCTGAAAACGCCGCCAGTCTAGTGCCAAGCTCGGGTGCGGCCAAGCGCTGGCGACTGGTGGTATTCAAGGCTTGTCAAAAACAGCGGATCCGCAGTAGTTTGCTCGCTAACGTTACAGCCCATCCTCCCTCTCAGGAATGCCCCATGAGCGATACTTCACGCGTTGCCGATTACCCCATCGATGAGCAGTTCCTGGAGCGCTGGTCGCCACGCGCGTTCAGCGACGAAGAAATCAGCGAAGAAACCCTGCTGAGTTTCTTCGAAGCGGCTCGCTGGGCGCCGTCGGCCTACAACTCGCAGCCCTGGCGCTTCCTCTACGCGCGCCGTGGCACGGCGGATTGGGAACGCTTCCTGAACCTGCTGGTGCCGTTCAACCGCAGTTGGGCGGAACATGCCTCGGCCCTGGTGATCGTGGCCTCGAAGACCACCTTCACCGCTCCAGGCGCCAGCGAAGAAAGCCCTGCCCTGTGGCACACCTTCGACACCGGCTCGGCCTGGGGCTACCTGGCCCTGCAAGCGAGCCTGAGCGGCTGGTACACCCATGGCATGGCCGGTTTCGACCAGGACCTGACCCGTCAGGAACTGAAAGTGCCGCAAGAGTACGCACTGCACGCAGCGGTCGCGATCGGCAAGATTGGCGACAAGACCCAGCTGCCTGAATTTCTTCAGGCCCGTGAGGTGCCGAGCCCGCGCGTGCCACTGTCGCAATTGGTGTTCGAAGGCGACTTCAAAGCCGACTAGTAGCCCCTGGCGAAGTCCACTTCGCCGCGCAACGACTCGCCCGCCTGCCACGCCCTGAGGTTTTGCAGGTACACGCCCACCATCGCCTGTGGCGAGGTGGGCGCCGAGCTGTGACCGGTCAGCAGCAGGCCCCAGGCCGTCCAGAACGGGTGGCGCTGGGGCAGCGGCTCCTGACGACAGACATCGATCACCGCACCCACCAGGTGCCCCAGCTTCAGAGCCTCGACCAGATCGGCATCGACCACCGCCACGCCGCGCCCGGCATTGATGAACAGCGCCTGCGGGTTGAAGCGAGCGAACAGCGCCGCGTCGTAGATGTCATGCGTTTGCGGGGTATCGGGCAGCAGGTTGAGCACATAATCGACCTTGCCGACCCACTCGCCCAGCTCGGCCAGTGCGGCGACCTGGCGAAAGGGCGGCTGCTGCCGCGCCGTGCTGGCGATGCCGTACAGCTCCACGCCAAACGGCTGAAGGAACTCGGCGACCTGCTGGCCAATCTCCCCCGTGCCGACGATCAACACGCGGCGGCCCATCAGGCCATGGCCCTTGCGCCCGTCCCACTTGCGTTCAACCTGGCTGACCAGCCGCGCCAGCACTTCGCGCTCATGGCCCAGCATGTAGGTCAGCATGTATTCGGCCATGACCTGGCCGAACACGCCCACAGCGCGGGTCAACCGGTAATCGCGTGGCAGGCCGTCGGCCAGTAGCGGCGTGATCCCCGCCCACGTGGATTGCATCCAGCGTGGGCGATGGCCCTGGCGCAGCAGGTTGGCCATCAGGTCGGGCTGGCCCAGCCACAGCTCGCACTCGCCGGCCAGGCGGGCCAGCTCGGCCGAGTCACCGCTACACAGCACGTCCAGATCCGGTGCAGCCTCGGCCAGCAGCCGGCTGTAGAGGGAGTAATCCTGTTCAGCGATCAACACACGCGTCATTACGAAACCCTGATGAAAGGCACAGCGGCGCCCGGCACCGGGCGCAATGGATGGAAGTTAATGCAGCGGCGGCTCAGATGGGATCGTTGCGGCGCAGCAGCTCTTCGGGCAGGTGCTCGATGTACTCGTCTTCGGCGGGCGGCATCTGCAGGTGGTAGCCCTGGCTTTCCAGGTGTTCGAGCACCAGGTGGATGTCCTCGCGGGCCAGCGTGCGCTCGGGGCTCAGCACCAGATCGAAGGCATGCACCGGCTTGCCGAACACTGTCAGCAGGCCTTCGGGAATCCGCTCCAGCCCGTCGCTTTTCAGCACGTACAGGTACATCTCGTTCTTGCGCGGGCTTTTGTAGATGGAGCAAATACGTTTCAAGACGGATCTCCGGGGCTGGCCAGGCTGTCGAGCAGGGCTTGACCCATGCGCTCCCGGCGCCAACCGCGCAGGGAGTCGGGCAATTGATAAGGGCCATGGGGGTAGCCACTCTTGAGCAACGCCTCCAGGGTTTTCTTGCGCAGCATCAGCTCAGGCGCCATGTTCAGGCGCTCTGCCTCGGCCTGGCCAACGCTGCGCAGTTGCTTGAGCAGCGTCGAGGCCTCGACCGGCAAGGGCTCGGGCAACGCTTCGGGCCATTGCTCGGGGGGCACCTGACTGGCCTGTTCGATCAGCGCCAAAAGCGTCTCGCCGTCCTGACGCACGGTGCGCGGGTGCATGTCTTCGATTCGCGCCAGGGCTTGCAGGTTGTCCGGCTGGGTCCGCGCCAGCGGCCACAGCGAATGCTCACGGATGATGCGATTGCGTGGCACGTTGCGGGCACGGGCTTCTCGCTCACGCCATGCGCAGAGTTCACGCAGCACGGCCAACTGGGCGCGGGACAGTTTCCATGCCAGCTTGGCGTCGCGATAGAGCTGCTCGGGATCGACCTCCCGACGCAGTTGGGCGACCAGCTCGGCACCGTCTTCCAGAACCCAGGCGGCCTTTTCGTCCGCGAGCTGCGGGCGCAGGCGCTCGTAGACTTCGGCCAGGTGCGCCGCGTCTTCGGCCGCGTAACTGACCTGGGTCTCGGACAACGGCCGTTGCAACCAGTCCGAACGGGTTTCCCCCTTGGGCAGTTCGATGCCCAGCACTTCCTGGACCAGGCGCGAATAACCCATGGAAAAACCCAGGTTCAGGTAGGCCGCTGCCAGTTGCGTGTCGAACAGCGGTGCCGGCAGGCTGCCGGTCAGGCGCAGCAACACCTCCAGGTCTTCGCTGCAGGCATGCACCACTTTGATCACCGCGTGGTTTTCCAGCACCTGCGCCAACGGCTGCCAATCGTTGACCCGCAAGGGGTCGATCAGAAATGCACGGCTGCCATCACCGACCTGCAACAGCCCGGCAATGGGATAAAACGTGTCGACCCGCATGAATTCGGTATCGAGTGCGATATACGGCAGCGCTTGCCATTCGGCGCAATGCCGGGCCAGGCTGGCGTCGTCGAGAATCCAGTGAATGTCGATAGCCACAAGGCTCTCCCTCGAATGATGGCGCGCAGTATATATCGACCCTGCCGTCCATGCGCATCGACTCGACGAGATCGCCCGCAGCGCGAGCGTTTTTCACCTGATGGTCAGCCGGTGATGCGGTGGTTGGCGTAGGAGTCGCGGTCGATGTCGAGAATTTCCACGGCCATTTGAATGTCGATGCCCTGCAGGGCGGCGCAGGCTTCGGTGAGGATCGGCAGCAGGCTGTCGGAGAGCTGTTTCTTCACGGCGGGCGGGCGTCCGCTGAGGATCGCCAGCTTGACATGCACGAAGCCGCGCTCGGCCAGGGCCGTGCCCACCCGGAAGCTGTCCAGCCTGACCGCACGCGCCTTGACGTCCGACTCGTGGGAAAACTGCCCGGAACCGATCAGTGCATGGTTGAGGCGCAACAGGACTTTGTCCGGCTCGATGGCCGACAGATTGCTCGAGTATTCCAGATGAAGGTGAGGCATGGGCGTTCGGTTCTCCAGACAAGAATGGCAGGTTGGGAGGGTACTCCACATCGGCGGGAACATTCGCCCCGTCGAAGGGGGTCCAACGACTGAACCGGAACTATAGCCTATGGTTCCGAACCTTCCCGCCCACCCCACGCAGAGGTGTCGAGATGCCGGTAAAACACGATTTGTTGCAGGACCTCAAGCTGTCCAAGGAAGAGGTCGCGCAGCGCCGCACAACCGATCCACGGCTGGATTCGCTGCTCAATGATTACCAGGAGATCGACCAGCAGGTGCTGGACGCTGAGGCCAGCGCCGCGCCTGACGATCGACTGAAAAAGCTCAAGGAAAAACGGCTGCTGACCAAAGACCGAATCGTTCAGCAAATCGAATACCCCGGCACTCGCGGGGCAGCCGAGCAGTTCTGACGTCAGGCCACCGCCGGGCAGGCTCGGGCGACGCCGGCCGGCGGTGGCAACGCTTACGTGTGACCCAACAAGTTGATGCTTAACGCGTCGATATCGTTGACCGCCACGTATTTTTTACCCAGCGACGAAACGCGCAAAGTGCCGAACACCAGGACACAGGCCCCGGCCAGTGCCTCGAAATCGAAAAACGGCCAGCGCTGGCAGAAGTCGCCCTGCTGCTCGGCGTCGATGACGATACTCAAGTCCTGCCGTCCGCCGCTGTTGAGCCACAGACTGGGCGGCTCGTTGCCGCCGTGGTTGGCATCGGACACCAGCCCCCAGAACCCGTGGTATTCCCCGCCCATTGCCAGGGTTGTGGTGTCGAACCGCGCGAACAGATCACACACACGCAAGTGATCGTCGCCCACCGCGATACGCTGTGTCGACTGGGCGAACGCCGGGTTGTACATCAGGTTGCTCAGCAACGTGCTCAGGCGTCGCCGCGTTGTGGCCGGCCGTGCCTGCAACGTCGGCAGGCTCCAGGGGTGTGCCGGGGCCGTCAGGTTGTCCAGAGGCAGATGCCAGCCACCGTAGTCGAAATCGATCTCGATCGACTCATCGGCCGGGATGAACTCGCCACCCAGCAGCACGCGTTCGCTGCTGGCAATGTTGCGTGCCCACCACGGGCAACTGGCGAGATGCGGCCGGGCACCGAAGCAGGCGCTCTGACCGTCGCTGGCGCGTCGCCGATAGAAGGCCTGGCCATGACAGTCAGGGCACACCAGGTGCCTTCGGTAATAGGAAACGGCGGCCATTCCGAGGTTTTCGAAGGTGGCCACGTCATATAGCAGGTTATCGAGGGTGCACAGCGCTACATCCATGAAAGTCTCCTTGTCGCTCACTGGGTCAGGCCGGGGCCTGCAGAAAGCTTCAAAGAGTGGGATGCCGCTGGCCAGCGAAGCCGGCCGTGACAGGGCAGTTTCAGAAATGCCCTACAGAAATCCACCCTCGCCACACAGGGGATAAACCTTTTGTTTAACCCCTGCGCGGCGTGCCCCTTGAATCAGGGAATCAAGCGCGCGGCGCGCAATTGCTTGAACACTTCGAAAAACGCCTCGTCGCTGGCCTGGTAGTCGAGAAAACCCAGCGCTCGACTCTTGCCCATGTCGGTGACCACTTCCAGTGGCCGCCCGAGGTCGGCATCGGTGTGCCAGGGCGATACCAGGCGCTCGATGTTGCCCTCCGCCAGGCCGTGCTCGGCGACGATCTGCTGCCAGGCAGCCTGATCGCCGGCCATCTGCTGCGCCAGCGGTACGCCTTCGCCCGTGAACTCGACGGGCTGAATGTCGAACCACTCGGCGATACGCTGCCACATCCATTTCCAGCGGAAGACGTCACCATTGACGATGTTGAATGCCTGGTTAGCGGCCTGCGGCGACGTCGACGCCCACAACAGTTGCTTGGCCAACTGGCGCGCATCGGTCATGTCGGTCAGGCTTTCCCACTGCACCGCCGAGCCGGGGAACACGAACGGCCGACCGGTGGCCTTGCAGATCGAGGCATAGACGGCCAGGGTGGTCGCCATGTTCATCGCGTTGCCCACGGCCACACCGGTGATGGTGTGCGGGCGGTGCACACTCCAGGTGAAGCCGTCACGCTCGGCGGCAGCGAACACTTCGTCTTCCTGGGCGTAGTAGAAATTCTCCACGTCCAGGCGTGGCTGGCTTTCGCGGAACGGTGTCTGTGGCAGGGAGCCTTTGCCGTAGGCTTCGAAAGGCCCCAGGTAGTGCTTCAGGCCAGTGACCAGGGCCACGTGCTCGACACTGCGCGCCGGGCTCAGGGCCGCCAGCACGTTGCGTACCATTGCGCCGTTGACCTTGATATTCTCCGCTTCGGTCGCCTGGCGCGACCAGGTGCTGAGAAACACATGGGTCGGTTTGACATCGGCCAGCGCCCTGGCCAGATCCGCCGGGTCGGTCAGGTCGGCCGATACCGCGCGCACGCCGGGCCGGTCGGCCGGACTGCGCGCCAGGCCAATGACTTCCCAACCCTGCTTCACCAGCAGGCTGGACGTGGCCGAACCGACAATACCGCTGTAACCGACAACCAATGCAACCTTGGACATGTCCAACTCCTCATGACTGTAATGGGCCTACCCTAAACGCCCGGCCACGCTTCGCCAAGAAGGCACCAAAAGGTAACCACCCCGTGCAACCCGGAACCGCTGAAGAACAATGGCTGGAAAATTGTGCGCCGCGTCGAGTGCTGGAACTGTTCGCCACCAAGTGGACCAGCATGATCCTGCACACCCTGCACGTGCGCCATCAGGGCATGGCCCGCACCGGCGTGCTGCATCGCAGTTTGCCCGGGATTTCGAAGAAAATGCTGACCCAGACCCTGCGCGAACTGGAAAGCAGCGGGCTGATCGTTCGGTATGTGCAGGACAGCGTGCCGCCGAGTGTCGAATACGGCCTGTCGCCGTTGGGGCAGTTGATGATCGAGCCGATCGAGATGGTCTACGACTGGGCGCGGGTCAACGCTCCGGCGCTGGATGAGCTCAAACCGCGAGCGACATCCAAACGTCGGTAATGCATGCGGTGCCGCGGGGTGTTAAAGGCAGCTGCGCGCCAGCTCGACCCAACCGGTGGTGCCGGCCCAGTCCGGCGGCAGGTCGACCACCACCTGGGAGCCATTGCCCTGCTGGGTGACGGTGGCGTAGGTGGGCGACGCCGTGAAAGGCGCCGAGACCGTGATGCGATAGCCGTTGTCGATGGCCACCTGTTCGCCTTTAGGGTCGAACTTCTGCCACTTCGGGGTCAGGCACTGCGCATATTGCTCGGGGGATTTGTCGGTGGTTTCCGACAGCACGCCTTTGCCAGAGGTCGGTGCGGTGGAACAGCCGGCCACGGCGGCCAGGGTCAGAATTGCGGCCAATACTCGCATCGAGGTCCCTCTTTGTTGTTTGGGAAAAGCGCCGTCGTCCAGGCAACGGCACTGCGAGCGTTGGACCGGCCGGGCGCCGTTCGGTTCACCCGCGCAGACCTGACATGGCCATTACGCTGCCCTGTTCCCATTTCTGTAACATCACCACGGCATAGTCGCTGGCTTTATGGCCTTCACGACCGGTGCCCCATGCCTCGCTTGACCCAGCCGCTGCGCCCTCTCCACCTCGTCATCGCCTTGCAGGCCGCCATCGCCGACCTGGCCGTGGGCGCAGATTTCACGGTCGATGCCGGAACCACCCAGAATGCCGGGCAAACCCTGGCCGGTACGGGCACGGTGGCCTCTGGCGGTGTGCTGGAAACGGCCAATGGCACGGTGGCCGTCACCGTGCAGAACGGCAGCTCGACCCTCGATAACGCCGGCGTCATCCGCCAGACCGGTACAGCGCGAGCGATCGATGCCAATACCGGTGCCCCCGTTCTGGTCATCAACAATCTGCCCGGCGGCGTCATCAGTGCCACCGGCAATGTCGCCATTCGCCTCAACCGCCCTGCGGGCCACTACGTGATCAATAACCAGGGCACAGTCGAGCAGGTCGGTATCACGGCCGGTGGCGAACGGGCGATCAAGGCGGATGCCGACTTCACCAGCGAGCACAATCAGCTCATCAACGGCAGCGAGAGCAACCGCGACGCCGTCATTCGCACCAGCGGCAACGATGCCGTGCGCCTGGGCAGCCATTTCACCCTGGTCAACTGGGGGGCCATCCGCTCGACGGGCATCGTCAACACCAGTTGCCCCGGCTACATGGCGGCCGATTGCGTGGCCGACCTGTCAGCCGCCGACGGCGTGGCCATCGAGAACGAACGCAGCAACGTCGCCATCCTCAACCATGGCAGCATCACCGGCCCGCGCCATGGCATCGACGGCGGCGACCCGATAAGCGCCATGGCCGACAGCGACCTGATCGGCATCGAGCGCCTGTTGATCCGCAGTGCCGATGGCAACGGCGTGGTGTTCGATAAAGTCACCAGCAACGCAGTGACGCAGAACGTGACCATCGCCAACCCCGTGGTGATCAATTACGCGGATGGCCAGATCATCGGCAAAAACGGCTCGGGGGTGGGCTTGGACGGCCACGGGGTGGTCTTCAACTACGGCCTCATCAGCGGCAACTACGCCGGTGCGGGCAACGTGTACGACCATGAAGGCCTGGGCAAGACCGTCGATAACGGCGACGGGGATGGCGTTGACGTGGACGGCGTGGCCTACATCGAAAACTGGGGCCGGATCGAGGGCACGGGTGCCGGCGGTCTGGATTCGGGCGGCAACCCCAACGGCGCGGACGGCATCGCGGCTGGCGGCGGCACGATCATCAACCACGCGGGTGCCAGCATCTTCGGCCAGGCCAAGGGCATCCTGATCGATGACGGCGCGGGCACCGGCCGAGGCACGGCGACGGCCACCGGCGCCGCTGTCAGGATCGAGAACGCCGGCACCATCACCGGCGCGGATGAAGCCGCCATTGGCCTGGTCGGCAACTTCGACGACTACCTGCTCAACAGCAGCGGTGGCGTCATCACCGGCGGCCTGCAGACCACTCGCGTCGACGACAGCGCCAGCAGCCTCGCCGCTGCAGCGGTGCAAATGGGCGGCGGCAATGACACCCTGATCAACGCGGGCACCCTAGAAGGCCGCAATGGCCTGGCGGTGGATCTCGGCGCGGGCGATGACACGCTGACGGTGCGCAGCAGTGCACGCTTCATAGGTTCAATCGACGGCGGCAGCGGTAATGACCGGGTGGTACTGGACGACGTGGCAGGCGGCAGCTTCGGCAATAGCCTGAACATGGAGCGCCTGGAGGTGCGCAATGGCGACTGGACGCTCGCCGGCAGCGATTTCAGCAGCGGCGCACAGGTCTTCGGTGGCGCCGGGTTGCGCAACGACGCACGTATTCTGGGCGATGTACAGGTCGATAGCGGCGCGGTGTACAGCGGCGGCCATATCGCCGGTTCGCTGAACCTGGTCAGCGGCTCGACGCTGGTGTTGCAGGTCAACGCCGATGGCACGGCCAACAGCGTGCGCGTCGACGGCAGCGCTCGGTTGGCCGGAGCCAACCTGAGCATCAACGCCCTGCCCGGCAGCTATCCCGTCAGCTCGCGGTATAGCGTGGTGCAAGCGTCGGGCGGGGTCACGGGCCAGTTCGCCAGCGTCAGCAGCCGCCTGGCATTCCTGACCCCGACCGTGGAGTACCGCAGCGATCAGGTCGATGTGCAACTGACCCGCAATGACGTGAGCTTCGCCGACGTGGCCCGCAGCGGCAACGGCCGCAACGTGGCCACCGCGCTCGCCGGCCAGACCCGTGGCGGCCTGTACCAGGCGCTGGTGACCAGCACGGCCGATGGCGCCGGCGCCGCGCTGGAACAGCTGGCCGCCAGCAGCAACGCCAGCGTGACGAGCATCAACCAGGCCAGTACTGCGCAACTGGCCGCGAGCATGCGTGGCGCGCTGTTGCAAATGGGCGCGTCGAACAATCTGCAGGCCTCGCTGCTTGAGGACGATGCGCCGGTCCTGGCTGCCAGCGGCGTGCCCCAGAGCGCCCGCCACCTCAACGATCCAGACGCCCGGGGCCGCTTGTGGATCCAGGGCCTGGGCAGCCACGGCAAACTGGACGGGCGTCAGGGCAGCGCGGATACCCGCCAGGACACCCGCGGCGCGGTGATCGGCGCCGACTGGGGATTATCATCGGCGTGGCGAGTGGGTGTGCTGGGGGGCTATTCCCGCACAGAGGTCGAAACCGGCAGCGCCAATGACAGTGACGTCGACAGCCTGCACCTGGGGCTCTACGCGCAGCGCCAGGACGGGCCTATGGCGCTGCGCCTGGGCGCCTCCTACAGTCATCATGACAACGACAGCACCCGCCGGATTGCCTTCAACGGTTTCAGCGATCGCCTGCGCGGCAACTACGACGCCAACAGCCAGCAGGCGTTCGCCGAGCTGGGTTATCAACTCGGCCACCAGCGCCTGGCCATCGAGCCCTTCGCCGCGCTCGGCTACCAACGCTATGCCCAGGACGCCTACCGCGAAAAAGGCGGCAGCGCCGCGCTACGGGTCGACAAGCAAGACCGTGACAATGTCAGCAGCACGCTGGGCCTGCGCCTGGCCCACCTCGGCACGCTGGACAACGGCATGAGCCTGACCCCCCGTGCCAGCCTGGCCTGGCGCCACACCCTGGGCGACCTCGACAGCCGCGCCCGGCAAGCCTTCCTCAGCGGCGGCACGGCGTTCAGCGTCGAGGGCACGGCGCTGGACCGCAACAGCGTCCTGGTCGACACCGGTCTGGACCTGGGCATCAGCACCCGCCAGAACCTGGGCCTGGGCTACAGTGGCGAATTCGGCAGCCATGCGCAGAACCATGCACTGGTTGCACAGTGGCAGTTGCGCTTCTGAGCTGACGGTGTCGGGTGGGGAGGTCGTGGCCGGCAGGCAGGGCGATGCAGCCTAGGCTTTGTAGGAAATGCTTCGTACAGGCCAGCTTTCAGGGTATCGCCCCAGTATCGATCGCCCGCTGCCAGGATCTGCGCCTGCATGACGGTGGAAGCCTGACGAAAATCCACGAGATCGACCGGAACGTTGACCAGGTCCGCCAACGCTCCCGACACCTGCCAGAGGTCCAGCGGGTCGACCTTGCCGTCGACCAGGATGGCAACATCCAGATCGCTGTGCGCGGTGGCCAGACCCCGCGCCTGACTCCCATAGATGTACATCGCCAACAGCTTGGGGAACGCCCGTTGCAGGTGTTCGAGCACCCTTGCAAAGTCTTTGTTATCCATCTTCGTTGAGGCTCCTGCGGTGGCGTGCAGGGCAAGCCTCAACAAAAATGGCGGTCGCGTATTGCAGATAAGCGAAAATGACGCCACCCGCCCCTCCTCTGTACTGGCTAATCAGCCGATTCTGTACATTGAATCTCGCCGAAGTTGCTCAATAATAGGGCGTTCCAGACCCAAGGCAGGGACAACGGCAATGATCGTCGACACTTCCTCGAAACGCCTGACGGTGGCCGAGCTGGTCGCCATCAAGGATCAACAGAACATCGTCGGCCTGACGTCCACGTCGGCCATCACGGCGCGGCTGATCGACCCCATCGTCGACTTCATTCTGGTCGGCGACCATGCCATGCCCGGTCCGGGCCATGACACCACGCTGGAGCGAGCGCTGGAACGCACCATCGATCAGGCCCGTGCGGTGGTGGGCAGCACGCGCCTGGCCTGTGTGATCGCCGACATGCCCTTCGCCAGCTATCGGGAGTCGCCGCAACAGGCCCTGCGCAATTGTGCGCAAGTGCTGTCGCGCAGCGGCTGCGACGCGGTCAAGCTGGAAGGCGGCCAGGCCGTGGCCGACACAGTGGCATTTTTGGTCGAACGGGGCATTGCGGTGATGGCACACGTTGTTGTGCCCCTGCCCCGGCCCACCGCCTGGATGCCCGACACCCACGCTGCGAATGACAAGGCGGCCGCCGAAAACGCCTGGGCGCACCTGCATGCCGGTGCCTTCGGCCTGCTGCTGGAGGGCCTTCCGGCGCCGCTGGCGCGGCAGATCACCTACGACGCGAGGGTGCCGACCATCGGTGTGGGCGGAACGCCGGGGTGCGATGGCCAGATGATGACCATCGAGGACGTTCTGGGATTGGGTGCCGGCGCGGCCGCGCCCTACGCCGATGTCGCCACGGTGATCCGCGAAGCCTGCGAGCGCTTCGCTGCCGATGTGCGCCACGGCCAGTGTGCACCGGCCACCTGCAAACCGCTGCCGCGCCGCCTGTGAACAGGCATCAGGCGCCAGGGTCGGGCGTCAGCACTTCGAGCTGGGGGCAGGCCCACTCCACGAAAGCGCGCACGCGCGGCGACAACTGCAACGAATGCGGGTAAACCAGCTGGACCGGTAGATCGGCAGGTTCGAACGCCTGCAGGACCCGCGTCAGGCGACCGTCCGCCAGCTCCCGGGCCACCTGGTAGTGCATCAGGCGGGTGATGCCAATGCCTTCCACGCACGCCAGGCTGGCCGCGCGAATCTGATTGCAGACCAGTCGCGGCGTCACTTCCTGCGCACGCTCTGCGCCCGCCTCGCGGAAATACCAATGCCGGCCATGGGACGCCAGCGCAATGCACGCGTGCGCGTCCAACTGTCGGGGGTGAGTGAGCGGCGCCGCGCTGCGCAAGTAGTCGGGGCTGGCGCAGGTCACCAGCCGTGTCGTGCCCACGCGGCGGGCAACCATGGCCGAGTCCGGCAGGTGGCCGATGCGCAGTGCCAGGTCGAGGCGCTCGTCGAGCAACGGCACCACCTGGTCGTTCAGCATCAGGTCGACGCTCATTTCGCCGTGCTGCTTGAGAAAAGCGTTCACCAGCGGCGCCACGTAGCGTTGGCCGAACTCCACCGGCGCGGTGATTCTGATCACGCCGCGCGCGACACCGTCGCGGGCCTCGAGACGTTGCTCGATGCGCTCGAAGTCGGCCAGCATGTCCCGGCTCCAGGCCAGGTATTCGGCCCCCTCGTCGGTCAGTGCCATGCGCCGCGTGCTGCGATTGAGCAGCCGCACGCCCAGATGGCGTTCGAGTGCGGCCAGCGAGCGCACCAGCGAGGCCACCGATTGCCCCGTCGCTTCTGCCGCCGAACTCAGGCTGCCGCTGTCGACGATGCGCACGAAATTGGCGATTGCCTTGAGTCTGTCCATGGTCTCCCTCTGATTTGTGCGCAGGCTGCACAAGTGTTGTCAGGTCGGCGGCATAGGTGCGGGCGCTCATCCGGCGCAGACTGCAGCCATCGAGAGCAACCGGAGCCTTGCCCATGAACCCGCGTGCCAACCCTGCCCGTATTCTTGCCTATGACCATATCGGCATTCGTGTCAGCGACCGTGATCGTGCCATGTCTTTCTACCAGGCGCTGGGGTTTGTAGAGAGCGCACGTTTCGCCCGCCACGAAGCCAATGAAATGCTCAGCCCGGACGGCGTGCGCATCAACCTGATCTTCAACGGCGCTCGCTTGCCCGACGCCCATAATCCACTGCTCGATGCACCGGTGAAGTTGCCCGGCATCACCCATCCGGCGTTCGTCGTGGACGACTTGCAGGCCCTGATCGACTGGCTCGACGAACAACGCATCGTCATTACCGAGGGCCCCCATCCCATCGGGCCGCGTCGAATTGCGCTGTTCATCCGCGACCCGGACGGCAACGTACTCGAATTCAATCAACTGATATAAGGAGCTGACGCATGAAACTGTACAACTTTGATGCCTCTGGAAACTGCTACAAGGTGCGCTTGTTCGCCGGCCTGGCGAACATCGCACTGGAGATCGTGCCAGTGGACCTGCCCGGCGGCGAGCATAAACGGCCACCGTTCTCGGACTGGAATCCCCTGGGCCTGGTGCCGATTTTGCAGGACGGCGATGACATTCTGCGCGACTCGCAAGCCATTCTGGTTTACCTGGCGGGGCAACACGGCGGGCTGGCCTGGTGGCCCGACCACCCGCACGGCCAGGCCGACGTGATGCAATGGCTGTCGTTCGCGGCCAATGAAGTGCAGCACGGGCTGTGCGCGGCGCGGTTGGTACAGAAGTTCGGCTACGCGCTGGACGTCTCGGCCGCAAGGGCCAAGGCCGAAGTCAGCCTGGCCATGCTCGATGATCATTTGCGCGACCACGAGTGGCTGGCGATCGGGCGGCCTTCCATTGCCGATTGTGCGGTCTATCCCTATGTCGTGCTGGCACCGGAAGGTGGCGTGGCGTTGGACACGTACGAACACGTCGGGCGATGGATCAAGCGCGTGGAGGCTCTGCCCGGGTATCAGCCCAAGCCGTGATCGGTACGCAGTGATGTTGAACGCTCTGCGGACCGCGCGCTAGGGCCGGCCGGCCAAGGCCGTGCGCACCTTCGACATCATGTCGGCCATCGCGAATGGCTTGCGGATCAGCGACACGCTGCCGGTAATGCCGGCGCTTTCGCAGGTTTCCATTCCGGACATCGCCAGCACCGGGATGTCCGGCCAGGCGAGGCGCGAGTAGTTGGCCAGGCCGGCGCCGTCCATGGAGCCCGGCATGTTGATGTCGGTGAAGATCAAGGCGACATGCGAAGCATCGTCACGCAGGTAGGCAAGGGCCTGGTCGGCATCGCACTTGGCCACGGCTTCCAGCCCTTCGCTTTCCAGAACGTCGCACACCAGCTCACGAATCATGACCTCGTCTTCGACGACCAGAACGATTTGATGCCCGGTAACAGGCGGATGCACGCTATCCATCATGGCAAGATCCCTGAGCGACGTCTGCATTCCCTGTATGCAGCCACTGATCAATGGATTAGCCCTGAATAAAGAAATTCAGAATATTACAGACACCGACGACCCCAGCCGACGGGCTGCAGGTCGTCCCGGGAGGCTGCGCCGCACCTCCCGGGACCTGCGTCGCTATTGTTCAACGGCAGGTGTTGACGCCGAACGGCCCATCAGTCGCTGCCGCAGGCCCATCACGGCGACGAAAAACACCGGCACGAAGACCACCGCCAGGGTGGCCGTGAGCATGCCGCCGATCACGCCGGTGCCGATGGCCTGCTGGCTGGCGGAGCTGGCACCCGTGGCGATCACCAGGGGCACGACGCCCAGAATGAACGCCAGCGACGTCATCACGATGGGCCGCAGCCGCAGCCGGGCCGCCTTGATGCTCGCCTCGGCAATGCCCATGCCCTGATCATGCAGGCTTTTGGCGAACTCGATGATCAGGATGGCGTTCTTCGCCGACAGGCCGATGATGGTGATCAGCCCGACCTTGAAGAACACGTCATTGGGCATGCCGCGCAACGTCACGGCGAGCACCGCGCCGATGATCCCCAGCGGCACCACCAGCAGCACCGAGGCGGGAATCGCCCAGCTTTCATAGAGCGCCGCCAGGCACAGGAACACCACCAGCATCGACAAGCCCAGCAGCAGGGGCGCCTGACCACCGGAGATGCGCTCCTGCAGTGACAGCCCGGTCCACTCCAGGGTGAAACCGCTGGGCAGCGCGGCGGCCAGGCGCTCCATCTCGGCCATGGCCTGGCCGGTACTGAAGCCTGCTGCCGGTTCACCCGACAGGCTGACCGCCGGGTAGCCGTTGTACCGGTCCAACTGCGCCGGCCCGCGGGTCCACGTCGCCTTGGCAAAGGCCGCCACGGGCACCATGCGCCCCTGGGTGTTCTTCACTTCCAGGCGCAACAGGTCATCCACCTGCTGGCGCCGGTCGCCCTCGGCCTGCACGATCACCTGCTGCATGCGCCCCTGGTTGGGGAAGTCGTTGACATACGCAGAGCCCAGGGAGGTCGATAGCACGTCGGCGATATCGGCGAACGACACCCCCATGGCATTGGCCTGCTGGCGGTCGACCTCAATGTTGATCTGCGGTGTTTCGGGCAGGGCCGACTCCCTGACGTTCTGCAACAGGGTGCTCTCGGCCACTTTGCCCAGCAGGTTGTCGCGCGCCTGCTGCAAGGCGGCGTAGCCTTGAGCGCTGCGGTCCTGCAGACGCACCTCGAACCCGCCCGAGGTGCCCAGCCCTTCGACCGGCGGCGGCAACAGGCTGAACACGATGGCATCCTGGAATGCCGAGAACACAGCGCTGGCCCGGTCGGCCAGCGCTTGCGCCGAATCCTCGGCCTTGCGCTGCGACCAGTCGTTCAACGTGGTGAAGGCCAGTGCGGCGTTCTGGCCGCTGCCGGAGAAGCTGAACCCCAGAATCATCACGGTGTTGGCAACGCCGGGCTCCTGCGCGTTGTGCGCCTCGATCTGCCGGGCGATCTCCAGGGTGCGGTTCTGACTGGCACCGGGCGGCAATTGTATGTCGGTGATGGTGTAACCCTGGTCTTCGACCGGCAGGAACGAAGACGGCAGGCGCATGAACAGCCACCCCATCAGGCCCACCAGCAGCACGAAGACCAGCAGGTAGCGGCCGATCTGGCCCACGGCCCGGCGCACCCAGTGCTCGTAGCCATCGCTGGTGCGCTCGAAGCCGCGGTTGAAGGCCCCGAAGAAACCGCGTTTGCGTTGGTGCGCATCCGCCGCCACGGGCTTGAGCAGCGTGGCGCACAAGGCCGGCGTCAGGCTCAAGGCGAGGAAGGCGGAAAACACAATCGACACCGCCATCGAGAGGGAGAACTGCTGATAGATCACGCCCACCGACCCGGACATGAAGGCCATTGGCACGAACACCGCGGTCAGCACCAGGGTAATGCCGACGATCGCGCCGCTGATCTCGTGCATGGCCTTGCGTGTCGCCTCCCGCGGCGAAAGCCCCTCCTGCACCATCAGGCGCTCGACGTTTTCCACCACCACAATGGCGTCATCCACCAGAATGCCGATCGCCAGCACCATCCCGAACAGGGTCAGTACGTTGATCGAGAACCCCAACAGCAGCATGGTCGCGAACGTACCCATGAGCGCAACCGGCACCACCAGGGCCGGGATCAAGGTGTAGCGGATGTTCTGCAGGAACAGGAACATCACCACGAACACCAGCGCCATGGCTTCGAGCAGGGTGTGGATCACTTTGGTGATGGAGATCTTGACGAAGGGCGACGTGTCGTAGGGCACGTCGTATTCGACCCCGGCGGGGAAATAGCGCGACAGCTCGTCGAGCTTGTCCTTGACCCGGGTCGCTGTGCTCATCGCATTGGCCGCCGGTGCCAGTTGTATGCCCAGCGCCACCGATGCATTGCCATCGAGCCGGGTGCCAAAGTTGTAGCTCTGCGCGCCCACTTCCACCCGGGCCACATCACCCACCGTGACGAACGCACCGTTGGGCCGGGCCTTGAGGATGATCGATCGAAATTCCTGCGGCGTACTGAGCTGGCCCTTGACCATGACGGTCGCGGTCAACTCCTGGTCGCTGCTGGAGGGCAGGTCGCCAATCGAACCTGCCGACACCTGCACGTTCTGACCGGCGATCGCCTGGCTGACCTCGGCCGGCGTCAGGTTGAACGCCACCAGCTTCTGCGGATCGATCCAGATCCGCATCGCCCGCTCCGAGCCGAACAACTGGGCCTTGCCGACGCCGTCCAGGCGCCGCAGTTCGTTCATCACGTTACGCGTCAGGTAGTCGCTCAGGGCAATTTCATCGAGGCGGCCATCGCTGGAGGTGAGCGTGGCGATCATCAGAAAGCCGGCCGAGGTTTCTTCGATCTGCATGCCCTGCTGCGTCACGGCACGGGGCAGGCGTGGCTCGACCACTTTGAGACGATTCTGCACATCGACCTTGGCCAGTTCAGGGTTGGTCCCCGGCTGGAACGTGATGGTCATCGTCGCCGTGCCCTGGCTGCTGCTGGAGCTGAAATAAAGCAGGTGGTTGACGCCATTGAGCTCCTGTTCGATCAGGCTGACCACGCTTTCATCGATGGTCTGTGCCGAAGCGCCCGGATAAGTGGCCGTCAGCTCGATCTGCGGCGGTGCCACGCTGGGGTATTGCGCCACCGGCAGTTGCGGGATCGCCAGCAGACCGGCGAGCAGGATGAACAAGGCGATGACCCAGGCGAACACCGGCCGGCCGATGAAGAACTGAGCCATTATTGCGCTGCTCCATGGGCCGAGGCCTGGGCATCGGTCTGCACCGTGACCCGGATGCCCGGCTGAACATGCTGCAGCCCGGCCACCACCACGCGATCGCCGGCCTTGAGGCCCGACTGCACGATCCAGCGATTGCCTTGCACGCTGCCCAGTTCGACGACGCGCTCCCGGACCTTATCCTCAGCGTCCACCAACAGCACCAACGCCTTGCCGGCGGCGTCGCGTTGCACCGCACGCTGCGGCACGGTGAAGCCTTGCGCGGTGTGCGCCTGGTCCAGCTCGACGCGAATGAAGCTGCCCGGCAAGAGGTCGTAGGACGGGTTGGGAAACTCGCTGCGCAGGGTGATCTGACCGGTGCTCTGATCAACCGTCAGATCGGAAAACAGCAACCGCCCCTGGAGCGGGTAGCGACTGCCGTCTTCCTGGATCAGCGTGGCCGTGATCTGGCCGCGCTCCAGTTGTTGCAGCTGGCCCTCGCGCAGCGAACGGCGCAGGTCGGCGATCTGGCGCGTGGACTGGTTGATGTCGGCGTACAGCGGGTGCAACTGCTGAATGGTTGCCAGGGGCGTGGCGTCGCCCTGCCCGACCAGCGCGCCCTCGGTGACCAGCGCCTTGCTGATGCGCCCGGAAATAGGCGCGGTGACGGTGGCGTAACCCAGGCTCAGGCGGGCGCGCTTGAGCGCGGCCTGCGCGGCGGCAACATCGGCCCTGGCCTGCAGGAAGGCCCCGCGGGCATTGGCTGACTCCTGCCGGCTCACGGCTTCGATCGTGGCAAGCTCGGCGTAACGATCAGCCTGGATGCGTGTCTGGTACAAGTTGGCCTCGGCTTTCTGCACGGCTGCCTCGGCACTGTCGACATCCGCCTGGAACGGCGCCGGGTCGATGCGAAACAGTACGTCACCCTGTTTGACGTCGCTGCCCTCACGGTACACCCGCTGCAGCACGATACCGGCCACCCGCGCGCGCACTTCGGCGGTGCGCGGCGACACCAGGCGACCGTTGAGTTCGGTGGTCAGGGTCAAGGGCCGCGGCTCGGCGGTTTCGACGCTGACGGACGGCGGCGGGGCCTGGGGATCGGCCGGCGGCTGGCCGCAGGCCACGAGCGAAACGATGCTTGCCATCAGGATCCAACGGCAAGGGGCAGGACGATAGGTAGGCAGCATATTGGCGTTCCACAGTGGATGCAGCCATGCTAAGCGAGCGACTTTCAGCGCATGTAAACAAGTGTCGCAGAGTTGTGAAGAAGTGTTAACGCCGCGCGCTGCCATGACCAACCTTCGCTATGCTGCGCGCTTTACGCACCGGCCCCGGACATGACCAAGATTCTGCTCGTCGAAGATGACCTCGCGCTCGCCGAGCTCATCGCCAGCTATCTGCAACGTTTCGACTATCAGGTCAGCGTGGTGAACCGGGGCGATCGTGCCGTGGACAGTGCGCGCCAGTTGCAGCCGCACCTGGTCATCCTCGACTTGATGCTGCCGGGCCTCGACGGCCTGCACGTGTGCCGGCAATTGCGCGATGACGCACCGGGCCTGCCGATCATCATTCTCACCGCCCGACACAAGAGCGACGACCAGATTCTGGGCCTGGAAACCGGCGCCGACGACTACGTGGCCAAGCCCTGCGAACCGCGTGTGCTGCTGGCTCGGATCCGCACCCTGTTGCGGCGCAGCACGATCGGTGAGGCTCGCGCCGACGCCCAGCGCATCGTGCTTGGGCAACTGGTGATCCTGATGGACGAGCGCCAGGTGCAGTGGCGTCAACGTGATGTCGAGCTGTCTTCCGGCGAGTACAACCTGTTGCTGGTGCTGGCCCGCCACGTGGGCCAGGTGATGAGCCGCGAACAGCTGATTCAGCAACTGCGCGGCATCGAGTTCAATGGCATCGACCGTTCGGTCGACGTGGCCATTTCCAAACTGCGGCGCAAGTTCGAGGACGACCCCGGCGAGCCACGCAAGATCAAGACCGTGTGGGGCCGCGGCTACCTGCTCAGCCGTTCGGAGTGGGAAGAATAGCCCTCGTGATCACGCCGTTTTTCCCTCCCCCCTTCGCAGGATGGCTGACCCCATGTTGAAGATGCTTGGCCGGCTGTACCTCATTCTGGTCATGACCTACGGCATCGCCCTGTACGTCATTCCGGAAGTGGTGCTCAAGCTGTTCGACGAACGCAACGTGACCTACAACCTGGAGCAGGCTCGCGGCACCCTGACGCTGATCAAGCAGCGCTTCGACCAGACCCCGCCGACCACCTGGCCAGCGCTGATCAAGACGCTGAACGCGGATTTCGCGCCGTTGACCCTGCGCGTCATCGCCCCGGACGACCCTGGCCTGAGCGACGACGAGCGCAGCACCCTGGCAGCCGGGCAGAACGCGATTCGACTGGGCTATTACGGCACGCTGGGCACCGCATTGACGCCACTGGCGTCCGGCCAGGTCATGGAGCTCACGGCGCCACCACCGCCGGTGGACGTCAACATCATCTATTGGCTGATGAACATTCTGGTCGGCGCCGCCCTGCTGGGCTGCCTGTTGCTGTGGGTCAAACCGCACTGGCGGGACCTGCAACGCCTCAAACGCACTGCGATGCTGCTGGGCGAAGGCAAGTTTGCCGAGCGCACACGCATTCCGCCGCGCTCGGACATCGGCGAGCTGGCGCAGGTGTTCGACACCATGGCCCAGGCGATCGAGAACCTGCTCAACCAGCAGCAGGACCTGCTCAATGCCGTGTCACACGAACTGCGCACTCCGCTGTCACGCCTTGAGTTCGGCATGGCCCTGGTGCTGGCCGACCCCTTGCAGAACCCGACCCGCGCACGGCTCGAACAGATGGTCGGCCATGTCCGTGAGCTGGATGCCTTGATCGGCGAGTTGCTGTCCTACAACCGCATGCAGACGCCCGGCCACCAGGCCGACCTGCAGGAAGTGGCTTTGCAGCCGTACCTGGACAGCATCCTGGGCGGCTTCCTGGAGGAACAGGGCGCCCGCCCCTATCGCCTGACGCTGGGCCTGGACGGGGCACCCACGCATTGCGTGCTCGATCCGCGCCTGACAGCCAGGGCTCTGCAGAATCTGGTGGGCAACGCGGTTCGTTACTGCGAACGGCAGGTGCGCATCAGCGCGGAACGGGTGTCGGGCGAGGTGCTGATGATCAGTGTCGAGGATGACGGCATCGGCGTGCCTGCCACCGAGCGCCAGCGCATCTTCGAACCCTTCTATCGCATGGACCGCAGCCGCGATCGTGTGACCGGTGGTTTCGGTCTGGGCCTGGCGATCAGCCGGCGCGCGGTGGAGTGCCAGAACGGCACGCTGCGCGTCGGGCCCTCGGGCCTGGGCGGCGCGCGCTTTGACATTCTCCTCCCCATCCATCCCCTTTAATCGGTCATTCCAAGGAACGCCTGTGTCGTCGTCTCATGCTGCAAATCGTTGGTGGGTGCTGCTCGCCGTCATGATGGTGTTTTTGCCGGTGGTGCTCGACGTGACCATCCTGCACGTGGCGGTGCCCTCGCTGACCCTGGCCCTGCAGGCCTCAGGCACCGAGGTGCTGTGGATCATCGACATCTATCCCTTGCTGATGGCCAGCCTGCTGATTCCCATGGGCACGCTGGCAGACCGGATCGGCCATCGCCGACTGCTGATCACCGGCTTGAGCCTGTTCACGCTGGGATCGGTGTTCGCCGCATTCTCGCCCAACGTGGGTGCACTGATTGCTTCCCGGGCATTCATGGCATTCGGCGCGGCGATGATCATGCCCTGCAGCCTGGCAATCATTCGCCAGACCTTCGAGGATGAACGCGAGCGCGCGATGGCGCTGGGCGTGTGGGGGGCGACCGGCGCTGCCGGTGCGGCTGTCGGCCCGCTGCTCGGCGGTCTGTTGCTGGAGCATTTCTGGTGGGGCGCGGTGTTTCTGATCAATGTACCGGTGATGCTGGTGGTCATGCCCCTGGTCGTGGCGCACATACCGCGCCAGTCGGTCACGGGCGAAGGTAACTGGACCCTCGGCCAGGCGCTGATTCTGATGCTGGGCATCATGGCGACGGTCTACGCGCTCAAGTCCGGATTCAAGTCCGGCACCTCGCCGTACATCACGGCAGCTTCCGTGTTCGTAGGCCTGAGCATGCTCGGCTGGTTCGTTCACAAGCAACTGCACACGGCCCAGCCCATGCTCGACCTGAGCCTGTTTTCTTCGCCGGCACTCAGCGCCGGCGTGGTCATGGCACTGGTGGTGATGGGCGCCCTGGCCGGCGTTGAACTGATGCTGGCGCAGGAACTGCAATTCGTCCTGGGCCGCACGCCGCTGCAGGCGGGGATTTTCCTGCTGCCACTGATGGTTGCCTCGGCCATTGGCGGCCCGCTGGCCGGTATGCTGCTGCGTGCCATCGGCCTGCGCTGGGTGGCCAGCCTGTCACTGGCAGCGTCGAGCGCCAGCCTGGTAGGCCTGGCGCTGGCCGACCTGCACGACAGCGGCTGGGCCGTGGTCGCCCTGCTCTCGGTGCTGGGCGCGGCGTTGAGCATCGGCCTCACGGCGTCATCGGTGGCAATCATGAGCAGCACGCCCACTGAAAAAGCCGGCTCGGCAGGCGCCCTTGAGGCCACCAGCTACGACCTGGGCTCGGGGCTGGGGGTGACCGGTTTCGGTATCGTGCTCGGTTCCAGCTATGCCAGTTCGATCAAGCTGCCCGCCGGCCTGCCGGCGGCGCTTGGCGACAGCGCGTCGCAGTCGATCGGCGAAACCATGATCGCCGCCCAGGCGTTGCAAGGTCGCCAGGCAGCAGAACTGGTGGCCGCCGGACAAGCCGCGTTCAGCACCTCACACAACCTGGTGCTGATGACTGCGGCCGTGTTGATCGGCGTGCTCAGCATCGTCATCTGGCTCGCCCTGCACCGCCACGCGCGCTCGTCACACTCGTCAGGAGGGCCACCCCGTTCCGTGTAGCCGCGGGCGAAGCCTGCGTTGGGGCGCGAAGCAGGCCCAAGTTACGCGCGCCTGAAACAGCACTCAATGAACAAAATAAGCGCGATTGAAGTTCGCCAAACAGCCAAACATAATCCCACCCAGCACCTAACTTTTCGTACAATTCCTACGCACTAATAAATATCGTCCTATATCCAAAATAAGATAAACCTGATTGCACTTTTAAAACTTTAACCTGGCCATACCTCATCCATAAAAATTCAACACAGTTAGTTACATCTAGATATTTGCCGTATTAGCACACCTCTACTAATACATCTCCAGCAGCACACTCATTGCAAGGAGATGACAATGCCCACTACAGCCATCAGCCTATTGGCAGGTAACTCCAGAGTGGCCTTGAGCCCGGATGGATCGATCAGTGTTCAGGCACAACTTCATGCCTTCGACGCAGCGCTGCGATTCGCGCGGCATCGTCTGGATCAGCAAAAACCCCTGCCCAGGCTGTCGGTGGCATTTGACCACTGCGGCATCTTTCGCCTGCAGTTCCTGGATCAACACCTGTCGAACGCCCAGAAGCGCCGCCCTCGCTTGAGCCATCTGCACCCCAGCGTGCGCAGTGTCTTCCAGCCGATTGCCGATAAACACGCCATTGCCCTCAGCGATATACGAGCGATCCACGAAGATTCGGCCCGACAGCATTTGGCGCACACCCTCGCCACGGGCGACATTCCCGAACGACTCACTCGCCGCATGCTCAGCGGCGCGCCCTCGGCAAACCCCGGGGCACCCGATCGAGCGTCGGCCCCCAAGCTCACCTGCGCAGCCATCACCAAGGAGTATTTCGAGCGGGCAGCCGGCTGCGCCGAGCAGTCCGAGGCGCTTCTGGAAGTGTTCTTCGAAGACAGCACATGGTCGCAGAGCCTCGCCTATGTACGCGGGCTGCAACTCAGTCATCTGCTGGGTGTGTCGGCCGCCATTCGCTTGAACCTGGTGGACGCGTCGGGCGAGGTCAGCCAGGGCGAAATCATGCAACCACCCACTCCCTGCTAGCCGCTGCACGTCAAACACCGTTGCCGTCTCATTCACAATAAGGAAGTGCAATGAATTGCCAGGATCGCGTGATCTATCTGGATAACAACGCCACGACTCCCCTGGACCCGGACGTCCTCCAGGCCATGATGCCCTACCTGACCGACGCCTTCGGCAACGCGGCCAGCAGCAGCCACGCTTTCGGCTGGGAAGCGAGCAAGGCGGTCGAACGTGCCAGAGCCCAGCTTGCCGCCGCCATCAATGCGGCCAGCCCGGCCGATATCATTTTCACCTCTGGCGCGACAGAGTCCGTCAACCTGGCCATTTCGGGCCTTTTCCCACCGCATGGAAAAATACAGGGGCATGTCATCACCTCGATGATCGAGCACAAGGCCGTGCTCGACTCCTGCGCCCGCCTGACCGACGGCGGCACGCCGGTCACCTACCTCGCGCCGCAACCGGACGGCGTCATCTGCCCCGACGCTCTGACCGGCGCCCTGCGGGCAGACACGCGCCTGGTGTCGATCATGGCCGCCAACAATGAAACCGGCACGCTGCAGAAGATCGACGCGATCGGTGCCATCTGCCGTGACCGCGGCATCCTGTTCCATACCGATGCGACCCAGGCGTTCGGCAAAATCGCCCTGGACGTACAGCGCTCGAACATCAGCATGGCCGCCTTTTCGGCGCATAAAATCTACGGCCCCAAGGGCGTCGGCGCGCTGTATATCAACAGCGCCGATCCGCGCTTGAGCCTGGCGCCGCAGATGGTCGGTGGAGGCCACGAGCGAGGGCTGCGCTCCGGCACGCTCAACGTGCCGGGCATCGTCGGCCTTGGCCGGGCCGCCGAATTGGCACTGCAGCACCTGCCTGCCGAGTCGGCGCGACTCCAACGGCTGCGCGACACGCTGCGTCGGTTCCTGCTGGAAAACGTGCCGGGCGTTCACCTGAACGGGCACCCAGACGAATGTTTGCCCGGCGTACTCAACGTCTCCTTCGCGGGCGTGGACGCTGGCTCGCTGCTGCTCGAACTGCCGGACATCGCGCTGTCTTCCGGTTCCGCCTGCACCTCAGCCCAGCACACCCTGTCCCATGTGTTGCTGGCCATGGGCGCGAGCTCCGAGCAGATCACGTCCAGCGTGCGCATCGGGCTGGGCCGCTTCAATACGCCAGAAGACCTAAGCCACCTATGCCAGCGATTGGTGGAGGCCGTCGGCCTGCTGCGGTCGATGGCACCTTCCTCGCCCAGTGCCGCCGGCAACGGCAGGAGGCTCTGAGGCATGCGAGCCACCTCAACGCCGTACATCCTGCTGGGCACGCTGTTCACGGCTGGCGGGTATGGCGCCACCTTTCTCATCTCCGTGTGGTTTAGGGCCCAGGGCGGCAGCGACATCGATGCCGGCAATACCCTCGGCATGGCGTTGATCGGCACGCTCATCGGCGTGCCGCTGGTCGGTTGGTGCGCGGGGCGGATCGACGCCGCCCGGCTGGCCGCGCTGGGCGCCCTGGCGTTGGCTGGTGGCTACGCACTGCTGGGCAGCCTCGACGGCATCGAGCCTGCCCACCTGCCGCGCATGGCGGCGCTGCTGATCGGACTCGGCTGGGGCATGTTCTACCTCGGCGCACCACTGGCGTTCTCCGAGCGGCTGACCGACACCGACCGGGGGCCTGGCTTCACTCGCTTCAGCGCCTTCCAGATGACCGGGATCTGCGGCAGTCCCGTTGTGCTCAGCGCACTGGTGACACAGGGCGGTATCGGTATCGAACAGGCATTCCTGTGCGTCGCCGCTGGCGGCGTGATCGCCACCGTGCTGCTCGGCACCTTCAGTGCCCGCGAGCCCCGTCAGGAACGCGAAGCAGCGCTACGGCCCTGGGTCATCAAAATCTTCACCCTGGCTCGCAGCACCGCGGTCCGCCCGATCGTCATGGCAGGACTCGGCGGGGCCGTGTTTTCCGGGATGATGGCCTTCCAGGGGTCGCTCGCCGAGGGGACATCGGCCACCGCCAGCACCTTCTTCGCCGTGCATGCCGTGACCGCAGTGGCGTCACGACTGGCCCTGGTGCATCGCCTGTCCAGATGGCCCAGAACGCCGCTGGTCATCTGCCTGCTGGGGTGCTTGATCGTCGGGCTGGCGTGCCTGCTCGGGATGGCAATACATCCGGGATTCCAGATAGCCGCCGCCGCCCTCACCGGCGCTGGCTATGGCCTGCTCTATCCGGTAATCCAGACGTGGGCAGTGAACGCCTCCCTACCGCAGGATCGCCACGCGGCGTTGACCTGGTTTGTGGTGGCCTACTTTGTCGGCATCTTTGGCTTTCCAGCCATTGGGGGGTGGCTGCTGGTGACGGCCGGCAAAAGTTGGTTCGTGGGGTGTCTGGTGGCGGTGGCGGTACTGGAACTAGCAGTCGCGGTGGGTGGTGTGGGCAACAAGCGGTTAGGCGATAGGTAGAGGTCAATGTGCGGCGGCGAGACTCATGGGCAAAGAGACCGCCCGCCACGCCGAAACCTCACCTGAATCAGGACCTGAGTTTCAATAACTGGCTCGGTGGCATTCCCACCAACTGCCGGACCATGAACGAGAATGAGCTGAGACTGCTATAGCCCAGCTCAAGGGCTATTTGGCTGACCGAGTGGCCTTTAGCCGCCAACGTTAGCGCATGCGCCAATAGCACCTGCTTTCTCCAATCGACAAAGCTGCACCCCACTTCTGCCTGGAATAGCCTGTTCATCGTGCTGAGGCTTGCCCCAGCATTCTGACAAAGGTCAGACAATGACCTATCAAGCCGTGGGTCGGCGAGGAAGTCCTCGCATAAAGCCAGTACACGCCGCTCGGTTGGCAACACAATCCCTAGCGCCATCACGGGGGCCTGCCGGATTTCAAAAAGGGTCAATTCAACCAGACTCTGGTAGCGACAGGTTGGAATGCCCCGCGATTCCTCCTCTCCCAGCGCCGCGACCAGTTCACGCAACAGCGGCCGAACTTCAATCACACGGCAGGATAACCACTCAACCGCGCTATCCCGGGCATCCTGTTTCTCGGCCAACAGATAGAGCGAATGAAGTTGAGCATCTTCCAGCACAGTGGCGGTGTGTAGGGTATCTTGAGGTATCCAAACGGCACGCCACGGTGGCACGGTGAAGACTCGTTCATCCGTATACACACGCACGACGCCTTGGCTGGAGAACACCATTTGCGCCCAGGGATGCTGATGCAACTGCACCTCGGTATTTGCGCAATACGGGCGAAAAGCACATCGGACAGGTGCCATCTTGCTGGGCGCATAAGGATCACAAGAAAGTGGAGGTACCCTGCGCCTGCTGGTTTTGCCGGTTGACATGATTTCGAAACTTAATGACCCGCCCTCGATAGCTGAAAATAACACACCCCATTAATCTTCAACAGCCATATAGGACGGTTATCAGCCGGATTTACCCCCACCCCACCGAATGATATCAATGTGTAGAGGGAGCAACACATGCTATTGACGCACACTGTTCCAAACAATCCGAAAACGTTGGCAAACGTAGCAATGCCGATCTTTTCGGACTTCGAAATCAGGGGGCACTCCAAGCAATGCTCTTCCATAATAGCCCTGAAAGACCATTTACTGATTGGGATCAGCCCCTTCAACTCGCGCTTTTCATCGAATTATGTTAGAGCTTTACTTAGCTGGGGTCTTCGGACATTCTCGCAGGTCGATGTTCTTCTGCCAGACGAACACAGCGCTGCAGCCTTGTTGATTGCAACCGGTAACTCATAAACAAAAGCGTTAAGAAAAACGCGGAAAGAATTGAACCGACATCGACGATCAGTGCAAAACGCTATTGACCAGCTAGGCGAGTTTTCATCCAGGACTCGTGTTTTTGATTTTTCGCAATACTTCAGTCACGCGAAGTACGTCGACATGCGAGCCTACGTGGAAGAAGCGTTCGACAACTGTGCATCATTCCGATCGGCGTGCCTTGATATGTCCATGCAGGCCATCTGCGGTCGCTCCAAAGGCATAGGAAATAAGCAAGACGAGCCAACAGGGATCATAAATGCCGCCACCGCCGCGCGTTACATTTTCGCAGAACTGCCGTTCTATCTATGCAGCCCCGACCTGTTAGGCGCGCAAACATCGGTGCTCGCCTACCACAGAGAATGGCCCATCGGTGATGCCCTACTTTCTGGCCAGTTCCCACTTAGCGTCGATCCTCGCCAAGCTCATGGAATCGTATCAATCACCTAACCTGGGGGGCTTGGTATCATGGGCACAAGCCGCCTGCAGCTCGTCAAATAATAATAATAATCAGGTGACACTCATGCGCAACATCGTCCAGTTCAATGTTCTGAATAACGACTTTCAGAACGACCCTTATCCAACTTACAGCATGCTGCATTCTACAAATTCCATTCTTATGGATTCTCACTTGAATGCTCATTTCTTCGGTCACTACGATGACGTTGCCCACATCCTCCGATCGCCTGCGTTCACTACCGCGCCGCTGGCTGATCGAGCACAGCCAGTAATGGGTGACCGAGTGCTGGCTCAAATGGAGGGCGCCGAACACTACGTCAAACGCCGTACCGTGCTCGGGGCTTTAACGGGCAAGCGTTTTCGGGAGCATTATGCGCAGATGATCGAGCAGGTCGTCGAAGAACTCCTTTCTCAAACAAGCCACACTGGCCGAATTGACCTTATCAATGAATTCGGAAAAGATTACAGCATACTGGTGACCCTAAAAATCCTTGGCTTGCCCACTGACCGACATAAAGACATTGCAGCATGGCATCAGGGTGTAGCCTCTTTTATAACCAATTTAGCCATGACTCAAGAGCAGAGAAACTCGAGCTTACGCTGTAGCAAGGAGATCATCGACTACCTCACTCCCCTGATTGAAGGTGAACAGCACGACGACGACAGTTTCATCACAATGCTGTGCAACAGTGAGCACAACGGCCAGCCCATGAAAACTTCCGAAGTGGTTGCGCTTATCTTGAACGTCATCCTTGCTGCCTCAGAACCCGCTGATAAGACACTCGGCTACTTATTCAATCACTTGCTTGGGTGCCCCGGGCGCTATGACACGGTAAAAGAAGATAGGAGGCTCCTGGTCCCCGCCATCCGAGAGACGCTTCGGCTGACCCCGCCCGTGCAGCTAATTCCTAGGCAAACCGATACCCAGGTCCAAGTAGGGGGCGTGGATTTGCCTAAAGGATCTTTGGTATTTTGCATGATTGGGGCCGCAAATAGAGATCCTGCCATTTATGACCAACCGTCTTCGTTTGTCATAGACCGCAAACAGGCCATACAAGGCTGCCCGGAGCATGCGAAAGCAGCCAGCCACCTGGCCTTCGGTGCCGGCAAGCATGTTTGCGTGGGAGCGGCTTTCTCACTCTTGCAAATCGAACTGACAGCCAATTTGCTGATGGATCGCCTGCAAAATCCAGGGTTTGCTCCCGGGTTTTCTTTTCAGGAGGAAGGTCTGTATACCCGAGGCCCCGCTTCGCTGACATTAGAATTCCTCCCCTATGATTCCACCGTGGTGAGCGCATGACCCTAGTGAGCGACCAACCCAACGTCATCCTTGTACAAAAGGATCACACGATCATCAACGTTTTGATTTTGGGCGTCATACTTCCATTAGTAGACACTACCTTGATCAACACTTCACTGCACAGCATTGCTGTCCAGTTTGGCGCTCCCCTTTCAACAGCGCAGTGGATCGTGAGTGCTTACTTTCTCGCCGCTGCAAGCGCGGCAACGCTTTGTGCATGGTTGACCCAACGCATTGGCGCCAAGCAGTTGTGGCTAGGCTCCCTTTGGGTTTTTCTAGCAGGTATTTTTCTCAGCGCACTTGCACCTGGGGTGGAACTCTTGATTTTTTCCAGAGTACTTCAAGGCATTGCAACCGGGCTACTGCTACCCACTATGCAAACGATTGTGGTCACGCTGATCGGTCGAAGCAAAACAAAGGCGGCCCTGGCCGCCATGTCCATACCTTCAGTGATGGCACCGATTTTTGGGCCGCTCATCGGCGGGATGACAGTGGTTCTATTTGACTGGAGAGTGTTGTTTCTGGCGCAAGTGCCTCTCTGCATCCTGGCAATCATCGCGGCGTCGAGAAAAATACCTGCGACTGCCAAAAGTCCAGTATCACCTTTCGATGCCATGGGCTTTCTACTGCTGTGCCCTGCGCTGATCGCTACACTTTATGGGCTGTCGAAAGTTAGCGAGCCTGATACAACACTGTGGCAGGCTTCCCTATTGATCGGGATGATACTCATGGCTGCTTTCATATGGCACAGTCGAAGGAAAAAGGAAAAAAGCCTTATGGATTTCAGTCTTTTCAAATCAGAAAAGCTGAAATCTTCATGTGCCTTACTATTCTTCTCCAGCATTGCTTACTACGGCGGGATACTCCTATTCCCGCTTTACCTCATCCAGGCTGGGCACTACGGGCCAAATGGGGCAGGACTCATGCTGGCATTGCACGGTGTCGGGACTCTGATCGCACGCTACAAGCTCTCTTGGATCTGCAGGATGTGGAACGATAAAGCCATTGCCATGGCTGCAATTTTCATAGGCATAGCTGGGTCTACAATCCTGATCGCCCCTCTGGCCATTGAGCACCCCTACCTAATTGCAGTAGGCATGATCCTGCGGGGTGCGGGGGTCGGTGTGTTGACCATTCTGTCCATGTCGGGTGCGTATCAGGAACTGGCTCCAGCGCAAGTGGCGCATGCCAGTTCCCTGACCCGCATTGTCACTCACCTGGGCGCGACCCTTGGCGCTACCGCTGTCGCAGGTGCTGCTGTGCTATCCGATACAACGGTCGCGCTCGCGACCGGCGATTACATACGTGGGCAGGGAATGCTCATGGTATCGCTAGTGGCATGCGGTTTTTTCTGTCAACGACTGCAAAAACAATCAGCGTGAACCTCACCATTGCTACCCTCCCGATCACGAGCCATATCCAATCCTTGATAACAGATAGGAAGGGGACCATGGATGGCTAGACCGCGTCCACGGAAGGCGATCCATGGATCTGAATCCGTGCAATGCCGGCAAGCAGGGCGATAGCCCTCAAAAGCAAAAACCCTGTAGTGGCCTAATGAAACCAGACACCCATTCAGCGAGCTCTAACCGCCGGCGATTGGCCGGGCTGCTTGTCTCAAGGATGGTAACCGTCCGGGCAAGTCATCTAGCGTAGCTGGCTCTATTGTTTTACGAGATTGCGCAACGATGAAGCTCAGCCCTCAATGTCGATCAGGGACTGCCGGGCATCATCACCCCAGTCAGACCCGATCAAAGCACTTTCTCGTGCTATCAACAATTGAAACGCTTGAGATTCCTTTCAAGCGTTGCTGGATAACTTAAACTTGCCGACTACGCTGCGAAGTTCATTAGCGAGCAATGAAAGCTCGTCAGCCGTTACGGCGTTGTCCTCTACGCCTTCCATGACGAATAAGCTGCTGTTTCGAATGCCGATGACGTTGCGATTGATATCCTCTGAGACCGAATGTTGCTGCACCGCCGCACTTGCAATCTGAGTGTTCATGCCCACAATTCCGTCTACTGCTTCATTGATCTGGTTCAGGCTGCCAGACGCTTGGCTCGCTGCCTGAATGCATTCCCTAGCTCGGGTTTGCCCAGCTTTCATCTGTTGAACAGCGGCATCAGTAGCGCCTTGCAACTGTTGGATGATCCGTCGAATTTCTTCTGTGGAGTTTTGTGTGCGCGAGGCCAGAGTCCGCACTTCGTCAGCCACGACCGCGAAACCACGGCCTTGCTCGCCAGCTCGCGCCGCCTCGATGGCCGCGTTAAGGGCCAGCAGGTTAGTCTGATCCGCGATAGTACTGATGACCTCGATGACACCACCGATTTCTTTGCTGTGTGTCGCTAACGCTTCGACTTTGCTTGCACTGAGCTCCACTTCGTTGGCCAACGCCTCAATAGCGGCACTTGTTTCAATCATAACTTTCAAGCCGTCGTTAGACGCACTGCTTGCAGATTCAGCGGCACGTGCTGCGCCCTCGGTATTCTGGGCCACGTCGGCAACGCTCGCGGTCATTTCGTTGATGGCAGTAGCAACCTGCTCGGTTTCAGCCTGTTGTGAGTTCATTGAGGCTTTGGCTTGGCCTATGGAGATCTCTAGTCGCTTTGCCGCATCTGAGACTGAATGCGAGCTACGCTCCACCTGGCTCAGTGAGCCAGAGAAGGCCGTTACCATGCGGTTAAGTCCCTCGCCTACATCACCGATTTCATCGTGGCTGTTGATTCGGACGCGCGCGCTCAGATCGCCTTGAGCAATACGTGCCGTCACAGCTAGGAGCTCATCAACCCCAATCCGCAGAGCCTTGTAGATGCCGACGAACGCATAGAGCAGCAGTATCGCAATGGCGATAAATAGCTCAGTGCCGAAAGTACGCTCATTACTCAGTGTATTCAGACGCTCATCAATTCGAATTCGCAGCGATTCCTGCATCTGATCCTGAGCTTTGTAAAACTGAGCAACGACGGCGTTTCCACGCTCGCCCAAGGTGTTGGCATTCACGTTTGAGCGCTTGCTCGGATCAAGGTAGTCCACCAGGTCTTTACGCAGATTTTCCAGGTCGGTAATGGCTGTTGTTACAGACGGCTGAACTACACCAGATAATTTCGGCTCTTCTCGGCGAAGCAGGGAAAGGCTCTGCTGCAACTCTTGACGCATTAGCAGCTCCTGTTTCAACAAAGTCTGGGCAAAAATACGAGTGGTGTCGTCCAGAGGACGGTCAGCGCTAAAACCGCTGGCCAGACCGCGAATCTGTCCGACCAGATTTATTTGCCGAGGCAGACGTATAGAGCTTAGATCGATGAGGTACAACGAACCTGCTTCTTCGTCCAAAATCATGCCGGAAGTGGCCGTAATGTAGTAAACGAAATTCATTAGGTCGGTTAACTGGTCGTTCCACGCGGAAAAGATCACCAAAGGTGCTTCGCCTGCTTTGGCGCGTTCAACCAGCTGCACACTAGCGGTACGCAACGTCTGAACTCGGTCTGTCGTTGCCAGTTGGGTGCTAAATTTTGCGTCCTGCGCAGCAAGAGTCGCATAGGCATCGTTAAGCTTTTCAGCATTGCGTGCTGCATTGGCTACTGCGTTGGTGTCACCGCTGAGCATGCCGTGTGTCAGCGCCCTCTGAATCATGGTTAGACGCAGGATAGGGGTGACGTCCAACAAGTATTGTTGACCCACCTGTTCATGCTTGATGCCCGTGATGCTCGTGTTCAGTGAAAGCATCACCCGGGTGCCTAGCAGGAGCAGAGGAATCAGGACAATAAATCCCAAAATTGCGAATTTCATGGGGAATCGAACACGGTTGGTAACGAACAGGGCAGGCGCTAATAAATTCATCGGGTTCTCGATCACTCAAGGTCTGTGAGTGCTTTCTTAGGCGTTAAAAAGTGCCCATCTCTCATTTATGGTTATGAGGTAATGAAAGCATTCCAAGAGATCTTCCTCAAAAGCCGCTTACTCTCCTTTGTTACAGGATCGAATTGCCGCGCTTCTCTTGGTACGAAAACTATCGGCTGAACCGGGCGAAGCTGTAGGGAGGAATGCATGGATAACCAGCATAAAGGCTAAGTAGACCGGTAATGGCACCAGTTGGAGGTGCGTCCGGGCATCCCGTCTTGCGCAACTAAACCGATCGCCACCTATGCGGTAGTAGCTCCGCAATCTCACTTGCCCGCTGCGTCGGCAGGCGCGTGAGGACGTCCTTCAAATAAGCATACGGATCATGGCCGTTGAGTCGCGCCGATTGGATCAAACTCATGATCGCCGCTGCACGTTTACCGCTGCGTAACGATCCCGCGAACAGCCAGTTCGAACGCCCAAGAGCCCACGGCCGGATTTGATTCTCGCACCAGTTATTATCGATGGGCACGGCACCGTCATCGAGATAGCGCGTCAGCGCTATCCAGCGTTTGAGACTGTAATCCAGCGCCTTGGCGATGGCCGAACCCTCAGGCACAAGCTGTCTTTGGGCGATCATCCAGGTATGAAGTGCGTCGGCGATTGGCGCTGCTTTTTCCTGCCGTATTCGCTGCCGATCACCCGGCTCCAGCTCTCGGACTTCTCGTTCAGCTTCGTACAAGGCCGCGATGTAGTTCAGCGCTTTTTCGGCGACCTGGCTCTTGTTGGTCACGTGCAAGTCGAAGAACTTCCGGCGGGCATGGGCCATGCAGCCGATCTCCGTAACGCCCAGTTCAAAGCCTGCCTTGTGGCCGGCAAAGTCATCGCAGACCAGCTTGCCGTTCCAACTGCCCAAGAAGGCTCGGGCATGTTCGCCAGCGCGGCTCGGGCTGAAGTCGTAAACGACCGCCGCCAGGTTGGAGAACTGACTGGTGGCATAGGCCCAGACGTAAGCGCGATGAGTTTTTTTCGCACCAGGCGTCAGCATTTGTACCGGCGTCTCGTCGGCGTGAACGACGTCGTGCGTCAGCACGGCTTCGCGCAGCGCATCAACCAGCGGCTGTAATTGCACGCCGCAGTTGCCCACCCACTGCGCCAAGGTCGAACGGGCGATGGGCAGCCCGGCGCGGCCGAAGATTTTCTCTTGGCGATACAGCGGCAGATGGTCGGCAAACTTGGCCACCATGATGTGGGCCAGCAGGCCTGCGGTCGGGACGCCTTTGTCGATGACGTGCGCCGGTACCGGCGCCTGGATCAGTGTTTCGCACTGTTCGCAGGCCCACTTTCCACGGATGTGGCGTTCGACTGTGAACACGCCGGGCGTGTAGTCGAGCTTTTCGCTGGCGTCTTCACCGATACGCTTTAGGGCGCAGCCGCACTGGCAATGGTTGTTGTCCGGTTCGTGATGGATCAGCGTGCGAGGAAACTGCGCTGGCAGCGGTACGCGCTTGGGTTGCTGGCGCACTTTGACTTCAACTGGCGTCGGTTGCAGCGCTTCAAGTTCGGCTTCGATAGCGGCGATATCGGTGTCGATCAGGTCATCGAGCAAGTTGGCCTGATCCGGACTTAATTGCTCGCTGCGCTTGGCAAACTTAAAACGCTTGAGCAGCGCGATCTCATGGGCCAGTTTCTCGTTGACCGATTTGTGATGGTTGATTTGCTTGTCCATCGTCTCGACTTTTTGATCGAGACTCTCGACGCGTTGCATCAACTGCGCAGCCAGGGCACGCAGTTCTTCGGGGTTCAGTTGGTCGAGATTTGGAAGCGAAGTCATGCCGCCGATTTTGCCAGAGAGGGCTGTGGGCGGCGATAGTCTGATAGGCCAATTGCGCCGGCAAGCGGGCCATTGCAGGGTTTAAAGCACCGAAATGATTCCTCCGGCGCCGACGCGTTGCCAAGGTAAACCGAGTACCAAGGCCTGAAGTTGCT
>Ga0157371_10000496_pt1 | contig 47702 bp, 34 predicted proteins | sample C45metaG_FD_113462 | JGI IMG/M metagenome (GOLD analysis project Ga0157371, IMG submission 113462) | Corn rhizosphere microbial communities from Kellogg Biological Station, Michigan, USA - C4-5 metaG | ecosystem: Host-associated > Plants > Roots > Rhizosphere > Soil | place: USA: Michigan... | reverse complement strand
GCTGTAGGGGAAGGAATCGAACCTTCAAGGAGTGGTTAGTACCGAAACCGGTATATTCCCATTATTCTCCGCCACCGAGACAAGGAGGTGTGTCTGCCTGTTTCACCACCCTACATTATGTTATGCAATTTTGAAAGAACGTTTCCTTTTTGTTAATTGCTTGATACAAATGTAAAGGAACAACCAATACCTTGCAAATATTTTAAACATTTAATTTTATTTTTATAATATTGATAAATATTGTTAAATTTGCTTATCATAATTCAAAAATATGCTTAAAAAAGACAATTCCAATTTAGAAATTGACAACCTCGACATCGATATACTGAAACAATTGATGCAGGATGCCACTAAACCCTATACAGAAATCGCTAAAGATCTGATTGTTTCTGGCGGAACGATACACGTTAGAATGAAGAAACTGCAGGAAATGGGGATTATAAAAGGTTCTCATCTTATCATCGATCCGCAAAAGGCTGGATACGATATTTGTGCCTTTTTGGGTATTTACCTGGAGAAAGGAATCCAGTACAAGGATGCGGTTTCACAGTTGAGCAAAATTAAAGAAGTAGTGGAATTACACTACACCACGGGTGCCTACAGCATGTTTGCCAAAATTATTTGCAGGGATACCAATCACTTACGTCACGTTTTAAACGAAGAAATACAGGCGGTGAACGGTATCCAGCGTACGGAGACTTTAATATCACTGGAAGAAAGCATTAAGCGGCAGATTGAACTGGGATAAGCGGAAAGACTAAAGCATAAAGATTAAAGGTGAAGGACCCCAATCTGTGTAATCATACCTGAGCTTGGATGACCTTATATGTCTTATATGGTAAAAACCTTTAGTGATTTTATTTGAAAATGAACGTTCGGTGGGATTTCGGGAAGAGCAGCCCCGTTATCCGCTATAGCCCCGAATTACAATCGGGGGCTGCCGCTTCTACCGGGTTTAGAAACAAAGATTGGCGCAGCTAAGCAACCAGCCAAAAAGAGCACCACTTAATGGGCCACCTAGACCCGATTGGAGTGAACACGCAATCCCGATATTTCATCGGGATAAGTAAAACGGAAAGCGGGAGCAAACTCAAATAATTATACAGGCCTTGCTCTCCTACCCTTAATAATCATGTTTATAAGGAGGCCCTTCGACTACGCTCAGGGTGACAAATGCGATAAAACGAAGTTTAGAGAAAGTACAAATAAGCACCCCGCTATTAAATAGTATCACCTATCGCCCACCTAGACCCGATTGGATTGGGCATCCCGACATTTTCAGTCGGGATAAAACGGAAAGCGGGAAGAAACCTGGATAATTGTACAGGAATTGCTCTTCTAACCTTTAATAATATATATTTGATAACGAATGTACTTCAACTACGCTCAAGGTGACATAACGCTATAATGCGTTGTAAAAACTATTATTAGCTTAGCCGAGATATTAAGTCTGGAGCCAGGTTTATCGAGACAGATTTCTCGGCTGCGTTGCACTCTGCTCGAAATGACGGATCTATTTATTTCAGGAGCTGATAAGCAACCAGCGCAGCAACATAAGCCATAGCTGTCATGTAAGCCAATTGGATTACCGGCCATTTCCAGCCTTTGGTTTCGCGGTAAACTATAGCAACTGTACTCATGCATTGCATGGCAAAAGCATAAAAAAGCATCAATGAAATACCTGTAGCAAAAGTGTAAACAGGCAAACCTGTACGGCTGTTCTTAGAGGCAGACATACGCTCTCTAATCGTACCTGTATCCTCATCACCTCCATCAACACTGTAAATGGTAGCCATGGTACCTACAAAGGCTTCACGGGCAGCAAAAGAAGTAATTAAACCAATACCAATCTTCCAATCGTAACCCAAAGGGCGGATGACAGGTTCAATCGCATGACCAAGAATACCCACATAAGAGTTTTCCAACTTCTCAGTTGCTACCAAAGTTTTAATATGATCGGTATTTTTTGAGGTATCGGCCAATGCCGTTTCATATTTTTTATCAATACTTTCAAAGCGGCCTCCAGGTCCAAAAGAAGCCATTACCCAAAGGATGATGGAAATGGCAATAATTACTTTACCAGCCTCAAACACAAATGTTTTCGATTTCTCGTACATGGTGTAGAACACATTTTTCCATCTTGGCATGCGGTAAACCGGCAATTCCATGATAAAATACGATCTTTCTTTGGTTTTGATGATGAATTTCATAACCCAGGCCACTAATACCGCAGCAAAAATCCCTACCAGGTACATTACCATTAGGGCCAATCCCTGCAGATTAAAAATACCCAGGACGGTTTGAGAAGGAATAATTAAGGAAATGATCAAAATATACACCGGAAGCCTTGCCGAACAGCTTACCAATGGGGTAACCATAATGGTAATCATTCTGTCTTTCCAGTTTTCGATATTCCGGGCCGCCATAATAGATGGAACTGCGCAGGCTAAACCACCAATCATCGGCACTACCGATTTACCATTAAGTCCAACTTTACTCATAATTTTATCCATCATGAAGGTAACACGGGCCATATATCCCGTATCTTCTAAAATGGATATGAATGCGAAGAGAATAGCAATCTGTGGAATAAAAACAAAAATACCGCCTAAACCTGCAATTACGCCATCCAATAATAGGTCGGTAAGCATGCCGGCAGGTAAATATTCGTGACCAACATTGGTAATATAACCGAATCCACCTTCAATCCAATCCATTGGATAAGACGACCAGGCAAAAATGGCATTAAAAATGACGAACAAGATCAACAGGAAAATGGCGAAACCCCATATTTTATGGGTAAGGATCGCGTCTATTTTATCGCTAAAAGAAAATTTCTTTTCTGTACCATTATCCACCACAACACCAGATAATATGCTGCTGAGGTGTTTGTAACGCGCAATCGTTTCTGCTGCCTGAACTTTGGAAGATTCGAAATGATGCGATTGCTCTATTTTTTCAATTTCTTCCTGCTCTTTTTCGGTAAAAAAAGTAAGGTATTCGTGCTGGTGAAGCACCTGAAGGGCATAATAATCGTTATCCGAATTCAGTTTCGATTTGATGGCATTAATGGCTTCGGGTGCCAGAAAATTCACATCAACATCCTGAAACTGGGTGGCAATTTTATTGGTATTGGCAATGGCTTGTTTTAACTTATCAATTCCGATGTTATTTCTTGCTGAAATGGAAACCACCTGAACGCCCAATTTTTGTGCAAGTTTATCAAGGTCGATCTCAATGCCTTGTTTAGTGGAAAGATCGATCATGTTCAATGCTAAAATCATCGGGATGCCCAAATCGGCCACCTGCGAATACAAAAGCATGTTTCGCTTCAGGTTGGAGGCATCGGCAATCAATACGATTACATCGGGATGACTATTGTTATTTTTATCGGCAAGTACCTGAAAAACGATACTTTCATCAGAACTTTTGGGATATAAGCTATAGGTTCCGGGTAAATCGATAATCTCGGCATCCTTGTCGCCAGTAAGTTTCGTAAAACCAGTTTTCTTATCGACAGTGATACCTGGAAAGTTTCCTATTTTCTGATTTAACCCTGTTAAACGGTTAAATAAAGTAGATTTACCTGTATTGGGATTACCAACTAACGCAACTTTAATATCCAAACCCAGCTTATTTATTGTATAATGATTACATCGGCTTCGCTTTTACGCAAGCAAAGCTGATAACCAGCAACACGGATCGCCATTGGATCGCCCAGCGGAGCAAAACGCTCTACCTCTACCACCTCGCCCGGCAAACAACCCATCTCCATTAACTTTACAGACATATCTAAATCTGTAAATGCTACAATTGTTCCTTTTTCTCCAATCTTTAGGTGCGACAGTTTCATGTGCTAAATTTGGCGCAAGTTAACCTTTCTTTAGATTTATTCCAAATAAGAAAACCAATATGGTTGTATAAATTACACAGCTTTACGCTTAAATGATTTAGTTTCTCTGTCTGCCTCCGCCAAAGCCACCACCATTGCCACCGCGGCCTCTACCGCCTTCTTCTCCACCCCTGATTCTGTTTTTCCCACCCATACGGTTTAAGGAATAGGTAAATGAAAACATGAAATAACGCTGCAATACGTTGTAGCTTTCATCACGGATAGTGTTGTTGTTAGCCGTACGACTTACACCCTGATTTTCGTTCAGCAAATCGTTTACGGCAGCTTTAAAAGTGCCACGGTTTTTAAAAAATTGTTTGCTTAGGTACGAATTCACCAAAGTAAAGTGGGTATCGAAATCTTCTCCCCTACCTGTATTCTGGTTGTAGTCTGCATCTACTGACCAGCGGATATCGCCAGGAAACATATAGCTGATACTGATATTTGGACTAAAAGTATAATAACGCGTGTTGGAACTGGGCTGAACGGAATAGGTAGCACGGTTAATTGAGCCACTAACACCTGCGGTTAAATCGAGTTTATCCAAATTGGAAACCAAACGGTAACCATTGTTAATTGACCAGCTATTGGTAATATTTTTTAAGGCATTGGTAAAGTTTACATCCCGATCATAGTTACTACTGATGTTGATGTGAAAATTAAGCTTATTTTCTGCCATAATGGGCAAACTTAATGAGGAGGATAGTGAGCCAGAGTAAACACCACTTACGTTTACGGGCAATACTGCAAATTTACCCTGGTTAACCCCGCTTTCGATTAAACTGCTGCTATTGGCAATTTTATTGGAAGTCTGGGTTAGGTTTACATTAACAAATAGCGACCTGTTTTTTCCTACCGTAAAAGTGTTGTATGCAATACGTAGGGTATTGTTAAATTCGGGTTTTAAATTGGGGTTTCCCAACGGGATACTTTGTGTATTGGTATTATTGGGGATAGGCTGCAACTGTTGTATGGTAGGCTGATTCGTACTACCACGATAATTGAAGACCAAACGCTTACTATTGCTAAAATTATACCTGAACATGGCAGAAGGTGTATAGTTAAATACGTTCTGTTTTAATATAAATCCACGGGTAATGTTATTGTTATTACGATCGGTATTCTGAACGGCCATCCCCACATTCCAGTTGTATTTTTTGTCCATTTTATTGAAACTGAAACCAGCCGTATTGGTTAAGATGGTGTTTTCGTAAACGTTACTTAATGAATCATTCAGCAAATCATAGTTCAGCGTAGCCGGGTTAAAGTCGTAAGTAAAACGATCAGAAGTATTATGGCTATAGCCGTTCTGATAGTTAAATTCAAGGCTAAGGGTTTTACTTAAAGGCTCTGTATAAACCAGTCGGGTATTCTGACTAATAGATTCGCTTTCCTGATCATTAAGCTGATTAATAATCTTTACCGTTTTAACATTATCTTTTTCACGTGTTTCGGGATTGTAATTATAATTATCAGCGTCGTTATTGTTAATGTTCGTGTTAAAATTCAGCGACAATGTTCTTCCGCGGCGCATAAACTTTTTGCGCAACAAAATATTATTACTGATAGCGGGCGCCGTATTATGATTGGTTAAGCGCTGAGATCCGCTTGTGTTATAGGTACCAAAATCGCGGGTATAAATACTGCTGTTTAGGCTTTCGTTATCGGTATAACTTAAATTGGGCTGTACTTTAAGTGAGGTTAGCGAATCGATTTTGGTATCAACCATAAAGTTTAAGCGGTGATTTAAACGATCGGAAGCATTGGTCTGGTTATTATTGAAAACCGTAGTTACATTGCCCAAAAGATTTTGGGTAACGCTATTTCTTAAAATCAGATTATCGGATTTATTCACAAAATAACTTAAACTTACTTCTGTCTGATCAGCATACACATCCGAGAAGTTAAATCCACCGGCTTTAGTATCGGTAATACCGCCACGTCCGCCATTGCTCCCCCCATTTCCGCCGCCCAGGCCGCCACCAAAATTTTGTTTGTTCACATTATTAAACTGGGCAACTACGCTCAATCGCTTATCCTGATCAAAATGGTTGATATTCGCATTTACGTCGTAACGATCGTTGGAACCATAACCAGCTGTACTGTTCCCGAAATAGCCGTTTTTTTTATCCTTTCTGGTGGTGATATTGATGATTTTGGTTCTTGATCCATCATCAATTCCGGTAAACTGTGCCTGATCGGAAAGTTCATCAATAATCTGAATTTTATCGATCATATCGGCCGGAAGGTTTTTAGTAGCCAATAAGGGATCATTCCCAAAAAACTCTTTTCCATCTACCTTAACTTTGGTAATGGTTTCGCCCTGGGCTTTTACTGTCCCGGCTTTATCTACCTCCACTCCTGGTAATTTCTTTAGCAGATCCTCAACTACAGCATTCTCTACCACTTTAAACGAACTTGCATTAAACTCAAGGGTATCTTTTTTTACCACAATTGGTGGAATTTCTGCTTTAATATCTACCGTTTGAAGATCTATTGCACCGCCTTCTAAAATAATATCGCCCAGGATGATATCAAGTTTATCTGTTGAGATGGTAAAATCTTTAGTGGTATTCTTTAAGCCTAAAAATGCCGCATATAACCTGTACGTACCTGGCTTCAGGTTTTTGAAAACGAACTTTCCATCTTCTGTAGTACTTACAGCGCCTACCATGCTTGAGTCTGCCAGATTTCTAACAGCCAAAGAAGCATAATCAATTGGCTTTTTATCCTTTGATTGAATAACCCTTCCGCTAACTGAACCCGTTTTCTGGGCGTAAGCATAAAAAGACGATAAAATAAGCAGGAACGTAAAAATTTGTTTCATTCGGTTAGTTTGATTGTTAAGATAAAGACTACCGGCTGTTATAAAGGTTTATTTTTATTTTAGTAACATTTGAAATACATAAATGTCAATTGTACATTTAATCCAAAGGTTTGGGTATCAGTGGTTGAGACTAACCGATAGAAAAAGTGTAAAACAAAAAGTCCTGGTTAAAACCGGGACTTTTATTATCATATTGATGGTCGGTGAGCCACCGACTATTGGAAAAGCTTACATCCTTGGACGGCCACCGCCGCCACCGCCACCGCGTTGGCCTGGCATCTGTATATCGCCACTCATGTTTCTGCCACCTATACGCGTTAACGAGTAGGTGAATGAGAACATATAATAACGTCTTAACACATTTGTAGTTAAATCAACAATTGAAGTCCCGGTAGCAGTTCTGCTTACACCGGTATTCTGGTTAAGCGCATCATTTATAGAAAATTTAAATGTTCCTCTGTTTTTAAAAAACTGACGGCTGATGTAAGGATTAAGAATAGTGTATTCCTGATTAAACAGATCACCACCACCAAAGTTCCTGAAATAATCGATATCGATTGCTAACCTGATATTGGCTGGCAATACATAACTGACATCAAAACTTGGATTAATGGTATAATACTGCGTATTGGATGATGGCCTTGCAGAAAATGTAGAGTTGGTATAGCTTCCGGTTATACCCCCAGTTAAATCGAATTTATCAACGTTGGTTACCAATTTATACCCGTTTGAAATGGTATAACTATTGGTTATATTTTTTACCAGATCGGTAATCCCCTGTCCTGTAATAAAATTCACGTTTCTACTGTACGCTCCGTTTCCAGAAATATTCAACGTTAGCTTACGTTCTGCCATCAATGGTAAAGACCAAGTGGCATTGGCATTACCAGCATAAACGCCATCCACATTAATATAACTTACCTGTTGAACACCTCCTGACAAAGGCACAACCGTATTTCCAATGGCATTAAAGGTTTGGGTAAGATTTAAGCCCGCAAAGAAAAACCGGCCATTTTCGATATTAAAGTTGTTAAAGTTGATCCTCAACTGGTTGTTGAACGATGGTTTTAATGCCGGATTACCTATATAAATGGTCTGAGAGTTTGTATTATCCAGAATCGGCTGGATCTGATCGATAGTTGGTTGTGAGGTAGAGCCCCTATAATTAATGAACAAACGTTTACGGTTACTAAAATTATACCTGAACTGCGCCGATGGCGTAATATTGATAAAATTCTGCGTACGTTTTAAACCTGTGGTTAAATTATTATTTACCCTGTTGGTTTGTTGTGCGGCTAAGCCGATATTCCAGTTGTATTTTTTTTCAGTTGTAGTAAGGCTTAACCCAGCCGCATTTGTTAAGGTACGATTGTTATAGATATTCGAAAATGCATTATCTACAAGGTCGAATTGAAGGGTTAACGGATTGTAATTAAACACATCTCTTTGCGAATCGCTATTTGAGTAACCATTCTGATAGTTAACCTCTACGCTTAGGGTTTTATTTATCGGTTCAGTATAAACAAGCCTTGTGGTATTATTTATGGAATGGCTATTGGTATTATTGAATTGATTGGTAATGGTATCTCTCGTTGCTGTCCCTTCCGTAATTTTATCATTTCTATAGTTAAGGTTTGTACCGTCATTATCATTTATACTAGTATTTACATTTAAGGAAAGTGTGCGACCTCTCCGTTTAAAACTTTTACGGATTAATAAATTATTACTCATGGTAGGCGTAGCAGAAGTTGTGGTATTGCGCTGTGTACCATCGGTCGAGCCATCATCAAGCGTTCTCGTATATTTATTCAAATTGTTTCCGTCTGTTTCGGTATAAGCCACGTTGGGCTGAATTTTAATAGATAAAGATGGATTTATCTTGGTATCAACCATGAAATTGAAGCGATGGTTAATCCTATCGGAAGTATTATTTATATCTTCAGCAATGTTGTTCGTACCTCCTGCAAGGTTTTGGGTGTTGGAGTTCTGGATATTTTCAGAAATTGCTTTATTAAAGAAATAACTGGCCTGAAACTGAGTACCATCTTTATAGGTGTCGGCAAAGTTTAAGCCTGCTGCATTGGTAGTGGTGATCCCACCATTTCCGCCGCCGGAACCTGCTCCACCCCCACCACCAAATCCACCACGGCCGCCTCCACCTCCAAATCCATTACCTACACCTCCGCCCTGGCCAAAGTTCTGCTTGTTCACATTGTTAAACTGACCAATAAAGCTGATCTGCCTGTCATCATCAAATTTGTTTACGTTCAAGCTGGCATCATAACGATCGTTAGAACCATAACCTACAGTGCTGTTACCAAAATAACCATGTTTCATGCCATTTTTGGTGGTAATGTTTAAGATTTTGTTCCTTGTTCCATCATCAATGCCGGTAAACTGTGCCTGTTCAGAAAGTTCGTCAATTACCTGGATCTTATCAACCATATCGGCCGGAAGATTTTTAGTCGCCAATAATGGATCATTGCCAAAAAATTCTTTACCATCAACCTTTACTTTGGTAATGGTTTCGCCCTGCGCTTTAACACTGCCATCTTTTGCTACCTCAACCCCAGGTACCTTTTTCAGGAGATCTTCTACCACGGCATTTTCGCGCACTTTAATCGATTTGGCATCAAATTCTAAAGTATCTTTCTTCACCACAATTGGGATGGTAGCGGTTACGTTAACTGTTTTTAAATCAACGCCATCATCACTCATGGCAATTTCACCGGCATTTACGGCTGCTTTAGCCACTTCTATATCTTTCGTTGTTGTTTTTAAACCTAAAAAGGCGGAATAAATCCTGTACTTACCCGGAGCTATGGCTTTAAAGTTAAAGCTTCCATCAGGATCGGTTTGACCGGATGCCACAACACTCGAATCTTTTAAACTCTTAATTGCGATTGTAGCAAAATCAACTGGCTTTTTATCTTTCGCGTTAATTACTTTTCCGCTTATCGAACCAGTATTTTGAGCCTGGGCGATGTAACCACAAAATAGAAGAACAATGAATATTGCCCGCTGAACGTTTCTTTTCATTAAAAAAATTAGATATTATAATATAAAACTAAGCTATCAGACTGTAGAAAAGCAGAAAGGTTTGTTAAGGTGTGTTAAAAGCTTGGTAACATTTTAAATACAGCCTGAGGAAGGTAGTCAGATCAAACAGGAAGATGATCAGTAAGAGGATTATTTTTGCTGAGAAGGATAGCTTTTGTAATATACTTTTGGGCAATTACAGTTCTTTTTAAAAATACTGCAGCCGCTTAAATATAGGGCTGCGATTAAACAGATGATGCTAACCTTTCTTCTCATTGAAATTCAATTTATGGAGCAATACATAACTAAAAACTGCCATTGATGCGCCTAACATATCACAGCCAAAATCCCACCATTCTGCAGAACGATAGGTAAAAACTTTCCATTGTAATAGTTCAATTCCGCCACCGATAATAGCACAGACAAGTAAAACCTTAAAAATGGTTAAGGTTCTGAAAGCATAGGTATGCTGGTATTTTATTTTACCATAGAAAAGTAATACAGATAAAACAAAGAAAAATCCCAGATGGGTCATTTTATCAAAGCCTTCGAAGAAAAAGCCGCTTTTTCCAACAGAATCGGAAATGTGCATATTACAAAACACCAAAACAACAACTGTCCAAAGAATGGCCCATTTTTGCTGTTTTAGTGTTTTGTACAAAATATTAGAATTAGGCACCTACAAGTTCCTGATAAGCTTCTGCTGTTAATAAACCCTCTACTTCAGCTAAATCAGCTAAAGATACTTTTACCATCCATCCCTGTCCGTATGGATCAGAGTTAACCAATTCCGGGTTGTCGTTTAATTCAGCATTAAGTTCCAATACTGTCCCTGTAACTGGCATATATAAATCAGATACCGTTTTAACAGCTTCTACCGTACCAAAAACTTCTTCTTTAGCTACCTCGCTACCTACAGTGTTAATATCAACATAAACGATATCGCCCAATTCGCGTTGTGCAAAATCAGTTACGCCGATATAAGCTTCATTACCTTCAACTCTAACCCACTCGTGGTCTTTAGTGTACTTTAATTCTGATGGAAAATTCATTATTTATATATTTTTGAAAATAAGTTATTTAAGTTCGTTGCTCTATCAGGCTTGCACGCATAGTTGCAAACATTTAATTATTCATTTCGTTTGCCCTTCAAAAATACAATTAAGTTTTACATATCGCAATGCCAGGCGAATTAACTTAAAAATATTAATGGTGTCAGTACTGTGCGCATGTATAGTGACGTATGTTAATTGCACTAGCAGCGATTGCGTTAAGGTGAGATATAAAGCTATTAAAGAATTCCTGATAAGCAAAAGGCATGAATTTTATGCCTATGTTAGCTGAAGCAGTGAATTACATGAAGGAATTCGACAAAGGCTAATATGCCGGATTGTCTATGCTTCGGTCAACTTTAAGATACCTATTCTACTCAATACACCAATGATTGATTTTTTCCTGGCAAAGAACCCATGATATTCGCTAGAAAAGTTATGGTGAGATCAGACAGTACTTGAATCTTCGTGTAACTGCCTCAAAAAACTCAATTCTATTCCACTAATAATATGATGTTCTAAAAACCTTCAGTGCTTTAAAGACAGTGCCTATATCAAAATCTTTATGCCGTAACATAAGGTTTTCATTCCATCGTAATTATCCACACCAGTAATGAGATAATAAGTAATAGTGTAAATATTGATCCGATTATATTAAAGTTGCTCATAATATTTGGTTAGTTAGTAGATAACAAATTGATACATACGAAATGTTTTATAAAATGGTTGTTCGCTTTGTTCATTTTTATATTCAGTCAATCCGACTATTAGAATTTAATATTGTAGAATCCGAAGCAAAATCAGAACTTGATAAAAGAAATTCTATCATCCAGAAGAAGTAACAAGAAGATCAGGAGAAAAATGATAAAACAATTGCAGATCGACATCAATCTACCAGCATTTAACTTAATTATGGCATCGTATTTCCCGGTGGCGTACTCAGGAAGATAGACCTGGTGACTTTTAAATGTTATCGCTTTTTACTATGAACCTGTTTAAATTTTTACAGCAAATATTACATAACATTTTGCTTTCACGCTGAGCACAATGGATTGCTTTTATTAATGCATTAAAATGGTCTTCGACTACGTTCAGACTGACATACGAATTAATTTTTAAACAGCCTTATCGTATTTTCCACTTACTATGCGATTACCACACTGATTTTCGGTCAGGAGTTTTGGATTCGCTCTGGTGTCTGACTTTTCGGAGCAATATACAACACGGATAAGCATCATAACTATAGTAAATCACTAGTTCTGATGTGCTATTGTTATCGACTTCTTTCTATCTTGAGTGCGTTTTTTCTGGTAATGAAAATCAAATATCATTAGCATTAGTGCTATAATTAACAAAGCAATCAATACCCAGTCCACTGTTGGACGGTCTCTCATAAGAAATAATTGGTTAGACTGCAAACATAGTAAAAAACTTAAAGCAACACAATACTGCAGAAAGTACGGTTTATTATTAACCGACAGGCATATATGCAAACGCATTTGCCGGGGGGATAGAATTGGCCGGCAACATTTTAAATTAAATCCAGTCCTATTTGTGAAATCTCTTCTAAAATTACCTGCTGTACGAAACTCCAAAGGAGTTATTAATTTTTTGGACTCGTCTGTTCTGACTGGCCATATCTATTAAAATCATAATTATAGCACAAATTAATAACGAAATTAACATCCAGTCTGTTGTGAATTGCTTTTTCATAATCTGAGTATTAAATACATGCAAATTTAGAGAAAAATGAACTGCAGTTAAACCAAAGAACCGCACAATGGAAAAAATTAATAAATATCAAATCGAACAAATAAGTCAAAACTTCTCTTTCAAAGAAAATCTCCGATTGCTTAACAAAAAAATAACCGGAACTTAAACCAGGAAAAAACTGATTTCCAATTAACGGTTAGATTCCTGCATTCTTGCCTGTTTATGCATACACACATAATTACGCTACAATAATCATAAAAATATCTGTTAACCAATAAAACAGCACATTTCAAAATGTATACGACTCTATAAAAAAAATATTTTTTTTATAAAAATAAAATCCAATATGTCAAAAATTACGTATATATGTAAATCTAACCATACAGATATCTAACCGAAAACCAAATATGAGTAAGCTAATTATTATTGCAATTATTTTTTTCACCTTATTTTGGACAGTCCTTCTGTTCGTACAACCTATTATTATTATTGCTTTTATCCTATTGACGAGCACTATATTCTGGTTGAATACAAGGCATGCAAAAAACATAGAATAAAACCGGTTATGAGGCTGTTTCATAAATATAGATTATCATCCTGAGGGGTAATTTATTGTATAAAAATCAACATGAATGACAGCAATTTATCTATGTGTAAAAATTCCCCGAGTTACCGTCCTTTCGAGCGGCGGAATACCTGTATCGATTTTACATCGGTAATGTAGTTGAGAACCAGAAGGCTCTGTAAAGCAAAATTTGTTTGATAGATCTCTCCACTTCGCGTTGCTCCGGTCGAGATGACGACCTTTTTTTATAGTCTGTTAATGGTAGCGTAAAGCACGAACAATCATTTCAGGACTATCCATAAAACAGGTATTTTTAAAAGAAAATTCACGTGCAACACCAGATCATTTATACAGGTTGTACCACTTCTTAATACCAGGACTATATCTTCTAATTTAATGTAAACCTTAAACTAAATCCGAAATTACTGAATGAGGTATTAAAAGTTTGTGAGGTATAAGGTTTGGTAATGTTCGAATCGTAAAACAATTTGATGTTAAATTTCTGATTCAAAACATAATCTACACTTGGCCGAAGCGTAATGTTTTTTGCACCTGAAGAAACTTCTGCTTCGGTAACATCGGCACGGTAAATCACCGTTTTATTATCACGGATAGCCACATCCAATTTAAAGTCCATATTGTTATCCATTTTCAGGCTTTTAAACCATCCAAAAGGGAAACGGAATTTATTGGTACGGTAGCCCAATCCCAAAACCATATTGTTTTCTGATAACTGTGCCAGCTGACTATTTGATAAACTTAAGCCCAATAACCTCGAACGGTTTAATTCAAAAGAAGCGGTCAGGTTATTTTTAAACCTCGTATCAACGCCAACCAAAGGAGAAAAATATTCTGAAATGGTTACCTGAGCAAACTGGTATTCCGGTAAAAAGTTATTATTTACATCTCTGCTGCTAACGGCACCGTTTGTTTCCTGGTAACGCAACAATGAGTTAAAACCATTAATATTATAGGCCGAACGATAGCCATGACGGATATCGACAGACGAAAATTTATCGGCAATAAAAGGAATACGTGTTAAGCCGCTATAAGTTAGGCTCCAGTTTGGAAGCGGTATTTTAGGGAAAGCATTCATTTTTGTTTTACCTGCATCTTTACCCGTATAAGCCGCCATAAAAGCAGAGATAATTACATCCTGGCTCTCCTTACCGTAACCATCTGCATAGCCCGCATTAATGCCTCCGGAATTTGGGTTTTCAGCGCCCAGCCTTCTGGAAATAATAATCCTATTAGCCATAAACTGATTAAATAACCCTGAAATAATGGTGGAGTTGCTTTCTTTAAATGCAGTACCCAAAGCGATGTACGATACGCTGTAATCGCCCGTAGTAATTGCACTCAGATTCTCAAAAGATGATACGCTGGCCACATACCTGAAATTAGTAGAAAAGTTTCTTGTTTGCGCTTTATTTGCCTTTAAGGTAATCCGTAGATCTTTAAAAGGCTCCAGTAAACCGGTGAATTGAAAATCCTCTCTTAAGGTATTTACATACAATTGGTTCTGTAAAGTATCAGTTGTTAACCAACCATTATTCAAAGCCATTTCCCTAATATCCCGCTGACTACCAAAAGCAAAACCTAAGCCTGGTGCCCCTGTTGCATTGTCGATACCGAAATACTTCGTGGTTGGCAAATAACCAGGGAGAAAAATACCTTTAGTTTGTACGAAACTGGCATTAACATTTTTTAAACTGGTTAAGATGTTGATGAAAAAATTCTTCGCTTTGCCACCGTCCTGATCATTACCAGCATTCCTGATAAAGCCAAACTTGTTGTACAATGTAATAAGGTTTAACGTTGGGTTCACCTGTACAGTTCTGCTGTTTTGTACGGTATTACCCAAATTAATATTTGGATCCAGTAAGGTAGAAAGCGGTTCGGTTTGCCAGTTAAAGTTGGTACCATAACGGGTTTTTACGGTAACCCAGTTTAGCCCTGGTATTTTATCAATTGGTAAATTATAGGTAACGTTTAAATTGTGGTTATAATCGGTTGTACGTCCCAAGCGTTTTAAGTTTTGCCAGACAGTATCGCGTTTCATGCCGTCAATTCGTCCATCCGGCTCATCGATGATCGAATAATTTGTGGCATTAAAATCTAATTGTAAGGAACGGGTAAGGTTCCATGCGATACCATAAATCCGGCTCATGGTAAAGTTTTTGTTAAAGGTGGTGCCATAGCCACTCTGATAAAGCCCGATGGTATTATTCGGATCGTTATTCCGTAAGGTATTTTCTGAATACAAGCGGTCTACATCAATCCTGAAATTAATGGCACTTGGAAAAATACTGAAATTGAAATCCTTCAATAAAGCCAGCATGTTCGATTTTATAATCTTTTCAAACGGCGCTATTGTTTTCGCTTCTTTAGCATAACTGTATTGTAGCGATGCCCTATAGGTATTCTGAATACTGCTCTGGTTAATAAAGTCGCGATGGTTATATTGGGTATAAGCATAACTTGCTGCAAAGTTTTCAATATCCCAAAGGCGGGCAGGTTTACTGTTATTGGTCCTTTCTTTTCTTACGTTGGTAAAGTTTATCCCCCTTCTAACAGTATAATCCTGTGCAAAATTTAAAATCGAATCTTTTTGTTCTTTTGTGGATTGCTCCAAAGCATTTTTGAGTTCGATATCTGGTGTCCTTGGATTGTACTGCGGAGTAGAAACCTGTTTAGAGTAACTCACAAACATCGGGATTTTCACCCCCGATTTTTGTGGCAGAAACTTACCTAACTCCATGGCAGAAGAAACATCAAGCAATACATTATCTGCACGGTTCCGCTCGCTCACTTTCGAATCGATAGATCCAAAACCGATGGTTGATTTACTTCCGGAAATATTGACATCGGCAAAATCGGCTAATTTTAAATTCAATCTTCCCGTAGCTGCCCAACCACCTCTTTCATCGAATTCAGTTAATCTTAATTCGTTAAACCAAACCAGCGCATTTTTATCAAGACCATCATCATTACGTTCATCATTGGTGGCACGGAGCGGATTTTTAACACCCACCATATATACCCTAACCTTACTCATATCAGGTTGCCCTTTAACGATGATTGTTTTTGTTCCGTCGGTATAGGTAAATGGAACATTTGTAGGCCATGGCTGTCCGTTAGCTTGTTTGGCTACGTTACGGGCCAGCTTGGCATTCTGAAAAAGCATCAGATCAATATCCATTCTGTTGGCTTCCGGCCAAATAGCATCAGGATCGCTGGTACCCGGATTAGTCACCTTTAACGGGATTACATATTCATAATAATTATCCTGGTTATCGGTTCCGATTCTTAAGAATGCGGCAACATCGTTATCATTTAAAATTTGGTTATTAACAGCCTCGGCATGAATAAACATTTCCAAATGTTTATAAGATCTGAAATCGCTGTAGGCTGTTTTAAAAGCTGCTCTGCCATAGCCATCTCTTAACGATTTTACGGTAACGGATAGTGATTGCTCATTTAAACGCGTATCGCCACGATAGTTGCTATAGTCGCGCTCACGAAGAATACCAGGAGGTGTAACATACGGAACTGGTGAACGTTTTCCATTTTCTTCGATGTTTACTGTTGATACTTCAATAGTAGAATTATCAGGCGTAAGAGCGGGCAAAGATGGATCGACGATTACTTGTGCAGCCAGATTCGAAGCATTATATGGTCTCCATTCCCCGCGGATCAATTGTAACTTCGCGAAACGCATTACGGCAGTATCGGCAAAATTAGTCATAAACATCCTAAAGAAACGGATAGATTTAAAATCCTGGATACCGCCTACCCGATCCTGGTACTGGCTAATCGGAATCCTGAATTGATACCAAGAAACAGCCTGTGTGTTTCCATTGGCCAGTTTTACCTGCGACGTTACTTTATCGGTAATAAAATTCTGTCCAACATTTAAATCTCCCGGGCGCATCGAAACTTTATACTGAAAATACTCATCACTTTGCGTCATGTTATTATCGCGGTTGATGTCTTCCCCATCAGGTAAAGAAGTGGAAGCGGAGTTTTCCAGTCCTAGTTCTTCTTGCGACTGCTGCGAAGTTTTAGAGTTTCCTTCAGTTCCGTTATATTTTTCATAGCGTTTAAGAATACCTGCATTAATCTGATCTAATGCCGGCCCCCTGAAATAAGTATAATTATCTGATGATGGATCGGCATCAAGAGCAGTTGAAGCTGTTGCGTTTAGTTGCGATTTGATCTGAGTGATTGCTGCAGCAAATTTTACTTTTTCATCAGCATCTGATAATCCGTCCAAACCTACATCCTGTGCCCTGCGCGAATCGGCATTGTTATCGAAAGCCTGTACGACGGGTTGTAATTTCGGCACGCGCCCCCAAACAGTTTCATCGTATTTGCTTGGATCGTTTGTTGCCGGCAAACCATTTTCTAACGATTTTCTTCCATCTTTAAGAATATCTTCCGAAATATTCCCCAGGTTAAAATATATATCACCACCTGCCGAATTTGGTTTATAAATAAATGGATCCATTACCCAAAATTCGATAAAGCCAACATTTAAAGCTTCAAAATCGTTTGTTTCGATCTTTCGCTGAAAACCTCCCCAATTATTTCTGGGTTGCAATAAACTTCCATCTGGTCTGAAATCAGTAGTACGGAAATTATAAGGTCCCCTAACGGTTGGGTAAAAGGCCACATCCAAAGTGGTAATATTTAAGGCCTGCCCGGTTGCCGTTTCCTTAAAAGGAAAAACTTCCTGCTCAATTACCTCTCTTACATAGTGATTGGAAAGTTCTCCCCGGTTGCCCCTGATATTGGCAGGAGTGGTAGAAGCCGCCGAATTATAAAAAGTTGGATCGATGTTATAAAATGCAATTCGTGCCCGGTGGTAACCATAGGATAAATCGTTGGATTTATCAAATTCCGGGAAAAGCTGAGGAGTACCAGACAGCTGCCAGGCAATGGCACTCTTTAAATCGATTACCGATCTTGATGCTTCGAAATCATCTAAATAACTTACCCCGTTTTTACTGCCTGCAAAATTCAACGCCCTTGGGTGACCTGGAATCAGTTGAGCAAATTCACCGTAAAACGTTACACTTGATGGTGCTTTGGTTGAAATAAAAGGAAGTTTATCAACCAGTTTTGTTAAAAACCGTGAGGGTGAACTATAGTTAATATCTGCTCCCCAAATGGTATTCGAGATGGGTTCCTCGCCGATGTTTACCTTCTGGGTTAAGGGTTTTTCGGTCAGGTTCATGATCGTACCCCCCAGGTTTAGTTTATTGTTTACACGGTAGTCTAAACGGGTTCCAAAAAGCGACCGCTGTTGCAGACCAAAAGTTTCACTATTTTCTGTGGTGATCCTAATCGGCTGACCGGATACCAAAAGAGCCTGATTGATGATGCTTACACGCCCACCCTGATAATCGACCGTGAAATCTACGCCTTCTGTCAGCGGCATTGTTCCTGCAAAAACCTTTACCGATCCTTCCGGCACATTAATGGCATTTAAGCTGAATTCAGAAGAAATATCAGATTGATAGTTTACTTTGATGGTATACCTGTTCTGGTTTTGAAACAGCTGCCTGGCGATGGTTTGTGTTGAATCGTAAAGCGCGGTAAAAGTATATTTATTGATCAATGCCTGTTCGCTCGGCAAAAACTTTGCAGCCAAATCTTTACCAAATGGCTCAATCACAGGAAAAATAATCCTCCCATTTGCAGGATCAATGGTGATATATCCCGAATTGGCATTGGTAACCAATGAGGTCTGCCCATTGCTGCCTACACCGAACATACTGGCTTGGTTGGCATTGCTTGCCGTAGAATAAGATCCAAAAGCATTGTTTGCAGATACAAAATCGAAAACCCCATCGGGCTTCCGCTCATTTTGCTGATTCAAACGATCGAATTCAGTTAGGGCAATCCACTGTTTATTAGCGGTATTCTGACCTTCGGTCATGACCGGATTGTCTACACCTGTTTCGTTATCGATACGGTAAATATCCAGTTTAAAATTCTGACTACTAATCTGATATCCGCCGATAGCGTAAATATTTTTCATCATCAGGTCCCATGTTGGCAGCTGAATCTTCGTGGTTTCGTTCTTTAATAATTTGGCATAAAGCACTTTTGGATTAGCCGCATCAAAAGAAACATCGGTAGAAAACTCGCCCACCTGATATTCCACATCGTTATAGGTATAGCGGTAAGCAACTGCTAAAACCTCATCGGCATTTAGCGGATTGTTTAATGATAAATAACCGAGTTGTGGCTGAAAAGTAAATTCGCGATCTGTTAACTTCCTCGCATAAACCAATTTAGCAAAATTATCGGTATTGCTACTGTTAGCTGGCGTTGTTTGGAAAAAAGAAAGGACGGCATTAGAATTTGTCTGCCTGATAGCACCACCCTGATAAGCATTTAATTGCGAGATCAAGTTGTTGGATTGCTGTGGGAAACCGGTGGCGGTAGTTCCTGCAGGCAGACCAGAAGTACCTCCGGTAATTAAATTATTGTTAAAAGGAACGTTTTCACCCAAATCCATCAAACCCAATACATCCCTGGAGTCGGTGGTATTTCCTGCTTTATTAGTAATCCAAACTTCAATTTTGGTAATCTGGATCGGAGAGGTAATGATAGGTGCGTTAGCCAGGTTTTTGTTATAGTTATTTCTAAAATATTGCGACAGAAAATAGTGTTTATTGGCTTCGTAGTTATCGATATTTACCGTGGTGGTATTTTGCTGTGCCCCATTGGTAATTTTAATCTCTCTGGATTGTGATTTTTGTTGGGTATAAACACTTGTTACGTTTAAACGCCCGAATTTTAGTTGCGTTTTAATACCAAAAAGGGCCTGTGTTCCGGTAATTAAAGAAGTATTTAATGGCAGACTTACGTTACCGGCTTCTATTTTTTGAATAATATCATCTACGCCGCCTGTATAATCCAGTTTGATTTGATTTTCAAAATCAAACTGTGCTTCTGTGTTGTAATTACTTTTAATTTTTAATTTGGTACCAATATTTCCAACCAGGTCCATCTGAATCCTCTGGTTAAAATCGAAATTGGTTTGTACCCTTTGTCTTTCATTAAAAAGAGGGTTTTCATTTTTATTCACCCTTCCCAAAAAAGTAAGCTCGGCCTCACCGCGTGGCTGAATATCAATCGTCGTGCCTCCAAACAGTTTTTCAAAAGCTCTGCTGTTTACCTGGATCTGCGGAATAATGCCGGTGCTTCTATAGTCGCTCACCTCAGCATTAGAAATGCTTCGCCAGTTACTCCTTTTTATTTCACTGTTTACCAGCCGTTGGTACTCATCAATGGTAAGGTATTGGGTATTAAGAACGAAGTTTTCGCCGATGAGTTCTTTAACAATATAACGCCTGTTTTTTGCATCGTATTCTACAACACGCTTTAAATTACTGGGAGATGGATAAAATGGATGAATTGCCGGACTAAGACCTAACCGTTCTTTTTCCCGTAAGCTAAAATTGTTTTTCGGGATAATAGTATCCGTTTTGCTTGGAACAACTTGAGCATAAGCAGTTTGAGAAGCAATTAAAAAAAGAGGAATGAGAAACAGAAATGTAGATATTCTCTTCAAAGGCGTTAAATCTATAAAGTTTTCAAAGCTTGTTTAATTAACTGCTCTACCGATAGGCTTCCCTCTGTCACTTTTAATATCTGGTCTATAGTTTTTTCGGCGGTTTGTTTGGCGAATCCGAGCATTACCAATGCTGATAACGCTTCATCTTTAACAGTATTGTGCTGAGGCATAGAAATTAATGAGTCAGCACCTTCTTTTTTTAACTTATCCTGCAGTTCTAAAACCAGGCGTTGTGCGGTTTTTGCACCCAAGCCCTTAATCCGCTGTATGAGTGGCAAATCTGCCTTCACAATTGCAGTCTGAATCTCAACGGGGGTGATGGAGGATAAAATCATCCTGCCCGTATTCGGTCCGATACCCGATACCGAAATTAAATGTAAAAATAAACGGCGTTCGCCTTCATCAGCGAAGCCGTATAACGTATGTGCATCTTCTTTTACATGCAACCAGGTATACAATTTACACCTTTCTGCATCGCCCAAAGCGCTGTATGTATTTAATGAAATGTTTATATGATAGCCTATACCTCCGGCTTCAACCACAACATAGGCTGGGTTTTTAAATGTCAATCTACCATCAATATAGGCGTACATGTAATATTACTTTTTAGTTGTTTTCCCAAATATACCTTTTCGTTTCGATGTTGCAATTTCTTCTTTTGCCTGCACATCTACAACAGCTATGGTAACCATATTAACGATTTCACGTACAGAACTACCTAATTGAACAATATGAACAGGTTTATTCAGTCCTAATAAGATTGGACCAACTGCTTCGGCACCGCCAAGCTCTTGTAACAATTTGTATGCAATGTTTCCCGACTCCAGATTTGGGAACACCAAAGTGTTGGCCGGGGCATCTGCCAAAGTGCTAAATGGAAAATTATCCTGCAACAGTTCGTTGTTGATGGCAAAGTTTCCCTGCATTTCTCCATCCACCACAATTTCAGGATGATTTTGATGAAGAAGCCTTACTGTTTCCCTTACTTTGTTTGGGGTTATCCCATCGTTAGATCCAAAATTTGAATAAGATAACAAGGCAATGCGCGGTTTGATGTTAAACTGTTTAACAGATTTATCAATCAACAGCGTGATATCTACCAACTCTTCAGCAGTTGGGTCTACGTTTACAGTGGTATCGCCAAAGAAAACAGGACCTTTTTTGGTCATCATCATGTACATACCTGCAACACGCTTAACGCCTGGTTCTACACCGATTACCTGCAGGGCAGGTTTAATAGTAGCTCCATAATTTTTGGTCAAACCTGAAATCATGGCATCGGCCTCGCCAAATTCAACCATAGAAGCACCGTAATAGTTACGGTCTCTCAATAATTTTGTCGCATCGCGCATCGAAGAAACGCCCTTGCGTTGGCGTTTTTTAAAAAGTGCTTCTGCATATTGTTGGGTTTTTTCAGGATTTTGCATCTGATCGATGATCTCTACTCCCACAAGCTCCAGCGCATGCTCGTCAATAATGGCTTGTATCTTTTCTTTATTCCCTAAAAGAATGGGAATGGCGATATTCTCATCTTTTACAATCTGAGCAGCTTTTAAAATTTTATAATTATCAGCCTCTGCGAATACCACGCGTTTAGGGTCCATCTTCGCTTTGGTAGTTACCGCCCTCATGATGGCATCATCCAAACCTAAACGTTTCCTTAATTCTTCATTGTAGGCATCCCAATCGGTAATAATTTTTCTGGCCACGCCACTTTCAATTGCAGCTTTAGCAACGGCAGTTGATACTTCGGTAATTAACCTGAAATCAACAGGTTTTGGGATGATATAGTCACGTCCGAATTTTAAATTACGCGCATTGTAGGCCAGGTTAACGGCTTCGGGAACTGACTTTTTGGCAAGTTCGGCAATTGCCCTAACCGCAGCGATTTTCATGGCTTCATTGATACTGGTTGCCCGAACATCAAGCGCTCCACGGAAAATATAAGGAAAACCCAGTACATTATTCACCTGGTTCGGATAATCAGAACGGCCTGTAGCCATGATCAGATCTTTACGGGTTTTGATTGCCAGTTCATAGGCAATTTCAGGATTTGGATTCGCCATCGCGAAAACAATTGGGTTTTTAGCCATCCCCACCAACATATCCGGAGAAATGACGTTTGCTGCTGAAAGTCCGATAAAAACATCGGCCCCTTTCATTGCCTCTCCAATATTAGAAATACCTTTTCTGGTGGTTGCAAAGCTCATGCGGATATCATCCAGATCAGTCCGGTGGATATCAATTAATCCATTGATATCGAACATCACCAAATTTTCTTTTTTAACCCCTAAACTCAGGTACATTTTAGAGCAGGAAACCGCAGCAGCGCCTGCGCCACTCACCACAACCTGGATTTTATCTATTTTCTTTTTTTGAATTTCGCAGGCATTTAATAATGCTGCACCAGAAATGATGGCTGTTCCATGCTGATCATCGTGCATTACAGGAATATTCATTTCCTGTTTTAAACGGCGCTCAATCTCGAAACACTCCGGTGCCTTAATATCTTCCAGATTGATTCCTCCGAAAGTTGGCTCCAAAGCTTTAACGATTTTTACAAAATCATCTACATTTTCAGTATCCAGCTCCAAATCAAATACATCGATGTCGGAGAATATTTTAAACAGAAGGCCTTTGCCTTCCATTACCGGTTTACCTGCTTCAGGACCGATGTTGCCCAGCCCCAAAACGGCTGTTCCATTACTGATTACAGCAACTAAATTACCTTTTGCGGTATATTTATAAACATCATCTTTGTTGTTTGCTATTTTTAAACAAGGCTCAGCAACTCCCGGAGAGTATGCCAGGGTTAAATCCCTCTGCGATGTTGTGGGTTTTGTGGGTACTACTTGTATCTTTCCCGGACGGCCTTGCGAGTGGTAATCCAACGCATCTTGCTTTCTATTCGTATTACTCATTAAGTAACTTATTAGTGACGTCGCAAAGGTACAATTCTTTTTATGAGGCTTAAAATAAAAAGCCGTTCAAAAAAGTTAAATAAGACGCAACGTTAAGCTACTGGTAATGTCAAATAGAGTAAACAGTTGTTATGATAAGATTTCAGAAAAGCCTGATCGATAAGTAAATATTATAATCAAGTTTAAAGTACTATCCCTTGCTAATTTTCAAGATCATCCCAACCTGCAAACCTGCTTTTGATAAACGGTTATCTCTTCTGATGCTTTGAACAGTTGCACCGTCAAATTTCTCCGCAATTTCCGATAAGGTATCGCCCGTTTTTACTTTGTAACTTAAAAATGATGATGGTGCTTTTAATGGTGTACGGTTTTTGGCATAGATCTTTAGTCTTTGTCCTGGCACTAAGGTTTTGCTTTTTAAACCATTCCAAACTCTTAAATCCTGTACCTCTACACCATATTTGTCGGCAACAGTTGTTAAACTCTGTCCTGAAGTAACTTTATAATACACCACAGCCGATGTAGCTATACTTTTAGTTTTTTTCTTTCTTAAATCTCTTACATCATCAGTACTCGCGGCCACCACTTTCATGCTTACATCCACTTCTTGGTTGTTTAGTACGTCGTAAATACCGGCATAATCAACATCCCTCAATTTGGGCATTACAATCCGCTTCGGCTCATCATCTGTCCCATTTACAATCTTTTTCTTATACGATGGGTTTAAGGCCATAATCGCTGCTTCATCAACATTTAACACTTTTGCAAGCGTGGACAACGAAACAAAACGAGTGGTTTGAACGGTATCGGTTTTCAGGAACATGCTCGATGCCTGCGCCATAATCTGATGCTTGTGTGAATAGTTCATCACATATACCGCGGCAATAAATGCGGGCACGTAATTTCTGGTTTCCTTAGGCAAAAACTGTCTGATTACCCAAAAATCCCTCGATCCCGCTTTATCGATAGCCCGGTTCACATTTCCCTTTCCGCAATTATAAGCGGCAATGGCCAACAGCCAATCACCAAGCTCTTCAAAAGCATCTCTAAAATATGCTGCCGCAGCATAACTGGCCTGGATCGGATCTTTGCGTTCATCTACAAAATTGTCCATCTTTAGCCCATAGGCTTTACCAGTGCCAAACATAAACTGCCAGATACCCGTTGCCCCTACTCTCGAAATAGCATGCGGATTCATCTGCGATTCGACGATAGTTAAATATTTTATTTCCTGCGGAATGTTATAATCCTTTAAGGCCTTATCAAAAATCGGGAAGTAATAGCTTGATAAGCCGATCATTTTACCGAACATATCTTTACGTTTGGCATAAATATCGATGTACTGCTGAACGTATTCGTTGTATGGAAGGGGTACTGTTTTAGCGATAGAATCTAGCCTGAGCTTATAGATAAAGTTCTGCCCCATAGTTAATGGGTTTTCAGAAACAACCGGTACCGCTACAGTATCGGTATTGATAAAGATGTTGTTATGAATCTTCGGAAGGCTATCCAGTTTGAGTGTTTGTTGCGCGGAAGAGGAAGAAACGTATCCTAAACAAGTACAAATTGAAGCAAAAAGTAATTTTTTAATCATGGGCTATTGGTTCAAATTTTCATTAACCGTAGTTTGTGTTTTCACAAACCTTTAACCAGATTCCTTTTTCTCCCACAATAAGGAAAAGTTAAGAATCTGCGAACCTTCCAGACGACGCCTGGAAAACAGTTAATAAAATGCCATTGCCATACTTAACTATAATGCTTTTTGCATTAAAATTGCTTCGTAATTGCAATGACGATAAAACTATGATAAAAATGCCTGAGAAAAAGCCAGAAGCTTGTCTTCCTCAAAATGTTTGGCTGTAAATTGTATACTTAACGGTAAACCTGCCGCATTATTGCCTATTGGTAAAGCAATTGCCGGATTTCCGCTTAAAGAAGGTAATACGGTAAAAATATCGGCCATATACATTACAATTGCATCCTGAACATGATCGCCAATTTTAAAAGCTGCTGTTGGTGCCACAGGAGACAGAATCAAATCATAATCCTGAAACAAAACGTCCATTTTTTCTCTGATCAATCGACGAACCTGCTGTGCTTTTTGATAATATGCATCGTAATATCCTGCACTTAAAACAAAAGTACCTAAAAGGATGCGGCGTTTTACTTCTTCGCCAAAACCTTCGGCGCGGGATAATTTATAAAGTTCATTCAGGGATTTCGCATCCATATTACGATGTCCGTAATGAACGCCATCATAACGCGAAAGATTAGAAGAAGCTTCGGCCGTTGTTAAAATGTAATAAGCCGGAACCAGATAATCCAACAGATCAAAAGAAACATACTCAACAGAATGCCCATCAGCCTTAAGCTGTTCGATTGATTTTAAAATAGCAGATTTGATTTCGGGATCAAGGGCTTCGCTCTCAATAGTTTCCCTTAATACCGCTATTTTTTGTTTTTTACGTTCATCCAAATGAGCAGGATAATCGGGTACTGCAGCTGGAGAAACTGTAGAATCATAATCGTCAGCACCAGCTAAAACCTGTAAGAGCAGAGCAGCATCTTCTACTGAAGATGTAATGGGCCCAACCTGATCGAAAGAGGAAGCATAAGCAATAACACCGTACCTTGAAATGCGGCCATAAGTCGGTTTAAGTCCAATCTGTCCGCAAAAAGCAGCTGGTTGTCTTACCGAACCACCGGTATCGGTACCCAGGGCCGACAAACACATATCTGCCTGAACTGCAACAGCAGAGCCGCCTGAAGATCCACCCGGAACAAGTTCGGGATTTGCCGCATTTTTAGCAACCCCATAGTATGAAGTTTCATTAGAGCCGCCCATAGCAAATTCATCACAGTTTAAACGGCCGATAATAACGGCATCTTCCTGTAACAAACGTTGTACAACTGTAGAAGAATATGGGGATACGAAGCCTTCTAGCATTTTTGATGATGCGGTAACAATATGGCCTTCATAACAGATATTATCTTTAATACCAATTACCATCCCTGCAAGTTTACCTGCAGTGCCTTCTTCTATTTTTTGCTGCACTGCTTTCGCCTGAACTTCTGCCGATAAAAAAAACACCTCATTAAATGCATTGAGGTGTTCATTATATTCAATTTGCTTAAAGTAATAAGCTAATAAATCGGGTAAAGTTAATTGCTTTTGCGAAATGAGTGTTTGAATCTCCTTCAGAGAGCTGTATTTCTTCAAAACTAAAAATTATTGCAATTAAACAGTTTTATCGCGGTTAGACGGATCTACTTGTTCTCCGTCAACGCCATCTTTACCATCTTTAAATTCTTTAACACCTTTACCTAAACCTCTCATCAGTTCAGGAATTTTTTTACCACCAAATAATAACAATACCACTACCGCAATAATGATAATTTCTGGTGTTCCAAGCATTGCTGCTATTGTTGTATTTAACATGATTTTTTTGTTTAAACTTTTTCTTTGTCAGTTACAATTTTCTCATCCGTAGGCTTTGCCAAATCGATATGTGGCACACTTGACTCAACTTTTTCATCAACAGGCGATTCTTCTGTTGGATGATGACGTTGACTATGGGTATTTACAGCTGTCTCTTCCGCTTCTTCTTTATCTAAGTCCATAGCATTAATATTTCTGTGAATTTCACGCTTCACACCATCAGAGGCATCTTTAAATTCTCTGATCCCTTTCCCCAGTCCTCTTGCCAGTTCAGGTAATTTTTTACCTCCGAACAACAATAGAACTACCACTAAAATGAGCACGATCTCCGATCCACCCATATTTAAAAACTCTAATAACGTGCCTTGATACATCACTAATATAATTTATACAAATATAGACATTTTAAAAACTATTCTTTTATTTACTGATCCAGGCTTCCGGATTTAAAGCTGCCTGCCCTCTTCTGATCTGAAACTTCAGCACAGCATCATCACCAGTATTGGCTACAACCCCAATGGTTTGTTTGGTATCAACAGAATTACCTACGCTCACACTAACCGATTTTAAATTCTGATAAACCGTAAAGTATTCACCGTGGTTGATCAAAACTACCGTTCTTCCCATCATTACCTGAACAGCAGCAACTTTACCTGCAAATACCGCTCTAACCGCCGCCCCATCTGTTGTAGTAATATCTACACCATCGTTGGTATAACTTGCCTGATCTATCTTATGCATACCAAACCTTTCGGTTATGGTACCTGTTGCTACCGGCCAGGGTAACCTACCCCTGTTATTTTCAAAGCCCGCAGATAACCTTGCCGCTTCCGGAGTTGCGGTAAGCAATTCCCCAGTCGATTTTGCTTTAGCTGTAGGGGTAGCAGGAGCTGTTGGTGCAGGTTTATTTTCTGCCTTGGCTTTTGCTGCCGCAATTCTTGCTTCTTCAGCTGCTTTCCTTCTTGCCTCTTCTGCGGCCTTCCTTCTCGCTTCTTCAATTGCCCGCTGAATTGCAGCACTAATGGCCTTGTCTATCTGAGCCTGTTGTTTTTTACGACTGGTAATATCCTGTTTAAACTGTTTTTCGTCCTTGCTCAGTTTGTTTAATTCTACTGATTGTTTACTTTTATCTTTGCTTAAACGCTCACGCTCTCTTTCCTGTTCCTTCAACAGATCACTTTTTTCTCTAAGTGTTTTATCCAGCACCTTAATTTTACCGTTCAGATCTTGCTGGGTATTTTCAATATATCCGGCCTGTTTTTTACGGTATTGACTAAACTGCTGTAAATATTTGATCCTTTTATATGCCTGGTTAAAATCCTTCGCTGCAAAAATGAACATCATTTTATCGTACGAATTTCTGTTGCGCTGGGCAAATCGGATCATGCCTGCATACTCTTTTTTAAGATCTCCTAACTGACCTTGTAATGTATGTACGGTATTTGTGTTCTGAGAGATTTGGTTATCCAGATTTTTTATTTCAGAGTTAATGGTCCCAATTTTATCCTGGCGCAACCTAATCTGAGCATTTATAGTATTAATCTGCTGTATAGTAAGCTTTTTACCACTGGCAGTTTTATTCAAATTCTTCTGAAGCTGTTCGATTTCGCGTTGTATAGCTTCTTTTTTCCTTCTGAGCTGACTTTCAGTTTGTGCAACAGCCGAAAGGGTTAACACGCTTAAAAAAAGGATAAATAGGAGTTTTTGTAGCTTCATTAAGCCAAAAGTATAAAAATTTTATAGTAAAAAGTATTAAAATCGAGATACTAAAGTCATAATTGCTTATTACAAAATCGTCTTCACCTAATCTTCATATAATGCAAAGATTGCCAAAGTGACCATACTGAAGCAGCAGATACCTTTGGCAAGCCAGTTATAAATATTAAATTATTAAGTCCTAAGCTTATTTCACAACCGCAAACCTCTTTGGTACATTAAACGGAAAATCGACAGGAACATTGCCATCAATTTTCACAAACTGTAGATCGATGTTTATTTTCTTCGCTTTAGACAGTGTTTTGATCTGTAAAGCACTTGGGAATAAAGATTCATTTAACTTCTGATAATCTGAATAGGTAACTTTTAATGCCTGTCCGTTTCTAACGTCATTTAAATTGGTTTCAGATACCTTGAACAGCGTATTAAAAAGCAGTTTGTAATCTAACTCCGCTTTGCTTCCCGAAACTACCCAAACACCATTTTCCTGTTTAACATCTGATTCTGCAGTTAAAAACTCACCCATGGCATTTCCCGTTAAAATAGCCTGGAGCGTATTAAAATTAACCTGTTTGTTGGTGAAATTGTAAATATAACTAAACGGCTTTTTGAGGTATTCACTTTTCATACGGTTCATGATCTTGATGCTATCAGGCGTAATCAAAGCCCTTGCCACCTCCGCCATTCCACCTAAGGCCGTAATACTTACCCAAATGGTTTCCTTGTCTTTCATTTTGAAATTCATGGTAACGTCATTTGCATCGGTGCCAATAGCTAAAGTTGCTTTTGCTTTTAAAGAAAGTGTATTAAATTTAAGTTGTTTGCTATTTAATAAGGTTAAGGCTTCGGCTTTTGAATTATCTGTTTTGGTTTCCGTTTTGGTAGGGGGAGCCACAACAATTTCTTTTTTAGGTTTGCATGCCGAAACAAAAATTACAGCTCCTAACAGGAATGCACTATTTAAAATATTTCTTTTCATTTATCTTTTTAATTAATACTTCTGATCCGTTTCCGGACTCTTTTGCTTTTTGCCATTGAATTAATGCGGCGTCCTTTTCACCTTTCATAAAAAGTATATCGCCATATCGCTCCAGGTAAACACCATTTTTATTGTTATTGTTTTGCAAAGCCTTTTCTATCCATGTTTTCGCCAGATCGTATTTCTGCTGTTTAAACAAAATAAAAGCATAAGTATCTGCAATTGAGGGATTATTTGGCATTGCATTGGCTGCTGTTTCCGCATATTTCTCCGCCTTTGTTAAGTCATCATTTCTTAACGCCAGATAATACGCATAATTATTCATGATGAGATAATTATCGGGCTCCGTTGAAATGGCTTTTTCAAAAGCTGTTTTAGCCAGGGGAAAATTATTCTGGTTGATGTAGATATCGCCCTGAAGGGCATAAATTTGTGCCTGCAGGCTTTTATTCTCCACATCTAACTGTAAGGATGTTTTTAAATTGTTTTGAGCAGACTCATATTTACCGGTCCTAAACATTGCATAAGCCATGTAGTAGTATAAACTGGCCTGATTTGGGTAAATGGTTAGCGCTTCATCGCCTACTTTTATAGCATCATCATAATTCCCCAGTAAAGTTTGGATATTAATTACCTGTTCCCAAACTACATAAACCTGTTCGTTAAGTTTCAAAGCAGCCTGATATTGGCCCAATGCCTCTTTCAGGTTATTCTGCTGATAAAGTACATCGCCATAAAGTACTAATGCTTTTGCTTCAGTCGGATTTTTCTCTGCAACTAACTTACTAAGTTCGCTTACATTTTTAGCAATAACAGGCTGGTTAAGTTTCGGAAAAAGTGCTGCAATAATCTTTACCTTTTCAGCAAGCGGCATTTCATCACTTTGGAAAGCCAATTTTAAGGATGAAAATGCAGCGTCATCATTTTTCTGCTTGCGGTAAATATCGGCCAGAGCCAGGTTTACCTCAAAATTATTCGGTTCCAGCTGCCGGGCTTTGGTTAATACCTTTAATGCTTCCGGATCATTTCCTTTTTGTAAAAGCAAACCTGCTGCGTATAAATAGTTCTTTACATCCGCCTGGTTACCTTCCAATAATTTTACAATATCACTTTCTGTGGCACTTCCATTTGCCTGAAAGCGCTTTCTGGCATTCGTCAGGTCTCTTGAATCGCCAAATTTAACCTGGATTTCATCATAAGTTTTTTTTGCAGCATCTAACTGATTAGCTAAAAACTGGGCATTGGCCTTATGAAAATAATAGGCATCATTTTCGGGATCAATGCGGATCAACTGATTAAAAACCTCAATCAGTTCGGGCATTTGATTGCTGCGCTTGTATATCTCACCGAGTAAGCGCCAGTACCATAAATTACCAGTATTTAATTTGATTGCCTGTTTGATGTTCTGTTCGGCCTCGCTAAGTTTATCTAAACGGAGATTGGCATTGGCCAGCTCGAAATAAGCGGCGTGGTTATTTGGATCTAATCCAACAATTTTATTAAAATTGGTAGAGGCGACAGCATAATTTTCAGACATTTTCTCCCGCAGACCGGCAAAAAACAATTGCTTTACCATATTGCTATCACGGTTGGTACCTGGTACAACCGTTCCCTGCCCAAAAGCCTGGAAGCTAACCAAAGTGGCTCCAACAAGAAAATGTACTTTGTATTTCATATCATTTATCAATCCAAAATTAACTCCAGACTAAGGACTTAGGACTGTTGACTATTTCCCCGTATGTCCGTAACCGCCTTCGCCGCGTGCAGTATCTCCTAATTGTTCAACGGTTTGCCAGCTCACAGTTTCGTGTTTGGCCACTATCATTTGTGCAATCCTATCGCCATTAACGATTTTAAAATCTGTATCCGATAAATTTACCAATAATACTTTTATTTCGCCACGGTAATCAGCATCAATTGTACCTGGTGAATTTACAATGCTGATGCCGTGCTTATAGGCCAGGCCGCTTCTTGGTCTGATCTGTGCTTCGTAACCAATAGGCAGTTCGATAAACAAACCCGTTGGTACTAACAGACGTTGTAAAGGTTTAAGTATTATTTCTTCTGTGATGGCTGCCCTTAAATCCATTCCTGCCGCATTTGCAGTTTCGTACTGAGGAAGCGGGTGCCCGGATGTATTGATGATTTTTATTTCCATTCTTTTTTATAATTGGATGCCCAGGTTGATAGTTCATAATTTAATGGCCATTGACCATGAACCAATAATTATAAATATTTTTTAACCCTTCTTTAGCATTTTCATTACATTATTCTTCTCAAAATAGAAAATACCCAGGAGAAATAACACTAAAATGCCATTCCCGATGTAAATGTTGCGTTTAAAAACCCAAAAAGATAAGTATACCATCACAATAGAAACCAATACATAGACACTCATTGCTTTAAGTTTATAAGGTATGGGGTAATGTTTTTGTCCGAGTAAATAAGAAATAACCATAATGATAAAATAGGCAAACATTGATACCCATGCAGAACCCATATAACTAAATTTAGGAATCAGGATAATGTTCATGATGATGGTGAAAACAGCGCCGACCAAAGAGATATATAGGCCGTACCTGGTTTGATCGGATAAACGGTACCATACCGATAAATTCATATAAATACCTAAACAAACATAGCCGAACAACAAAAACGGAACTGCGTTGAGCCCCACCCAATACCTTGAATTGATGAAATATTTGATGATTTCGATATTGGCTGTTAAGCCTACAAAAAGGATGGATAAAGCAAGTACAAAGTAATATAAAATGTTAGCATAGGTTTGTTTTGCATTTGCATTTTTAGCGTGACTAAAGAAAAATGGTTCGGCACCTAACCTAAAGGCCGTATTAAAAATACTGATGAAGATGGCCAGCTTACATACGGCCCCGTAGATACCAACATCATGATTGGCAATACTTGCTGGCAGGTACTTACCCAATAAAATTTTGTCTAAATTTTCATTGATAATAAATGATAAATTGGCCACCAAAACAGGCCAGCTATATCCCAGCATATTGTTAAATAAGCTTTTATTAAACTTAAACTGGATTTCCAAAAACTGTGGAATAAGCATAAGCAGCGTGACAATGCTCGCGATTAAATTGGCTACGAATACATACCCCACCCAACGGCCTTTATACCACGAAGTGAACCATCCGCTCAAGATATCATGTTTGATGAGGAACGGGATAACGTAAATAAACACCAGGTTTAAGCCCACAAATGTGCCTATATTGAGAAACTTGATTAAGCTATATTTAAATGGCTTTCCATCGGCCCTTAATTTGGCGAATGGAATTACACTGATGGCATCCACAAATAAAATCCATGCGAAATAATGTACATAAGATTTTTGGTCAGCCAATTCTGCGATGTTTCCGTCTAATGTATACCTGGCCAGGTAATCGGAAAAAATTAATGCGGTGATTAAAAACAGGGTTGATATAAAAGCAATTACTAAAAAGCTATTGTTATATACTTCCTGCTTCCGATCTTCATGTTTATTTAAATACCTGAAAAAAGTGGTTTCCATCCCAAAAGCCAGTATTGGATTGATGATGGACACGTAACTGAACATTTTGGTAAAAACACCATAAACTCCAGGAGCGAAAACACCCGTGTAAACAGGCGTTAAAATAAAATTGAACAACCGGGAAAAAATGGTACTAATACCATAAATCATGGTTTGCCCGAGAAACTTTTTATATACAGACATTTATGATTGAGATTTGAGCATTGCGTATTGAGATAAGTTCCATACCGGAACAAATAGCAATCCAACAATTCAGCAATTTATTTTCTTAAGACTTCAAAATTACGATAGTTTTTCACTTCGCCATCGCTCACCGCCACATTTTCTACACGTGAGCGGTCAGGGCCTTCATTGCACCAGTTTAGAAATTCTTCCAAAAAAATTTCTTCGCCTTCCGCTTCTATATAAACCGATCCGTCTTTTTCGTTCCTTACAAAACCATTTACCATCATTTGGTTGGCAATAATTTTAGTAGTTTCTCTAAAGCCAACTCCCTGTACTTTGCCTGTTACTTTTATATTGAGATGTTTCATTTATTGTTGTAAAGTTGAAATGTTTACTGTTGCAAAGGTAAATGAATTATAACAATTCTTTAACACCTGTTCATGATGGCACCAAGCTGATGTAATGGAGCTATACCCATTTGTTTGGTTATACAAAATCAATTACGTTTTATCTTAGAGCTACAAGAGCCTATTTAAATTAAATAAAATTTATTTTGTATGTCAGTCTGAGCGTAGTCGAATATGAATTGTAAAATAAAGTTGAAACTTAAAGGAGTATCAATAGCCGAAGTGAGTTTATAAAAGAACGGGGTAATTATCTGCCAAATCAAAAATTATAATTAGACTGGTTATCATTAACACTAATTTTTCCGGATTAGGCTAACATTTAGGTAATTTGAATTTTAAAACGGAGACGATAATGAGTGTACATATAGGATTGATGATCTGGAAGGAAATGAAAACCAAAGAGATTTCTGTTTCCCTATTCGCAGAAAAAATGGCCATTAGCAAAACCAAAGCACAGGAAATCATCAATAGTCCAAGCCTGGATGTTTCACTGCTTGCCAATGTGAGTGAAATACTGGGCTACAATTTTTTCAGCTATTACGAAAAGGGTAAACTATTTTCGGAGTTTAGTAAAAAGGAAACGCAGGCATCAGCAGAAGAGATCAAAAGGCTAAAAAGCCTGCTAAGCGAGAAAAATAAAGCCATCGAACTTAAGGATAAAATAATCCAAAACCTCTCACATACCGTTTCTTTACTCGAAAAAGTCCAATACCGTTAATTGGAAGCATGATTGTTGTCGAATAAGTCTTTCAAAGAACAACAACACTACCAATCATCCATTTAGCCCCAAAACCAATAGATGTGGTGAGATAAGCCTTATAATTGCATAATACGATGTTGATTTAGATATAAAAATTGTTTTGCAGTTGCGCAAGCTGGGCTATTTTTACATTAAATTCCTGCCATATTTCGTCAAGGATAACTCTTGCAGGCTTAATTTCTTTCAGCATTGCCGAAACCTGACCGATTTCAAGTTCGCCATTTTCCATATCGCCTTCAAACATTCCCAGTTTCGCCCTGGCATGGCCCAAAAGTTCAGCCAGCTCATCCCGGCTTGCTCCGTCGGCTTCAGCTTTGGTAATAGCATCAGCAAATTCATTTTTCAGTAACCTTACCGGAACCAGTTTTTTCATCGCTAGTTTAGTATCGCCCTCACTGGCAGCAATAATTTTATGTTTAAACGCCTGATGAGCAGACGATTCTTCGGCCACTGCAAAAGCCGAACCTATTTGAACGGCATCAGCACCTAAGGCAAATGCAGCCAGCATGGCTTTACCACTCCCGATGCCACCTGCAGCGATGACCGGAATGTTAACAAGCTCTTTTATTATAGGGATTAAACACATCGTTGTAGTTTCTTCTCTCCCGTTATGCCCACCCGCCTCAAAACCTTCGGCAACAATCGCATCAACACCGGCTTCCTGAGCTTTTATAGCAAATTTTGTATTCGCAATTACATGAACCACAGTAATACCCTTTTCTTTTAAAAAACTGGTCCATGTTGCCGGGTTACCGGCAGAAGAAAATACAATTTTTACCTTTTCTTCAATTACTACATCTATAATTTCCTGAATATTAGGGTAAAGTAATGGAATATTAACGCCAAATGGCTGATGAGTTGCTAATCTACACTTTTGAATATGTGTTCTTAAAACGTCAGGATACATTGAACCTGCTCCAATAATGCCCAGGCCTCCTGCATTAGAAACTGCTGAAGCCAGTCTCCAGCCACTGCACCAAACCATTCCAGCCTGAATAATAGGATATTTAATATTGAATAGTTTACAGATTGGGTTCATGAGGAAAATTTACTTTACAAATAGTTGGCAAATTATTGAAATATCACTTATTCCGAAAGAATTCCATATAATTCCAAAATCGCGTTAAATAAATTGAAATAATACCCTTATACATAAAAAAGCTGATTTTTAATGTATAAGGTCGAAATGGCATTAAACTCATGACCAAATAAAATGACTCTTCAAAACAAGCGATTTTTAAGGTTATTAAAGAACGGATACTTTCTTTAAATCAGTCGCTGTACTTTGTCGCTTTCAATTGTAAAATTGGCAGACAGCCGGATTAAATTCAATCCTGGTTTTTTACCAACTTCTATTGTACCAATTTGTTGATCAAGCTCCAAAAATTCTGCTCCGTTTATTGTTGCCCAGCTCAACAGTTTTTCAAAAGGAACCTGTTTGTATTTCTGTAAAGTGAACATTTCCGACAGAATATTAAGTTGATGGTTACTGGCCAAACTATCCGTACCTAAAGTAATTTTCACTTTTTCATCTATCAGGAGATTAACATCTGGCAAAGTGTTTTCAATATAAAGATTAGCCTGCGGACAAAGGCACCAGTATAAATTCGGGTTATTCGCTTTCGCAAAAGTAATGTCAGCTTTGTTTGAAACGGTATTGTGTACCAATAAAGTTTTCTGTTCCTTAATATAAGGTAGCCAGCTTTGTAATGATGTTTTATGGGTTGGCTCGAAGAAAGTGATGTCCAGTCCTAAAAATTGATAGAGATCTAAAAATCCACCTGTTTTATTTTCAAAAAAAGCATTTTCATTGTCCGTTTCCTGATTGTGAACACTAATAAGGCTATTATCTTTTTCTGCCTCTTCCCTTATTAATTCGAATAATGCCGGAGATACTGAATAAGGTGCATGCGGAACAATAGATACAGGCAGTGGTTTAAAATCCTCCTTAATTCCCTTCACATTATCCATTATGGCTCCGGCCCTTTCGGGATTAAAACCCATGGCCTCTACAAAGGTATGGTAATGGATTTTACTCTTCTCTTTCACTTCTTTAGAGGAAATTTGATTGGAAATATCGCCAACGGCTACAATCCCATTTTCAAACATTTCCTGGTCGGCTGCATACATAGCCGCTTTAATCTCTGCTATATCGCCCTGTCTGCTTTTAATAATATGCTGTACAAATTCTACCAAACCCGTTTGCTCAGGGATTTGATCTAATATATGCGATAATTCTAAATGGCAATGAGTATTAATAAAGCCTGGAACGATTGCCCCTTTATATTTTATGATATCCAAATTAAGGTTTTCGGCTTCTTTTCTGGTTAACACTTCTTCAATTTCGCCCTCTGGATTTACAGCTACTACTCCGTTTTTCATTGGTGGGGAGGAAACAGGAAAGATCCAATCTGCTGAAAAGTATTTTAACATATCGCAAATTAGCGGAATAACCGGAGCAAATAAAAAATATTTTATCTGCCTGACCTATTTTGATGATAAAATGATTTTTGATTTAACTTCTTAAGAAATTAGAAAAAGAAAAAGAGCCTCCTATCGGAATCGAACCAATGACCTACTGATTACAAGTCAGTTGCTCTACCAGCTGAGCTAAGGAGGCTTTCAATCGGGCTGCAATGATAGAAAAAAATCTTCTTTTTTCAAAAATTGAGTTTTTTTCCGACTTGCTTTCAGGTAATATCTAATGGCAAAATAACAACGGCACACTACCGGGCTAATAACAAATAGCTGCTAAACTTGTAGTCATTTACCACAAAGTGTGGACAAACTCCACAACATTAAAACTTTGGCACAGAAATAAATTACTGTAAATCAATTACTTAAATAAAAAATGCTGTTTGGCACCATTATGAAACATTAGCAAGTATTGTTACACAAATTAAATTTTAAAATATATACCATGAAAAAATTCGTTTTAGCAGCTACAGTATTAGCATTCGCAGGATTCTCAGCAGTACAGGCAAGTGAAGTAAAAGATTTTAAAACTACTGCAATTGTTGCAGTTCAAGATAGCGCAGTGAAAACTCCAGTTAAATTGGAAGAACTTCCTGAGCCAGTAACAACCGCATTAAAATCTGATGCATATAAAGGTTGGACCGCTACTGAGGCCTGGTCAGTTAAAGAAGGTACAAAAGAGTATTATTTAATCAATGTGAAAAAAGAAGCTGAAACCGGTTCGGTAAAAATCGATAAAGACGGTAAACCAGTTCAATAATCAATACAAAATTAACGCTCCAAAATTAACAAGTATTTAAACATTAACGAAGTTAACAATCATATTTAAAACACAATATCATGAAAAAGATCATTTTAGCCGCTACTTTAGCATTCGTAGGATTCACAGCAGTACAAGCAAGTGAAGTAAATACAATCAAAAATGCTGCAATTGTTGCAGTTCAAGATAGTGCAGTAAAAACTCCAATTAAATTGGAAGAACTTCCTGAGCCGATTACAACAGCATTAAAATCTGACACCTACAAAGGTTGGACAGCAACTGAAGCTTTCACAGTTAAAGAAGGTACTAAAGAGTATTATTTAGTAAATGTTAAAAAGGAAGCAGAAACAGGTTCACTTAAATTTGATAAAGACGGTAAACCAGTTCAATAATTTAAAATAAATACGCCATAAAGGCATAATCAATATAAGCGTAGCCTTAATGCTCGCACTAACTTAAAAAATAATCAAGATGAAAAAATTAATTTTATCAGCTGCGTTCTTAGCTTTTGCAGGATTCTCAGCAGTACAGGCAAGTGAAGTAAATACAATTAAAAATGCTGCAATTGTTGCAGTTCAAGATAGCGCAGTGAAAACTCCGGTTAAATTGGAAGAACTTCCTGAGCCGGTTACAACAGCATTAAAATCTGATGCTTATAAAGGATGGACCGCTACTGAAGCCTGGTCTGTTAAAGAAGGAACAAAGGAATACTACTTGATCAATGTTAAAAAAGAAGCCGAAACTGGTTCGGTTAAAATTGATAAAGACGGTAAGCCCGTACAATAAAACCCAAATAATTACATCTACCTATGATAAGAAAGCCGGATTATGTCCGGCTTTTCTTATTTTTGTTACATGGCGAGAATCCTGATTTTAGAAGACGATACCACATTTGCTCAATTACTTGATGGCTTTTTAACAAAAAAAGGTCACGAAATTACCCTCGTAACCCAGGTAAAGCAATCATTTAAACAGGTTGAAACCTATACATTCGATTTACTTTTAATCGATTACCGCCTGCCAGACGGAACCGGATTTGAAGTGCTTACTCATCTTCGTGATCTGGGTCTTTCCATTCCTGTAATCATCATGACCAGCTTTAATGATGTTCGCACAGCAGTAAAATCTATTCAATTGGGTGCGTTTGATTACATTACAAAGCCAGTTAATCCAGACGAATTATTAATGGTGATCAAAAATTCTTTAGCTAAAAAGGATTTAAAAAGTATTGAACCAAAAGAAACAAACAGCGACTTTATAAAAGGGAAAAGTGCAATTGCAGATAAACTATATGAACATATTAATTTGGTAGCCCCTACAGACATGTCGGTAATTATACAGGGCGAAAGTGGCACAGGGAAAGAATTTGCTGCCAGAACCCTGCATCAACAGAGTAAACGTGCTGATAAACCTTTTGTGGCAATAGATTGTGGTGCTTTATCAAAAGATTTAGCCGCCAGCGAATTATTCGGACATGTTAAAGGTGCTTTTACGGGTGCTTTAAATGATAAAAAAGGTCAGTTTGAAGCGGCTAATGGAGGAACCTTGTTTCTGGATGAAGTGGGTAACCTGAGCTATGAAGTGCAGATTAAATTGCTTAGGGCCTTACAGGAAAGGGTAATCCAGCCTTTGGGCAGTACCAAACAGATTCCAGTTAATGTTCGTATCATCACGGCTACCAATGATGACCTGGCCAATAGCATGCAACAGGGAGAATTTAGAGAAGATCTATACCACCGTTTAAATGAATTCAAAATCCAGCTTCCGCCATTGAGAGAAAGAGGTGGAGATTTGGAACTGTTTATCAATCACTTTATACAGTTATCAAACCGCGATTTAGACCGGAATGTTAAAAGTGTATCTGCTGAAGCGAAAGCATTATTGTTAAGTTACGATTGGCCGGGAAATCTGCGCGAGCTTAGCAATGTGATCAAACGTATGGTTTTATTGAGCCCTGGCGATATTGCCCAGATTAGTGCACTACCTGATGAAATGATGATTTCTATCCATCAGCAATCAGCTCCTGGCAATTCATCTGATCTAAAAGCAGTTAACGAACAGAATGAAAAAGCGTTAATTACGGAAACGTTAATCAAAGTAAGACATAACAAATCAAAAGCTGCTAAAATTTTAAACATCGATCGTAAAACACTATATGCCAAAATGGAACGCTACGGGATAGAGTAGTTAGCCCGCATTAGCGTAGTCTATATTTTCCATAAAGGCAATCAAACTATCCAGCTTTCCGATCTGTAACAGAACTTCAGTTTTAATGTTCCCCGTTAAGCCTTTTTCAGCTATTTCTATTTCTAAGGTTCTAAAGGCATTGGCCAATGTCTTCGACCCCATTTGTGCAGTGCGTCCTGCAAGGCGATGAACCAATAACCTGCTTTTATCCTGCTCGTTTTCGTCCAGGTGTTTTTTGAGTTCAGCAGCATCATCGATCGAATCCTGCTTAAAACGGTTTAGGATTTTTTCAAGCATCTCCTGATCGCCAAAAGTCATTTTTTCTATCGAAGAAAAATCAAATTCGGGCTGCGCTGTTAATACTTCTGTTTTATCAAATATAGATAGGATATCGACCGCCCTAAACGGTTTCATAATCAGGCCGTCAAAACCCTCACTCAAAACCATCTCACGCTCTTCAGGTAAAACCTGTGCAGTAATGGCATAGAATTTAATATTTTGCGGCAGTTTCTTTTTTAATAAATGGCACAGTTCGAAACCTGTCATTTCGGGCATGCGCATATCAACTAAAACATACTTTAAATCCTGGTCGGGTTCAGCATTTAAAATATCTGCTACCTGGGTAAAACTTCTGTAAGGGATTTTGTTTTTTTGAAAAATCATTCCGCATAAATCGAGAATAAGTTTATCATCATCAATTACCCAAACCGTTCCAGGGTTTACAATAGCATAATGCGCTAAGTCTAAAGCATCATTTACGCGCTCAGTGGTATTTTCATACCTCATGTAGATATTAAATGTGGTACCAATGCCCGGCTTACTTTTCACATAAATTCTTCCTCCCTGAGTTTCAATCAAAGATTTAACAATAGGTAGGCCCAAACCTGTACCGGCAGGGTTAATAATATATTTCTCAGGAGATTCTATCTGCTCAAATTCATTAAATATTTTAGGGATATCTTTTTCTTCAAATCCTATTCCGGTATCCTTTATGGTAAAATGAAAGTGAAGATCCTCACCTTGCTTTTTGTAAGATACAGAAAGTTTAATTTCACCTTTTAAGGTAAATTTTACGGCGTTACCCAATAAATTAAATAAAATCTGCTTTAGTCTAAAAGCATCGCCCTTTACAAATTCCAAACCGGCAAGATCAAGTGCTGTATTTAACTGAAGTGATTTCTGTTCTGCCAATGGCCGCATTACCGAAACTACTTCATCAAAGGCTTTTTTGATATTAAATACCTGATTATTAAAGCTAAACTCACCTGAAATAATCCGGTTATAATCTAATACCTCGTTAACAATCTGAAGTAAATGAATGGAAGACTGATAAATCGCATCTACATCTTTTTTGTTGGGCACATCCTGCTGGGTAATCAGCTCGGCGTAGCCCAAAATAGACTGCAGCGGGGTTCTGATCTCATGGCTCATATTTGACAGGAACCGCTGCTTCGCTTTACCATGGTATTCCGCCTCATCTTTAGCCAGCTCCAACGCCTTTCTATACCTGTTGCTTTTTGTAATATCTGCTAAAATTAAATACAGCAGAATAACCGTTAACAGAAAAAAGATAATGATAATGGTTGTGATCTGTGTAATTCCGTCGTTAACTACTTCCTTGGCCTGAATACCATTTAAGTCAACCTGAGCTACTGCCTCGCCCTCTACCTCACGAAGAATCTGCAGCATTTTCGCAGTTAAGGTATTACTGGCACTTGATAAATCAGCCTCCCTTTTTAAAAATTTCTGGCTTTTCTGACGCTGTTCCAGCTCGATATTCCTTAACGAACCCGTCATGCTTTTCATGATGCTGTCTTCAGCCTTTGCATTTAAGGTATCACGCTTAACCTTAAATTCTTCGTTAATGATTTTATAAACATCTGATTTCTTCTTCCCAAAAAGTTTGCTCAGGAAACCTCTTGATTTTTGTTCTTCCTCTGGCGCAACCGTGGTGGTTGATGTGGTCGTTTCGGTAGTTAATACTGCACTATCCGTTTGCCTGCTGCGTATAGCCACCAGCTCATTCAATTTCTTAACTTCGTCAGAAAAAGATTTGGTATTAACCAGTGTTTCCCTTACTTTAAGGTAGTTTACAAACTGTTTATCGCGATCTGAAAGTAAATTTTTGATCGATTTTATCCTAGACAATTGCGCAGAGTCTCCACGATATAATTTGCGAAGCGTATCTAAACTTGATCTTAACTTACGCGATTCCTTAAGGAAACTATAATTGCCCTGTTTATTAAAAGCTTCATCACGTTGCAACTGATCCAACCTGGCTATCTTGTGCGAAAGATCATTAACAATCCTTAAACGGTCGTTCGGCGCTGAAATTTCTTCCACGGTATTCAGCATCCTGGTAAAAGCGAACTTGCTGATACCCCATGCCAATAGCAGCGCAAAACAGGCGAACAGAAAACCTATAATTACTTTACTTTTTATTGCCCGGAAGAAACGTTTTTGAATAACAGCCGCCATTTAATTCAGATTATTACCTTAAACCATTATAATAACGGTTTATCGTTTAGAATTGGTATCTGTTTATCTTTTACAAATAACGTACCATAAGAAAATTGGTTAAAAAGCTTTAATTTTATCATCGCCTAAAAAAACCAAACATGAACCGTATCGACCGACTTTTTGGAATCCTGACTTTACTCCAATCCAAAAAATATATTACTGCAGAAAAAATTGCAGAAAGATTTAACATGAGCATACGTACGGTTTACCGCGATATTAAAGCGCTTTGCGAGCAGGGAATACCCGTAAGTTTTGAGCAACATAAAGGTTATTATCTCGTGCAAGGCTATTTTTTGCCACCGGTTTCCTTTAATATGGATGAAGCCAATGCTTTATTATTGGTAGAAAGTTTGGTAAATGGTTTTGCGGATAACTCCATCCGTACGCATTACTCTTCTGCACTAACCAAGGTAAAAGCAGTATTAAAAACAAGTCAAAAAGAAAAACTCGAAACTTTAAACCAGCATATCAAACTGCAGATTCCTGAAAGATTGAGTTTCAACTTTGAATACCTGTCCCTTATTCAGCACGCCATCGCCGAAAAATACCTTATTGCACTTGATTATAAAAATAATAAGGAGGAGGTAAGCAAAAGAGAGGTAGAACCGATCGGATTAATTTTTTACGCATTTAGCTGGCACCTCATTGCCTGGTGCCATTACCGAAACCAATACCGCGATTTTAACCTCACGCGGATTATCTGCCTCAAAAATTTGGGTATTCCTTTCAAAAAAACGCAACATATTCCATTAAGCGATTATATGCATCTACTGCCGGTAAATTATTAAGAATCAAAAATTCCTGCATCTTTCAAACGTTGTATCACATCTTCAATATTTACGGTTGAATGGTCGCTTTTGAGGTATATTTCGGCAAGATAAACTATTTTATCAAGGACAACGACATAAATTATAACCCTTGCACCGCCAGATTTACCCTTATTCGTACCAGAAATGGATAATCGGATTTTATAAATGTTCTGGCTTAGATGAGCTCCCAATTCAGGATTTACTTCTAAATCATTAATGAGTTTTAATAAATCAGATTTTATGCCGCGATGTTTCTTAAAGATTCGTTTAACTTCCCTTTCAAAATTAGGAACCGTTTTAACCTTAAAGCTCATCTAAAAAATCTTTGGCATCTCGTAATTCTATTTTTCCTTCGTGATGAAGATTGATTTGTTCAAGAGATTCTTTTAGGCGCTTATAGATTGCCTGTTCAGGTCTATTTGGTGTTCTTTCTTTTGCTTTAATATTAGATACAACCTCGTAGTTCAAGCCCAAGGCATCAAGCACAGCCTTTACAGCTTTTTCAGATTTCTTGTTTTCGATATTTACGGTTAACGTCGTCATTACTACAAAAATACACTTTTTTGAATAAAACATTTCTCAATTAAATTATTTTTTCACACTGCCATAGGGTTGTCAGTAGTCTGTATTTTCTTTGTGTAAACAAACATCAAAAATCATGAGCATCGCCGATTTATTACTTATGGAGTTACACACAGTAGAAAAAACAAAACAGAAAAATATGGACATTATTAAATTATTATTGAAAGAGTTGGCAGACGAATTCAATACCACGAAAAAATTCCTGGCCATTGTACCGGCAGATAAATTTGACTGGGCACCGCACGAAAAAAGTATGAAAATGAAATCGCTTGCGGTTCATATTGCCGACCTTCCACGCTGGGTTTCATTGGCTCTAAATACCGATGGACTGGATTTTGAAACCGAACCTTACACAGAACCTCATGTAGAAAATGCTGGTGACCTGGTTAAAATTTTGGAGAAAAATTATGCAGCCGGAAAGGCCGATTTAGAAAAAGCTACCGAAGATAATTTAAACGGGCGTTGGGTACTCAGTATGGGTAAACAGGTTTTGGCCGATTATTCTAAATACGAAACCATCCGCCACTCTTTAAACCAAACTTCTCATCACCGGGCACAATTGGGTGTTTATTTAAGGTTATTGAATATTCCAATTCCGGGAAGTTATGGCCCAAGTGCTGATGATCATAGTTTTTAGTTTATAAAGATAATCGTCATTTCCGTACAGGCATAAATCGATGTCGTTATTTAAGCGCCCAACACATTAACCACAGGTAAAAAGGATAAACACAGATATAAAAATCCGTGTTTATCTGTGCAGATCTGTAGTTAAAAGCCTTTAAATTAAGGCCATTGGGCTTGAATATTAAAGCTATTGAATCAGCATTATCATCGATCAGCTGTTGAAACTTGTTGCGTTTCAATGGGTTCATTTGAAATGACCATCGAATTACCAGGTCCACTTCATACTTTAGCTGCACTTTGCTATTTTTAGCAATGAAAAAAATATTTGCGATTTCAGGCAGCACCAAAACTTCATCAACCAACGGACTTTATATTTCGGCTATTAGCCAGCTTCTAGGGAAAGATTTTGAGGTCTCCATCTTCCCAACTATTGCAGATGTTCCACATTTCAACCCTGATCTGGATTTAGCAGATCCACCAAAGGTTGTTTATGATCTTCGTAAAACCATCCAGGAAGCAGATGGCATCATCATTTCTACACCTGAATATGCTATGGGGCTACCCGGTTCATTAAAAAACCTGCTCGATTGGACGGTAAGTGCCGCATCGTTTTCTGATAAATCCGTTTTAGTGCTTGTTGCTTCTACACAGGGTGAAAAAGCCTATGAATCCATAATAGATATTTTAACCGTACTTGAGGCTAAAATATCTTCACAGCTCATTCCCTTTGCAAAAGCTAAAATTAATCATAATGCAGAAATTACAGATCACGAAACTTTAACAAAGCTTAAAAGTACTGTTCATGCATTTGTTGCTACTGTTGAGAATGGATAACACAATTTATTTCCGTAAAATTGCAGCATGAATAATAATTCTGCCACCCGTTTAAATAAATTCATCAGCGAAAGCGGATTATGTTCACGCCGTGAAGCTGACCGCTATATTGAAAAGGGCACTGTTTTTATCAATGGAAAAAGGGCTAAGGTTGGCGATCAGGTTTTTGCAGGCGATAAAGTGATGGTAAACGGCCATAACATCGAACCTAAAGAAGAAAGTAATTTCATCCTGCTGGCTTTTAACAAGCCTGTTGGCATTACCAGTACTACTGAAGGCAGCGTACGCGATAATATTGTCGATTACATTAACCACAGTGAAAGAATATTTCCCATTGGCCGGTTGGACAAAGATTCGTCAGGTCTGATCTTCCTCACCAATAATGGCGATATCGTTAACAAAATTTTAAGGGCAGGGAATAAACACGAAAAGGAATATGTAGTTACGGTTAATAAGCCCATCACTGAAGATTTTATTTTCGAGATGAGTAATGGAGTTCCAATCTTAGGTGTGAATACACGTAAATGCAAGGTAAGGCAGATCAGCACTTTTGTTTTCAATATTATCTTAATTCAAGGATTAAACAGGCAAATAAGAAGAATGTGCGAGCATTTTGGTTACGAAGTGACAAAACTCGAGCGTACACGCATCATGAATATCAGCCTTAAAGGTATCCCCACGGGAGAATTTAGGGAACTTACCGAAGAAGAGATGAAAGCCATTACCAAAAGTGTCGAAAACTCATCTTCTGAAGCTAAACCCAAAACAAAAAGCGCTACCAGGAAAAAAACAAATACCTGGGGGGAAATCCCTCAACTTAGAGAAGAGCAAACAAAAAAAACGTTTAAACCTAAGCCGTCTGACCCAAAATCAACAGGAAAAAAGAGCGCAGGTCATTCCGGAGCAAAACCAACAGGAAAAAGCAATGCGGGGAACAGAAATTCCAGGCCTGCTAAAGGTAAGGCAATCAGCAAGTCAAACTCAAGAGGCAGAGGAAGATAAGCTAATTAATTGTAAAATTTGGCCTCTTGCAGGCACCCTCAACCTTCTACCTTTCTGCCTTACGCCTTTTTTAAGTACCTTTGCAACAAATGGTAACAGCAAAAAAAACCGATATCCGTGCATTAGATCTTCCTCAATTGCAACAACATCTTGTAGCAATGCAACAGCCTGCATTTAGGGCCAAGCAGATTTACCAGTGGCTTTGGGAAAAATCGGCTACGAGTTTCGAGCAAATGAGTAATTTATCTAAAGACCTTCGTAAGGTATTGGACGAAACTTTTGCTATCAATGCCGTTCAGGTTAACAACTCCCAATTCAGTAACGACCATACCATTAAAAATACTTTCAGGTTAGCAGATGGTAATATTGTAGAGGGGGTGCTCATCCCTTTAGAAGACCGCATGACTGCTTGTGTGAGCTCGCAGGTGGGCTGTAGTTTAACCTGTAAATTCTGTGCCACCGGCTACATGGACCGTAAGCGTAATTTAAATGCGGATGAGATTTATGACCAGGTTGTACTGATTGATAAACAAGCGAAGCAGAATTATAACAATCCACTTACCAATATAGTGTATATGGGAATGGGAGAGCCTTTGTTAAATTATGCAAATGTATTGAAGTCTATCGAGCGTATTACAGCTCCGGATGGCCTAAATATGAGTTATAAACGCATTACGGTTTCCACCGCGGGCATTGCAAAGATGATCAAAAAACTGGGCGATGATGGCGCAAAATTTAATCTTGCATTATCTCTACATGCTGCTGATGATAAAAAGCGTAATGAAATCATGCCCATTAATGAAGCCAACTCATTAAAAGCATTGGCAGATGCACTTAAATACTATTTTGCAAAAACGAAAAATCCGGTAACCTACGAATACATTGTTTTTAATCATTTTAATGATGAAATCTCTGATGCAATGGATTTGGCCAAATTCTGCAAACATATTCCTTGTAAAGTAAACCTGATCGAATATAACCCTATTTCTTTCGCCGATTTCACCAATGCGGAAGGGGATAAAATTGATGCATTTTCAAATTATTTGAAAAGCCAGGGTATTAATACCAATATTCGCCGTAGTCGTGGCAAAGACATCGATGCCGCTTGCGGGCAATTGGCCGTTAAGGAAGAAGCGAACGCTTAAGCCATCTACTACAACATTCTTAATACAATCTCTTTCATTTTTTGAAGCGCGGTTTCCTGTGCATTTAGGTTGGGTTCGGTCCTGCTGTCCGTTTTACTCCGCCCATGAAGAATTGGCTCCGTGCTCACTCCCATCAGGGCTATTTAACCCTGGCCAGAAG
>Ga0157371_10000495_pt1 | contig 47755 bp, 48 predicted proteins | sample C45metaG_FD_113462 | JGI IMG/M metagenome (GOLD analysis project Ga0157371, IMG submission 113462) | Corn rhizosphere microbial communities from Kellogg Biological Station, Michigan, USA - C4-5 metaG | ecosystem: Host-associated > Plants > Roots > Rhizosphere > Soil | place: USA: Michigan... | reverse complement strand
GAATCTGTCAAGCGTTTATTTTGAAGTTTTTTCAGAGAATCTCTAACAACTTCAACCACTTGACCGCTTCGATCTCTCGTTAGCGGGAGGCGAATTCTACAGCGTTTCAACCCGCTGTCAACCACCTTTTTCACCGCTTCCGATCTAGTCGATCGAAACCACTTCCTCGCTGCTTACTTCGGTAACTCATTGAATGTCAAGGAGTTTTCCGCTTCATCTGCGCCGGAAGTGGGGCGAATTATAGACAGATCCACAGGGGCGTCAACTCCTTTTTCCCAAAAGCCATGCAATCACTATCAAAAAAGATAATTGCGCACTATATTGCGCATTCGCAGGACTTTGCTCATGATGCTCGCACAATAACTCCCTGCTGCTCTTACCCTCTTCGGAATGACTTGCGATGCGTACGCCTCAGTCGCCTTTGGCCTCAACCCTTTATCCTGTTGCCCTTCTTATCATTGCAATGATCTCTGTCCAGTCGGGAGCCTCGCTGGCTAAAAGCCTGTTCCCTGTCATTGGCGCCCAAGGCGCCACGACCCTGCGCCTGATCATCGCCAGCATCATCCTGCTCGTCGTACTGCGCCCCTGGCGTGCCAAGCTGACCCGCAAGACCCTGGTCACCGTCATGGTGTACGGCATTGCACTGGGTGCGATGAATTTCCTCTTCTATATGTCTCTGCGCACCCTGCCGCTGGGTATTGCCGTCGCACTCGAGTTCACTGGCCCGTTGGCGGTGGCCGTGTATTCCTCGCGCAAGGCCATCGACTTCCTCTGGATCGCGATGGCTGTCCTTGGGTTGGGGCTGCTGATTCCGTCCCATGAGGCGCAACAAGGCATTGACATGACAGGCGCGGCTTATGCACTAGGTGCCGGTGTCTGCTGGGCGCTTTACATCCTGTTCGGGCAGAAGGCCGGTGCCGACAACGGTGTGCAGACAGCTGCGCTAGGTGTGATGATTGCGGCCTTGTTCATCGCCCCGATCGGCATCGTGCACGCAGGTAGCGCTTTGCTGGACCCTGGCCTGCTGCCCATTGCGATAGCCGTTGCAGTGCTCTCCACTGCATTGCCTTACACGCTCGAAATGATCGCCTTGACGAAAATGCCGGCGCGCACGTTCGGTACGCTGATGAGTATGGAGCCTGCCGTGGCTGCCCTTTCCGGGCTTCTGCTGCTGCACGAGGTACTCAGCTTCACTCAGTGGCTGGCCATCGCCTCCATCATCGGCGCTTCGATTGGTGCCACCATTACGATGAACAGCAAGGACGCCACGCTGGTACCCGCAGACTGATGCTTTATATAGGCTGGGTTCGCGCCTGCAGCCATTGCAGCGCATTGCCCTCGAGCAAAGGAGCAAGGCGCCGATTGACTTCACGGTGATAGTCGTTGAGCCAATCCCGGTCTTGCGCACTGAGCAGTGCCGGTAACAGGCAGCGCGTGTCGATCGGGCAAAGCGTCAACGTCTCGAAGGCCAGGAAGCGGCCGAATTCGCTTTCGCCTGCTGGCTGATTGACTACCAGATTCTCGATCCTCACACCCCAGCGACCCGGACGGTAGGTTCCCGGTTCGATAGATGTGATCATGCCAGGCAGCATGGCCGTCTGTGGCAGAGGCGCGGCCTGGAACGCAATGACTTGCGGCCCCTCGTGCACATTCATGAAATAGCCCACACCGTGGCCGGTACCATGACCATAATCACACTGATCTTCCCAAAGAGGTGCACGAGCGATTGAGTCCAGCAAGGGCGACAGTATTCCCTGAGGAAAGCGCGCACGCGACAGCGCAATCATGCCCTTGAGCACCCGGGTGCAATCGGCTTTCTGTTCCTCGCTGGGAATGCCCACAGGCACCATGCGCGTAATGTCAGTGGTTCCGCCCAGATATTGGCCGCCGGAATCGATCAACAGCAAGCCATCACCTTCGATGATCGCATGCGACGCTTCTGTTGCCCGGTAGTGCGGCATCGCGCCGTTGGCGTTGAAAGCAGCAATGGTCGAAAAGCTCAGCGACACGAAATGAGGTTGGCGCTGCCGTGCCGCAGTCAGTTGCTCATCAATGGTCAGTTCGGTAATACGCTGGCGACCCCACGCGGATTCAAGCCAGGCAAAAAACTCGCACAGCGCTGCGCCGTCGTGTTCCATCGTCTTACGGACGTTCTCGATCTCTGCGTCACCCTTGCGAGATTTCAATAACGTGGTGGGGTTGACGCCCTCTATGAATGAAACCTGAGCAGGCAATGCGTCCAGCAAGCCCACCGTCACCTTGGCAGGGTCGATCAATAGCGCCTGCTCTGCGAGCACGTCCCCGAGAGCCGATTTGATCTCGTGATAGGCAGACAGCTGAATACCCTCTTTCTCCAGCGATTCCACCACCTGCGGGTCGACGCTCGACAGATTGACAAACAACTGCGCAGAGTCCCTGCCGATTACAGCGAAAGCCAGGAACACCGGGTTGTAGGAAACATCACTGCCGCGCAGGTTGAACAGCCAGGCAATGTCGTCGAGGGTGGCAATAAAATGCCAGTCGGCTCCGCGTTCGGCCATGACACTGCGCACTGCAGCCAGCTTGCCGGCGCGTGACTGGGAGGCGAACGGCGGCAGATGCTCATAGATGGGCTGGGACGGCAAAACGGGTCTGTCCGCCCAGACGAGCGCTAGCAGATCAATGTCGCTGCGCAATCTGGCGCCGCGTGCTTTCAGCTTTTCACTCAGCAACCGGGATGAGGCCAGGGCCATGACCGCCCCATCAACCGCGATGACGTGACCTTGTTCACTGTTGTCCGCCAGCCACTCGAGAGGCCCGGGCTGCCCGGGCAGCAACTTGACCAGCTCGATGGAGCTTCCCGCCAGCTCGACCGCCGCCTGCTCCCAGTAGCGACTGTCAGCCCACACGCCGGCGAAATCCGGCGTCACGACCAATGTGCCAACCGACCCATGAAACCCGGAGAGCCACTGCCGGCCTTGCCAATAGGCCGGGAGATACTCGGACAAATGAGGGTCTGCCGAGGGAACCAGCAATGCATCGATGCCTTCGCGCTGCATGACTTCGCGGACCTGCCGCAGGCGGCCCAGGATTTCGACGGCGGGGGAAAGTGAGACGGTCATGCTGGCTCCTGCATCGGCTATGCGGCTAAAGAATGCATAGTGGAGCAGCCTGAGGACGGGGGCAACCTCGATGCTTTGAACAATGTTTCCGAGGCACCACGTCAGGCCTTCGCAGCTTGCCTAAATAACGATGTTACGCACGAATCGGGTCGCGACGGGGCCGTCGTTGCGATAGGTGTGCGGTTGATTGGTTGAGTACATGAAGAACTCACCTGCGTGCAGCAGCCGCTGCTCGGCTTCCAGGACAAGCGTCAGAACACCCTCGAAGACATAGATATGCTCGCTCCAGCCGTCGGCATCCGACTCGCTGAAGTAAAGCTCGCCCGGCTCAAGACGCCACTCCCAGAACTCGATTTCGCGCGAAGCCACGGCGCTGGCCAGTAGCACCGCTTTGCTGCCAGCAATCGCACCGGTCCAGGCCAATTCGTTGATGCGACTAGGATCTCGATTGTCAGGCGTTTGAATTAAATCGCTGAAGGCAACGTCCAACGCTTCGGCAACACGATCAAGGGTCGTCAGGCTGACGTTTTTCTCGCCTGCCTCGATGGCGACAAGCATGCGTCGGCTCACGCCGGACTTTTGCGCCAACTGGTCCTGGCTCAGCCCGGCGGCATTACGCAGGCGCCGTACATTGCGGCTGACATGCTGTAGCACAGGCGCCCTTGAACCCAGTTGTCTTTCCACCCTGAAACCTGCTGGCTGTCTGTTGAAGCGAAGTTAATGCTGAGCGGCAAAGATTTGTCATAAAAAAACAACCCACTACCGCAGCGTTGGGCGACTCTGCCGCCGCTAGCGGGTTGGTGTTCACAGGAGTGACCCGTATGATCCTTTACAAATCTCTGCAGATCAGAAATCTATGTCTTTGATAGTTCTACTGCTTCTGCCTTTCGTAGGCAGTTGTCTGGCAGCCTTGCTGCCTCACAACGCGCGCAATGCGGAATCGCTGCTCGCCGGTCTGGTCGCGCTGGTCGGTACGGTACAGGTAGCGCTCCTGTACCCGCAAGTGGCTGACGGCGGGGTCATACGCGAGGAGTATCTGTGGCTGCCCAGCCTGGGCTTGAACCTGGTGCTGCGCATCGATGGCTTTGCCTGGCTGTTCAGTATTCTGGTACTGGGCATCGGTAGCCTGGTAGCGCTGTACGCGCGCTACTACATGTCTCCCCAGGATCCGGTGCCCCGCTTCTTCGCATTTTTCCTGGCGTTCATGGGCGCCATGCTGGGGTTGGTCATCTCCGGCAATCTGATCCAGATCGTGTTTTTCTGGGAGCTGACCAGCCTGTTCTCCTTTCTACTCATCGGCTATTGGCACCATCGCGCTGACGCCCGTCGCGGTGCCTACATGGCGCTGATGGTCACGGGAGCCGGTGGCCTGTGCCTGCTGGCGGGTGCCTTGCTGCTGGGCCATGTCGTGGGCAGCTACGATCTGGACAAGGTCCTGCAAGCCGGTGACATGATCCGCAATCATGCGTTGTACCCGACCTTGCTCACGCTCATTCTGATCGGTGCCCTGAGCAAAAGCGCGCAGTTCCCGTTCCATTTCTGGCTACCGCATGCCATGGCAGCTCCGACCCCGGTGTCGGCTTACCTGCACTCGGCAACCATGGTCAAAGCCGGCGTATTTCTGATGGCCAGGCTCTGGCCTTCGCTCTCGGGCAGCGAGCAATGGTTCTGGATGGTCAGCGGCGCAGGCGCGTGCACGCTAGTGCTGGGCGCCTATGCCGCCATGTTCCAGAACGACCTCAAGGGCCTGCTAGCCTACTCGACGATCAGCCACCTGGGCCTGATTACCCTGTTGTTGGGCCTGAACAGCCCTCTCGCCGCCGTGGCGGCCGTGTTCCATATCCTCAACCACGCCACCTTCAAGGCGTCCTTGTTCATGGCAGCGGGCATCATCGATCATGAAAGCGGTACCCGCGATATCCGCAAGCTGAGCGGGCTGGTCAAGATGATTCCTTACACGGCCACGCTGGCGATGGTCGCCAGCGCGTCGATGGCTGGCGTGCCGTTGATGAACGGTTTCCTGTCCAAGGAGATGTTCTTTGCCGAAACTGTTTTCATCAGTTCCACGGCCTGGGTGGAAATCGCCCTGCCCGTGATTGCCACCCTGGCGGGAACGTTCAGCGTCGCCTACTCGCTGCGCTTCACGGTCGATGTATTTTTCGGCCCGAAAGCCAAGGATCTGCCGCACACCCCGCACGAGCCGCCGCGCTGGATGCGAGCCCCGGTCGAACTGCTGGTCCTGCTGTGCATCATCGTGGGTATTTTCCCCGCCCAGTCGGTCGCCCCCTTGCTTGCCACGGCAGCGCGGCCAGTGGTGGGCGGTGAGTTGCCCGAGTACAGCCTGGCCATCTGGCATGGGCTGAACGCGCCGATGATCATGAGCCTGATCGCCATGTCGGCGGGTCTGCTGCTGTACATTCTGCTCCGCGCCCAACTCAAGCGCGGCAACCTGAGCTACCCACCGGTCATCGAGCGCTTCAATGGCAAGCGCCTGTTCGAACGCGGTCAGGTCCTGATGATGCGTTACGCCCGCCAATTGGAGCGCAAGATCACCACACGGCGCCTGCAAGTGCAGTTGTTCATGCTGGTACTGGTCGCAGTGATTGGCGCGCTGCTGCCGATGCTGTCCAGTGGGCTCAGCTGGGGCGACCGGCCCAAGATTCCGGGCTCGGGCGTGTTCGTCATTCTGTGGCTGATCGCTATTGGCTGTGCCCTGGGTGCCGCCTGGCAAGCCAAATATCATCGTCTCGCCGCACTCACCATGGTCAGCGTGTGCGGATTGATGACGTGCATTACCTTCGTCTGGTTCTCCGCGCCTGACCTGGCACTGACCCAACTGGTGGTCGAAGTGGTCACCACTGTGCTGATCCTGCTCGGCCTGCGTTGGCTGCCCCGGCGCATGGAAGAAGTCCCGCGCTCGGCCGGCAGCGAGCGTCGGGCGAAAGTGCGACGTGTTCGCGACCTGGCGCTGGCGTCGGTGGTCGGCGGGGGAATGGCCTTGCTGTCCTACGCGATGCTGACACGTCCTACGCCCAACTTCATCTCGTCCTTCTACCTGAGTCGTGCCCTGCCCGAGGGCGGTGGGACCAACGTCGTCAACGTCATGCTGGTGGATTTCCGTGCCTTCGACACCCTGGGCGAGATCACCGTCCTGGCGGCGGTGGCCATGGCCGTGTTTGCGCTGCTGCGGCGTTTTCGTCCGCCGCGCGAAAGCATCCAGGTGCCTGCACAGCAGCGCCTGCTGGCGCCGGATGTGGTCACTGACCTGGTTAACCCGCGCAGTGCCAGCGACACCGCCCTGGGCTTCATGATGGTGCCTGCGGTACTGGTGCGCCTGCTGCTGCCCATTGCGGTGATGGTGTCGATGTACCTGTTCATGCGCGGCCACAATCAGCCCGGTGGCGGCTTCGTGGCCGGGTTGGTCATGTCCGTGGCCTTCATTCTGCAATACATGGTGGCCGGCACCCAATGGGTCGAGGCACAGATGCGACTGCGTCCGCTGCGCTGGATGGGCACTGGCCTGCTGTGCGCCGTTCTGACCGGGCTGGGTTCCGTCGCCCTCGGCTACCCGTTCATGACCACCCACACCGCGCATGTGCACCTGCCGCTGATCGGCGACCTGCACATCGCTAGCGCGCTGTTCTTCGACGTAGGCGTATTCACTGTGGTCGTTGGCGCGACGCTGCTGATTCTCACTGCACTGGCTCACCAGTCGGTCCGCAGCCACCGCCCTTCCCCCACGCCTCGACACACTGCCCATCAAGGAGCGAATTAATGGAGGAAGTCATCGCGATCGCCATCGGCGTACTCGCCGCCTCAGGCGTCTGGCTGATCTTGCGCCCCAGGACCTTTCAGGTGGTCATGGGCCTGTGCCTGCTGTCCTATGGCGTCAATCTGTTCATCTTCAGCATGGGTAGCCTGTTCATCGGCAAGGAGCCGATCATCAAGGACGGTGTCCCGCAGGACTTGCTTCACTACACCGACCCCTTGCCGCAGGCACTGGTGCTCACCGCGATCGTGATCAGTTTTGCCATGACCGCGCTGTTCCTGGTGGTGTTGCTGGCTTCCCGAGGCTTGACGGGTACCGACCATGTCGACGGCCGGGAGCCTACCTGATGAGCTGGATGCCTCACCTGATAGCAGCCCCCATCATTCTGCCGCTGCTGACCGCCGCCATCATGCTGTTGTTGGGCGAAAAACATCGTCCCCTCAAAGCACGCATCAACCTGGTGTCGAGCCTGGCTGGATTGATGGTGTCCATCGCGCTGCTGGTTTGGGTCCAGTCGCAAGGGCAGGCCAATTCCATCGGTGTTTACCTGCCGGGGGATTGGAGCGTACCGTTCGGCATCGTGCTGGTGGTCGATCGACTGTCGGCGTTGATGCTGGTGCTGACCGGCATCATCGGTGTCTGTGCATTGATGTTCGCCATGGCTCGCTGGGACCGCGCCGGCGCCAGCTTCCATGCGCTGTTTCAGGTCCAGTTGATGGGGCTGTACGGTGCGTTTCTCACCGCTGACCTGTTCAACCTGTTCGTGTTCTTCGAAGTGCTGCTGGCAGCCTCTTACGGCATGATGCTGCACGGCTCGGGCCGAGCCCGAGTGTCTGCCGGTTTGCATTACATCTCGATCAACCTGGTTGCCTCCTCGTTGTTCCTGATCGGCGCGGCCATGATCTATGGCGTGACCGGTACCCTGAACATGGCGGACCTGGCGCTGAAAATTCCGTTGGTCCCCGAGGCCGACCGTGGTCTGCTGCACGCCGGCGCTGCCATTCTGGCCACGGCATTCCTGGCCAAGGCCGGGATCTGGCCGCTGAACTTCTGGCTGGTTCCGGCCTACTCCTGCGCGAGTGCACCCGTAGCGGCGTTGTTCGCGATCATGACCAAAGTCGGTATCTACACCCTGCTGCGCCTATGGACGCTGCTGTTCTCGGGGCATGCCGGCGCGTCGGCGCACTTCGGCGGGAACTGGCTGATCGCCGGTGGCCTGGCCACCATCACCTGCGCGATGATTGCAGTGCTTGCGGCGCAGCGTCTGGAACGCATGGCCAGCCTGAGCATTCTGGTTTCCGCGGGCATCCTTTTGACCGCCATCGGTTTTGGCCAGCCGGGGCTGATGGGTGGCGCCCTGTTCTATCTGGTCAGTTCCACACTGGCTCTGTGTGCGATGTTTCTACTGGCAGAATTGATCGAGCGCTCACGTTCGGCGAATGACATTCCGCTGGAGGACGATGTAGAGGTATTGCCCAACGCCCTGGAAACGCTCCACCCGCCGAAGGGCACCAACCTGGACGATGAGCAAAAGGCTGTGGTGGGTCAGGTCATTCCCTGGACCATGGCCTTTCTGGGCCTCAGCTTCATCGCCTGCGCACTGCTGATCATCGGCATGCCCCCGCTGTCGGGCTTCATTGCAAAGCTGGCACTGATCAATGCACTGTTCAACCCCGAAGGGCTGGGCAACGCCCCTGAGCAGCCCCTGGGGCCGGCAGCCTGGGCATTTCTGGCACTGTTGATCCTGTCGGGACTCGCTTCGCTGATTGCCTTCACTCGGGTGGGCATTCAACGTTTCTGGACGCCCCGTGAGCGGCCTTCACCGCTGCTGCGTCGTTATGAGTGCATCCCGATTGCCGCACTGGTGGGTTTGAGCGTATTGCTGGCTATCAACGCCGAACCGCTGCTGCGCTATACCGCCGACACGGCAGCGATGCTCGACGACCCCACGCAATATGTCATGAGCGTGCTGGGCAGTCGGCCAGTGCCCGGGCCTGCCGTGCAGGCCGCCATCCTGGAGGCAGGCCAATGAAGCGTTTGTTTCCCGCTCCCTGGCTGAGCCTGGTACTCCTGGCACTGTGGCTGGTGCTCAACCTGTCGATCAGTCTTGGTCAGGTGTTACTGGGTGCCCTGCTCGCCTTCCTTGCACCCTTGCTGATGTCACCGCTGCGACCGTTGACGGTCAAGATAAGCCGACCGGGCACGATCCTGAAGCTGATACTGAGGGTCGGCGTGGACGTGGTCACGTCCAACCTGAACGTGGCTGTCAATGTCTGGCGCTTAGGCTCCAAGCCGCCACGCTCGGCGTTCGTCGAGATTCCGCTGGACTTGCGCGATGCCCATGGCCTGGCTGGGCTGGCCATCATCTGCAGCGTGATCCCGGGCACAGTGTGGTCCGAGCTGGCCCTGGATCGAAGCATACTGCTGATGCATGTGTTCGACCTGGAAGACGAAGCGCTCTTCATCGAACACTTCAAGCTCAGGTACGAACGCCCTCTTCAGGAGATATTCGAATGACCGACCTGCTCTCGAATTCAATCCTCGTGGCGCTGTTTGTGTTCTCGCTGGCCATGCTGCTGACCCTGGTGCGCCTCTTTAAAGGTCCGTCGGCCCAGGATCGGGTACTGGCCCTGGATTACCTCTACATTCTGGCGATGCTGATGATGCTCACGCTCGGGATCCGCTACGCCAGCGACACCTATTTCGAGGCAGCCCTGCTGATAGCCCTGTTCGGCTTCGTGGGATCGTTCGCCTTGGCCAAATTCCTGTTACGCGGAGAAGTCATCGAATGAGCGATACCCCGTCACTGCCCTTTTGGGTCGAAGCGGCCACGGCAGCGTTACTGGTCATCAGCAGTCTGTTTGCATTGACTGGTGCTTTTGGCTTGCTGCGCCTGAAGGATTTCTTCCAGCGAATGCATCCACCCGCCCTGGCGTCGACGCTGGGTGCCTGGTGCGTAGCGCTCGCCTCGATACTGTATTTTTCGGCACTCAAGCAAGCCCCCGTGATTCACGGTTGGCTAATACCGATCCTGCTGTCCATCACGGTACCGGTAACGACCCTGCTATTGGCGAGAACGGCGCTGTTTCGCAAGCGAATGGCCAAGGAGCAGGTTCCAGCCGAGGTCAGCAGCCACCGCACCGACAGTGGCAATTGAAAGAGCGGGTCAGGCGCGGCTCACTCACTGGGCTTGAACGCCAACTCGCCCTTGCGCCATTTTGCGGCTTTTGCGGTGGCCGCCTTGAGGGTTTTGGTCAACCCTTCCTTGATCTGCTCGTGGGCAGCGAAGACCAACATGACGTTATGACCTTCCTTGAACAGGATGCCTTCGCCTTCGGGAATGGTCACGAACGCGTACTCGCCAAGACCATAGACGGTCAGTTTTATGTCGCGAAACCGAAGTTCGAACTTGCCGCCCTCGCGGCTTGGTAACACTGCGGCGCGAAAATGGTCGCCTACTTTCAATTCCAGGCGCGGCTTGTCATCCACGACCAGCGCTGACTCGGTATCCAGCTCGGCCATGTAAATGCCTTCCGGCGTCTGCTCGGTGACATAAACAAAGCGAGACTGGAACTGCTTGACCAACTTGGCGCGCAAGTCGCCGAGCACAAACAAGGCGTGCATATCCAGATTACTGACAGCCAATGAAAAATCCTCGACACAATTTATCAAACAGCCCTGGAACACCACGAGCCATCCACAAAAAACGACACCCAATGGTGCTGACTCACGCTGATTGCAACTCAACGGGAGAGTAATTCAATCGACAGGGAAACTGCCTTAGGAACCGGCATCCTTGCGTGAAGGAAAAGTCCTGATAATCGGCCAGAGATATCTGTCGCCCAAGGGTATGGCCTTAAACCCTGCTTAAAGTTGCCTTTTCCTACAGCAAAAGGCTCAGGAAGATGCGATAGCTAAAAGAAGGATCAGCCTTAACTCAGGGAGAGAATTCAGATGATCGACTCACGTCCACAATGCCAGATGCCTTCACGCCATCGGGGCAGTTTTCGGACCACCGCCCTCGCCTTGCGACTCGACACCTCTGGCCACACGCCCGCCTCGTCGCCCTATCGATACACCGTAGTCGCGGCAGGAAAGTCTTTTTTCCATATTACCGAACAGTCCACCGGACGGGTCAAGGGTTTTCGTCAGGACCACCTGCAAGCCTGCGCACTGGCCGACCAACTGGAGCGGCAAGACGCCGATGCACACGCCCAGATGGATCGAACTAAGCCAGATGCGCTCCTTCCAATGCAGTGACCTATCCAGCAATCGCCGGCCAAGGGTCGGCCACGGGAGCCACTATGGAAATGCAAGTACGTACATTGACTGAGCTGTTCGATCAATTGGGGCTGGAGTCGGACCCTGCCAGCATTGAACAATTCATCGCCGAGCATCCACTCGAGCCCGACCAGAAGGTATCGGAAGCGAGCTTCTGGAGCGCAGCGCAGGCCAGCCTGCTCAAGGAAGGTTTGAGGAGCGACGACGATCTGGCGCCCATTATCGATGAACTCAATGCGCGCCTACATCCCAACGAGCACCAGGGCAACTGATAAAGCCGGTAGGCACTGTCGCTCTGCGACAACACTGTTCGTGGCTGTCGCAGCAGTGCCGGGGCATCATGCCTGGCGCTGATGCTTGTCGATCTGCTCGTGGCGCTCCTGCGCTTCGATGCAGTATTTGGTCGTCGGGCTGATCAACAGGCGCTTGAGGCCAATGGGTTCGCCGCTGTCATCGCACCAACCGAAGCTGTCGTCGGAAATACGCCCAAGGGCCTGTTCGAGCTGAGGCAACAGTCGCTGGTCGCGGTCGATCACGTTGACCAACCAGTGCCGTTCCTCTTCGACAGAGGCAGCGTCCGCAGGATCGGCAGGCGTGTCCAGGCTTTCGATGGCCACACGGCTCTGCTCGATACGCTCCTGGGTTTCAATTTTCATCGCTTGCAACAAGTCGGTGAAAAAGGCCAGCTGTTCCGCGTTCATGTAGTCATCGGCCGGCATGGCCAGCAACTTTTCCTTTGTCATTGATTTCTCTATAAAAATACATGCGCTAGGGCAAATCATCGGAGCCACGTACGACAACGTCGAACGCGGCAAAGTTCTCCAAGCGCCTAACGGCACTCAATTAACGAGGGGGGCGAGTCTAAGGCCGGTTTTCATGCGCAGCAACTACAATTCGGCAGAAAACCACCGGCTGCCTGTCCGGCTCGACACATTGATGTCACACCGCTTTGCCCAAGGGCTCGGCGGACCGGTTGGCGCAGTGCTACTTTTTAAAGCAACGAGGACTTTTCCAGCAATCGCTGCGGAGGCTGCCATGCGTCTGACTAACAAGAATGCCTTGATCACGGGTTCCACCAGTGGCATCGGGCTGGGCATCGCCGAGGCCTTGGCGCAAGCCGGCGCCAACGTGATTCTCAATGGCTTTGGCGACCCACGACCCGCGCTGGAGCGGGTGCGGCGATTCTCAACCAAAGTGGGCCATCACCCCGCCGACCTGAGCGACCCACGCGACATCGACGATCTGTTCAGCTACACCGAACAAGCGTTTGGGGGTGTCGACATTCTGGTCAATAACGCGGGCATACAACATGTCGCCAGCGTCGAGACATTTCCCGTGGCGCAGTGGGACGCCATCATGGCGATCAATCTGTCCGCAGTCTTTCACGGCGCACGCCTCGCGCTACCGGGCATGCGCGAGCGCAACTGGGGTCGAATCATCAACATCGCGTCCGTTCATGGCCAGGTTGGCTCGGTGGGCAAGGCCGCTTACGTGGCGGCCAAGCACGGCGTGATTGGCCTGACCAAGGTGATCGGCCTGGAGACCGCCACCACCCAGGTGACCTGCAACGCGATTTGCCCCGGCTGGGTGCTGACCCCTCTGGTTCAACAGCAGATCGACCAGCGCGTGGAGCGTGGCATGGACCCAGAGCAAGCGCGACAGTCGCTACTGGCCGAGAAGCAACCCTCCCAGCAGTTCGTCACGCCTGAACACCTAGGCGAATTGGTTGTTTTCCTGTGCAGCGAAGCCGGCAGCCAGGTACGCGGTGCCGCCTGGAATGTCGACGGCGGCTGGTTGGCGCAATGACCGATCCCGGGCCTACGAGCCCATCGAGTCATCGTCGCCCACCAAGCCCCAGTCGGCGCTCGTGACGTCAGCCGCCGGCTTGGGTGGTGCCGGGGCCGTGGTGTGCTCGACGCCACCTTCGCGATGGAGCTTCAGACGCAGCCTGAGGTTATTCACCGAGTCGGCGTTTTTCAGCGCTTCGTCATCATCGATCGCACCCTCGACGGCCAGCTGAAACAGCGCTCGGTCGAACGTCTGCATGCCAAGGCCGACCGATTTTTCCATGATCGACTTGAGCTCGTTGAATTCGTTTCGATGGATGAAATCCCGAATGGTCGGCGAACCGAGCATCACCTCCACCGCAGCACGGCGCTTGCCGTCGACCGTGCGCACCAGACGCTGGGAGACGAACGCCTGAAGGTTGTTGCCCAGATCATTGAGCAGTTGGGGACGGCGGTCTTCGGGAAAGAAGTTGATAATGCGGTCCAACGCCTGGTTGGCGTTGTTGGCGTGCAGCGTCGAAATCGCCAGGTGGCCGGTATCGGCGAACGCCAACGCGTGCTCCATGGTCTCGCGATCGCGGATTTCGCCGATCAGAATCACATCCGGAGCCTGCCGCAAGGTGTTTTTCAACGCGGCCTGGAAGCTGCGGGTATCGACACCGACCTCGCGCTGGTTGATGATCGATTTCTTGTGCCGATGAATGTATTCCACCGGGTCTTCGATCGTAATGATATGGCCACTGGCGTTGCGATTGCGGTAGTCGATCAACGCGGCCAGCGAGGTCGACTTGCCCGATCCAGTGGCGCCGACGAACAGCACCAGGCCTCGTTTTTCCATCACCACATCGAGCAGTTTGGGTGGCAATTTGAGATCTTCGAATCGCGGTATATCGAGCTTTATGTTGCGCGCGACGATTGACACTTCGTTGCGTTGCTTGAAGATGTTGACCCGAAAGCGCCCGACGCCATGCACCGAGAGCGCCAGGTTCATCTCCAGATCCCGTTCGAAATCGATTTTCTGCTCGGCATCCATGATCGACGCGGCGACGGCGGCGACCTCACCCGGCTTCAGGGTCTCGCCGCTGAGCGGCTTGAGCACCCCGTTGAATTTTGCGCACGGAGGCGCGCCGGTGGACAGGTAAAGGTCGGAACCGTCCTGGCTGGCGAGGATTTTGAGCAGCGCTTGGATTTCCATAGGCTAGGTTCCGCGAGGCAGTCGATTGAGAATGTGTCATAGCTTGGCCGGATATCCGACACAGGTACATCAAAGGATAACGTAATGAACCGCACACCTGTGGGCCTCCTCACTGCACAACTGCTGGCGCGTCTGGAGCATACAGCCAGCCCGCTGCCAGCCCCTGCGGCCTGGCCGCAAAGCCTGCGCACCGCAGTCGACATTGTCGGCCACTCGCCGATGCCGATGATGCTGCTGTGGGGGCCAAGCCTGTGCCAGCTCTACAACGACGCCTTCGCCTTGCTGGCCGGCAGCAACCACCCGCATGGCTTCGGCATGCCCACACATGAGATATGGCCGCAACTGCGAGAGTTCACCGGGCCCATCTATGACGCCGTGCTGCGGGGCGAGACACGCACCTACACCGAGATGGGTCTGGAGCTGCCCTACAGCAAGGGCCTGGAACATGTCTGGCTGGACCTGACCTACAGTCCGATTCCAGACGAGAGCGGTGCGGTGGCCGGCATACTCATTACGGCGATTGAAGCCAACGAGCGCTTGCGTGCCCACGCCGAACTGCAGAGCCGCTGGGATGCCAGCGCCAAGGCGCAGGAGGAAACCGAGCAACGCCTGCAACTGGCTTTACAGGCCACCGACGCGGTGGGCACCTGGGACTGGAAGATTCTCGAAGACATCTTCCTCGCGGACGCCCATTTCGCTCAACTGCACAGCGTCGACCCCAGCCTGGCAGGCCACCTGCCCATCGATGAATACCTCAAGGGCGTACACCCGGACGACCGAAGCCTGGTCACTGGAAGCATGCGCCGCTGTATTCGCAAAGGCGGGGAATACGCCGAGGAGTACCGGCTGTTGCGCAGTGACGGTAGCGTGAACTGGGTGTTCGCGCGCGGGCGCTGCTACTTGAACGAAGACGGGCGACCGGCGCGCTTTCTCGGGGCAGCGATCAATATCACCGAGCGCAAGCGCATGGAGCAGACGCTGCGCGAAAGTGAAGCGCATTTTCGCATGGCGATCGAATTGTCGCCGGCGGTCCACTGGACCGTCGAGGGTAACGGCGACCGCTTGGATCATGAGCACCCGACGCGCTGGGACACGTTGACCCGGCGTGATTCGCACCAGCCTCCCGGGGCTGACTGGCGTGACATCGTTCATCCTGACGACCGTCAGGCTACGCTTGAACGCTGGCGCCAGGCAGTGGCCAATCGTACCGCCTATGAAGCCGAGTACCGGCTGTGCATGGCCGACGGCGACTATCAGTGGATGCATGCCCGTGCCCTGCCGCGGATCGACGATCAAGGCAATGTCCTGCAATGGTTCGGCATGACCGAAAACATCGACAGTCGACGCCGTAGCGACCATGCACTGAGGGAGTTGAACGAGAACCTGGAAGAGCGTGTGGCCGAACGCACCTATGCGCTGGCCGAGTCCAACGCCCGCCTCCAGGAGGAGATGCAGGAACGTGAACGGGCAGAAGACGCACTGCGGCATGCCCAGAAAATGGAAGCGCTGGGCCAGCTCACAGGCGGCATCGCTCATGACTTCAACAATATCCTGACGGGCATCATCGGCAGCCTGGACCTGATGCAGCGCTACATCAGCGCCGGCCGCAGCGGTGAGACGGGTCGTTTCATCGATGCCGCCATCACGTCGGCGCACCGCGCGGCGGCGTTGACTCATCGTCTGCTGGCGTTCTCGCGGCGCCAGTCGCTGGACCGCAAGCCTCTGATGGTCAACCAGCTGATTCGATCCCTCGAGGAGCTGTTTCGCCGCACCAACGGCGAACACATCGAACTGCAATTGGCGCTGGCCGAGGCGACCTGGCAGGTCAGCACCGACGCCAGCCAGCTGGAAAATGCGCTGCTCAACCTGGTGATCAACGCTCGTGATGCCATGCCCGATGGCGGTGTGCTGCGGATTCATACGGCCAATTGCCAACTGGATGCGTCGACCATGGCCGCCACCCTGGAACCGGTAACGCCCGGTGACTACGTGATGATCGAGGTCAGTGACAACGGCTCGGGCATGTCTGCCCCGATTCTGGCCAAGGCGTTCGATCCATTTTTCACCACCAAACCGCTCGGCCAGGGCACCGGTCTGGGATTGTCGATGATCTATGGCTTCGCCCAGCAATCCGGGGGCCAGGTCACGCTGCAGAGCACACCCGGCGAAGGCACTCGTGTGCGCCTGTTCCTGCCGCGCCATGAGCAGATCAGCGAAACGCCGATCGTCGAACCGAGCGCGCCAGACGCTCCGCGGGCGAACGCCGGCGAATCGGTACTGGTGGTGGAAGATGACCCGGCCGTACGCTCACTGGTCATGGAGGTGCTGGATGAACTGGGCTATTGCGCTCACCCGGCCGCGGACGCCAGTGAGGCGCTGCCGTTGCTGGATTCATCGCTGCGGGTTGACCTGCTGGTGACTGACGTCGGGCTTCCAGGCATCAACGGTCGACAGCTGGCAGAGATGGCCAAGGCTCGACGACCCGGCCTGAAGATCCTGTTCATGACCGGCTATGCCCAGGTCGCCACGGATCGCGCCGCCCTCCTCGACAACGGGATGGACATGATCAGCAAGCCTTTTTCCATGGAAGGCCTTGCCAATAAGATTCGAGACATCATCAATGGCTCGGGTATTACGTCATAATCAGCTGTTTTGCGAGCGAGCGATTGCACGATGAAGGCACAGGCACGGCATATCCTGGTCAAAACAGCTGAAGAAGCCGAGAAACTCAAGCAGCGTATCGCCCAGGGCGATGCCTTCGACGTGCTCGCCAAGAAGCACTCGATCTGTCCGTCCGGTAAGCGGGGTGGGGATTTGGGCGAGGTTCGACCGGGGCAAATGGTCGGCGCCATCGATCAGGTCATTTTCAAGAAGCCGTTGCGCATCGTGCATGGCCCCATCAAAAGCAAGTTCGGCTATCACTTGGTACAAGTGTTCTATCGGGATTGACCAGGGCGCACAAACATAAGACCCGAGCCCGCGCTGCGCTTGGACGCGCCTCGCCGATTCGGGTTCACTGACAGGTAGAGTCCCTGGAACGCTCGCTCAAGCCGATTACAGGTAGTCGCCGCTGACACGGCCCAATTGGGCCACATTGTTCTGTTGCAAGTCGGCACGCAGGCCGGCGATCAGATTGGAAATGGCCCGGCTGCTGGTCAACTCGTCAGGGCGAATGCCGCTTACAGTCAGGTCGATCTTGTGGCTGGTACGGTCGAACACACGTACCGTCAGCGACCGGTCCTGCGCCTGAGTGCACTGGCAACGCTGCGGGAGAAAACTGGTCTCGATGATGTTGCGAAGCTCGAGGGTGGACAGCATAAGGACGACTCCATGTTATTAGCTCCCTGATCGCGGGGCTTGCGACTTATTAGTGCACGTTGCATGCCTGGATTGGTGCGCGCTAAGTTGCCTTGCGAATCAATCAGTTAGGTAAAAGCTGGCTTGGCGCCTTCATGCAGGATGCACGATGGTCGCCCGATAGGGTTGCAAAATGCACTTGTGCCGGTGGTCACGCGCCGTGGCGGTGCGACATAGCACTGCAACTTTGCGGGGTGCTGGACAGTCACCTGCCGGTGGCCCACACATTTTCCCCGACTTACCAACAAGGTGAAGGCAATGGCACGAGCGATCTGGAAAGGCGCCATCAGTTTCGGACTGGTTCATATCCCGGTGGCGCTGGTGTCGGCGACCTCCAGTGAGGGCGTGGATTTCGACTGGCTGGACAAGCGCAGTATGGACCCTGTGGGCTACAAGCGGGTCAACAAGGTCACGGGCAAGGAAGTCGACAAAGACAATATCGTCAAAGGCGTCGAGTTTGAAAAAGGCCGCTACGTCGTCATCAGTGAAGAGGAAATAAAGGCTGCCCACCCGGTCTCGACGCAAACCATCGAGATTTTTTCATTCGTGGACAGCGATCAGATCCCACTGCCCAATATCGATACACCCTACTTCCTGGCGCCTGTCCAACGAGGCGAGAAAGTCTATGCGTTGTTGCGCGAAACCCTGATCAAGACCGACAAGGTGGCGCTGGCACTGGTCGTGCTGCACACGCGTCAGTACCTGGCCGCGCTCATGCCGCTGGACGGCGCCCTGGTCATGGTCAAGTTGCGCTGGCCGGCGCAGGTGCGTGGCCTGGACATCCTAGAACTGGGCGAGGCGGTGACCAAGCCGGAACTGACCAAGCGTGAACTGGACATGGCCAAGCGTCTAGTCGATGACATGAGCGATACCTGGAAACCGGAAGACTACGTGGATAAATTCCAGGAAAAAATCGAACAGTTGGTCGCTAAAAAAGCGCGCGAAGGCAAAGTCGAGGCGGTAGAAACGCCCGAGAGCGATGAGAAGCGCCAGAGTGCCGATGTCATCGACCTCACGGAATTGCTCAAGCGCAGCCTGGCGGGCAAGTCATCGGGCAAGACGCCAGGCAAGACATCGAGTGCGGGCAAACCCAAGGCCGCAGCGGCAAAGAAACCGGCAGCGTCGCGCAAATCCCGTAAAGCCTCCTGAGGTCGACTACAGGCAGGTGGCAACCGTGGCCAGACGGCGCCGGCTGGTATCGTCGCGGTTCTGACTGTAAAACTTGACCGCCACCTCGCCGGGCCCCTTCTGCACATCCACGAAGTGGGTGCCGCCGATGGTGTAGACGGTGTAGCGGTCGGCGTCGTGCACGTCGAGCAGCGCGTCGGTGGTGGCGCCGAACAGGCGCTGGACCTGCCAGGAAAACTGGATGCACTCGGCCACCTGCCTGGGGTCCTTGTCCGACCCCAGCACCTGGACCGGGCCCGCCTGGCGGGCACTGTTCATGGCTGGCCCGGCGCAACCGGCCAGGAGTGTCATCGATACCAACGCCCAGATACGCATGTCGCTTCCTTGAAGTGCAAAGCGAGAAATGTAGCATCACGCGGCCAGGCCAGCCACGGCCATGACCGGCCTGACTCCGGTCACGGGCAGTCCCGACCTGCGCAACGAAGCACGGGATGTGGATCAAGGCCAGCGGTGATACAATCGCGCCTCTCAGGTCGACCCATGACGCTTCTGGCATTTGCCATGGAGCCGCCGCGCATCGGGCAAACGCAAGCCGAGCAGGCGACGGGAAGGCTCCCGAGCCGCGCAGCGCCGGTACGTCGCCCGACCTACATTTTCTGAAATCCCCGCAGGATAAGCCCTTGATCTCCACCGCTAACATCACAATGCAATTCGGCGCCAAGCCATTGTTCGAAAACGTTTCTGTAAAGTTCGGCAATGGCAATCGCTATGGCCTGATTGGGGCCAATGGCTGCGGCAAGTCGACATTCATGAAGATTTTGGGGGGTGACCTCGAGCCCTCGGGCGGTCAGGTCATGCTCGAGCCCAATGTGCGCATGGGTAAGCTGCGCCAGGACCAGTTCGCCTACGAGGACTCCACGGTCATCGACACCGTGATCATGGGCCATGAGGAACTGTGGCGGGTCAAGGCCGAGCGCGATCGTATCTACTCGCTGCCGGAAATGAGCGAGGACGACGGCATGGCCGTCGCCGAGCTGGAAACAGAATTTGCCGAAATGGACGGTTACACCGCCGAGTCGCGCGCCGGTGAGCTGCTGCTGGGACTGGGCATTCCACTGGAACAACATTTCGGCCCGATGAGCGAAGTGGCGCCCGGCTGGAAACTGCGCGTGTTGCTGGCCCAGGCACTGTTTTCGGATCCCGAGGTGCTGCTGCTCGACGAGCCGACCAACCACCTGGACATCAACACCATTCGCTGGCTGGAAAACATCCTCACGGCGCGTAACAGCACCATGATCATCATTTCCCACGACCGGCACTTTCTCAACAGTGTCTGCACCCACATGGCCGACCTGGACTACGGTGAGCTGCGCCTGTTCCCAGGCAACTACGACGAGTACATGACGGCGGCCACGCAATCGCGCGAGCAATTGCTGTCGGACAACGCCAAGAAGAAAGCGCAGATCGCCGAGCTGCAGACCTTCGTCAGCCGCTTCTCCGCCAACGCGTCGAAAGCCAAGCAGGCCACCTCGCGCGCCAAGCAGATCGACAAGATCCAGCTGGCCGAGGTCAAGCCATCGAGCCGTATCAGCCCGTTCATTCGTTTCGAACAAACCAAGAAGCTGCATCGCCAGGCGGTCACGGTGGAGCAGATGTCGAAGGGTTTCGACGGCAATACGTTGTTCGAGAATTTCAGCTTCGTCGTCGAAGCCGGCGAGCGTGTCGCCATCATCGGCCCGAACGGCATCGGCAAGACCACCCTGCTGCGGACCCTGGTGGGCGAGTTGACGCCGGATCGCGGCGCAGTGAAATGGACGGAAAGCGCCGAGCTGGGTTACTACGCCCAGGACCACGCTGCCGATTTCGAAGACGAGAGCAACCTGTTCGACTGGATGGGCCAATGGACTCAGGGTGGCGAACAACTGGTGCGCGGCACGCTGGGCCGCATGCTGTTCTCCAACGATGAAATCCTCAAGTCGGTCAAGGTGATCTCCGGTGGTGAGCAGGGTCGCATGCTGTTCGGCAAGCTGATCCTGCAAAAACCCAACGTCCTGATCATGGACGAACCCACCAACCACCTCGACATGGAATCCATCGAGGCGTTGAACCTGGCCCTCGAGAACTATCCCGGCACACTGATCTTCGTCAGCCACGACCGCGAGTTCGTTTCCTCGCTGGCCACTCGGATCATCGAGCTGAGTGCCGACGGCGTCGTCGACTTCAGCGGCACCTATGACGATTACCTGCGCAGCCAGGGCGTGGCGTTCTGATTGCCTGATCGCCGGGCGCCATCGCCAGATGGCGCCCCACCACGCGCACCCGCCCACTGCGTCGCGAAAAAATCAGTAGCCTGCTTTCCTTTTCACTCACCCGCGACCATCATTAAGGCTCTCCTACCGCCCGCCCGCGAACGAGCCCATGACCGCCCCAGCTCCCACCCCGTCTCTGCGCAGCCGCTCCGTCACCCTGCAAATCGTTTCCATCGTGCTCTACACCTTCATCGCGTTCCTCTCCATCGGCTTGCCGATCGCAGTGTTGCCCAGTTACGTCCACGACCACCTGGGGTTCAGCGCAGTCGTGGCAGGCCTCACTATCGGTGCCCAATACCTCGCTACGTTGCTGAGCCGGCCAGTGGCAGGGCGCCTGGCTGACAGCATCGGTACCAAACGCGCGATTGTGCTGGGGCTCAGTGGCATCGTCGTCAGTGGCGCGTTGACCCTGCTGTCGTCCGTCGTCGACACCCTGCCCGCCTGGAGCCTGGGCCTGCTGATCGCCGGGCGCGTGGTACTGGGGCTGTCGCAGGGCATGATCGGTGTCGGCACCATCAGTTGGGGCATCAGTCAGGTCGGTGCAGAACACACCGCCCGCGTCATTTCCTGGAACGGCATTGCCTCGTATGGCGCGATCGCCATCGGCGCGCCGCTGGGCGTGCTACTGGTGGGCGCCACCGGATTCTGGGCGCTGGGCATTGTGCTGATGGTGCTGGCCGGATCAGGGCTGGTGCTGATTCGCACGCGCACGTCGATCCCCGTGGTGCGCGGTGAGCGCATGCCGTTCTGGGCAGCGTTCGCCCGGGTAGCGCCCTTCGGGGTGAGCCTGACACTGGCGTCGATCGGCTATGGCACCCTGACCACCTTCGTGACCCTGTATTACCTGGATCGCGGTTGGGACGGCGCGGCCTATTGCCTGACTGCGTTCGGCGCCTGCTTCATCCTGGCGCGACTGCTGTTCATTGGCAGCATCAACCGCTTCGGTGGCTTGAGTGTAGCGCTGGCCTGCATGGCCCTGGAAACCCTCGGCCTGGCGCTGCTATGGCTGGCACCCTCGACGGCGGTGGCGTTGATGGGCGCCAGCCTCACAGGCTTCGGGCTTTCGCTGGTGTACCCCGCCCTGGGCGTGGTCGCGATCAAGCAAGTGCCCAATGCCAGCCGGGGAGCTGGGCTGAGCGCTTTTGCCGTGTTTTTCGACCTGGCCCTGGCCATCGCCGGGCCAGTGATGGGCGCGGTCGCCCTGGCGCTGGGCTACGGCTCGATCTTCCTGCTGGGCGCTATGCTGGCACTGTGCGCCGTAGGGCTGACCCTGACCCTCACCCAACGACCTCAATGACCGGCGGTCTGCATCCCGGCTCGCCCAGGCCGGCTCAATGTCTGATTGAAAAACTGACCGGCTTCGCTGACCAGGTCCTTATGAATCAGCGAGCGGTCGACACCCTCCCCATCGGTACACAGCGCTGGCGTGCTCTGCTGCTGAGCCGCCGTGCACGGCGCCATGAAGACGAAATGTCCGGCACCGGCCAGCAGACGCAAATCCGGATGCGTCGGTAGCTTGCGCGCCAACGCCGCGGCGTTTTTTTCCACCATGAGCAATTGATCCTGATCACCGCTGTAGATCAGCGTCGGCACTTGCACATCGGCGAGGGTTTGACGGCCGAACATCAGGCTCAAGGGCGCCATCAGCAGCATCGCGCGCACACGAGGGTCCGCCTGCGCCGACAGGTCGTCGCGATCGGCCACCAGCTCGCCGTGTGTACGACAGGCATCGGCGTCAGCGGGATGTTGCGCACAGTAATCGCGCAACCGCTGCAGATCTGGCCGAGCGCCGCCCAATATCAGCGCGGTTTCGCCACCTGCCGAATACCCGATGACCCCGACCTGAGAGGCATTGACGAACGGCGACAGCATGGGATCGCTGAGCGCACCAGTGATGGCCTGCGAGATCTGCAGCGGCCTGCCATAGAGGTTGCTCAAGGTCCCCAGGCGGCTGCCGTCCCGGTAGTTATCGCCGGGGTGAATCACCGCGACCACGACGAAACCTTTGCGGGTCAGGGCGGTGATCAGATCATGCATGGCGAGGGGGGTGCCGGTATTGCCATGGGACAGCACCAGCAACGGAAAACGACCCAACGCAATGCGCGCATCTTCGCTGGCATCGACCGAGTACCCGTCGATACGACTGCTGTGGGTCAATTCCGGGGATGGATAGAAGGCCAGCGCCTGCATCGGCTGGTCATCCAGTGGGTCGAGAAAGGTCAGCCGATGAAAGCCGACGCCCGCTGTGTACGCCGGAAAGGCAAACGCAGCGCTGGCGAGTGGCGAACACAGCCCCAATACCAGCGCCAGTGCGCCGCCTAGCATCGCTCGAATCATCGCCCTGCCCCCCACCGACTGCCGCATCTGCACACCCTGATCCCATTAGGACCATGGTGATAAGCACATGTTAGGCCAGGCTGCGGTAAAAGACGTCAGCGACTCAAGCAGGAGTGAATGACTGCGCCTGGATCTGCGACTGCGCAGCCTGCATCGCTTGCTCACGGGCTTCCTCGCCATAGGCCAGGCCCTCGGCGCGGACAATCTGCACGTCCGTGATACCAACGAAGCCGAGCACCAGTTTCAGATACTGCTCATGGGCGATATCGCTGCCCTGGCCAGCATGAATACCGCCAGCCGTCGAAACGATGATGACCTTTTTGCCCCCGCACAAACCTTCAGGGCCACTCTCGGTGTAGCGGAACGTACGTCCCGTCACACAGATCCGGTCAATCCAGGCCTTGAGTTGGGTCGGCAGGGAAAAGTTGTACATCGGTGCGCCAATCACCACGGCATCGGCGGCCAGAAACGTCTCGAGGGTGTCCCGGCTGAGTTCGGCTTCATGATTGAGCGCCGCGTCACGGGCTTCGGCAGCGGTACCGGCGGCCAGCAGCGTCGCGGCGGAAAAATGGCTGATTGCATCGTCGGCCAGGTCACGGTAGGTCACTTCCACGCCCGGAACGGCAGCCTTCCAGGCGCTGACCACTTCTGCGCTGAGCTGACGGGAGGCGGAATGCTCGCCGAGGATGCTGGAATCGAGGTGCAAGAGTTTCATGTACGGAATCCTTGAATTGGCGTGGCAGTCATACTACCCAACTCTGCAATCGTGAATTAGTAGGCAAATATGCGCTACATTGTCCCACCAGCAAGACAATGGACAGCCGCGTGCACGATCTCAATGATTTGTTTTACTTCGTCAAGGTGGTGGAATCCCAAGGCTTCGCGGCGGCCGGGCGCGCTCTGGGCGTGCCGAAGTCGCGACTTTCGCGACGCATCGCTGAACTGGAGGACCGGCTGGGCGCGAGGTTACTGCAACGCACCACCCGCACCCTGGCCCTGACCAGCGTCGGCGAGCGCTACCTGCGGCACTGCCAGGCGATGTTACTGGAAGCTGAAATGGCCGAAGAGGTGGTGGCCAGTTTGAGCAGCACACCGCGTGGACGACTACGGGTGTCCTGCCCGGTTGGCCTGGCCCACCCTTTCATGCCGGAAGTCATCGGCCGTTTTTTGCAGGACTACCCTCAGGTTCAGTTGGACCTGGTGTTGCTCAATCGCCGTGTCGATGTCATTAACGAGGGCTTCGACGTCGCCCTGCGAGTGCGCGAGCCCGGCGATGAAGAGCCCGGGCTAGTGACGCGTCGTTTGCGAGAGGCGCGCACGGTCTTGGTGGCCAGCCCTGCACTGGTGGCGGGACGGCACATCGAATGCCCGGAGGACCTTCTGCAATTGCCAGTGCTGGGTGCTCTGGAAGCGGATCGCAAGGTGCACTTGCGCATGCTCGATCAGCACGGCACAGCGCGCGACGTGACCCTGGAAGCGCGGTTGGGCATCGAGGATTTCGGGGTGCGCAAGGCCGTGGCTTTGCAAGGTCTGGGGTGTACCGTACTACCGGTCATGAACTGCGAAGCGGAGTTGAACCGCGGCGAGCTGGTCGAGCTGCTGCCGCAGTGGTCGTTGCCGGGCGGTTACCTGCAGGCCGTGTACCCTCATCGCCGGGGGTTACTGCCGGCCGTTCGGGTGTGGGTTGACCATCTGGTGACCGCCTTCGAACAATGCCCGACCCGCTTCATTTGAGGACATGCCATGAACGAAACACAGGTCATCGATTTCTGCCTGAGCCTGCCCGGGGCACGTGAGGACTACAAGTGGGGTGGCCTGCGGGTATTTTCCATTGCCGGCAACAAGATGTTTGTGGTATTGGACCTGGCCGGCGCGGGCTTGTCGTTCAAAGTCGATGCGCAGCTGTTTCTGGGCCAGGTCGATCGCCCCGGCGTGCGCCCCGCGCCCTACCTGGCCAGGGCCCATTGGATCAGCGTGGCATCCCCCTACTCGATCGGCGGCCCCGAACTGCGCGAGCTGCTGCAGCGCTCCCACCAACTGGTGGTCGCTCGCTTGCCCAAACGCCAGCAGCCGGGCTTGTTGCTTCAAAGCACCAGCCAACTGCCGAGGTAACGCCCCCCGAACAACAGCCGCTCGCACCAGAACGCCTGATGCACGGCGATGATCAGCCACAACTGCAGCTGGAACGGTAATTTACGCGTCTTGTGGCGCCACCGCTGCTGCGCCACCAGCGCCCCGGGCCAGCCGCCGCACAGCTCGAGCGCGTGCAGCAGCTTTTCCGGGACCCGCTGACCACCCGCTTGCGCCCGCCGCTTGTCATGCCGATAGACCAGCAGCGCCACTGCGCTCATCACGCTGTAGGCGACGGCGGGCAGAGCGTTGCCCCTGGCCAGGCAGATGACACTCCCGACCAGCGGCGCCAGGCACACCATAAGCAGCACCGCTGCTTTGAACGGTGCATGCCGGATGGGCTGGGCGGCGCGAATGGCTTCAGCCCTGGACATTGGTCCAGTCGATCCAGTGCAACTGCCAGGTCAGCAGAATCAGCACACCGAAGGCGATCCGGTACCAGGCAAATACGGCGTAGCTGTGGCTGGCAATAAACTTGAGCAGGCCACGCACGGCGATCATGGCGAAAATGAACGACACCACGAAGCCGATCGCGAACACCGGGAAGTCAGCAGGCTGGAACAGGTCACGGTACTTGTAGCCGGAGTACACCGCCGCCCCAACCATCGTGGGCATCGCCAGGAAAAACGAGAACTCCGTGGCGGCCTTGCGCGACAGGCCGAACAACAAGCCACCGATGATCGTCGAGCCGGAACGCGACGTTCCCGGAATCATGGCCAGACACTGGGCAAAACCCACTTTCAGGGCATCGGTCCAGTGCATGTCGTCCACCTGATCGACACGAATCACATGTTCGCGCTTCTCCGCCCACAGCATGATGATGCCGCCGACCACCAGCGCCACCGCCACCGTGATGGGGTTGAACAGGAACTCATGAATCATGTCGGCGAAGATCACCCCCAGCACCACGGCGGGCAGGAACGCAATCAGCAGGTTGATGGTGAAGCGCTGCGCCCGGCGTTGACTTGGCAGGCCGGTGACCACTTCCAGAATCTTGCGGCGGAACTCCCATACCACCGCCAGAATGGCCCCCAACTGAATGATGATATTGAACGCCATCGCCCGCTCGCCGCCAAAGTCGATCAAATCGGCAACGATGATCTGGTGGCCCGTGCTGGAAATCGGCAGAAACTCTGTCAAGCCTTCCACGATGCCTAGCAGCAGTGCCTGAAAACCGGTCCACAAATCCATTACTTTCCCTCTTTTCAGCCCTTCAGATGACGGTCTGGTTGCATTGATGTTGCGAAACCCCGCCCTGCCCGCCAAATGGCCGGAAACAAAGCCGCCGAATGCTATCAGAGCATGCCGTGCAAATCTCTGGCCATGACCCTGAAAGCGCTGAAAAGTCAGCAAGTTTCATGATTGCCCCGCGCGGGGCCAGGCGTGCGAGGTGCGCCACGCGGTACACTCAGGTCCTTTTGAACATCGAGGGCGAGCATGGCGCATTCCAAGACAATCGCACCCGCCTGCGCCGGGCATTGCATGCCGCGCACAATCAAAGGCTGGCCCGCCCTATGAAAACGGTGGTGCTGTGCGGTCCGGAGTCCAGTGGCAAGAGCGGGTTGGCTGCTCGTCTGCAGACGCGGTTTGGCGGCCTTGTGGTGAATGAATACGTCCGCACGTTCATCGAACAGCATCAGCGAGACACGACTTACGCTGATATTTCGCTGATTGCCAGGGGGCAACTGGCGGCCGAGGATGCCGCACGACACTCGAGCCCCGAGTTGTTGATTCTCGACACACATCTGCTGAGCAACCGGCTATGGAGCCTGACGCTGTTTGGCGATTGCCCCGCATGGCTGGAGCCGGCGCTGCAGGCCCGCCACTACGACCTGCATCTGGTGCTATCACCCGAAGGTGCCGAATGGATCGCTGACGGTCAGCGCTGCCAGCCCGATCTGAATCAGCGTCGGCAGTTCTTTCAGGCCACCCTGGATTGGTTGATTGCGCATGGCTATCGCTACCAGATCATCGAGGGCGACTGGTCGGCCAGAGAGACTGCCGCTGCCAAGGCCGTGGCGAGGCTGATGGAGCGCTAGCTCATGTCAGCGAGCGCCGCGATCGGTTTTACGCTCGCCTAGCGAAGCTGATGCTTGTGCAGCAGCCGATAGAAAGTCGGCCGGGAAATGCCCAGGATCTTGGCCGCCAACGTCAGGTTGTTACCGTGACGATCGAGCGCATCGCACAGAGCCTGGCGCTCGGCGCGATCCTTGTACGCCTCCAGCGTGCTCATGGTTGCCACGCGATCGACCGCATCTGCCAATCCCAGATCGACCGGCTGCAGCGGCCGGCCTCCCGTGACAAGCAGCGCACGCCGTATGACGTAGGCCAGCTCGCGCACGTTGCCGGGCCAGCAGTGCAGCGCGATGGCCCGCTTGGCCTCTTCGCTGAAGCTGCGCGGTGAACGAAGGGTGTCGACGTCGTAGGCCTGCAAAAAATGGCTGGCCAGCACCATCAGGTCCGCCTCGCGCTCGCGCAGGGGCGCAAGGGTCAGCTGCAAGACATTGAGCCGGTAGTAAAGGCCCTCGCAGAACTGTCCGTTGGCAATCGCCTTCTCCAGGTCGGCGGAGGTCGTCGCGACCACCCGCACGTCAAAACGACCGGACGATGCCACCGCGTCCCGTGCCAAGGGGCGATCCAGCATGAAGCGCAGCAGTTGCGCCTGCACTGCCACCGGCAGCCTTTCCACATGACTGAGGCACAGCGTACCCCCATTGGCCGCTTCGACCTGGCCCACCGTGGGCAGATCGCCGCGGAGCTCGTCAGGGTGACCGAACAAGTGCGACTGGATCAGGTGCTCGGGTATCGCGCCGCAATCCACGCGTATGAAAGGGCCGCCAGCACGCCGCGATTGCCGGTGCAGCGTCCACGCGGCCCAGGCCTTGCCCGCCCCTTGCTCGCCATGGATGAGGATCGGCGACGTCGTTTGCGCGAATTTGCCCAGCAGCAGGCGCAGCGCCCGAATCGAGCCGCTTTCGCCCTGCAGGGGATGCTGCTGTTGATCGTAGGGCAGCACGCCTTGGCCGCGCTGCTTCGCACGGTCCAGGGCACGCTCCAGCACCCTGCGCAACCGCGTGGCACTGATGGGCAGGGCCTGTATATCGACGAAATCCGAACACACGGCGTCGACCAGTCGCGGCACCTGCAGCAGCTCTGCACTGAGCACAGCGATCCACTCGCCACCACTGCGGCCGAGCATCTCCCGGATTTCAGGCAGCTGCTCCAAGTGCTCGGCCTGAACGTTGAACAGGCCGACTTCGCAGGGCTGCTCGGCTACCTGACGCACATCGCAGCAGTCGACCCGCCAGCCCTGGCTGCGCAATGGGGCCATAAGCTCAAGGCAATCGGGACCGGGGTCGACCATCAGCAACCGACGCGAAGAGAGCGTATCGAGCATGATTTTTCCTGGCCGCGAAGATTGAAAAAAGTAAGGAAAAACAGCTGAGCGCTCGAGCCTGCCGATAACACTAGCAATGAACGCCGAGGCCACGTCGACCGTTGGTCCGGTCCGCACGCAGACGCCATGTCCCCGACTAGAGGACGATGTAGTCGTTGCCTTGGGCGATGCCGCCGTGCGTACCCTCTTCCAGATGGATGTAGCGCCCGTCCACGTGATCGATGGGCAGGCAGTCATCCACGTCCAGCAAGGCATCCGTGTGAGGCTGGGCCCATTGCCGAAGCATGAGCTGTCGCCCTTTGGCCTTGGCCTGCTTCTTGTCCTTGGCCACCACCAGCCCGTAGCGATGGGCTTCACCGAAGGCATGGGCTTCATAGCCACCCAGATTGAGGAAGTACAGCCGCAGTGCCCCTGGAGCCGGCTGCAGCGCGCTGAGTTCCACCCGCCATTGCTCGACGCCTTCGACCCGCATCCAGGAGTCGATGTGCAAGCCTGAAGGGCTGCCGAACCAGCCTTCGCGCAATTGTGGATAAGCCGCCTCGAGCGTGTCGGCAATCACAAACGCCACATCGTGGACTTCGATCCTGGCCCTGGGGTGTTTGCCACCCAGCATCACAACGAAAAGCATCGGTTATTCCCGGCGAATCAAAGACGGGCCAGTATCCGCGATTACCGCGGCAGATGCTCAGTCTTCAAGCGCTGCCAGGCCCAGGTGCTCGCGTAATGTCGAGCCTTCGTAGGCGGTGCGGAACAGACCTTTGCGCTGCAGATGCGGGATCACGCTTTCCACGAACTCACTGAAGGAGCCCGGCAGATAGGCGGGCGAGATCACAAAACCATCACAGCCACCTTGCAGGAACAGATCGGCCAATTGATCGGCAATCTGCGCACCGGTGCCCACCAGTTGCGGCACCCGCACGCTGCTGGCAAATATTCGCCCCAGCGCTTCAAGGGTGGTCTGCCCTCCCTGCATCAGCAGCTTTTCAGCGGCCGCCGGGTGAATCAGGGGTGAGCGAGCGATCTCCTCCAGGGTGGCGCTCAGTGCGAATGACGACAAGTCGACGTTCAACTGCGAGGCCAGTGTGACCAGGCCCAGTTCCGGCCTGGCCAGGGCATTGTGCTGGTCACGCTTGCGGCGCGCTTCGGCTTCGCTGCCGCCAACGAACGGCATGACCGCTGTCAGCACCTTGCAGGCGTCTGCAGGCCGGCCGTGTTCGACTACTTGCGCGCGTACGTCCTCGCGGAACGCGCGCATGGCGTTCAAGTGCGGGTGAATGGTGAAGATCGCTTCCGCCCAGCGCGCGCCGAAACGTCGACCGCGCCCGGACGAGCCGGCCTGGATCAGCACCGGCCGGCCTTGCGGAGTACGGGGGATATTCAACGGGCCTTCGACGTTGAACCAGTCACCGTGATGCTGCAGCGCATGGATCTTCGCGGGATCGGCCAGCACCCCTCGCTCGCGGTCCAGTTTCAGCGCATCGCGCTCCCAACTGCGCCACAACTGCAACGCCACCTGCACGAATTCATCGGCACGATCGTAGCGAAGATCGTGCTCCAGATGCTTGTCCTTGCCGAACAGGCGCCCTTCGCTGTCGTTCATCGACGTCACGATGTTCCACGCGGCCCGCCCTCTGGACAGATGGTCGAGCGTCGCGAACTCGCGGGCAATGTGTGCAGGCTCGTAGTACGTGGTCGAGCGGGTCGCGCCCAGGCCCAAGCGCTGCGTCTGCCCGACCAGGTAGGACAGTATCGGCAACGGGTCGAGCCGGGTAGCGTCCTGGGCGCCATAGCGCAACGCCAGGTCTCGTGAACCGCCCATCTGATCGCCCACCGCCAGGCGGTCGGCGAAGAACAGGAAGTCGAACAGCCCCTCCTCGACCACCCGCGCGGTGCGCGCGTAGTACTCCGGCTCCAGATAATGACCCACGGTGTGCGGATGTCGCCAGGCCGCGTGGCTATGAATGACCGGCCCGGTCAGCAGGAATGCGGACAGGTGGATTTGACGACTCATGTGTGTCTCCCGGCGAGGTCATTGAGCACGAGGGGCCCAGACGCTGATGTCCGTGACCTTGAGCGGCTTGGGTATCAGTTTGGCCTCGTAATAGGTGTCGGCGATGCGTTGCTGTTCGGCCAGTTGCTCGACCTTGACGGGCACGATGTCATAGCTGCGGCGACTGTTGGCCAGTTCCACCGTGGCGCCCGGGATGTTGCCCCATAACGGGCCCAGGGTTTTTGCAGCGTCCTGGGGATGAGCCTTGACCCACTGGCCGGTGTCTCGCAACGTGTCGAAAACCACTTGCAATACCTCGGGATGCGCCTTGGCGAAAGTCGTGTTGGCCAGATAGAAGCGGTTGTAGTGAGCCGCACCCTGGGTGCCATCGGTGATGACTCGCACGTGGTGTTCGCGCTGCTGGGTGGCCAGGAACGGATCCCAGATGGCCCAGGCGTCGACGTTGCCGGCAGAGAACGCTGCAACCCCGTCCGGCGCTTCGAGATAACGTGGGGTGATGTCGTTCAACGTCAACCCAGCCTGCTTGAGCGCGGAAATCAGCAGGAAATGGCTGCCAGAGCCTTTGGAAACGGCGACCGTCTTGCCTTTCAGGTCAGCCACCGTCTTGATCGGCGAATCGGGTTTGACGATGATCGCCTGCGCACCGGGTGACGGAGCTTCGCGCGCATAGTAGGTCAGCGGCGCGTTGGCGGCCTGGGTGAACAAGGCAAAGGCGTCGGCGACATCGGCATGCAAATCGACGGCACCGGCGTTCAGGGCGCTGAGCAGGCCACTGCTGAACTCATGCCAGTTGACCTTGTAGCCCAGCGGTTTGAGGCGCTCGTCGAGTTGGCCATTGTCCTTGAGCAGTATCCACAGGGTGGAGGAGCGCTGGTAGCCAATCTCGATGGTCTGTTCAGCCTGTGAAGTGACAGCGGTGAACAGCAGGCTGGCTGCTACGATCAGTTGCTTGAAGGTCATAGGGGGGTCGCCAATGAGGCCTGCGTGTCGCTCGACGGCGAGCGGCGCAGACCGTGTTTAAATTCGTTTTTATTATATGAATCTGGAATAACTATTGAAGAAACTTATAAACATAAGCTTATGGCCATTTGACGGGTACGTGTTCCGCATCTCGGCCCACCGGGGAGGGGTCGCATGAACGGCGCGCCGCTGACGGCCCGCGAGGCCTATCAACCGCTGCGAGACGTGGCGATGGGCATCAGCGCCATGCGCCAGGTGAGCCTGCAGCGCGACGCCGGCGGCGACGAGGTGCGCCTGACCGTGGAGATTGATGGATGGACGATGATCGTGTGCATGATCGGCGGCAGCCTCGACCGCTGCGACAGCTGTACCTCTCCCCAGGGCCGCTCGGGATCGTCGCGGGTCTGGGCACGCTACGGCACCGATCCGACCGCTTTGCTCAGCGCGTGGGAACGCGCGCAGCTCGAGCAGCAGCTCAACGCAGAAGGCTTTCGCTCACCGCATTGAAGGGTTCGATCGACAGCCTGTCGGATAAACGAAACCCCTGATGCTGCCCTCCGGTCCATTTTGCATACCGACCGCAGGGCGCAGATCCTCCGTGTCGCCGTCGTTTACACAGCCACTTTACGTAGATCATTACTTCTGATCGCGAGGATCGCCCATGATCGGTGTCGTCATTCCTGCTCACAATGAAGAGCTTTACCTGGAAGAGTGCCTGATAAGCGTGCTGGCCGCGGCCGCCCATCCGTTGCTGGTAGCAGAGCGGGTACAGATTGTGGTGGTGCTGGACAGTTGTTGCGATGCGTCGCGCACGATCGCCGAGCGCTATCCAGTCACCGTGCTTGAGGTACAGGCACGCAGCGTCGGGGTCGCCCGGGCAACGGGAGCCAGCACGCTGATCGACGCCGGGGCACGCTGGCTGGCCTGCACGGACGCTGATACCACGGTGCCGCCCGACTGGCTGGCGGCGCAGTTGGCGCATGACGCCGACGCGGTGTGCGGCGTGGTCGAAGTGGATGACTGGAGCCCCCACCATCCGCAAGTCCGGGCCCGCTACGAAGCCTGCTACACCGATTGCGATGGTCACAGTCACATCCATGGCGCCAATCTCGGCATGACCAGCGCAGCCTATCTCAGCGCCGGCGGCTTTCCTGCCCTCGCCTGCCATGAAGATGTGCACCTGGTGCGCGCGCTTCAAGCGCTGGGAGCGCGCATCGCCTGGAGCCGGTCGGTCAGGGTACGCACCAGCTCGCGCGTCGACTTCCGCGCCCAGGGCGGCTTCGGCAGCTATCTGATGGGGCTGGCGAGCCCGGCATGAAGGTCATCACGCTGGTTCATGGTCGACACGCTCACCTGGCCAACCTGATTCGCGGCCTGGAGCACTCTACCCTGGCGCCGGAAGGGCTATGGATCGTGCACATGAACGAAGCGCCGCAGGAACAGGCTCGCGCGTCGTTTCCCATTCATGCCCTGCGACTGGATGGCCCTGACGGCCTGCCGCTGGCCACGGCGCGCAATCAGGTCGCCGTGCTCGATTCGCAGGCAAGCTGGGTATTTCTGGATGTCGATTGCATTCCTGCACAGGACTTGCTGGCGCACTATGCCAACGCGCTGCAGGCCCGGCCCGACGCGTTGCACATGGGCCAGGTGCGCTATCTGCCAGAGGGTGCCAATGCACCGGGCTGGAACGAAGCAGCGCTGTTCGAACGGGGTGTCGAACACCCGCTCGCGCAGTTTCGCACCGGCCCCGGCAACACCTTGCCCTACCCGCTGTTCTGGTCACTGAATTTCGCTTGCACCGGTAGCACCTTCGCGCATATTGGCGGTTTCGACGAGGGGTACCAGGGTTACGGTGGCGAAGACACGGACTTTGCCTTCCGTGCGCGGCATAACGGCGTCGCCTTGATCGATAACTCGGCCCTGGCGTTCCATCAGTACCATCCGACCTACGACCCGCCGCTCAATCATTTCGCCGACATCGTCACCAACGCCCGACGCTTTCATCAGCGCTGGGGCGTGTGGCCCATGGAGGGCTGGCTGCGCGCATTTTGCGAGCGCGGCCTGCTGCACTGGACCGACGACCGTCTGGATATCATTCGGCTGCCGGTGCCGGAGCAGGTGGAACAAGCGCTGAACCCTCTGCGCCTGGGTTTCTGAACAGTCGGTCCAGCGTGTTCTCGATCAGCCGCGCGGCGCGCTCCGGGGCTGCCGGGTCGGCCCAGTGGCGCCAACGTTCGGGATCGAGCCGACACGCGGCGGCAAGCATGGCTGGCCACGCGGTCGCCTCTGGCCAGCCGTGCTCGAGCCCCAAGGCGACCTTCAGCTCGTTCAGGCGCCGCGCTTGCTGTCGCTGCTCGTCGAACGGGCGCTCCTCGCCTACCGCGATGTAGCGGCAGCCCAATGAAGCCGCCTCGCCGACCAGGCTGTCGCTGGCACTGCCCACGACCACCTGCGCGGCGAGCATTTGCGCGCGAGGGTCGGCCAGAGGCCCCAGCCAATGCAGATTGGCCGCGGGCTGTCCCGGTGCCAGGTCACCAGCAATGCGAAACTGCCACTCAGGGCACTCGCGCGCCACGGCCTCGAGCAGCGGGGCATTGAGGCCCGTCCCGCCATGCCCGCAAATCACCAATACGTGCCCGGCCGTGGGCATCGCCGATGGCGTGCCGGCGAAACGCGACAGCCAGCCGCTATAACCCGTTTTCTCGCGCACCCAGGCTGGCGTGGCGGGCGCCTCCATCTGCGCTGGGTAAGGCGCCAGCAACGCGCTGGCGCTCTCATACGCCAGGCGGTGGCCAGCATCCTCCCGCAGACCGTGTTGACGCACATAGATCACGGGGACCGAACACAGTCTCGCCAGCACCGCGACCTCCACGGACACGTCGACCACCAGCACGCAGGGCCAGTGCGCGTGAAGCCACTGGGCCAGCATCGCCATGCGCTGTCGCAGGCCGTCCACGGCCAGAGGTGCATAATGCAAGGCGTCAAAGCGTTCTACCTGCATGCCTTCGGCCGTGTCACCGGGCAGTGGCAGCAGCTCTATGCCCGGCACAATGGCCTCGGGCAGTTGCGATCCGATCAGGGTCACCGGTACCCGCAGTGCCTGGGCAATGCGCAGGGCGCGGGTGGCATGGCCGGCGCCATGGTGGTGAACGTAGTACCCCACCTGTGGCTCAGGCATGGTGAGCCGCCACATCGGCAAGCAGGGCTTCATAGCGGTCCAGCATCAGGCCGTGGTTCCACTGCGCTTCGGCGCGGGCCCGACAGGCCTGCCGGGACTTGCCGCGAGCGATGGGAATGGCGGCCGCCAACGCGGCCACGTCGTTGGCCGGGACCAGGCAACCCACTTCGTCACTGATCAAGTCGCGCATGGCCCCTCGGTCGAAAGCAGCAACCGGGGTGCCGCACGCCAGTGCTTCAGCCACCACCAGGCCAAAGGGCTCTTCCCAGCATGGTGTGATCAGGGCCAGCGAGGCGCTGGCCAGTTCCGCGGCCAGCTGGGGCCGCTGCAAATGGCCGATGTAGTCGACACCCGGGCCCAGGCGAGGCTGGATGTATTCCTTGAAATAGCGCTCGTCGACCGCCTGGCCGGCCAGGCGTAGCGCAATGCCGGCCTGGCGGGCGGCATCGATAGCCAGGTGGGCACCTTTGTCCGGCACCAGGCGCCCGAACCATAGCGCATGCTCACCCACGGCGCCCGCCGGTTGCCAACTGTGCAAGTCGATGCCATTGGGAATGACCGCACAGTGGTTGACCACCTCGCTCCACTGCTGCGCGTTGGCCACGGACAATGTGCTGAACCGCCCGTGTTGGCGATCGCCGCGCAAGGCGTTGACCATCTCGAAGAACGGCGGTGTATGCAGCACCGTCAGCATGGGTGTGCGAATCACCGAGGCCATGGTGATCGGGACGTAGTGCAGACTGTTGTTGAAAATCACATCGAAGCCGTAGTCGTCGATGCGCTGCATGAGCTTGAGATAGGCATGATGCTCGGCCACGTAGGCACTGCTCAGGCTGGGGTGGCGACACTGCTCCTCGTCGGGCACCGCCACCGCGTCCAGGTGCGCGGCGCTGCCGCCCTTGGCGAACAGGGTGACGGCGTGACCGCGCTCGCGCAGGCCGAGGGTGACGTCATGGGTGAACGCTTCCAACCCGCCGGCAAATGGCTGGCAAATGGGAAATTTGATATGGGTGAGCACGCCGATGCGCAATGACGCTGCGCCGCCAGCAGGCGGGACCCGGGAAGTGATCTCTTCGTAACCGCGCCACATGACTCGTCTCCTTCTGACTGTCTATTCAGGCGGCGGCGCACGACGTTGGTTCCGCGCACATGCATCAACGGTCGCGAGATAGCCTGGTGGCGGGTATCCCTGGCTATCGGGTCGCATGACACATCGCTAATGTTTGGGTGCCGAGTGGCCCAGAACCCTGCCCCAGCTTTGGTCTTTGCTGTGCTGCCAGTCGCGATCCGCTCGCGGATCGGCACTCACGCGATCCTGGAAGTCATGGAGGGCGCCGGCATGACATTGGCGAAAGCCATCGTCCCAACCCGTGGCGTACTGCTGATCGTGCAAATAGACGGCAACGTTCTTGCGAAATGGCCCCAGCGCCCCGGTGGCTTGTCGACCACTGCTGCAACCGTCTTCGAAGCCGATGGCAAACGGCTCGGGATAGCCCTGTGCGAGCATGCGCTCCCGAGTGCTCTGGCAACCGCCCAAGAGTGCCAGGCACAGCAGCATCGTCGGCAGTGCCCAGCCTCGTCGGTCAACCCTGGCGTGCTCGTTCATCTCAGCCTTGTCCTCGCATCAGCGACTGCTCATGGGCGGTGGGCACCGACCGAACGGCCGGGGCATAGAGAATCCACCGATAACAAAGGACGCAAATCACCCAGTCGATCAACAGCGTCCAGAGGTTATGGGAAAGAAAGTGCGCGCCCTGCGCCATGCGGCTGATGGAAAACAACGCCCCCATGCCAAGCGCTATCGCCAGTGCAACGCGTGCCGCTCGCGGACGACGGTCACGCAAGACAAAGAACAGAGCCAGCAGGGAAAATCCACTGGATGCATGCCCTCCCGGCCAGCACAGGCCGGGCTTCGACGTCTGCGCCCGTGGGCTGAGCAGTGGCGTGTAAGTCTCGGTGCCACCGAACTCGGTCAGGCTCCAGGGGCAATGGACTGCAGTGAGCACCTTGAGAGGGGTTACGACCGATGTAGTCAGTGACATGGCCAATACCACGTAGCCCAGTGGCCGGCGCCACTGGCGAAATCGGTGCAACAGCAGACTGACGATAAAGCCTGCCAGGAACAGGATGCCAAGGGTGATCACCACCTGCTTGGCACGATCATGAAGAATATCCTCGAGCCAGAAGCTGCCCCGCCCCACGAATCCTTCTCCCGCGATGTAGAAGAGCCGCGCGAGGGCAAAGTCGAGTTCACTTGGATAAAACGCCAACATCGCCAGCATCAGGGCTATCGGCAGGCCCAGGCCAAGCCGAAAATCATAAGGGCGTGAAGCACGGGATAGGAATGCAATGGCCATGCAGGGGCTCCGATATCAGCGGGCAGTGAGCGGTGGGTACGGTTGGGCGGTTGCAGGGCCCGGGCGAAAGCAGCTGCAGGTGTTCATCATGTCGAGGCCGCAAGGTTCAGACGAGCCCAGGCCGATGCATCCAGCGAGCCGATGATCTGCGGTGGCTGTCGCCCATTTGCCTTGACGAAGACCGCCTGGGCGTAGCCAGCGGAACATTGGCCGGCGCGCACGCCCATCGTGCGTTCGAACTGATCCATACAGCCGCTGTGGGTCACCAGAACCAGGTTGTGCCGCGGTTGTTTATGCGCGATGACCGCGTTCCTGAAACCACTGTCACAAGCGCCTACCCACGCCTGCGTGCTGACGTCGCGGCCGAGGATAAAGCCCGCCGTTTGCCGGGTGCGGGTCAGCGGACTGGCGATGGCCTGTGCCTGCGCCAGGCCCAACGTGCGCAAACCGGCGCCCACCTGAAGGGCCGAACGGCTGCCTTGGAACGTGATTCCATCAAGGCTACCCAGACAGGCAGCATTGGACCGGTCGCATCGTTCGGCATGCCTGATCATGACCACGACATCGCCCTTCAACCAGCTGTCACGCAAGCCTGATTGGCTGAGATCACTGTCCTTGCCCAGGTCGACGACAACCGTGGCTGAGCAGAACCAGACGACCAATGCCGTGGCAACGACCACCAGTACTGCGAGGGCGGATAATGGCGCCGTCCATCGCGCTGCCCGGGAAGGCTGCTGACGCTGCGTTGAATTGCTCATTGAAAGATAGGCCACACTTGCACTCCGCTCGCACCGATCACAGGTTTAATAGTGAGGGGGCCACCGTGACTTACCCTGCACCGCTGGTATCACCACCTTAAAATCAGCCCTGTTGGAGCGCAGTGAAAAGCGCGTAAAAAATCTGTCGAACGACCCAATTAAGCGAATTAAACCCCGTGGCGCGTCGGATTTCTTTTCTTACGGCGCCGCCACTTTTCGCTCTCGTTTTTTTCACGAAAATTTGATTGTTGCGTATTTAGAGTCAGCGCCACGAAAACTCGGCATTGCCGCCCGCCCCTGTCCAACGCCTGGCAGTACAACAGCATGTTTAAAGTCAAACCCGTTCGTGTGGAATCTATCACTGCCAGTGCCAGCGCCTTTTTGCTCATCGGGTTCAATGCGCCGCTCTGGCATCACCTTTATCAGGTGGCCGGCGCCCACGGGGCGGGGACATTATCGAGCCTCGTACTGGGGCTCATGATCGCGTGTGCCTTCAATATCTTTCTGACGCTGCTGGCTTTTCCCAAGGTATTAAAGCCGGTCTTGATCGCGTTGTTCATGATCAGCGCAGGCGTGTCCTATTTCATGAGCCGTTATGGGGTACTGATAGACGTCGGAATGCTGCGCAATGTCATGGAAACCAATGTAGCGGAAGTCAGAGACCTGCTCTCGCCCCTGTTCTTTTTCTATACTATTGCCCTGGGCGTACTGCCGTCGCTCCTGCTTTATAAAACCCCGGTGCACTATCGCCGTTTCAAAGGTGCCTTGATCAGTAAAACACTGGCGTGCGTCGGTTCGGCAACACTGATTGCCGCACTTGCACTGTTTAATTACCAGGGGTTGTCTTCCCTGTTTCGTAATCACCATGAGTTGCGTTTAATGGTCATTCCCAGCAACTACATCGGTGCATCGATCAGCTACCTGAGCGAACAGATGGCCACCGCACGCGCGCCCTTTCTGCCGATCGCCGAAGATGCCGTGCGCACCACCCAAGCGGCCCTGCCATCGCGAAAATCGCTGACGGTGCTGGTGGTGGGTGAAAGTGCCAGGGCGGAGAATTTTGGTGTGCTGGGTTACCCGCGCAACACCACTCCCCAATTGAGCAGCGAACGCGGCTTGATCGCCTACACCAACGTCCATTCCTGCGGCACCGAAACCGCTGTGTCAGTGCCTTGCATGTTTTCGGACATGGGCCGCAAAGGCTACAGCGCGGCGACAGCCAAACGCCAGGAAGGATTGCTGGACGTGCTCAAGCGCGCGGGGTTGAACGTGATCTGGTGGGACAACCAATCCGGATGCAAAGGAACGTGCGACCGCGTCACTCAAGTGAACATCAGTCAGTCGCAGCAGCCAGGGCTATGTGCCGACAGAGAATGTCGCGATGAAGTGCTTCTTGAGGGATTGCAACACCTCATCGATACCCTGGACCGGGACACCGTTCTGGTGTTGCACCAAATGGGCAGTCACGGCCCCGATTACTTCAAGCGCTATCCACCGGCTTTCGAGGCGTTTGCTCCGGTCTGCAAAAGCAACGCACTGGACCAATGCGGCCGAGACAGCATCGTCAACGCGTACGACAACACCGTGCTGTACACCGACCATGTGTTGGCACAGTTGATCGATACCTTGCGCAGCCATCAGGCGCAGGTGGACACGGCCATGATTTATCTTTCCGATCATGGAGAGTCGCTTGGCGAATACAACCTGTTTCTACATGGCACCCCCTATGTGCTGGCGCCCGAGCAGCAGACCCATATACCGATGCTGGCGTGGTTTTCAGACACCTACCAACGCTCATTCGCCCTTGATACCACCTGCCTGCAAGCAGCGCGTGACACCTCGTTGAGTCATGACAACTTGTTCCACTCCATGCTCGGCCTGCTGAGCGTACAAACCCAGACTTATCGGCCGTCCCTGGATATCTTCGCGGGCTGCAGGAAGTTGCCGACCGCTGACAGGCTGGCGGGCAAGGCCTAGGTGTTTCAAACGCAAGCCATACTGACTGACGCCGTCCGCTCCAACCACCCGAGGCGCCCATGCACCTACTCGTCATCGAAGACCACGAAGATATCCTGGCCAATATCTCGGAATATTTTCGGCTCAAAGGCTATAAGGTCACCTGTGCAATGGACGGTGTGACAGGTCTTCATCTGGCACTGACCGTTCACTACGACGCGATTATCCTGGACCTGATGTTGCCTGGCATGAGCGGTCATCAGGTCTGCAAAAAGATTCGCGCCACCGGCAGACGGTACATTCCAGTGCTCATGCTGACCGCCAGAGATCTACTGGCGGACCGGTTGACGGGGTTCGATGCCGGCGCCGATGACTACATCGTGAAACCCTTTGCGTTGTCCGAATTGCTCGCTCGCGTGGAGACAGTGGTAGCGCGCTCGAGCGGGATGAGGAAAAACGTGCTTCAGGTTCATGACCTGACCTTCGACCTCGACTCACTGGAAGTCAAGCGAGCAGGACAGCCGCTGAAACTCAACCCCACCACGCTGGTGCTGCTTGAAATCATGATGCGTAAAAGTCCCGCCGTGGTGAAGCGCAGGGAGTTCGAGCAAGCCCTCTGGGGGGACGCTCCACCTGACTCCGACAGCTTGCGGACCAGCATTTACATGCTTCGCAAAACGATCGACAAATCCTTCGATGTGCCCTTGCTGCACACGGTACACGGCATGGGTTATCGCCTGCAGGCCCCACGCCGCGCTGTCCTCGGCGTTGCAAGGCCCGGCGCGCACTGATCAAGAGCGTTGACGGACACGCTGCCGGCGGTCAGGCCGAGGCGTCGTTGACCCGGTATTCCACCGTCAAGTGCGCGACCTCATGCACCGGTTCGAGGGCCATGCGCACATCGTCTGCACAGTGCTCGGCGCTACCGCGCAGGCTCACGATGGCAGCTCGAGCTTGCGGCCCCACGCGCCAGACGTGGAGGTCGGTGATGGTGAAAGTGCCGACAGCGCCCAGCACCTCGCGGATTTCCTCGGCCACGTGATCATCGGTCTGGTCCAGCAACACCGAGGCGGTGTCCTTCATCAGCAGCCATGCCCAGCGCGCGATGACAGCGGCACCGACGATACCCATGACCGGATCGAGCCATCCCCAACCGAGGAATTTGCCTGCCAACAGCGCCGCGATGGCCAGCACCGAGGTGACGGCATCCGCCACCACATGCAGATAGGCCGAGCGCAGGTTATTGTCGCCGCCGTGACGATCATGAGGGTGTTGGTGTTCGTGCCCATGAACGTGGCCGTGGCCGTGGCCGTGATGAGCGTGACCATGGCCGCCCGACAGTAACAGCGCGCTGACGATATTCACCCCCAGGCCCATCACCGCGATCACCGTGGCGGTACCGAACTGCACGGGCGCCGGGGCGAACAGACGAACCACCGACTCGAATCCAATGCCGATGGAGATCAGGCCCAGGATCAGGGCCGATGCAAACCCACTCAGATCGCCCACCTTGCCGGTACCAAAACTGTAGGCCCTGTTCGTCGCGTTCTTGCGCGCGAAGGCATAAGCCGCCGCCGCGATGCCGAGCGCCCCCGCGTGCGTTGCCATATGAAAACCGTCGGCCAACAGGGCCATGGAGCCGGTGATGTAGCCGGCGGCAATTTCGCCGATCATCATGATCACTGTCAGGATCACCACCCATAAGGTGCGGCGGGCATTGGCGTCGTGATCGGCAGCCAGAAAGTTGTGGTCGTGGATGGCTTCGGCGGTGGTCATTGTCATGTGCTGGTCAACTCATCCCGGATCAAGGTGTCACGTTTTTCTTCGGCGACCGCAGGCGATAAACTTCCTTTGAACACGTGCCGTCGTCGCCAATTGTAAGGTTGCGTCAGCAACCGACCGCTATCCTGTTTCGGCAAGGCGGCCAAGGCAGCACTCGCTCAGCTCGATCAGTTGATCCAGCAACGTCTGACGGGACTTAACGCGTGACCTGGGCGTGCGCATTGCATAGACTTTGACAACTTTGCAAACTACGAATCGCCAGGATCATGCTTCATGCGCCTCAAGGAACGTAATAACGTCAACGTGGCAAGTGATGGCTCGGCGACGCTGATCTTCTCCCACGGATTTGGTTGCGACCAGACGATGTGGAGTTATTTGTTCAAAAGTTTCACCCGTACGTTCAAGGTCGTGTTGTATGACCTTGTGGGCGCCGGCCGCTCTGACCTCAGCACCTATGACACCAGCAAGTATGCTGCTTTGGACGGCTATGCCCAAGACTTGAACGAAATCATCGATCAGTATGCGACAGGGCCGGTGATCCTGGTCGGACACTCCGTGAGTTCCATGATCGGCGTCTTGGCCGATCGCTTGCAGCCCGGCCGAATCGCAGCGCATGTCATGATCGGCCCCTCCCCTTGTTATATCGATTCGGCCAATTATGTAGGTGGGTTCAAGCTGGAAGATATTCACTCGCTGCTCGACACGCTGGATAGCAACTACCTGGGCTGGTCCAGCAGCATGGCCCCGGTGATCATGGGTGCGCCAGGCCAGCCGGCGCTGGGCGAAGAACTGACCAACAGCTTTTGTCGTACCGAACCCGAGATCGCCAAGCAGTTTGCAAGAGTGACCTTCCTGTCGGATAACCGCGACGATGTCCTGGGCCTGCCGACGCCTACGTTGATTCTGCAATCGACCGATGACCTGATCGCGCCCGTGACTGTAGGGGAGTACCTGCATTCGGTAATGCCCAACAGCACGCTATGCCTGGTCGACAACGTCGGCCATTGCCCGCACATGAGCGTCCCCTCGGCGTGTTCGGTGGCCATGGACAGTTTTCTCGCGCCATGGGCTGGTAGCCATGCACCCTGACCCCAGCAACGCTGCGACATCAGACACGCTTTTCGAAAATGCGCCGTGCGGTATGGTGGTGACCCGCGAAGACGGCAAGATCGTGAAGGTCAATGCGACGTTCAGCAGTTGGCTGGGCCGCAGCAAGGCTGCGCTGTACGAGCTGCGCTTCCAGGATCTACTGACCATGGGCGGACGTATCTTTCACCAGACCCACTGGTCGCCACTCATGCGCATGCAAGGTTCAGTGGCGGAAGTGAAGTTGGAACTTGTCCACGAGGATCGCCATACCATCACCCTGTTGCTCAATGGCATACGCCATGAGAGCAGCGAAGGCATTTTTTACCAACTGGCACTGTTCGTGACCAAAGACCGCGATATCTACGAGCGCGAGCTGATCGGCGCTCGAAAGCTAGCCGAGCACCTCCTCAAAGAGAAAACCAGCGCGGAGGCCGCGCTTCAGGAGGCTCAGGCAGAACTTAACCAGGCTTACGAAAAAGCCCAACGACGCGCCTCGTTCGCCGAGCAGATGGTAGCGATCGTGAGCCATGACCTGAAGAATCCGTTGACGGCCATCCGCATGGCTTCGGACATGCTTGCCCGCAGCCAGACGGCCGGAAAGGAAGCGTTGCTGTTAAGCCACATCCGCCTGTCCACCAATCGTGCTCAGCGCATGATCGCTGACCTGCTGGACTTCGCCCTGGCTCGCGTTGGCCGAGGGATAGCCATCAGGCCGGTAGCGACCGACTTGCACCGGGTCGTCCAGCAAAGCATCGATGAAATGGCTGTCGCCTTTCCCGAAGCCACCTTGGTTCACGAAGCGTTAGGCAGGGGTAATGCCTGCCTGGATGCCGACCGCGTCCAGCAGATCATCGGCAATCTTGTGGCCAACAGCGTGGCCTACGGCGACCCGAGCCAGCCCGTGACCGTTGTCTCGGTGGTCCAAGAGGATACTGCCATCATCTGCGTGCACAACCATGGCTCGCCTATTCCAGAATCGCAGATGGAAGCTCTGTTCGAGCCGATGACCCGCGGTACTGAGATCGACAACGACGTTAGAAGTGTGGGTTTGGGCCTGTTTATAGTGCGGGAAATTGCCATAACCCACGGAGGTAACGTCACTGTAGATTCGAGTGTTGCAGGGGGTACCACCTTCCGCGTACAACTGTCCTCGGCGCTGACTTGATCGCTCCATGCGAACGGCTTGGCGCCGATACAACAGCCTTGCCTGTAGACATTGCGCGTCGTCTTGCCTGGCGGACGCGCTTGCTCGATCTCCGCCAGGTACCGGCCATCACTATCGGCCCCGGCTGGAGCAGCCTGTTGTCGCGCGAAGGTTCGCGTCTATTGATAGACTGGCGCCCCGTCACGACCCCTCCAGACCTGAGAGCATCTGACCGTACCGCCGTTTTTTTTACCAAGCCTGATCACGGCTATGGAATTGCTACATGCGTCCGTTCAGTTGCTACATTGTAGCTACGGCACGGAAGAAACGCCTTAACACGCCTGTCAATGGCACGAATCGCACAGACCAACATGCATACCAAAACAGCTTCACTCGTCCTCAATACACCGCTTGAGCCATCTCGGCGCTTCAGCGTTGCCCCCATGATGGATTGGAACGCCTAAATCTACAGCCCCCATAAAATATGGCCTCTCGCTCCCTCTATTAAGCTCCGTACCACTTTTGTACCACCACACTCGCGTACTGAAGCGTCACCCCTTCCTCGCCGCCTGTGTCTATGCCACAGACGAAAGCGGAGAGAAGCGTTAAGATCCAGCTACTAGGGATTACAGGAGTTGCACGTGACTATTCTATATAAATATTACAGTTACGCCGGTGGCAAAGCCGCTCTGAAGAGCCAGAACTTGGGGTTCCGAAAGCCCGAGTTTTTCAACGATCCTTTTGAGCTAACCGCGCTATCGAACACTGTTGGGCCCGCTGGTAAGCAAGAAACTCTCAAGATAAGGATCGACCAGCTCAAGGACCAAGTGGCCGTTCTTTGCTTGACACGAAGCGCGTTCAATCCGCTGATGTGGGCTCATTATGCTGATGAGCATCAGGGCTTTGTGATCGGCTACGATGTATCAGGCCCATTTCTCAACTCTCCCGACTACAACTTGATCACGGTTGACTCAGGCGATGTCTTGTATACAAATACAAAGACACCATTTGCCCTTAACCCTGAGAGCATGGAAGCATTGAATGGTGTGTATCAACACGCGATGGGGTTCGAGAGAGCTGCTGATCAAGCGTTAGCAAGGCGTCTATTTCTCACCAAGCATGCGAGTTGGGTCTACGAGGAGGAAGTGCGCGTCGTCAAAAAGGTGACCGACTGGACACGTACTGTGGAGGAGGACCAAGCTGACCCGTTGCGCTCATTTTACATGCTCACACGGCACCTTGAGCCACATGAGGTACCAGGAGTCGAATTCGAGCCTGGATATTTTGTCGCCCCACTTAACGACAATGTCCGTGAGCTATATCTGTACAACCACAAAATGCCGATCCGCGAGATTTACCTTGGGGCTCGAAGCACCTATATGGATGATCCCCATTTTGCCGAAATTTTCCAGCCTCAGCGGCAGGTATTTAAACTAGAGGTTAACCAGACGTCCTGGAGTTTTGAACCGCGAGAGCTAGTCCCGGAGTGATACGGCGTACTTAGTATTAGTCGTTAGATTCTGCCGATCTGAGATTCATTGGCAGAGTCGATGACCTACCAATCATGGTCGCTGGGAGACGTTCAAATGGATTTATTAGATCATTTTCGTCAGAGGAAGGATTCCGCCAGAGAGCGCCTGACAAGACTGGGTGATACTCGGGAACTTTGCTTTGCAGTGTCAGGTTTATCTGTTGAATGCAGCAGCTATGATTTTTCTGGAGTTGCAATTCTAAGGCGGGTGCAATCCCCGCCAGGTGAAATTGAACTTGCGAAGGCGTTGAACTGTAAGTCACTTCTCAGCGCAGTAGCACGCCACATGCCCTCGGTAAATTATGAGCTTGCCATAGCATCTGATGAAGTAATATTTAATCAACCGAACATGAATTTAGGCTGGTGGATCATCTCAGCGCTTCGCACTCGCTCCCAAGTTGACATATTGGTTCCTGCTGTTGCGAACATATCATGGGATGTCATCCCTGCAATGGAAGCCGATGCGTGTGAGGTCCAGCTGCTTGAAGACGTACCCGCCGCGAGGAGGCTGGATAGTCGGGCAATGTTGTCAGTCGAGGCTTTAGACTGGGTTAATGCTCAATTAAAGCACTGGATCAATCTGCTGGAACAACCAGCCTTCCGGCTTGCTGTGGATGCCATGACTACGCACCATCATCATGCCAACTTGAGGATGTCAGCTGCCGCCCTTTGGTCTGGCTTTGAAGCGCTGTTCGGAGTTAGCTCTGAGCTACGCTTTCGCCTTGCTTTGTTAGCCGCAGCCTATCTAGAGGATCGAGGCGCGACGAGAGTGAGCCTCTATCGACGCATCAAAAAGCTTTACGATTACCGCTCAAAAGCTGTGCATGGCGGAGCTACTACGGATGAAATGCTGGTCGAACACATAGTTGAGGTTCGTCACCTTTTGTCTCGTTTGCTCTGCCGCATGACTGAGCGGTGTCACCAGCCCTCGACGGACGAATTCGAGGTTCTGCTGTTGAGCTAAGCGTTAGTGCCACTGGTTCAAACACCTCACTCGTAAAAGAAAGAAGGCCTCCAAACTTTGACCAGGTGCGGAGGCCTTTTTGCTCGCCTTCGATTCCCAAGCATTCATCACCAGCCCACCTGATGGTGACTCGCGCAGCGTCTGCCATTTCCGCGCACAAAGAGCCTACACCAACGTTGAAGGATAAATCTGAGGCTATGTGCATGAGCGTGCGAGTATCCAAAGGTAAAAGGAGTGAAGACCGCGCGACTCTGCACGCAACTTCCGCCGATGGCCGCGCCTCTAGCATATTCAGCGTTTCATGTTGACCCACGGGAAAGAGGTTAGGAGGGTTAGTTTTTTTCTGTGTGCTCTGAAAGCCTTGTCTGTTATGGCTTTCCGAAGGGTTGGCAAGGTTAGCTTTTGGGTTAGGCCCGGTTATTTCCTAACCTTTATTAGTGTTAAATATTCAATATATTAATTCCTTTAAAAACAGTAAGTTACGAATTACTAACCTTCAACCTAACCTAACCTAACCCATCAAAGTTAGGTCTCAAGCCCAACAAACACGGGCCTTCCAAGCCCAATGCACCCCTTCAAGAAAAAACTAACCTTTTTCCCGAGGCACCTACTAATTTCAGCCATTCGTGCGTGCTTATACGCATTGCGTAAAACATCCATCCTCGCAGGGTTCCGCAGGGTTCTGCCCCCTCCAAAACGCCAAGCAAGCGCCCAGCCTGCGCCGCCGAGAGTGGTCCGCAGGTGCGCAGAAAAAACGACCCATTTAGGCCGCAGGCGAGGTGGGGGGACGACGGCGCGCGCCAGTTGCATACCGCCCTGGCATACGCTTGGGGCACGCCGATCCCCCCACCATTTAGACACGTCAATCGCCTCGGTACGGGTGAGTTCGCAGTTGACTCAGCAACTGCAGCCCCCCGGCCTTTACCCGCATGGCAACCCCCAATATTTGTAGACCCTTAAGTCCGCTATGGCTTGTCGCGACATCGATAAAATGCTGCATTGCAGCCGGGTTTTTCATGTGTTCAGCAAGCGAAAGCCTTGAGGTCAGGCACAAAAAAACCGCCAGATTGGCGGTTGTTTAAGTTCTACTGTGCTAACGGCAAGGGATGCTCCATAGCTGATCCAGCTTTGTGGTGTAGCTCTGGCTCATCATCTCACGTCGCATGCCCCAGTCGGGGTTCCTTGGCACACTGGCTGCACGGAGCGTGCCCCTTCCCCACCGTTCGTTGATCTG
>Ga0157371_10000494_pt1 | contig 47840 bp, 37 predicted proteins | sample C45metaG_FD_113462 | JGI IMG/M metagenome (GOLD analysis project Ga0157371, IMG submission 113462) | Corn rhizosphere microbial communities from Kellogg Biological Station, Michigan, USA - C4-5 metaG | ecosystem: Host-associated > Plants > Roots > Rhizosphere > Soil | place: USA: Michigan... | reverse complement strand
ATGAATTTTTTAATCCTGAACTCTCTATCCTTCTTTGAAAGAAGCCTTCTGTTAATGGAAAAGCATGAAAATATTCACCTCTTTCTAGATCATGATAACGCCGGAAGAAAATGCACAAGTCTTGCCTTAAAAAGGTCTTCACAATTTAAAGACGAAAGCAAATTATATAACGGATACAAAGACCTCAACGACTGGATGATGAATTTCGGAAAATTGGAAAAGAAAATTTATACCGCACCCAAAAGGGGGAAACACCTCTAAACATTTTTATTAGCAAGCGGTGTTTTTGTGTTACAAAAACGCAGCTTGCTTTTTCTCCCGTTGGTCGCAAAAGAATATTACAGAGGATATGATAAGGGAAGCAATCAAAATAAAGCGAAAGAACGGTAGGCCCAAAAAATCGGTTACAAAAAAAGTTATAAAAAGCGTACGGTTTTCAAAAACAGCATATTTTATTGTCAAACAACACGCTTCCAAATCCGGATTAAAAATTACTGTGTATATGCGGCAGATGGCATTGCAGGGAAAAATAATTTCAAGATTATCTGAAGAAGAAAGGCAAATTGTCAGGCAGTTAATAGGGATGGCGAACAACTTAAACCAGCTCACAAAGATGGGACACCAGGAAGGATTTATTACTCCAGTATTGATGTTTGAAAACTAAAAAAACTTAATGGATGAACTTCTTGAAAAACTAAAAAGAAATGATTAGTAAAGTGGTGGAGCCTGCAGGTATGTATGTATGGACAAAAAAAATCAGTGGTTTTGGAAACAGAAGGAGTTAGAGATTTTGACAATAAGCTTCATGGCAAAAGATTTTGAGAGACAGCATTTCTTAACACCTTCACTTTGTAAACTAGGTTTTCACGGTACCCTAAGTTTCTATCAGGCAGACAAAATTGAGGACGAAAAAATGATAGAAATAGGACGGGAATATTTAGAAAAAATGAAAATTTCGAACACTCAATTTTCTATCACTAAGCACATTGATAAAGATCCTCCTTACATGCATATTATTGCCAATGTTGCGAAACAATAAAACCGAAGGAATAAAAGATATTTAGATAGGTTTGAAAGCCAATAAAGGTGCCAGGAAGTTTGTGCCTTTAAGTTTCAGGAGGGTTTAATGTAATAGTGATATTCTCTTTATAGTAATCACTTAAAGGAAATTCTTTCTTACCAATGCAAACAAGATCACGTTTAAAAGTTGTAATCTTTTGATAGCAATAAGGAAAGACTTACGAATTCGTATAAAATCGGGAGGCCTAAGTTTTTCCTCAACGGCTTTCATTGCCATTCTTGTAAGGATAGGTTTTGTTGATGATGACAAGTATATTTTTATATAGTCTTTCAATCCTTTACATATTCTTCATCCGCAATAACAATTTTAATCTGCGCATATTCTACATTTACAAAGAAATATTCTGTTTTAGCAAGTGGTTTTATTTCTTTTTTTTGTTTTAGATGAAACAATTCGTTTGCCGGAGGAAGTGATAGGATGTTTGCAAATTGAAAACAATTAGTATCTTTGACCTGATGAATATAATAAACCGGAAAACAATCATTTATTATACAAATAAATATCCTAATGCAAAAAACCAATTGCTAATATGGTACAACGAAATATTAAAACAGGATTTCGACAATTTTAATGAACTAAAAGAAATGTTCGGAAATGCAAGTATTGTAAACAGCCAAAGAGTAGTTTTTAATATTAAGGGCAACGATTTCAGGCTTATTGTGTCAATCAACTTTAGAAGCAAAGCCTGTTATACCATTTGGTTTGGAACACATAAAGAATATGACAAAATAAATGCGGCAACGATAAAATATCCTGGTTAATTTATGAAATTATAAAACAACCTATTATGAACTGGAAAGTATTAAAAACAGAAACAGAATATAAAAAAGCCGTAAAACATGCAATGGCTATATTTCATGCAGAACCAAACACCCCTGAAGACGATGAATTGGGTTTATTATTACTTTTAATAAAGGATTATGAAGAAAGGACAATTCAAATGCCTGAACTTGATCCATTAGAGGTAATTAAATTAAAAATGGAAGAAAGAGGATTAAAAAATAAGGATTTAGAACCTATTATCGGAAGTAAAGGACACGTTTCATCTATCCTTTCCGGACGAAGGGAAATAACTCTTAAAATGGCGCAACGGCTAAAAGATTATTTCCATTTGCCTGCCGAAATATTTTTGCATACCGCTTAAAAATGATTAGAATGAAATGCGATTTTTAAACGAGTAGCACGGGAATGATAATTAGTGCCGGATATGCAATGCCATATGATAAATATGGGTTCTCTGCAGAGTGATTATAAGATGATTTGAATAGCGTGGGAGAAATAACCGAAGAGAAAACATCAATCAATAGAAAGATTTTAGGGTTTATTTTTCGCTCTCCATTTTTGAAATTTACTGTTGCCGTTTTGTAACCCTAACTCTGAAATAATAGATACATTGTGTTTTTCAAATTCTGTATCGGAAAATAGAAATGTGCTTTATTATGATGGTAAAAGAAGTTCCTTGTTCCCAAAGGATCTTTTGTTTCCCAGTAAACCACCTTGAGGCTGCAAATTTTCTTCTTCCAGTTTTGCTACCATTGTAAGGCCAAGAGAAGGGATATTCAATTTCATGGTCCTGTTTTTCACCAGCAATATCTGACCGTCCATTAAATAACTTAAATCTGTTTCTTCACTTTTAGAGTTTTGACGGAATCTCTCTACTTTGATTTGCGCATGATTAAGAGCAAAATCTCTAATAGCATTTATTTCTTCCTCATTAATCGTAGCTGGTTTGCCTTTCCAATACAATAAACTGATAGCCCCATTGATTTGTTTTGTGAGGTTGACAATTTCAGAATCTGTACTCCTGACGAATACGTAGGAATCGAATATAGGTTCTGCTAATGTGAGGTTGCGAAATAATTGCCTGGATTTCCTGAAATTCAACGGGCAAAAATTTTCAATATTTCTTTTTGAAAGTGAAAGAGAAACTTTTCTTTCGCAGTGTGGTTTCGTGTACACTGCATACCAATTCTTCTGCATTTTTAAATAATTTAAAATTTGCAGTATTTCAAAGGATTGATATTGCTACATTAATAAGATCGGGGGGAAACAAAGATAATCTTTTTAATATAGGGAAAAAATTTTTATTGGAATCTTTTTTGGTAATTCTAATATTGTGCCAATTAACACGATTTAAATGCTTTGCGACGGAAAAAGCCGAATATCTTAATGATAAAATAATTTTACCAGCAGTTATCCTATTTTACAATCAATCGCGCAGGAAAATATTTCCCCAAACGTCTACATCACATTTGCAGTTTTACACAATCATTTAATTTAATAAATGACTTTTATAATATGACAACCTTTTGTTCTCCAGTTAACTAAGGAAAATGTAAAACAGGTCTTTTTGTTATTCCGTTAGCAAAACCGAATTAAAAAATACCTGCACAAAAATTATTATTATTTGTTCGTATACTGACAACAGGGGATTTTAGTTTTAAAAGTGAAATAATCTTTTAAACAATTTGTGACTGTTTTTTTCGTCCTAGAGATTAGATTTGTATAATTTGCCAGTAACTTCTATGATCAAGCCGGTTTCATTTCTAAAAATATTTAAAGCTTTCCCTGTACCAACTGTAATTTTATTGCCTGATGCTCCCAACTTTACCGTCGCAGATGTAAGTGACTCTTTTTTAAAAGAAATGAAGAAAGATGCCAATGAAATTATCGGTAAAAGCATTTTCTTAATTTTTTCGCCAGAAGTAATTAGTGATGCGGCTGAAGATTTGAGATGCTCCCTTCAAAAAACGCTGAACACCTGGTCACCTGATAAAATAATAGTGGAAGATTTACAAATATTTGAAACCAATCCTATATTATCTGATACAGGACAAATTGAATATATCGTTCTTTCTTTTTTAAATGATAGATCAGGCAATATCTTCTGTGTTGATAAAAATTGCCTTAATGAAAAAATTCAACTGAAGTCTTCTGAAGAAAAATACAAGAAACTGTTTCAGCTAAGCCCGATGCCTAAATTGGTTTATGATTTGGAGACTTTTGAAATATTTGATGTAAATGAAATCGCAATTGAAAAATACGGATACAGCCGTGAAGAGTTTCTTAATATAAAATTAGAAGACCTCAAGTCTGCGGACGACTTACCGAAATTATATGCGGCTCATAAAAACCTGGAAAATAAAGAAGGCCTTATTTATTTTGGACTTTTTACCCATTTAAAAAAAGATAAGACTCAAATTAAAGTTGAAGTGTCTGGAAATCGATTTTCCTTCAAGGGCAGAAGTTGCATGATGGTGGTATTTATTGATGTAACAGAAAGGGAAAACGCACTTAACCTGCTAGAAAGTAATCAGCAGAAACTCCTTGCCGCTCAAAATATTGCGAAAATAGGCTATTGGAAAATCAATGTTCAATACGATCATCTTTTCTGGTCCGATGAAGTTTTTACGATACTTGGGTTAGACAAAGAAAAGGAAAAAGCAAATCTTAATTCGTTTGTTGAAAAGGTTCACCCGGAAGATCGGGATGCTTTTTTAGTAGAAAGGGCTCTTGCATTTGAAGGAAAAAAAGTTTTGGACATGGAGTTTCGCATTTTGAAGACAGATGGAAATATAAAATGGGTACATGAAAAAGGGAAATTGGTAAAGAATGAAGCCGGGGAACCACTAACTTTTGAAGGAACGTTTCAAGATATTACAGAATCGAAATTGCTTAAACTATCCTTGCAGGAGAGTAACCAAAGATATCAGTATGTAACAAAAGCCACCTTTGACGCGATCTGGGATTGGGATCTTGTTGCTAATAAAAACCATTGGGGGGAGGGTTTTGAACGCACATTTGGATATGATTTGGCAACAATCAGGAAGAATAAAGATTTTTGGTCTGATCATATTCATCCGGATGATTTTAATGAAGTGGTAAATGGGATTCAAAAATCTATAATCGGTACGTCAACCAACTGGACTAATGAATATCGTTTTAGGAAAGCAGATGGTAATTATGCATATGTAACGGATAGATGCATAATTCTGCGTGAAAAAAACGGAAAGGCGGTTAGACTTGTGGGAGCCATGCAGGATATTACTGAAAAGAAAACATTGCAACGACTCCTGGATAAGGCAAACCGGCTTGCAAAAATAGGTAGTTGGGAAATAGATGTTCCGAGCGCCACAGTTTTTTGGTCAGATATTACAAAAGAAATACGTGAGACCGGGCCTGATTATAAGCCAACTTTGAAGGATGGCATAGGCCATTTTAAGGAGGGCTACAGTCGTGATACAATCATTGCCAGGGTACAGGAATCGATTCGTTTTGGAACTTCCTGGCAGGAAGACTTGCAAATTTATACTCATAAAGGACACCTTAAATGGATCAGGACTACCGGAAAAGCAGAATTGAAAGATGGTAAATGCATTAAGATATACGGAAGTTTTCAGGATATAGACAAATCAAAAAAAGATGAACTTGAAATATTAAAATTGTATGAAGAAAAAAATACGATTCTTGAAAGCATAGCAGACGGCTTTTTTACCCTTGATAAAAACTGGATTGTTACTTATTGGAATCACGAAGCAGAAAAAATGCTCGGCACTCCAAGAGAAAACGTGCTTGGCAAAAATCTGTGGAATATTTTTTCTGACCAGGCGAATTCTCATTCTTATAGAAAATATAAGGAGGCTGTTGATAGCAGCGAACGCGTTCTTTTTGAAGATTATTTTGCGCCGCTTGACAGGTGGTTTGAAATAATTGCTTATCCTTCTAAAATGGGTTTGTCCGTTTATTTTAAAGATATTACAGATCGGATAAACGCACAGATGGAATTGAATGAATTGAATCTGAATCTTCAAAAAACCGCGCATGATCTTGCAATCTCTAACGCGGAATTGGAACAATTTGCTTACATCGCCTCGCATGACCTGCAGGAGCCATTGAGAATGATCACAAGTTTCCTCACACAACTTGAAAAAAAGTATAGCGAGCTAATCGATGAAAAAGGGAAACAGTATATCTATTTCGCGGTAGATGGGGCAAAAAGAATGCGCCAGATTATTTTAGATCTCCTTGAATATTCAAGAGTTGGAAGATTTGAGGGAAAACCGGAGGAAGTCAATTTGAATGAAGTATTAAAAGAAATATTGTCACTTTATAAAAAGCAAATTGAGGAAACTTCAGCTACCATAGATGTTTCTGATTTACCTGTTTTACGCGGATTTAGAAGTCCTCTGCGACAGCTATTCCAAAACCTTGTCAGTAATGCTTTAAAATACCAGGATAAAAACGTGAAGCCGGTTATCCAAATTGAATCGGAAGAAATGCCTGATCATTGGAAATTTTCAATAAAAGACAATGGGATTGGAATAGAGCCTGAATATTATGAGCGCATTTTTAATATTTTTCAAAGATTGCATAATAAGGAAGAATATTCAGGGACCGGCATAGGGTTGGCAATTGTAAAAAAAATTGTCGACGCGATGGGCGGTAAAATATGGATTAAAGCAAATGAACAAAAAGGGAGCATTTTTATTTTTACTATACAAAAATAGAAAGCTTCAAAACAATTATCTTTGCAGCATCCAATATACCTAAATTTTTACTTATCAAACACAGGAGATTATCCTATGGAGCCAATTCATATCTTGTTAGTTGAAGACAATGAAGGAGATATATTTCTCACTAAGGAAGCATTTGAAAATGGAAAAGTTTATACAGAATTGAGTGTAGTAAAGGATGGAAAAGCTGCGATTGATTTTTTAAGGAAAAAAGGTGAATTTTCTAATGTAAAAGAGCCTGAGCTTTTGTTACTCGATTTAAATCTTCCAAAAAAAAATGGTTTTGAAGTATTGGAATTTATTAAACAAGATACCAAACTAAAGCATATTCCCGTTATCATTTTGTCAACTTCTTCAGCTGAAAGAGATATCAATAAATGTTATGAAAACCATGCAAATTGCTATATCATCAAGCCTGTTGACATTGAAAGTTTAATTACTGTAATATCCAAAATAGAAAATTTCTGGCTCTCAATTGTAAAGTTGCCTACGAATAAGACATGAAAATTATTAAAGACAAAAACGATTATCGGATTCTAATTATAGAAGATAATACGGGTGATTTAGTGCTTATCGAAGATTATTTGACTGAACAAATTGAAATTCCGCGTATTCAAACTGCAAAAAATTTCCAGGAAGCTCATAACTTTTTAAGTTCCAATTCTCATTTTGACATCGTATTATTAGATCTGACTTTACCCGACCTCAGCGGAATGGATTTGATCAGCCGGATTCTTGAAATTTCCAGGGATATTCCTGTCATTGTCCTTACCGGTTTTTCTGATATGGAATTCAGCATTCAATCAATTTCTTTGGGTGTTTCTGATTATATATTAAAGAACGACCTGAATGCATCTTCACTTTACAAGAGTATTCTTTATTGTTTGGAAAGAAAAAAACGAGTACACGAATTAAAAGAATCTGAAAAGAGATATAGTGAGCTTTTTCGTTTAAATCCGCAACCAATCTGGATCTTCGATCTTGAAACCTTCAAATTTGTTCAGGTAAATCATGCCGCAGTTCAATTGTATGGCTATAGTGTTGAAGAGTTTCTTAATATGACTGTTTTTGATTTCAAAAGTGAAAAAGACAATAAGAGATTAAGAAGATCACTCATTGAAAATGCGGAAAATAACCAAACTGTTCAAAGGAAATCTAAACACTTTACTAAATCAGGTGAGTTATTGGATGTTGAAATACAGGCAACTTTTATTGTAATCAATGATAAAAAATATCGTATGGTTATTATCAGCGATGTTACTGAAAAGAACCGGGTAGAACAACAAATAACGAAAGCAATAATTAAAACCCAGGAAAATGAGCGTTATGAAATAGGTGCAGAACTTCATGATAATATTTGCCAGATATTGGCAAGTACTCACATCAGTTTAGGTGTATTAAGCAAATCGGTAAATGATTGTGGAATGGAATTATTTGAGCAGTGCCGGGGATATATCAGTCTTGCCACACACGAGATCCGCAATCTTTCCCACAGGCTTGCGCCGGCGTTTTTTAATGATTCAACACTTGAAGAAGCATTTGAAATTTTATTGAAAAACTGCAATGTTGAAAACAAATATATCGTATCTCTATTTTTTCATCCTGCAATTGATAAGTTGAATATCAACCGGGATTTGCAACTTAATTTGTACCGGATTTTGCAGGAGCAATTACGCAATATTTTAAAATACGCGGATTGCAAGACAATTGATGTAGACCTTATTCTGAATAATGATAAAATAAAAATGCGGATAGCAGATGACGGAATTGGCTTTGATCTAAATGCAATAAAGGGAGGCATTGGTCTGTCAAATATGCGGAGAAGGACTGAATTGTTCGGGGGAGAATTTACTGTTTTTTCATCTCCCGGAAATGGCTGCGAATTGGTAATTATGATTCCGCTAAAACCAGAAAACCTGAATTCAAAAACTGAAGAAGCCTCTTCCTCTCCGTGGTTTATTTATAAATAATTCAGTAGTCAGTAAATATAAAATCAGTGTTATTAATTGGTTTTCGGTCATTGTTATCTCTTTGCGATTAATCATGTTCAGGTTTTTTTTGTACTTCTTTTGTCTTCACATCCGTGTTTTCTTTTTGCTGTATGGTCTTCTTTCCTGTTTCTATCTCTACAGTTTTCGTTGTTACTGCATAATCTTCCGGGTAAATTTGTGAACCAAATTTAACGGCAAAAGCTTTTGTAAACTCAGCTCCAAAGTAAAGAATCATTGCTGAGAAATATACCCACAATAACAAAATGACTAATGAGCCCGCGGCTCCATAAGTACTGCCTACGTTGCTTTTACTTATGTAATAGGAAATACCAAATTTGGCAAGCATGAACAACACAGCTGTGGTGATTGCACCAGCCAAAACATCTTTCCATTTAATCTTTGCATCAGGGAGCACCTTAAATATAGCTCCGAAAATTACTGTTGTAATAATCAGTGTGATGATTGTATTTATGACATATAAAGCAACCACAGTGATTTGAGGAAAATGGGCTTTTAATGCATCTCCGAATCCATCAATAAGGGTTGAAATTGTTAACGAAACAAGCAGCAAAAATGCAAGCCCGATGATAACCGAAAATGACAGAAATCGGTTTCTTATCAAACTGAGCCAACCTTTTTTTGGTTTTGGCTTTATTCCCCAAATAAAATTGATGGTGTCCTGGATTTGTGCAAATACTGTTGTCGCTCCAATTAATAAAGTGATAACCCCAACGATGGCTGCAAACTTACTCTTTCCGGTCAGAGATGCATTCTGGATCATTGTCTGCAATTGTGAGGCTGTATTTGTCCCGATAAAATGTGAAAGTTGTGTATAAATTTTTCCTTCAGCGGCATCTTTCCCCAAAAATAATCCACTCAGAGAAATGATAATTATAAGTAAAGGTGCCATTGAAAAAATCGTATAATAAGCCAATGAACTGCTCATCTTTGTTATTCTGTCATCAGAAAAACCTTTAAATGATTTTATTAAAACCTGTCCGATGCTCTTTAGTGTAACTTTTTTTTTCATTTTATGAAACACTGCAAAAAAACTACCAATATATTTCAGGCCTTATCTTTAAAAAAACAGGATCTGCAATGGTTAAAGATTACACAAAACGTTTTCTGATTTTCAAAAGTTTATTGTTTTCATTTTACTTCTATTTGTTAATTAGCAGGGAGAAGACAATTTTTTTTATCAACAGAAGTTATTAATGTATCCAACTATTTTATTTTTGTTTTTGAAAATTGGAAATGGAATATTCTTTAACCGCGTATTACAGGTTTCACTTCTGCCGTCTTAAAGAATTGATTCATTTTTAATCTTCGAAAGATAACTGGCCATCATCTATGAATCTAAAACCTTCTGAGCATTTATCTCAGAGACAAATCACCAAAGGTCTCAATCTTGTAATAAAAGAAGGATTGACGGCCGAAGCGATGAGTTCTCTCACCGGCGGAACATTCCTGGTAGCTCTTGCTATTTTGTTGGGCGCTACCAATGTACAAATAGGTGTGCTTGCCGCGTTGCCCAGCTTCTCGAGTATTTTTCAGTTGGTGGCGGTAAGACTTTTGCAACATTTCAACAACCGTCGTGCCATTGCAGTAATTTCAAATATTTGTGCAAGGCTTCCTTTGCTTGTTATAGGAATATTGCCTTTGCTTTTTTCTAAAGGAACCAGTATACAGATACTTATATTTCTATTATTTTTTCATTATTTTTTTGGATCGATTGCGGGAGCTAACTGGAATTCCTGGATGAAAGATCTTGTGCCTGAGAAGAAATTGGGTTCTTATTTTTCACACCGCACGAAATTGACCCAAACGTTGAATGTTGTTCTTAGTCTCACTATCGCGCTTTCTCTCGATCATATAAAAAAAGTTCACCCGGCAATTGAACTTTCCACCTATGCATATATGTTTATAGGAGGAGGAATCATTGGGCTGTTTGGTACTTATCTTCTTTCGAAGACACCGGAGCCGGCAAGCTACCTTCCGAAGGAGAATATGCTGAAGTTGTTCAAAAAACCGTTACTGGATAAGAACTACAGGAAATTGCTGATCTTTAATTCCTTCTGGTCATTTTCATTAAATATTGCCACTCCGTTTTTTACGGTTTACATGATGAAAAATTTAAGTTTGCCTCTTTCTTATATTATTGTTTTTGGAATTTTAGGGCAGTTATCCGGGATTTTCGCTATCAAATTATGGGGCAGGCATTCTGATGAGTTCAGCAATAAAACAATAATTAAAATTGCGGCCCCGCTTTATATTTTATGTATTCTTTCATGGCCTTTCGCTTCTATGGCTCCGTCTTTTACATTTACGGTTTTAATAGTTGCCTCGATTAGTATCATGAGCGGCATTGCCACTTCGGGCATTAATCTATCTATCGGTAACATTGGTTTAAAACTGGCGCCACACCACGAAGCAATTGTTTACCTGACTGCAAAAAATATGGTAGTTAATGCCTGTGCTTCTCTTGGCCCTGTCGTTGGTGGTTTGCTGGCTGATTATTTTGCCGGCAGAACTTTTTCATGGAATATTCAATGGAACGGTCCGCGGGGTATTTCTGTAATTCATTTGCTTGAATTACACAGCCTGGGGTTTCTTTTTATTATTGGCGGGGTTTTGGCTTTTATCGCGTTAAAAACATTGGCGTTTGTGAAAGAAGAGGGTGAGGTACCTAAAGCACTGGCCATGCCGGAAATGAGGAGCGATTTTAGAAGTGAATTAAAAAACCGTTTAAAAAAAGAATCACTTCTTGCCTTTTTATATTCCCCCCTGCACTTCCAGCAACTGGTACATAAAAAAATAAAAATGAATGTTGAAGGTACTCTCAAAGACCTGAAGAAAAGAAGGAGCACACTCGCCGAAAAAAGAACGGCCTGATTCTATTTGAAATTTCAAAATCTTGATTATTTCCTGGTCTGCTTTATGATTCATTTTTCATTGTCCTTATTGAATAAAAAACAAGCACAAAAATTGCTGCTGAAGAATGTATGGAAAATGAAACGCCGAAATTCGTTGTAGTTATCGGAACTTCCGCCGGAGGATTTTTTGCATTGGCAGAATTAATTAGTCAGCTGAAGACAGAGATGGATGCTGCGTTTTTTGTGGTAATGCATCTTTCCAATCATGGAGTGCGCGGATATCTTGTAAATCAAATGCAGGAATATACAAAATTGGTTTGCAGGGAAGTGGAAGAAGCAACAGAAATAAAAAGAGGTACAATTTATTTTGCGCAACCCAACAAACACCTGGTAATTAAAGAAAAGAAAGTGATTCATGGAAGCGGCCCCCGGGAAAATCGCTGGCGGCCTTCTATTGATGTGCTGTTCCGCTCTGCAGCTGCTGCATTCGATGGCCATACGATCGGCATAATTTTAACCGGGATGCTCGACGATGGAACTGCGGGGATGTCCGCAATAAAAAGATGTGGCGGAACTTCCATAGTCCAGGATCCGAATGAAGCGGAATATCCTGATATGCCACTTTCAGTAATGAACGAAACGAAAGTGGATTATTGTGTGCCTTTGGCGCAAATAGGTTCTGTAATTTCTGACATCATCCTTTCAAAAGATGTTGTAAATACGCTTATTCCTCCGGATATCATTAAAGAAGTTTCCATATCCGAAGGAGGTGCCGCAAGTATCGGGGAATTGCAACAGATAGGAGAGTCAACTGTTATTTCATGCCCGGATTGTGGCGGCGTGCTATTTGAGATGACAAACGACCGACCAACCAGATATAAATGCCATACCGGTCACACCTACTCACTGAATAATCTCCTTATCAAAAAAAATAAAAATATGGAGGCTTCATTGTGGGTGGCATTACGTATAGTGGAAGAAAGGAAATATCTTCTTCAGCAATTGGCTGATAAAAATATAAAACGCGGATTTCACCTGACGGCCTCTGATTATTCAAAAAGAAATGAAGAACTTGAAGGGCACATAAATAATCTCAAGAAGATATTGTATTTCACACAGAATGAAGAAGAATATTAAGTGCATGATGTCTTTTTGAAATTTTTTATCTTCATCGGATGACAGTAAACCAACAAATTTTAAAGAAACCCGTTTTTGAAAACGCAGCTGTCCAACATCTTTATAAAGTAGCTTTTGAGCTCGCTGTTTTTACCATTGTGTATAATATCTTTGAAGGATTGGTTTCTGTTTATTTGGGTTATGAAGATGGAAGCCTCGCCCTGTTTGGTTTTGGTGCAGATAGTTTTATAGAAGTTGTCTCTGGGTTAGGAATTGCACATATGGTTTTGCGCATTCAAAGCAAACCTCACAGTAATCGTGATCGTTTTGAAAGAACCGCTTTAAGAATTACCGGCTTTTCCTTTTACATTTTGGTTGCAGGTCTGGTGGTTAGCAGCATTTATAACATGATAACAGGCCATAAACCTCAAACCACTTTCTGGGGCGTCATTATATCTCTTATTTCAATAGCGGTAATGTGGGCACTTATTGCTGCAAAAACACGTACAGGCAAAAAATTGAATTCTCATGCAATTCTTGCAGACGCTGAATGTACAAAGGTTTGTATTTACATGTCTGTTATCTTGCTCATCAGTAGTGGCATTTATGAACTAACAGGTTTTGCGTATGCCGACAGTATCGGAACGCTTGGCCTTTCTTATTTTGCTTTTACTGAAGGAAAGGAATGTTTTGAGAAAGCAAGAAACAATAAACTTTGTGGTTGCAAAAACGATTAAACAACTTTAGGTTATCTGCAGTTCCGAATTTAGCTCATTGCCCAAAATGCTCCAACATTACCTTAGAATAATCAGCTATTGCAATTTCCGGATCAGCAATTTCGGGATGCCATAGTTTTTCCCATTCAAAGCTGTAATAACCTTTGTAACCACCTTTACTCAAAAGATCAATTGCAGTAAATATCGGTACTTCACCTTGCCCCAATAAAACGTAATGCTCTTTCCCGTCGACCATTTTCAAATCCTTGATATGAGCGTGTCGAATGTATCTTTTTAGTTTTTTATAAACCTCTTCAGGAGGCTCTTTGGTAACAGACCACATGTTGGTGATGTCCCAGACCAAACCTGTATGTTCATTAAATGCCGAAACCATGATCTGTTGAAGATCATCACTCCAAACCAGGTCTCCATGTGTCTCCATTAAGACGCTTACATTGCTACCTTTTGCATAATCGCCCAATTCCAATAATCCTTTTGTGATAAGATCCATCGTTTCATTTTTATCCTGATCTTTAGGAATTTGATTTGGAAAAACTCTTACATAGGGACAATTAATTTTTTGCGCCAGTTCTATAAAACTCTTTGCTTCGTTTAAATTTTTCGTTCTTTCCTTAACATCAGAGATATGTAAATTGGTGCTGGAACCTAAATCTACAAAAGCCAGATTTTTATCTTTCATCAAAGAAAGGGTTGAGGCAATATGTTGAGCCGAACTGAATTCGGGGCATTTAGTAAGATCCATTTCGTGAAGCAGGCCGCGCAATTCAATGCCATTATAATTATTCTGAAGCGCAAAGTCTGTTATCTTTTTAAAATTCCAATCGGGGCAGCCAAGCGTAGAAAAGGCCAACAAAGGTTTTTTCTTCTTTATTTCAAATGAAGCAGGAACGAGAGGTGCAGCCATTAACATCCCTGTTGTCTTTAAAAATTTTCTGCGGGAAAAATTTTTCATTGGTAATTTTTTGAATTAATCATTTGCCAAAATCCCTTTTTGTATTCAATCTCCTAAGTATAGTGAACACAGATTGGATTTTGCTATTGCGAATATCTGTAAAAAAATTACTTTTTTTGATGCTCTTATCAGCCGGCTTTATTGTTTGAAAGTTTTTCATTGCGTTATTTAAACACACTGAATTAAAATTATCTGCTTTATCTTTATCAATTGTATTGCCGAAAGGTATTATTCTACAATTTAAACTATTGATGGTATGAAAAAAATTTTAGTCCCCTTAATTATTTCTATGTTATTAACACAGGGCAGTTTTGCCCAATTGAACAATGTGAACGGTCCAACAGTAAAAACAAAAAATGGAACGCTTGCGGGAACGTATGAATCAGGAATTGAAGTGTTCAGAGGCGTTCCTTATGCGGCTCCTCCCGTTGGCAAGTTTCGATGGAGAGAACCTCAACCCGTGAAGAGCTGGAGCGGCATTCGACCGGCAGATAAATTTGGTCCGAAGGCGATGCAATTGCCTGTATTTGGCGATATGAACTTCCGTTCAAATGGAACAAGTGAGGATTGTTTATACCTGAATGTGTGGACTCCTGCAAAAACAGCGGATGCAAAACTTCCGGTTTTGGTGTATTTCTATGGTGGCGGGTTCATTGCTGGCGATGGCTCTGAACCACGGTATGACGGTGAAGCGATGTCGCGTCGTGGCATTGTGTCTGTCACAGTTAATTACAGACTGGGGGTTTTTGGATTCTTTTCTTACCCGGAACTTACCAAAGAATCGCCGCATCATGCATCAGGAAATTATGGTTTGCTCGATCAGGCAGCAGCGATCCATTGGGTAAAAGAAAATATAGCGCAGTTTGGCGGTGATCCCGATAAAATTACTATTGGCGGAGAATCGGCCGGTTCTTTCTCTGTGAGTGCTCAAATGGCTTCTCCATTATCAAGGAATTTAATAGCAGGAGCAATTGGTGAAAGCGGATCGTTATTAGGTCTGAGGCCGACTGCCACTTTGAATGAAGCAGAAGAGGCTGGTGAAAAATTTGCAAAAAGTATCGATAAAAATTCTCTGGAAGCTTTGCGTGCAGTGCCGGCAGAAGAACTGCTAAATGCTACTTCTAAACTGGGCTATGGCAGCTTCCCTGTGGATGTGGACGGATATTTCTTTCCGGAGTCACCTCTCCAGATTTTCAAGGAAGGAAAACAGGCTCATGTGCCCCTGCTTGTTGGATGGAATTCTGCTGAAATGAATTATCATATGCTACTCCAAAACGAGGAGCCAACGGTAGAAAATTATACAAAGGCCGTTAAGAAAATGTATGGCGACCAGGCAGAAGGAGCATTAAAAGTATACCATGCATCCAATGATGCTGAAGTGATACCTGCGGCAACAGCACTCGCGAGCGATTTGTTTATTGCCTACAGCACCTGGAAATGGAGTGATGAGGCGAGCAAGACAGGTGGAAAACCCGTATTCCGTTATTTCTTCGAAAGGCCGCGTCCTCAAATGCGTCCGGAAATGGGCAATGCGCAGGCAGGACTTGCAGGTGGAGTAATAAGAGATACTACGGGTAAAAAAACACCACCACCTCCCGCGGCAACCGGAGCTGTTCATTCAGCTGAAATAGAATACGCTTTGGGTAATCTTCCTACCAACCGTGTGTACGACTGGCAGCCTGAAGACTACCAGGTATCTACCATCATGCAAATGTTCTTCGCCAACTTTATCAAAACGGGAAATCCTAATGGCCTCGGTGTTCCTCAATGGCCCGCAGTGAATAACACGAAAGGAGTGCAAGTAATGCATATCAATGTCAATTCAAAAGCCGAACCTGAAACACATCACGACCGGTATTTGTTTATGAATACGCAGATGAAAAAATAGGACAGAGAACTTTTGTTAATCATAGAAAAATCCATAGCATTTTCCAGCTATGGATTTTTTTTGCTTCGTGAATATTTTTAAACGCTCCTTTTATCTTAAGAATCGTCATTCGGAAAGGAAGAAAATAAAAATCGACAAAAAGTTTGTTTACTTCATTTTGAAAAGGGAAGCCTGATATGCCATTTCTTTTTCGCTGGTTCGGTTTCCTTATCATTTTCTTTTTTCCTTTCCTCTATTCTTTTCATCCTTGCTTTTTTTCGCGCCCTTTTCTTTTTCATCGTTTGCCTGTCCCACGTAAATTCATTTTTCACAGGCAGATAATAGCGAAGCGACATATAAAATGTATTTACAGGTAAAGGTGCTTCCACACTCTTTGTTCGGTTGCCCGCCACAACGTTGAAACCGTTTACCAGGTGCAAACCAAAAAGCCTGAAACCGATCGATGGCCCAAACGCAATTGCCTGCCTGCTATTGAAGTCCGTGAAATAATTTATATCCGCTCCATAAGTAAGGTTTATATGTCCGCGTTTCATCCACACTCCACCATGGTAACCTAGCACATTCTTTCCTGGATTGTAACATAAGTTTGCTGTAGCACCTATAATGTGTGGTTTTAGCACACTTATTTTTCTCCAGTGCGTCTCGCCGCCCACTTCAAGCGAAGTATATTTTCCCCGCTGGAGACCAATGATCACTCCTATGTTACGCTGAAACAATTTCCGGTGACTATTAAATAAAGAGGCCTGCTGGTATGGAACTTCACTGAACAGGTAATTATTAACTGGGGAAAAGTTAAGCGTCTCCTGTGCATTACCGGTAATTGAGAAAAAAAGAAGCGCGCCCAGGAGTAATTTCATAGTCTCATCATTGTGAGGGTTAACAACAATCTGTTCGAAACTAAAAAAAAGTTACCACCCGCAAGGCTAATTAACAAGTTGTTATTGTTTTTAGCTGACTTCTTTCATCGTAAAATTTTGGAAATGACGGGCAGTACATTCATCAAGGTTGAACATAGAAAGTGGCCAGGAAAAATAGCGTTAATTTGATTTGTCGAAAAGCGATTTTAAGTCGTATACCAATCGCATGCCCATTGGTAAAACAACCATTGTGTACTGAGGATTGTATAATTCAATAAAAAATCCTTTTTGACGCGAATAAGTGCCCTTATTGGCATATTGTTTTTTGAATCTTACTCCAAGACCAATATAATATTCAATGCGAAGACTTTTGTTCCGGGATAAATTAGCGGAGCTTCCTGCATTAACATGAAAGCCCCACGCCTTTTTAATGAAATGAAAGGTAGTGTACTCCTCGTAGGAAGGTATTCCATCAACCACATCTTTGCCCAACCAGTCAGTTAATTCATAAGAAACATATTTGTAATGCACCTGTACTTCATAGTATCCTCTCCTCTCAATATTTGGATAAAATCTTATGAAAGGACGCACCATAAAGCCTTGAGTTCGTTTTGAGTCAGATAAATATTCTGAGTTGAATATATAACCGACATCGCTTCCGGCTGACCAGTGGGCATCAAATTTATATTCACCTCCAAGAGAGGCATTTTCATCATATGGATCACCAAGACCCATAAAATTGAATCTTCCTGTTATCTTTTGGGCAGTATCGATTTCATCTTCACGATTGATATATCTTCTTTCACTGGATTGACCGCTTTTATATGACCATCCTTTTTCTGACTGGCATTTACCCGCTTGTTTGAGCAGGATCAACAGAAATAAAAGAAAGAAAGTTTTGCTTCTCAAATGATACTTTTTATAAGCACCGGGTTTCGGTTGTCGGTAATGTCGTAAAGAATGACACCTGTAGAAGTCCAGCAAATCAAGGTGTTTTGGTAAGGAATCACATCCTGGTATAATCCATCATGCAGGTAAACATTGATCGGTGTTGGCTTATAAGGCTCTGATATATCAAAAAGCAATAAGCCATTTTGCTTATCACATACATACAAGACATCACCTGAATAACCCAGACCATATGGTTCAGACACGGGATAAGTATATACCTGTACAGGATGAGTGATGTCTGTTATATTATAAACCGCAAGCATACTTTGAGTACCGCCACAAGGGCCGTTGGTACGAAGAGTAGCATATGCGACTGAATCCTTTGCCACCACAGGATCGCATCGGCGCATTACAGTTGGCGAAATAGCGCTGCTTAATTTTTGAGGATGAGCCGGATCTTCAATCGAATAAATAAATATTTGTGTGGGAGAACCTATAAATAGCTTGTCTTTAAAAGGAAAAACCGTTTCGATTGTAAAGCCAATATTCTCTGTATTTCTTAACTGGGGATTGGCGAGGTTTGAAATATCAAAAACCTTCAGTTGGGTATCGTCTACCGTATATAGGTAATTGCCAACAATTGCAAAAGTGGCAAGAGAGCCTCCCTGTCCTGTGGTTTCATTTCCTTTGGACGACGGGGTGCTGGTAGAATTTTTTTCGCAGGCAAAAAAAATAAAAGGAATTAGCAAAAAATATAAAATTGTTTTTATCATATCAGTTTTTTTAACGACGACAATTGGGCAAAGGGATGCTATCGTTCTTTTCCCAGCGCACCACAACTCCCTTTGAATTATCCGGACATTGAAAATATACATTAGTAAAAGGAGGATAGTCCTGGTCTACGGAAGGAAATACATTTGAAACCCGTTTTATAAATTGGGGATGCGCAGGGTCGGTTATATCAAATACCACAAGATCGGTATAGTTATTTGCGAATAAATAATTTCCTTTTATGGCTATATCAGTGTTCAAAGGAATATGGAGAAATGCAATCTTTACCGGGTTTTGATCTTTATTGTCTATAATATGAATGCCCGTATATAGATCATTCTGAAAAATAAAATTTTGATAAGCATAGATTTTCCCTGCCTGCACTGTTGATTTCGGCGGTTCCACCTGGTATTGTTTTATTTCAGAAAGAGTACCATAAACAGGAACATAAATATCCGGCGGTCTGAACTGAGCCGGTTTAGGATCACAGGAAAAAACAACCAGTGAGGAAATCAGCAACCAAATCAATTTTCTCATAGCAGGGAACAATTTTCTTTTAATGACAACCGATTTTCCGTTTTCGTTGCACCAGGATGCGATTTAAATTATAGGTATCAAATTTTTCGGCAGACGCAGAAATAAAATTATTATTATTTCGTTTTGTCATAAACCAATTTAGAAGAAACCCAATATGCAAACTGCTTTTGAAAGAACTTTTTTGGTAGTATTTTTTATTTTACTGTTTTCAAATAATACCAAAGCACAAAACTCCATTTATTCTTATTATGATCTGTCTGAATTTTCTTTTGCCAATCAGAAAGATTCACTGAAGAAGGCATGGGATTGCCCTCAATTGTATAAGGATAAAGAAACCCAAAAAAAATATAAAGAACTTTGGAACAGCCGTACCGAATTTATTACCGCCTCCATAGATGCCAACAATTATATATACGACGATGCCATTTATCATTATCTCAGCAAAATCGTTATAGACCTTGAAAAGGCAAATTCTCAGCTGCTGAAACAAAAACCTCTTTTATTAGTCGACAGGAGCCCTTCGGTAAACGCGTATGCACTGGGTGAAAATGTAATAGTCGTAAACCTGGGACTGATCACTTTTGCGAAAACACGCGAAGACCTGGCATTGGCCATTGCCCACGAGCTTTCGCATAACATTTTAAACCATGCTGAAAATTCTATGGAGAATACAGCAGTGTGGCTTACTTCTGATGAGTTTAAAAATTCGATGAATTCGGTTCTCGATTCAAAATATGAAAGGCTTACGCGCTTAAAAAAAGTTTTGGAAACTTTTACCTTCGACCGGAGCCGTCACAGCCGCTATCATGAAAGTGATGCGGATTCCCTGGCCGTGATCCTTTTAAAAAACAGTCATATTTCATTTGATCCTGAATTTTTTCTAAGGCTGGACAGTACAGACGAAGAATATCGCGAACCATTAAAAAATCCGGTTAAAAGTTATTTTACTGCTTATAACATTCCGCTGGAAGAGACATTGTTTCAAAAACGGGCGAAAGGTTTGTCTTCGCACACATACAATTTTCATGATAACGAAACTCTTGCCGATTCGCTTAAAACTCATCCTGATTGCGTGAAGCGCTATGAAAAAACAAAAGACGAGATCAGTATATTTGGAACCACTACGCCAATTCCCGCCGATATAAAGGAGAAAGCCAATAAAATGCTTATCTGGAATATCTATGACAATCAAAATCTGACAGAATGTTTATACCGCATTCTTTTGGAAAAAGATAACGGCAATGTGGATCCCTGGTATGATTTTATGATGTACAATGTGCTTGAAGGTCTTTATTATTCAAGTATACAGCTAAACCGCTTTAATGCCGTCGGTATTAAGCCAAAAGAATATATTTCAAAAGACTATTACGAACTGCAAAATTTCCTGGAGCAGATACCATTAGATAAACTGCAGGAATTTTGTAAAGCCGCTTCATCACAGGCGTTTTGGAACAACGTGCCCGCAGATGCCCGGGGAATGAAGAGCTTGTTTGATTCACTCAATTCGGGCAGTGCTAATAACGGGAAAGTACAGGTTGCCGCCGCAAAAGAATACCTTACTACGTTCCCTTATAGCATGTATTGTGAATTTGCAGAACACTTTAAAAAATAAATCTTCAATAATTAAATGCAATTTTTTATGAGAAAGCCATTACTGGCACTGGCCTTATGTTTGTCCACTGCTATCAGCCATGCACAAACGAAAATAATCAAAGAGGTAAGTGATGATATAGAAACGCAAACGCGGCCCATTATCCAGGACAATTCGCTGGTGGGCTACCTGGTGTTTACGCGCCTGGAACAGGCGAGCCAGGATTCCTTCAATTATAAGATAACACTGATGGACGAAAATCTTAACGACATTGGTACCATCAATTTCAGGGATATCGGATTAGAACTCGGCTCTGTGGCGTTTGACCAGGATGTACTTTGCCTCGCTTACCTGCAAAGCACGGTAAAAGGGAAAATATTTAAAAAAATAAAAGAGGCAAAACATAGTGAAGACAAAAATGATGTGGTAACACAGTTCCTTACGCTTGAAGGAAAGATCATCAAAGTGAATGCTATACCGGCTGAGGTTGAATCGAGTCTGCAGCTGGCAGGCAACCGGTGGGTGCACCGCGGTTATCAGTATACCGAAAACCTGAAACATGCGATACAACTCAAAAACGTCTCAGGGAAAGGTTTCGTTCTCTTTTATGGGGACGCAAACGGTTGCAATTTGGCGGCCTTTGATTTTAAGGGTATACAATTATGGAGAAAGAAAATTGAAGACAAACAGGATTTTGCTTTGCTCGCATCAAAATCAGATATATACCTTCTCGAAAAAGAGCAGGAAAAATATATCGAAGGCGGTGGCTCTCTTGTAGGATTTGATTTTGATAAGGGGAGTGCCTATCCAAAAATACAAATGGAGGATCGTGATGGCCGTTCCTTAACACTCATGAGCTTTGGGAACGACCCCGTTACAGGCAATCCATACCTGTGTGGAAAGGTTATCAACTCAAGATTCGGGAATCATATAGTCAGCGCCAAGAATTTTACTACCGGCCCTTATGATGGAGTTTATACAATGAGCATCAACGGCCATTCAAAAAAAGATATCAAACAAACATTTGTTTATTGGAAAGACGGTTCACAACAACCGGCCATTAATACAAAAGGTTATGTTGCGGATGCAGCATCTTTCATGGTTCTGTCTGATGCTTTCAGGGATTACAATGGTAACACCTATTTTGTAGGCACAGAATTGATAAGAAGACTAAAAATAGGTACACTGGTTGCCAGCCTAATTACGATCCCAACGTTCGTTTTGCCACCAATGATCCTCGGAATTGGGGGCACGAATAAATGTAAGGCTACCAATGCAATTGTGATGAAGTTGTCACCAAAAGGAGTGCTTACTTACGACAACACGATAAATTGTGCAAATACGCGTTTTGTAAAAGCAAATACTGATTACCGTGATATCGATCAAAGAGATTATTATGATCTTTCTAATCCTGAATCTAAAAACACTTATGTAGTGGCAGATGACCTAAAGAACATAATGATTTATAACGTGGCCGAAAAGAAAGTGGTTCGTACTATAGCTCATAAAGCGGGCAACATACGAACATATGTTGCTCCGGCTAAGGAAGGCCATTTTATGGTAATTGAATACAATAAAAAGGAAAAATATACCAGCTTGTCTATTGAGCCATTGAATTAAACAATAGTCTTAGATGGAATAGAATGAAAAATATCTGGCCTGTGAATGCAAATAGCTAAGTAGGGCGAAAAATATGAGCTATTTTAAGTCCAATACGAAGGCAATAATGCAAAGAAAACGTTGGAAGCTAAAAAAGTTTATCACTTTCTGAAAACTATTTTAACTTGCACTCAAACCCCCCTCAAAGCTAGTGCAAGAGAAATGCGTACTTATATATGACGATGATTATGAAATTCTAAGGATTTCGAAATTAATACTCGGCGATGAGTATCAGCAGGTAGAAACCTATGCCAGCTGCGAAAACCTTTTTGAAGATATTGAAAGGGTAAAACCTCACATCATCTTAATGGATCTTTGGATGCCACACATAGGTGGAGAACATGCAATTCAATTGCTTCGGGAAAATGACAAAACGAGCAATATTCCTGTAATTGTTTTTTCGGCAGTAAACGATATTGAAAAGATAAGTAAGAGGATCAATGCCACGGCTATGCTAAGAAAACCTTTTAGCCTTGATGAGTTAAGAGAGACGGTCAGGAATTATATTCAGTAATCTGTTTTGATAGTCCACTGGTTCTGAGATATTTTGCAGAAGAAAACCGACAATTTGGATAGACGGGGAACGTCTATAAAATACAATCTTTTCATAGACTTCATGGAATCCTAACATTCATCTTCTGTTTAACATATCCGAGGTTTGTGTTACATGTTAACCAGATTAAAAAATTCGTGTTAGAGCTCAAAATCGCCGCAATTTATTTGTTTACTTCCGGGTCACTTACATTTTAAAAAAGCGCCCGGTTTTCCGGGCGCTTTTCGTTATTATCCTGGTGTATATACCGGATTCTTATTTTGCTCCAATCACTATTCCTGATTTCCTCTCATTACCTACGGTAAAAATGTAAATCAGGTTAGAATGGTTTATGTTACCGGGAACAACAAAATCTATATTTTGTTTAAATCCCTTTTGAATAAATCCCTGGTATACTGTCTTCAATTTTTGACCTAATACGTTGTAAAGTTCGAGTGATCCTTGCCCTGACACATCAGACTGTAAATTAAACCTGATAATATTGTTGTAGGGATTAGGTATAGCTGTTACCTGTGTTTTTGATGATTCCAGTGTAAGGGGTTGATTTTGCACTGAAGTAGGGGAAAGAATCCTGGTAGCGTTATCAGAGTTGCCACATGTTTCAGCTGGAGAAACGCAACCACCCGCATCGTTAGTAGCAGTAACGCTATAGCCATCTCCAAAAGTAAGTCCGCTAAAAATCAAGTCTCCTCCGGATGTATAATCTATAACTTGTGGCGGGGTCAGATTTCCAGGCTGAGTAAGGGTATAAGTCACACCATTGGAAGGATTGTTTACCTGCACACTGAAAGTTTTATCGGTGCATGTAGGAGTAACCATTGTTACCGAAGGAGAAGACGGAGTGCTTTTTGGATTTGCCACACCGGAACCTGAAGGACTTGTACAACCGTTGGTTGTCTGGGTAACAGTATAGGTGCCCGGAGATTTGACATTAATGCTTGCTGTTGTCTCTCCTGTACTCCATAACAATGATCCTGTAAAGTTAGATGCAGTAAGGTCAGAACTACCATCACATTTGTCAGAAACAGTTACTGTCGGCGCTCCCGGTGTTGCTTTAATCTCAAGACTCACTCCAACCCTTGAACTTGAGCAGGAACCTATGGTAGCTTGCGCGTAATAAGTAACGCTTCCTACAGAATTTAATGAAGGAACTGAAACGGAATTGCCTCCTGTAGCCGCATCCCACCATGACAATGTAGATCCGGATGGTGCTGTTGCGGTAGCGGTTAAAGTTTGAATAGGAGATTCTTCACATGCGGATTGATTGCTTCCTGCAGTCGGCGCTCCTGGTGTTTCATTGATCGTTAATTTAACGGCTGTTCTTGCACTTGAACAAGAAGCGTTCGATGCCTGTGCATAATAAGTAAGGCTGCCTACACTGTTCAATGTTGGACTGGTCACCTGGTTACCGCCTGTAGCCGCATCCCACCATGTAATTGTTTCACCTGATGCGCCGGTAGCTGTAGCAGTTAAGGTTTGTACAGGTGATGTAGCGCATTCTGTCTTGTCACCGCCGGAAGTGGGAGCATTCGGTGTTGGATTAATGGTTAATTTAACAGCTGTTCTTGAACTGGTACAAGTTCCGTTGGTTGCCTGTGCATAATAGGTGGTGTCGCCAATATGATTTAATGTTGGACTGGTCACCTGTGTTCCGCCTGTTGCCAAAGTCCACCATGTGATAGTAGTACCGGAGGCACCTGTGGCAGTAGCGGTTAAAGTTTGAACAGGGGTGTTGGCGCATTGTGCCTGGTCACCGCCCGAAGTTGGAACAGATACAGAGCCCGTAGCATTAATAGTCCTTGTAAGATGAACAGGAGTACAATTGTTGGCATCAGTAATATAGATATCATAAGTACCTGCAGTTAAACCGGTAAAAGTGGTAGAGTCGCCAATGGCAACAGAAACCGGTGTATTTGTACCAAGCGCTACTTTGTAAGGCCCTGTTCCGCCATAAGGCAATACCTTAAGTGAACCGGTATTGGTGCAGGTTGCATCGGTTACTTTTATAGTGGCTGCATCACCTGCTATAACGTTTAATGACGAAACAATACCGCATTTTGGATTTATTGTTGACGTACTGTTTAGAAGTGTTGGACAGGTTGAGTTTGGAGAAGCATCTGTCCATGCTTCCCATATATTTGTCAACACTAAAGATTCCCCGCATAGAAAGGAAATATTGCCGTATTGATATGCGGTAGTTGAGTTTTTAGGAATGGTACTGAAGCATTTTGATATTGGACCTGACCGGGTAAAATCTGTGTCTCCATTAGCTTTGATAACAATTAAAGTAGCCCAAAAAGCAAAAGAAGTTCTTGTAGACCCTGTTTTATTATTGATATACAAGGTTAGCATCTTGGTTACAGTAGAACCATCAGTGCATGTTTCACACTTCGCATAAGGAAGGGTAGCATTTACCAGTAATAAGTCTTTTGATGTACACGAACTTGCTGGTGGAAATGTTTGTGAATACACTGTAAAAGAACCCAGGAGTAGCACAAAAAAGAAAAACGCTTTTGAGAATTTTGAGACTGAATTGTTACTGGCATCTCTTTTTGAAAAAGCAGACGTAGAAAACTTCGGTAACGTGAAATTCGATTTCATGATTAAATGTTTTAAATGATAAAAAATGATTGCCATTTATTCATGCAGAAGGAGAGGTATACCAGCCCTGATTTCTGACCGGAATAGGATTTATTACCAAATAGTAATCGGATAAATGATTACATTTCTATAAAGGAATTGATAGATATGCTGGTTTAAAAGGAATGGACTATACTAAGTGATAAGAATTGAATTCCTTGGCAGTGTGTAGTAATTAAAGAATTGTGATTAGCGAAAGCATTTCATGGTGGATTTCCTGTACAAAGGAAAATAATTTAAATGATATAACAATAAAAAATATGCTATTTTTTGGAAATTCATTCAACATTTGTTCTTTATTGGAAATTCATGAGATTGGATGGCATCGAAAATTATAACCCCTCAGAAAAGTGTAATAAAAAGGATGAAGTTTTACTGATTGCGCTTCGCAATGCCCTTTGCATGAATCTTCTTTCTAATGGAGGAAACAGATTGCCACGGCGCAAAGAGTATCTCGACCAACGGTCTATTTGGAAGCTTCCCGAATTATGCCATCATACACTTTCCTCGCAGCATCATACGCAACTCGCGCATCGGAACGTTCTGAGTCCCGGATGTTATTTTCTTTCATAAGCCAACATTGGTCAACAGCTTTGCGGCACCATTCCGCACTTTTTAATTCATGAATGGGCTTTCCATTTTTTATAATGAAGATTGGATTTGTATGTGAGCTTGGAAAAATTCTCAACGCCAACCAGCACGATTTATTTATCTTGTATTCAAACGAAACATTTTGCCAGCTTCCATCAGCAGCAATTTGAGTTGTATCCACTGGCTCCCCGTTCACAATCAACTCTACATTAACATTTCTTGTTGTTCCGATCCTTGCACGTTCGATGCTCCAGTACGGTTGCCTATCTAAATTGCGGTGAGCAATATCTGCACCTTCTGCATCCTGCTGTGCAGAAAGATAAGCAGCAACCTGCGCAGTTATCTTTACGTTTTCAACCGCATTTATATCCAGCTCACTGTTCCTGGTTCCAGCTTCCAAACCATTCACCGAAAAATTGGTGATGTGTGAATTGCCATCAGAAACATAAGATCTTCCGGTTTTAATCGCATGGATATAGGCCGGATAACTCAATGCACTGTCTGTATTAAAATAAGTACGACCCACACCCACTCGTTCATCGTATATGCAGGGGAAATCTGTTTCACCGCTTAATCTTGGCCTGAAACCACAATTCAAAGTATGATACCACATGTTCAATTCCCAGGGCGCAGGCGTATCCCCGGCACTGTATAAATCAATTACGTTTTGGGTTATTGTAACGATGTATTCATTTGCACCGATATCATCCATTTTTGGAATGGTATAATTCAACAATTTATAATTGCGACTGGGTGAAGGCCGTGAATAATCCGGTTCATCAACAGGTTGCAATCCCCATCCTGAGTGCGCATAGCCTGTAACGCCTCCTTGGGATTTTGCCCACTTCAAAACGGGTAATGTCCAGCTCGGCCAATCTTCAATCTTTGCTGTATTGGGATAATCATCTTCTTTTAAGTTCAACAATACAAGATGGCCTGCATGTGATGAAGGAAATCCTGATACTTCCACGTCATAACGCATGATATTCTTGTTGGTTGAAAGCGGATTTATTTGTCCCGTAAAAAATTGTTTTTGATGATACCAGCCGGGTCCCCATGATAAAACACTTCCAACATTCACGTCTTCACCAACTACTTGCCGCCACATGTCTTTCGGACCAACACCTTCTTCAGGGCTTTCGTAATGACTGCAGCCTGCAGCATGAATATGATGATCTGCGCAGTACCAACCCAACTTTTCCATATTTACCCAACGCTTCAGTTGAAAAGTGAAACTGATGGAATCAGCATCAGGAACAATTATCTCCTTTGTTTGCTTGATATATTCCGGACCACGGGTGAAGGTAACATTGTATTTTCCGGGAGGCAATAATACATATTCACCGGTCGAACGATACACTTGCGGCTGAAAAAAGAAATCGGGATATTCATCGTAAGCAGCCACTCTCCTGGATGGCAAAGGATAGATTCCTGTCAATCTTTTCGGAACTTTATAATTTCTTATTGAAACCCATGGTTCATGATATTCAAGTTGCGATTTTGTTAGCCGGTAATCAACATTTTGCAAAGAATCGCTTGTTCGTTGAATGCCATCAGTAAAAATAAATGAAGCCATTGTTGGTGATCCATCATCATCTTTTACATTCAATATTACTTTTACTGAACGTGCAATATGAAACAAAACATCAATGGTATTTCGAAAGCCAATGTCCTGTGTTCCCTGACACACATTAAAACCAATTTCTGCTTCATGGTTTCCGGCAGCTTTGGAGTATATCTGTACCACTGCATACTCCAATGCAAGCCCTGAAAGATTTGGCAAAAGAGGCCGGTTGTTGTACATCATTACTTGTAAAAAACGATTTTCGACCTGTCCCTGGCTGAGCAAATTTTTTTGCATTGCCCGCTGCTGAAAAGTAGATATATGGAAATCAGGTTCACTGTTTGGACTTTCTACCTGTAATCGTGCATTTATGCCTGCCTCATTGTGAATTTTTACTAAAAAAGAGGTCCATCCATTTTGGATCAAATGTGCTGCTGCTGCACCCCGATCAACTTTCACCAGGGATTCGGGATTGATATCGACCAGCGCAATGCAATAAGGATCAAGAATTGATTGAATTGCTTTTGAAGTTGCTTCGGTAAGTGGCTTATCCTGTAAATGTTTTAATGTGAGTTGATCTTCCTTTGATAATGCGCTGCCTAAATAATTAAGTGCATCACTCAGTCGTAGTGCTTGTGCAAGCAAGGGCTGCGGTTCTACACTTGAAATTGTTTGAGATGACGAAAACTGATGCATTTCATGCTGTGAAAAACAGACAACAGGAATGCATACCGAAATCAGAAAAGAAAAAATGATATTCCTGGCCGGCATAACAATATTTTTTGAAACAGTGACTGAAATGCTATTCAGTTAAAGGTAATTTTTTATTCAATAAATTAACCGGAAGTAGCAAAAGTATACACAAGTACCAGGATAGCCTTAAAAATAAAAATTATCCGTGTATGTCCGTTTACTCTAATTAATTACCTTCAGCTATCCACTCATTCGCCTGCTTACAAGAATCCGGTAATAATTAATTTATAAATTTTTACAAAAATCACCTTGTAATTCAGTAAGAAAACTTATCTTACTTAACATTTTTACGAATTTTACCTACAGAATAAATGTCCCTAAATAATAAAAAATCTGCTTCATCAAAGGCAGATGTTGCTACCTCATCTTCGAAGCCGGCCCAAAAAGAAGTTCCACGATTTCCGGTCGCCGCTATTGGTGCCAGTGCAGGAGGCCTTGAAGCCATAAAGTCGTTCCTTGAAAATGTGCCAGGTGATACAGATATATCTTTCGTAATTGTTCAGCACCTATCGCCCCATTATAAAAGCATTTTGCCAAAATTGCTTGAAAAAGAAACAAAGATGCCGGTTCACCAGGTGCAGGACGGAATGGCAATAAAGAAAAACCAGGTATATGTGATTCCACCCGGTACTTATATGAATATAATAGATGGCCATCTTACGCTCGTTCCGCGTGAAAGCCGGCAAGGCATTTTTTTGCCGATTGATTTCTTCTTTAAAAACCTTGCACATATTTATAAGAATAAAGCGATTGGAATTTTACTATCGGGCACCGGCACTGATGGCACCCAGGGTTTTAAAGATATTAAAGCAGAAGGAGGTATTACGTTTGCGCAAGATTCTTCCGCTGCATTTACAGGCATGCCACGAAGCGCCGTTGATTCAGGCTTTGTTGATTTCATTTTGCCGGTACAAAAGATTGCTACAGAACTTACTGACCTCCTTCATCATCCGTATACTTCCCTGGATGAAACAGAAGTAGAAACTACCGATGAAAAGGAATTAAGAAGGATCCTTGTTATTCTGCTTAATAAAAAAGGCATTGATTTTTCGTTGTACAAACAAACCACCGTTAACAGACGTATACTAAGGAGAATGGCGCTCAGTCATCAAAAAAAGCTGAACGAATATGCACAGATGCTGCGTGAAAATGAAAAAGAAGTGGAACAACTCTACCAGGATCTGTTGATCAATGTGACTGATTTTTTTAGAGATCCCTCTTTGTTCCTGGCCTTGAGAAAAAAAGTATTGCCTCAATTGTGTAAAGAAAGAACTGCCGGGGAGCCCATTCGCGTTTGGATTTCCGGATGTGCTACTGGCGAGGAGGCTTATTCCTTTGCGATAACCATTTATGAATATATTTCAGAAAACGCGCTGAGTATCCCTTTCCAGATCTTTGCTACCGATCTTAATCCTCTGGCCATTGAAAGAGCCCGAAGCGGCATTTATCACCCGGGCAGCCTTGAAAATGTTTCTCAACCCCTTCTGATGAAATATTTTACACCTATAGAAGGTAGTTACCAGGTTATAAAATCCATCAGGGATGCTTGTGTCTTCGCTACCCACAATATGCTTACCGATCCTCCTTTTTCGAGAATGGATATGGTAAGCTGTCAGAATGTGATGATTTATTTTGAAAGCAACCTGCAGCAAAAGGTGCTTAAGACATTTCATTACGCCCTAAAGCCAGATGGGTTTCTTTTATTGGGTAAATCTGAAACCATCGGCACAGCAACGGATCTTTTTGCACATCCTGATAAAGAATTGAAAGTGTATACGAAAAAGGATGGAGCCGGTCATTTCGGCCTTGATTTTTCATTTCCTGCATCACGCACTTATCATCCGCCCCATACGGAAACCAACACACTTAATAAAGAAAAAGCTACAGAGTTGGATATTGAAAAATTGAGTGATAACATTTTGCTTGCGCAATACGTACCTCCAAGTGTGGTAGTCAATGCTGATCTTATGATACAGCGCTTTCATGGCGCCACTTCGCGTTACTTGCAGCCTGCCCATGGAAAAGCAAGTCTGAGCCTCTTAAAAATGCTACGTGAAGACCTTGTTCTTGAATTAAGATCTCTTATTTATAAAGCGCGCAAGGAAAAGGTGATTGTGGAAAAAAAAGGTATCCGGGTGTATACTGACAACCAGCCTGAAATTGTAGACCTTGAGGTGATTCCGCTTCATATCACTTCCACAGAACCTTATTTTCTTATCCTGTTTAAATCCGCTTTTGAAAAGACACCTGATTTTAAGGAAGATGGTAAGTTAACTGAGGGGGAAAAATCAATGGAGAGTGAACGGATAGCGCTTCTGGAGCATGAGTTGCGCGGCTTTAAAGAGCAGGTTAACACCATGAGTGAAGAGTTTGAGGCTACGCGGGAGGAACTGCAAAGCGCCAACGAAGAAGTACTTTCATCCAATGAAGAATTACAGAGCATTAATGAAGAATTGGAGACATCGAAGGAAGAACTGCAGTCGACGAACGAAGAATTAACGACCATCAATGAAGAGTTGCAGATCCGCAATACTGAGCTGAAAGAAGCTTTTGAATACCGTGAAGCCATAGTAGAAACGATCCGCGAGCCGCTTATTGTATTGACGACAGACTTGCGTGTAAACTCGGCAAATAAAGCGTTCTATAATCATTTTCGACAGGAGCTTACTGAAACGGAAGGTTTTTTTATCTATGAAATGATGCAGGGCAAATGGAACATTCCGGAGTTGAAAGAACAATTGCTCGATATTATTTCAAAAGATAAAAGTTTTGAAAATTTTGAAGTACAGCACCATTTCCCTGAAATAGGGGGAAAGGTTCTGCTTTTCAGTGCGCTCCGTATGCGCTACAATAAGAACAAGCAAGATCGGATTTTGTTGGTTATCGAAGATATTACCAAGCGCCGACAGGCTGAACAGAAATTGGTGGAGTCGGTAAAATTAAACACTGCTATTCTTAACAGCATCAGCGATATTTTTATTTCGGTTGATAATAAATGGAACATGACATTCATCAATTCCAAAGGGGAAACGTTTGCGGGGAAAGCAGCCAATGAGATCGTTGGTAAAAACTTGTGGGAAGTTCTGATCAATTTCATGGATACCGAGTTCCATAAAAACCTGGTTTCGGCTATGAAAAACAAAGAATTTACACAGTTTGAATATTTCGAACAAAGAGAAAATGAATGGTACCAGTTCAGGTTATATCCGGCAAATGAGACTTTTTCTATTTATGGCAGCAGGATCACTGAGCAAAAGAGAGCACAGCAACTTTTGGAAGAAGCCAAAAAGCAGTATGAATCGTTTGTTGCGCAAGCTTCAGAAGGGATATGGAGATTTGATCTAAGAGAGCCTGTTTCAATCGGGGAACCAGTTGAAAAACAAATGGAATTGATGTTTGAGAATTGTATTGTCGCTGAATCGAACGACTCTATGGCAAAGATCTACGGGTACAAAAAAGGGAAAGATCTTGAAGGGAAAAAACTTAAAGAAGTAGTGCAGAGAAATCCCCAAAACGTTCAAACCCTACGCAACTTTATTCAATTCGGATACAAGATCAGCGATGCCGAATCTACTTATACCGTTGGTGATCATACTTCTTATTTTCTCAACAATCTTGTCGGAACTATAAATGATAAAAAAGTAATTAGTGTCTGGGGAACGCAACAGGATATTACCGGCAGAAAAATGATCGAGGAAACACTGCTGAAAACGCGGGAACGCCTGAATTTTGCACTTGCTGCAGGATCGGTAGGAACTTACGTTTGGGATTTTAAAACCAACAAGATACACTGGACAAAAGTGCAGGAATCGCTCTATGGACTTAAAGAATATTCTTTTAATGGATCATTGGAAGATTGGGTTGCTTTTATTCATCCTGACGATGTCACCGCAACCAGAAAAGCGATTGAAGAGTCACTGAAAACGCAAAAGGAGCTTTCTATTGAGTTTCGCATTTATTGGCCGGACCGATCGTTACACTGGATACTATCGCGGGCCAGCACCACTTATGACAGTGAAGGAAAGCCAATTGAAATGATGGGCGTAAACATTGATATAAGTGAAAGAAAGTTAAAGGAACAAATGATTCACGAAAATGAAGAACGTTTTAAAGCGTTGGTTCAGAATTCATTTGATGTGATTACCGTTTTTAATTATGATGGAACGATTACTTATCAGAGTGATTCGATTGAAAGGGTTTTAGGATATTCGGCAAAAGATCGCCTTGGCCAAAATTTATTTACAAACTCTCTTGTTCATCCCGACTGTCATGAAACAGAAAGGAAATTATTTGATAAGTGCATTGAGAACCCTTACCAGTACATCCAGGGGGAATTGAGAATGCTGCATAAAGATGGTAGTTATCGTATAATGGAGGTGGGCTGTATTAATCTTCTGAGAAATTCAAGTATACACGGTATAATCAAAAATTACAGGGACATAACCGAACGGCGTGCAATCGAAAAGCAAAAAGAAGAATTCATAGGAGTTGCAAGCCACGAATTAAAAACCCCTGTAACCAGCATCAAAGCCTATGCACAAATACTTCACGATACATTGATGGAGAAGAATGACCCGGTGTCTGCTGACCTCTTGTTAAGGATGGATCACCAGATTGACAGGCTTACTTCATTGATAAAGGACTTGCTTGACGTTACAAAAATTACTGAAGGCCAGCTTATCCTCAAGAAACAGCAATTCGATTTGAACGAGTTGGTGAAGGAAGTAACAGAAGATCTACAAATGACTACCAAGAAACACACAATTGTGAAAGAATTGGGCGAATTAAAGCCAATCACCGGGGACAAAGAAAGAACGGCGCAAGTGTTGGTAAACCTTCTTTCAAATGCGATAAAATATTCTCCTTCTGCCAGCAAAATAATCATAACAACCGCAGGAACAGAAGAGGAAATAACTGTTTGTATGCAGGATTTTGGTATCGGCATTTCAAAAGAGATGCAGAAGAAATTGTTTAAACGATTTTTTCGGGTATCAGATGAGAGTACAAGTACTTTTCCGGGGCTCGGACTCGGCTTATTCATAGCCACAGAAATCGTAAGAAAGCAAAAAGGACGCATTTGGGTAGAAAGTGCCCCAAATAAAGGTTCAACGTTTTGTTTTAGCTTACCTTATAATCTTGACTAGCAATAGTCTCCTCGTTTAGATTTTTGATTAATTATTTCTACTTTTCGGGAAAAAGAAAATCATTGTTATTTATTTGTTTAAGGCCTACAATCTGCTACGGGATTTAATTTTTTATCCAGTCGTTTTTATTTAGAAATATAGCGTAAGCCATTGAGTTATAGACCCAGAAATTCCCCAAATAATTATTAAGAGCCAATACGGTATGTTCTTTGCTTTTATTATATTAGACAAAAACTTATTTTGAGCTATGAAGAAAAAGATACTTATTACTGATGATGATGAAGGAGTTCAGGATATTTTTAAGCTGATCTTCGAAAGGGCAGGTTATGAGGTGCAGGTATTTGGAGAAGCATTGTCAATTCTTGAAAATAGATTTTCCTCGCCCGATTTGTTTGTGCTTGACAGGCAGCTGAGTGGACAGGATGGGTTGAAGGTCTGCAAATTTTTAAAAAGTCAGAATTCCACCCGGGATATTCCTGTTATTATTGTATCAGCAACGCCGGGCATAGGGAAACTGGCCGAAGAAGCCGGAGCAGATGATTTTATTGAAAAGCCCTTCCAGATTAAAGATTTGTTGGGCGTAGTAGAAAAATGGATATGAAGACCTTGAACTCAAATATATTAACAGCTTGAAAGGAATTTCAAGCTGATTGTTTAAAAATAAAATAATATTTGGTGGAACTAAATTAATTAGTATTTTTGGTCTAAATAAATTAGTTTCACATGTCACAGGCAGGACAAAACCTAAAGTATCTCCGCAAACTTCGCGGATGGACACAAGAAGAATTCTCCACAAAATTGGGCATTAAACGTTCGCTTCTCGGCGCTTATGAGGAAGAAAGAGCGGATCCGAGGTTAGACGTTTTAGAAAATGTAAGCGAAATATTTAAAGTTTCATTGGATGAACTTTTATTACGGGACTTGGGTGAAAGCAAGGGCAGCAGCTATCTCGCCAAGAGAAGGCAACTTAAAATGATGAGCGCGGACAGAAATCTCATTCACTTCGTTCCAATGAAAGCGGCTGCAGGTTATCTTGCCGGTTATGCAGATCATGAGTTCATTGATGAGCTGAATACATTTACTTTGCCCATGCTTAGCGGTGGAACTTATCGGGCTTTTGAAATTATCGGAGACAGTATGTTACCCACTCCAAGCGGTAGTGTAATTGTAGGTGAAAAAATTGAAAACCTGGACAACCTTAAAAATAATGCCGCTTACATTGTAGTGAGCAGAAATGAAGGAATCGTATATAAACGTGTTGTAAAAAATAATAAGAATAAGAACAAATTAACCCTTGTGAGCGACAACCCGGCATTTCAACCATACCAGGTTCAGGCGGCTGATGTATTGGAAATCTGGCAGGCGCAAGCGATTATCAACAAGGTAACACAACAGCAAAGATGGGATGTTGATTCACTTGTAAACCTGGTAAGCAACCTGCAGGATCAGGTAAGTTCTTTAAAGAAAAAAATGAATTAGGAATTGGTTTATGTGTGTAATTGTTTCGAATAATCAGCTTTTCATTGAAACTGTATGTTAATTTCAATATAGTACGACAACATATCCATTCACAACAAAATCTTAATCATGATCAAATTACAAATTATCGGGCACCTGGGAACAGATTGCACCACCAATGAAGTAAATGGAAGAACTGTAATTAACTTTCCTGTTGCCCATTCAGAAAAATATAAAGATTCACAGGGAAACCAGGTAGAAAAAACAATCTGGGTAAAATGCGCTTACTGGACAGACAGGACCGCGATTGCCCAATACCTGAAAAAAGGCCAGCTGGTATATGCTGAAGGATCACCGGAAGCTGAAGGATATCTTAATAAAGACAACCAGAATGCAGCTTCACTAAAAATGAAGGTTTTCCAGGTTCAGTTGTTAGGAAGCAGGAATGACAACCAGGAGAGTGGTTCTCAATCAAACAGTAATTATCAATCTTCTGCAGGAAGTTCTAAAGTAAGCCAGCCTGCAGCTATGGAAGAGCCGGACGATCTTCCTTTTTAATAAATTCGGGTTGTACTTGTTAAGCGGCTTCATTTTTTGGGCCGCTTTTTTATTAGAACTTTGGACAGATAATCCCCTTCGATTTGGTTACATTTGGAAGGCAGCCTCTTTCTTAAATCAAAAGCCGAACAGCAAAACATGAAAAAACTTTCCCTCTTCCTTTCTTTCATTTCATTGCTTCAGTTAACAATTGCTCAAAACATTCAAAAAGTCGCTCCAGGTATTTGGAAAATAACGTACAATATTCCGGAGAAACATTTACCCTCTGAATTCAAACAAAAGCCTTTGTCGGATTTTTTAAAACAATTGCCTGCACAGCAATCGCCTCCTTTTGATTTGAAATCCATTCAGTTTTCACAAATGCCTTCCGGTGTATTGGCAGAAATGAAAGTTGACAGTTGTGAAAGATTCTATGGTTTTGGATTACAGATAAATTCTTTCGGGCAGCGAGGGATGAGAAGAGAGATCAGGACGAACAGCTGGCCTGTGGGAAATGTGGGTTTCAGCCATGCCCCTATGCCTTTTTATATTTCTTCAAAAGGTTATGGAGTATTGGTAAATACATCAAGATATACAATTTTTTACATGGCCTCAAAGGGTAAATTGAAACCCGTCATAGAAAAAGCCGGGCGAGAATCCAATAACCATATTGCGCTGAATACAGTCACGCTGTACGGCAAAAAATATTCGCGTGCTGATGAAGTAAGTATTTTAACGAAAGGAACAAAAGGTGTTGAACTTTATGTTTTTGACGGCCCTTCAATGATGGATGTAATGAAGCGATATAATCTTTTTTCCGGCGGTGGCGCAATACCGCCAATGTGGGGCCTTGGTTTCGAGTACAGAAACAAAGCATCTTTTACGGATAAACAGGTTTTGCATTTGGCAGATTATTTTCGTACCACTCATATTCCCTGCGACATGTTAGGGCTTGAACCAGGCTGGCAAACTTCATCATATTCGTGTTCTTTCAAATGGGATAATGACAACTTCCCACATGCTGATTCATTTGTGGACAAAATAAATTCAGAAGGCTTTAAAATTAACTTGTGGGAACATGCTTATACTAATCCGTCATCACCGATCTTTAACGCAATTGTTCCATATTCGTGCAATTATACCGTTTGGGCTGGCGCTGTACCGGATTTTATTTTACCACAGGCAAGAAATATTTTTGGCGGTTATCATGAACAAAATTTTGTAAAGAAAGGAATTGCCGCCTTTAAACTCGACGAATGTGACGCAGCCAATTATGCCAATGCTGACAGGGAATGGAGTTTCCCTGACATTGCTCAGTTTCCCTCGGGGCTTGATGGTATTCAAATGCGACAACTGTTCGGATATTTATACCAGCAAACGATGCTGAACCTTTACAGGAAAAATAATAAGCGTACTCTGTTTGATGTGCGTGCTTCTTATCTTTTTGCTTCCCCTTTTTCATCGGTTCTTTATTCTGACATGTATGATCTGCATGATTATGTGAGGATGATTGTGAATTCCGGTTTTGCCGGAATCAACTGGTCGCCGGAATTAAGAGAAACATCATCTGATGCTGAACTGATACGCAGAATGCAAACAACCTTGATGTCCTCGCACATGGTTGCCAATTGCTGGTATCTTGATTTGCCCCCCTGGCTGCAATACAATACTGATAAAAATGTGAAGCATGAATTGTTACCCAATGCAAAGCAACTGGAAGCATCAGCAAAAAAATTGATTGATCTGCGAATGAGGTTGCTTCCTTATTTGTACAGTGCTTTTGGGGAATATCATTTTAACGGAACTCCACCATTTCGTGGCTTGGTTCTTGATTATCCAAATGATTCAAACGTTTGGCGAATTGACAACGAGTATATGATGGGCAAAAGTATTTTATGTGCTCCGTTTATTGACAGTGCTTTTTCAAGATCTGTATATTTTCCTCAAGGAACCTGGTTCGATTTCAACAACAACAAAAAATATGAAGGCGGCAAAAGTTATATCGTAAAGATGTCTCTTGATCAAATTCCAATGTTTGTAAAAGATAATACCATCCTGCCTTTAGCTGATCCGGTACAATTTGTTTCTCCATCAACCGTATTCAATATTCACTGTAAAATTTACGGGAATCATCCGCAGCCGGTTCATTTATTTGAAGACAACACTTTCAATTTTAATTTTGAAAAGGGTGATTATAACTGGATTACGATTTCGTCAACCGGAAAAAAAATTACTTTCACCCGAAAAGGAAATTATTATCAGAAGTTATACATCATAAACGAAAATGCTGAAGAGGTTCATTAACTTGTTATTCAGCTGCCTCTTCGCCTTTTTTACCTTCTTTCACAATATCTCCGCTTTTGAATAAAATAGGTTCAATTACAGTTTGCCATTTTGGTATTTTACGCAGAAGGAATTCAAGATCCATTCCGAAGTGCTTAAACTCTTCCTGTTGGGCATCTTTCATTATGGCAATTGCATCCGGATCTTTTTCAACAGAAAGGCGCTGTTGATACCAATTGATTGCTTCCGTTTCTTCTGTTAATGAAGCAAACATTCTTGCAAGTGTTCTTGTTTCTTCGGACAGTTCATTTGCTGGCTCGTGATATTGATTGAATCCCATATTCTGAAAATGTTTTTAAAATGAATTAAATATTTTTAACCAGTAACAACAATTGAACCAAAGAAGGTTATTAAGAAAATGATGACATTCAGTTACAGTAAAGAAATAAAACACCATGATTTCTATTTTGATTATGCGGCAACTGATTTATCAAAGAACATAAATAAACATTATAATTTTATGGCATAATTTTTCTACTGCTCATTGTATGCAAAAAACATTGTTAGGGAAATGGGTTCTGATTCTCTTGCTTATTTTTTTATCATTTAGTATTTTAACTTATGCAAAATTTGTGTTGCTTCCGCTAACTCTTGCCGGGCTTTTGGCAATGCTCTTTATGCCGATAAGCGGGTGGTTTGAAAGAAAAGGAATTAGTCGCGCACTCGCTTCGCTTTTTTGTGTACTCCTTTTTATTGCTATCCTGGCAGTTGTTATTTATTTTTTTATCTGGCAAATTAATGCCATAACCCAGGACGTATCAGCAATTCAAAGCAACGTTATGAACAAGATTCATCAGTTGGAAATGTTTCTTTACAAATCCTTTGGCATTACTCCGTCAAGCCAGGAGCAAATTATAAAAGGGAAAACCCCTGGTGGATTAGGTAATATTATCAGCTCTTTCATGGGCTCGCTTATTTTTTTTATTACCAATTTCATCATAATGCTCGTTTACCTTTTCATGTTACTATATTCAAGAAGACATCTAAAAATTTTTATTCTCAAGCTTGTTCCTGATAATCAGAAAGCAAAGACAGAAAGCATTATCTCGGCTTCAAGTAAAGCCACCCAACATTACCTGTTTGGTTTTGGATTGCTGGTCACTTTATTGTGGATTTTATACAGTATTTCTTTTTCTATCATTGGTGTAAAAAACCCGGTTTTTTTTGCAAGCCTTTGTGGATTATTGGAAGTAATTCCTTTCGTAGGAAGTCTCACCGGAATTACATTTACGGTTTTAATGGTTATATCGCAGGGAGGAAGCGGGGCCATGATCTTAACCGTTCTTATTGTTTATGTGATCATCCAGTTTACGCAATTTTATATCATACAGCCTTCCTTATTAGGCGGGGAAGTGGATATAAATCCGCTGATAGCAATTGTTGTTTTGATCATTGGTGAAATGGTTTGGGGATTGGGCGGAATGGTGATAGCTATCCCGCTGACCGGCATCGCTAAAATTGTTTTTGATAATGTGGAGGAATTGCGCCCATATGGTTATTTATTGGGACGGCATACAAGTTCCAAACAAAATGTCTTATTCAAGTCAAGGCGTTGGTTGCGTGGCAAAACGATAAAAAAATATCGAGAAAATGACTGAACTGGTTTTTGTTAGGCTTATTAGCGGAATTCTAGCTCTTTTTTATCAAAAAATGCACGGTGGTATGATAATTGAAAATGATTATTCCAAAATATTATTATGAAAGACAATAAAAACAGGGAACCGACTGATGAAAGATTGAAAAATTATAACCCTAGCAACCGTGATTTTGAAAGGACAGAAGATGAAACTGACCGTGTTTCAGAATCTGAGATTGACGAGCAGAAAAGGGAAAAAGAAAATGCAAAGAGGAAATAAGATATTAGCATAAAAATTGCGGTATTTAGTGAACTAAAAAATAATCCCGAATTATATTTTCTGATCCAAGTGAAAAGGAATCAATTTTTAAAAGTCATAACTTTAGTTATTACAAATGACAGATTAATTTCTTGTATGACCGGAATATAGATTTCATCGTTAACAACGGTTTTTTCTACTTTATAAATGCATAAATTTAACGGATGAAACTTGAAAGATCGGGTGATTTGACCGACAGGGAGAACGGGCCATTTTCAAATGAGGTGACAATCGGGCTCAAATCTGATGGAACCATATTCGCGTGGAATAACAGAGCTGAAGAAATGTTCGAGTACCCTGCTATCGAAGTGGTGGGCGAGAACATTTCTATCTTGTTTTCTAAAAAGAATTTTCAAAAAGAAAATGAATTTCTTGATAAAGTAAACGCCGGGAATAGTGAACATTATGAAATCACGTGTAAAGCAAAGTCAGGAAAGCGGGTAATTGTTTCCTTTTTTGCATTCCCAATCAGAGATAAAATGGGAAACATAATAGGTATTTCAAAAATCGCCTATGATATTTCTCATCAAAAAGATGCGGAAGAAAAGAAGGCTACACTTGCTGCAATTGTTGATTCATCCGACGATGCGATAATCAGTAAAACACTTGGTGGCATAATTACCAGCTGGAACCCCGGGGCGACAAAACTTTTTGGTTATACAGAACAAGAAGCGATTGGGCAACATATTTCTCTTATCATTCCAAAAGATTGTTTGGTAGAAGAAGAACTTATTATTGAAAATATGCGTAAAGGTCAAAAAATTGATCATTTTGAAACTGTCAGGATTGCAAAAGACGGGACCGAAAAATTGGTTTCTTTAACCGTTGCTCCGATAAAAAATAAAAATGGGGAAGTCATAGGCGCATCCAAAATCGCGAGAGATCTTTCTTTTAAAGACAGTGACGAAGAAAAGCAGGCACGTTTGGCCGCAATTGTAAGTTCATCAGACGATGCGATCATTAGCAAGACATTGGATGGTATCATTACCAGCTGGAACCAATCGGCTCAGAAGATGTTTGGATATACTGATGAAGAAGCGATTGGAAAACACATATCTCTCATCATTCCCAAAGATCGCCTTGCCGAGGAAACCAGGATTATTGAAAGTTTAAGGAGGGGAGAAAAAATAGATCATTTTGAAACCGTTAGAGTGGCGAAAGATGGTACAGAAAGACAAATTTCATTAACCATTTCTCCGATAAAAAACAGCCGTGGAAAAATTATCGGTGCTTCAAAGGTGGCGCGTGATATTTCGTTACGTATTGAAGCTGAAAGGCAGCAGGCTTTATACACCGAACGCTTACAGGAATTAAATAAGTATAAGGATGAATTTATGGTAATGGCGAGCCATGAATTAAAAACGCCACTTACGGTGATAATGGCAAACCTGCAATTGTTAGAGGAATTACTTAAGCATGATCAGAATGCAATTTTTGTTGAAAAAGCCGTGAAGCAGGTAGAAAAACTATCAGAACTGATTGGCAATCTCCTTGATGTTTCCAAAATGCAGGCCGGCAAGCTGGTGATGAACCGGACAAATTTTGATCTAAACGAATTGCTGGACGAGGTAAGTAATAATTTGCAACAGACCACCAACCATAAGATCGTTTATCATAATAAAGGTGTGCAATTAATAGTAAATGGGGACAGGGAAAGGATTGAACAGGTAATCGTTAATATAATTACTAACGCCATCAAATACAGCCGTCAACCTTGCGACATAGTACTGAATGCCTTTAAGAAAGACGGAAAGATCATGGTAAATATTACTGACAAAGGAATCGGCATTCCTAAAAAAGATATTGAGAATATCTTTCTGCGCTTCTATCGTGTTAGCGGTTCGGCCAGTTCTTTTTCCGGATCGGGAGTTGGCTTATATATCTCTTCCGAAATTATCAAAAGCCACGAAGGGAGCATCTGGGCCGAAAGCAAATTAGGGAAAGGATCAGTATTTCATTTTACACTTCCTGCTGCAAGTACTCAATAATAATTAATAACCGGCTCTAAAATTACTCGGTTCACTTGTTTCCATTAAGTCTTATTGAAATCGATTAGGAATCTTTTTCTACCAACCTTAATTTTTCCAGGTATTCAATTCCATCTTTTGTAAGGTGAATACAGTGTAACACTTTATTATCAACCATTTGCTTTCTTACTTCTATCAATCCTCTTTTAAATAAAGGAGCTACGGCGTAGCTCATGTCTTCCATTGTATAGGGCTTTTCATTTTGTGCATTTAGTTCGGCCTGGCGACATAGTTTTAATTTTTGAATCATAGATTCGGAAAGGGGGCGAAAATACTTCATTGTATTTTTTTTTAATTCTTCAGATACTGAGGGAGAGTGATCGTTTATCTTGTTACAATTTTGTTGCCACAAGCTGTTGAAAAGAGTGATTCTTCAATTATTGTTTTTAGCCGGAAATCAAAGTGGTTCAAGATTCGAGAAATCTTTACGTTACCAGCCGAAATTGTAATTGGAGCTAACGATTTCAAAACCCGATGCAAAATACTTAGCTTCTGGCTGCTCCTGGTTTGTATCAATGTCATTGTTGATGCGGTTCAGGCACTCTATATATTATTTCACGGGTTTGTCGGGATTTTGCATCTGTGGTTACTCATCACTAATGACTATTTGACAACATTAAACCTTCTGAATTCGTCCAATCTGTCAAGCTAAAGCTTCAGTAAATTGATGTTTCTTTCCTTTTTTTATCCGGTTAGTGCTTAATTTATACATAATTGCATCTACACGTTGCTTTTTATAAATTGCTTTTTATAAAAATATAAGGAGCTAACAAAAAGCTGACCGTGAAGATATAATTGAAATTTTTGAGCAAGGATTCTTGAATAACCATTTGGAAAATTATAGAAAGAATTGCGGTCGTTGATCAATACATTTTACAGAAAAAACAAGGCTCATGAATGTTTGGTAGTATTTTGTAGAAGTTTCGGCACTTTCATGTTTTCACTATTCAAGGCCTACCCTATAAATAGGAATCATGGAAAATCAGAAGCGGTTAAACGATTGTGTGTTGTGGGGAGTAGAAGTGTTGACAAATACTTTCTTTCGGGAATAATTTCTACAAATTGGCGCTCTAAAACTGAAGCCCATTGCGGATCCTACGTAAATTATTTTATCGTAATATTTATTTGTTTACTGTTGGTATTTCATTCCTTTGCTATTCAGCCAATTCTACTGGTAAGAAAATGAGATATAGGGGTTATGATCTAATCGACTTTATAGCGCCTTTTCGGCACATTTTTCGTGCTCTTTCTTCTTACATTAAAAAAAGAGGAATGAACAAGATAATTTCTGAACCACTTAATAAGAAAGCGGTTAAAGCCACAAAGAATATACTTGATGGCATTTTACCATTTACTGAAAAGCCTGCAAACGAAAATGAAAAGAAAGAATACGACCGTGACCAACAGCGTGCTTATGATTTGTTTTCTCATTTTACAGCAAATATCATTAAAGAAGAAGCCACGTTTGTAAGATAGTTACCATCAGCATTACCAGTTTTGGAAAATAAGGCCATAACTTTCTTCAGTGATTACATCTTTCCATTCGTGAATTAATTTTTTGTATGCTTTTCCCGCAGGCATTATTTTTCTGTCAAGATTATAGAGGCCGAGTTTATTTACATTTCCTGCATCATTACGCAAGGCAGAATCCCAATCCACCTGATCTGTAAGACTGTACCATGTAAATCCTATCACAGGAATTCCATCATGTTTTAACCGGTGAACATTAGCCCATTGTTTAAGAAGCCATTCAACCGAAGCAGGCATTCTTATATTCGTTTCTGTATGCATTATAGGCAACCGGTACCGCCGGTAATATTGAGCAGTGATAACATAATAACCAAAAATTTCTCCAGAAGCCTGAGTGCGCCCATCTGCATGCACCAGGTGTTCATTGGTAACGTAATAATCATTTCCCATAACGCAGCGGCCTTTTACCTGATTTTCGGTGAACCACTCAAATTCCTCATGGCTCATTCCGTTTTTGATAAGATAATTGTACATGGTAGCATTCAAAGGATAGCCGTAGGTTAGATCAAGAGAAAGAAATCTTTTTTGATTGAGAAACCTCGCCAGCGGCATTGCCTGGGGGTCTACTGCATGAAAATATTCTGAGGATTCACTTTGGATAAAGGTGGCATCAGGCTGTATTCTTAAAATAGCATGCATTGCCATGACATTGGCTTTGCAAATATGTTTTAACGCCGTAACAAAAGCCTCGTCCGACTGAAGGCATTCATTCCACCAACCATATTGCGCTGAAAACATAGCGGCAATAAATATTTCGTTGATGGGAGTATATAACTGCAGGTAAGGAAAACGCTTTGCGAAAGCTTCGGCATATTCGGCAAAATAATAAGGGAAATCGGGATTCTGAAAATTACCGATCCAGTCCGGAACTCCAAAATGACAAAGGTCAACAATAGGGCAAATTTCAAGTTCCTTTAAGCGGTTAAAAACCTGGTCGGAAAAACCCCAGTCATATTTTCCAGGTGCAATATGAGTGCTGAAAAGAGGAGGGCCGTATCTTAAATATTCAATTCCAAGTTCTTTTACCAGGAGAAAATCTGTTTGCCAATATTTATAATGCCTGCACTTCTCCATTTCATCTACTCTTTTAATAGTGCCGTCTGGCAGACGGATATTTGGATAACTATTTTCAATTCCTGTTGAAAACATAAATTTTGTTCCTGGCATAAATCAACAAATTTTTTCCTGAAAAAATCGTTCTACTGCATTTTCGAGTGTTGGCAGTTTTATTCCTTTATTGCTCTGTAAAGCGCTATATCCTGGCCTTGTGGCTTTCCATTGTTTTTCATGTTGGTGGCAGGAAATAATACGGTCTTCTTTAAAGCCTCCCCTGTCGGCCAATTCTCTGGCAAAATCAAACCAGGTTATTTTTCCTGTATTACTCAGGTGCCATATCCCTTTTTCTTCATCAATTAATAGATCTAATGATTTATTTACTACATCGGGAATATAGGCAGGGGAAACCGTTACATCTTTCACCACTTTACATGTCAGGTTTTCCTTTAAAGAATTGATGATGTAAAAAGCAAAATTGTATTTGTCCCATGGTCCGAAAAAAGCACTCGTTCTGATAATGAGCGACGAGGAAAAATTCATCACCATTCTTTCACCCTCGGCTTTGCTTTTACCGAAAATATTCAACGGTTTAACAGAATCAGTTTCCAGATAAGGCGATTGTTTTTCTCCATCAAAAACAAGATCAGAAGAAAATGTCATGAATTGTATACTATGTTTATTGCAAATTGCTGATAAATTAGCTGGCGCTTCAGCATTCAATTGATAACATATTTCCTTTTGAATTTCCGCTTCATCTATCCGTGAATAGCTAGCCGTATTTATAATTGCCCATGGCTTATATTCATCAATTGCTTTTTCAACATGTTTTACTTTTGTGAGATCCATTTGAGTATCACTAAATGCGCAATAAGCAATGGAGCGCATTTCACACAATTTTATGAAAGCGCTTCGCAGGCTTCCTGTTGACCCCAGGATCATCACGGGTGACATTTTTGAATTGGTGAAAACAGTCTCTGTCCCCGGATAGCTCCTATGCCACCATCCTTTTTCATTTAATACCGGATGGTTGAATTTAGCTGAATGTGCGAGTGATTGTACCAGTTTTGCAACTGCAGTGGGACGTAGTTCATTACGGTTTAAGTCAAAGATACCACTTTCATACACCCGGTCTTCACGTGTCAATAAACTGTTCCAATCAAATGCACCTAACATGGACCATGCAGTAATTGCTCTAATGTTAATTCCTTCTTTTTTTAATTCGCAACATTTGTCATAAGCTTCTTTTAACCAACGCAATTGTTCTTCGCGCGTGCAATGCAAATGAACTTCTGTAAGTGCCAGCGGAAGATGAAAGCGTTCCCATGCGTCTCTTAATAAATTCTTTAAACCCGTTGGTTGTATTGCCCTCACTGCAGCAACATCTGCATAAATATGTTTTCCGTTGCCACCATGGCTTTCTATAGGATAGCTTTCGATTTTTTCATCCAAATATCTTTCAGAAGTAACGTAATAATTAAAACCGGCAATGTCGGGAGGGCAGGGATTATTAATAAAAAATTCTAATTCTTCCTTTTTTATTCCGACTTCACCAATCAGGTAATGCCAGAAGAAACGCTTCTCATCTAATTTTCCACAAAGAATATCGTAAGTGATCCATCTTCTTTTATTTTCAAAATCTGCCTGGTATTGAAGTGAAGGAACGCAATGTGTTTTTGTAAGGTCTTCGGTTTGTACCAATTTTGCATCCGGATTTATTTTCCTGATTGCCTGCATAGCAAGAACCGTCGCTTTTAACTGGTTCAACAACATCCTGGTGAAACTGGCTTCACTTTTATGATGTGGAAACCAATGGCCGTATAAGCCGCTGAAGCGTGCGGTAGTCAACGGTTCATTAACGGGTGTGTAGTATTCAAGCCAGGGAAAACGAGTGGCCACTTTTGTTGCATATTTAGCAAAGGCCTCCGGAAAATTTTCATCCATTAAACTGGTAAACCGCGGACCACTTCCATGATGAATTAAACCAGCGATTGGATTAATATCGTATGATCTTATTCTCTCAAGGGATTTTGCTGTTTGCTCCCAGTTTATTTCTTCCTCTTCTGATGAATGTTGATGAGCTTCCCATAAAACCGGGAAGCGCAACGCTTTAATTCCCAATTTAGCAATTTCATCAATATCATTTTTCCTTTCATGAAATCCGGCATAATCCATTTGATCACGGAAAGTATCGCCGATCCTGTTGATCGTACATTCTATTCCACCCCAGATTTCAGGATTGCATGATCGGTAATTTGCTTCCATTGATATGATGTTCTATATCCGGTGATGAGATGATTTTCTTATACATGGTAAGTGCCTGCGCCACTACCTGGTCCATGTTGTAGTATTTATAAGTGGCCAGTCTTCCAGCAAAGTATACATTTTTTTCACCTGTTGTGAGAAGATGGTACCTTCTGTATAGGTCTGCATTTTCCTTCCGGGGCACAGGATAATAAGGTTCACCTTCGTCTTTTGGATATTCATATACAATCGAGGTTTTAGGATGTTTTTGACCCGTTAAATATTTAAATTCCGATATTCGGGTGTAAGGATGCTCGTTAGGATAGTTAACTGTCCCCGTCGGTTGAGCAATTTCTTGTTCCAGTGTTTCAAATTTAAATTCCAGTGAACGGTACGGAAGCTTTCCATAACAATAGTCATAGAAATAATCGATCGGCCCGGTGTAAATCATTTTTTTAAATGATACTGCATCGAGTATTTCTTTATAATCAGTGTTTAAAAGCACTTTGATATTCCGCTGATCCAGCATTTTTTCAAACATCCGTGTATATCCATGTAAAGGAATCGCCTGGTACGAATCAGTGAAATAACGGTCATCACGATTATTCCTTGTCGGAATGCGTGATGTAACTGAAGCATCGAGTTCCGATGGATCAAGGTTCCATTGTTTCCTGGTATAGCCGCGGAAAAATTTTTCATAAAGTTCCCTGCCCACTTTGCTCACCACCACATCCTCAGAAGTATTTATTGCTGATCTTTTTTCTGCTTTCGATTCAAGAAAAGCATCTACTTCACTGCTGTTTAAATTCAATCCATACAATAGATTGATCGTATTCAAATTGATCGGTATAGGCACTAGCATTCCGTCAACACTCGCAAGCACCCGATGTTCATAAGGACGCCATTGTGTGAAATTGCCCAGGTAATTAAATACTTCTTTACTATTGGTATGAAAAATATGAGGACCGTATTTATGAACTAAGATTCCATCTGTATTGTAATAATCATAGGTGTTTCCACCGATATGATTTCTTTTATCTACCAATAATAT
>Ga0157371_10000493_pt1 | contig 47866 bp, 95 predicted proteins | sample C45metaG_FD_113462 | JGI IMG/M metagenome (GOLD analysis project Ga0157371, IMG submission 113462) | Corn rhizosphere microbial communities from Kellogg Biological Station, Michigan, USA - C4-5 metaG | ecosystem: Host-associated > Plants > Roots > Rhizosphere > Soil | place: USA: Michigan... | reverse complement strand
GTCTCTTTAATGAGAGTGTATTCATATCCTTCTTTGTATCGCTTATTAATCTTCTGTCTTGCACCAAATACATTTTCACCATTTCTAAGTGATTCCAACAAAGTCCAAGCTTGACTAGGTATCTGCTTGACACCATATATATCTTTTAATACTTCGTTAAGTGCATCCTTTTTAACTTGCTCTTCTGTTTTAAACTGTTTGTCGATCAAGTATTTCTCATAACAATCTTCATGATATCTCTTTTTTAAAGGTTTCGTTTCTCCTACCATTTCAATCTTCATGTCATTTTCATGTGTGTCTGAAATTCCACAAAACTGACACTTCCAAGTTGTTTTCTTCGCCACTCATATCATCTCCAATCTAATATTATTATATCATTATTTAGAACGTTTGTCAATGATGTATCTACTAAAGAAAAATGAGACTCTCGTTTGAGAATCTCATTCTATTAATCACTTAATGAATCCAGTTACAACATCTGTCGAATTAGCAACCGACATTATGCTAGTGTCTAAAGAGAGCATAATTTTAGGTCTAAACTGTCCATATAATTCTTTGTTGTAATATTCTACTATTTCATTAATGTTTTCTTTTTTAATTTTGTCATCTCCACGATTATCGATTCTATAATTAATAGTGCCGATTGGAGCGTATAGATATACTAACAAAGAATCTTTTGAATCTAATTTATCTATCAGTGCATCGTATTGATTCGCAGTCATCAAAGGATAATCAAAAAGATTTCCATAGACAATGTTAGACCACATGAATCTGTCAATGATAACATTCTCTTTGTCTAACAGTTCCATCATATGATTAAACATACCTTCTGCACCTAGCTCAGAAATCTCAAAGCTACTACCTCTTAAAACTTCATAACCTGTCTTTTTTGATAACTCATTTGCAAACGTTGTCTTTCCTACCCCATCGCAACCTTCTAAAAGTATAATAGTCATCGTTTCCCACCTTTTCTAATTACTTTAACTTCTAAATTCTTTCTTCCGAAGTCAATAGCATCTTGTGTAGAGCCTACCAATATATCTATCTTGTTTCCTTTAATTGCACCACCAGTGTCTAATGCTATAAATCTACCATTAAACCCTTCTATTTCAACGATAGAAAACATAGGAATTACAGATGTGTCTGTCGCTATAATTCCCATACCATTGAAGTAAATACTATCTTTAACATCTTCTCCGCTAGTGGTAATTCCAGTACATCCAGTATCGCACAGGGCTATATATGCCGATGCATTAACTGTCAATGTGTATAATACATCTGACTTCTGTCTAGATATGTTAGTATATACTTTTGCATCACTACTTTCTTTCTCTGCCTTAAAATTTGATTTATAATCTCTTAGCTTTGCCTCTAGATTTTCGATCTTTTTATTTCGCTTATTAATTTGAATGTCTTGTTCTTCGATAACCATATCTCTTGACTTCAAATTATCATCCTTTTCAACAACGACTATCTCTAGGTTGGCTATCTCGGTTGATTTTTTATTCAAATCTACCTTTTGTTCGTTTACTATCTCTGTCAAATCATTAGCTTTACTGTGAGATAATGCCCATCCAATTGATGTTGTAGCTAAACCTATAATTAAAATTAGTGTTATTAATTTATTTTTCATACCTATCACTCCTAGAATCGTTACTCTAGAGTGTCGTTGTTAGGATTATAAAAACTTTAGGTTAGAAGTGCTAGCCTTCTAACCTAATTTCTTTATGTATTAAGCTTTGTTCTTTACAAATTCTAATGATTTTTCAAGACCGCTTACATCGTCTGATTTACGGTAGTCCATATTTCCTAGAGTATCTTGGAAGAATTTAGCACATTCTGCTTTTACAGATTTAGGGAAATCTTCAATAGCCACACCAATTTCTTCAATCAATTCTTCTGGAGTTTTTGCATTTTTTACAGAATCAACATAAGAGTCAACTTTATCCTGTTTAGCTTTAGCTTGTTCTTGCTTAGCTTCTTCTACCGCATCTTTATTTCCACCATACTCAGCTAAGATTGCATCTTCTACAGTGTCAATAAACTCTTTAAATCCGTATTCTATACGATTAGGTACATGTTTGAATCGGCTACCTGCTTCTAATCCGCTATCCCCTCGGAAGTAAATATATCGCTTATCTACTGCCTTGCCTTTTTCTAGCTCTTTTCCTAGCTCGATAAATACAATGAAATCTACCATGTTAAGCACTAGGTCACGTACTCGCCCACTAAGAGATAGTGTAGTTTTGTCGTATTTTAGTCCTTCACGAGTTTCAAATTGTTTGTCTTTGTCATGAGTAATGAAGATTAATGTAAATCCTGCTTGGTCTAGCTTGCGGATTTGTTCTCCCATTTCACGCTCTAACAACTCATATCCTTTACCATATGCAAGGTCATTGATAGCCGTATATCGTTTTCCATCTTTTCGTGATTGAGTCTTAAGCGTGTAGTCAGTAGCCATTTTACCCATTACATCTACTGTATCGAATGCCAAAATCTTGAATGAAATTTCATCTTTTTCAGCAATTAAATCGTCTACAAGGTCTTGAAACTCTTCCCACTCATTAATATCCTCTGCAAATATGCCATCCAATGCGTTGTACCCTTTTTCAAATGCAACTAGTAAAAGCTTAGATAGATCACCATTGTACTTCTCTTTTACAATTCCATGCACTAAAGAGGTTTTTCCTGCTTTTGGTCGCCCTGCTAGAATATATTTATAGTTGAAAACGTCTGCTACCACTTTATGAGGTGTTTTATTTTTGAATCTTGACATTATTTGTAATCCCCTTTTTCACTTTTTAGTGAATGGGGGCTTTCCACTCTATCAGCCCTATGTTTATGCTAATATTATTTTTAGCAACTTTTTAGCGTTTCTGTTATATAGGATTTCCTATATCTTCGTGTTGAGATGCTTAAAATATGTTTTACTTTTGCTTTAAATAATGATATAACAGTATTATAAAACTGCTATATCATTATTTATTGCTTTTGTACTAATTAGAATGGCAGGTCGTTCTCGTCAATCACTACTCCACCAGTGTTCTCATCAAATGGATTTGGCTTTCTTGGTTTTCCACCAAATTCAAGTGATAAATCCTCTTTTCCATTATCGATCAAACTATTGTCAACAAAGTCATCCTCTTTATAAACACCTTTATCGTAAGCATCTACACCTTGAATCGACATTTCTGTAACATAAGTTCGTGCAGTGAATCCATTAGCATGTTTAGGCTTTTGTTTTCCGCCAAACTCTGCGAATAAATCAACATCTTCTCCACCGTCTTCTACTTCTTCAATGATAACACGATTTAACGTATCTCCAAACACATTGATGACATCTCCAAATTTGAAACGCTTAGCAAAAGTTTCTGCCAATTTAACCATTCCATCATCTAGGTTGCCATCAGAATCTTTGAAGTTTACAATCATCTGAGTGTCATGGAAGTTTTTATGATAATCGATTGTGCGACCTGTCACATATACTTTTCCTTCTTTTTTATCAACATCAGCACCCACGAATACAATCTCTTGCTCAAAGTAGGTTACTTCTTCGAAGTTCTCCGCATCAAAATCTACATCTTTAATTCGGAATAATTTTTCAATAGTATAAGTCTTTTGTTCTACCTCTTTGTCTTCACGATTTTTGTACTTTCCGTATCGGATTTTACCCTCGATAACTACTGAGTCTCCATTGTCTAGGTTGTTATAAATCTCTTGAGATGCAACAAAGCTAGGAAGTCCTTGACTTTGTATCTTGCCGTTTTCATCATATGTAAGTCCTACTCTTGATTGAAGTACTGCGTAACCTTGCTCACGAAGGTCTTCTCGTTGTTCTTCCCAAGTTGCAAAAGGGATTCTGTCTCCTTTGTACGATGGGTCTTTAGTTCGTTTGTCACTATTCCACATAAATACTTCCGTAGGTTCGTAATCAAACATGGAAACTGTAATTTCATTAGTGTCAGATGTTTTAACACCAAATTTCAAGCTTCGGAATGTCTCTCCTTCACGCTTGCCTTTTATTGCTTGGTCTTCTTTCCAAGCAAACTCCTTGTCAATTCGACTAACCTTACCAATTACCTTGAAACTATTCTTCGTTTGTACTAATTCACCCATGCTAATCCACCATTCCTCTTCATTTCATTTTATATGAAAGTGAAAGATTTACTTTCAACTTGTCAACAATATTAATTATATCATAATCTGTTATGTTTGTCAATCTATTATAATATGTTTTTAAGAATATTTTTATTTATATTCTCTTTAAACGCATTAAATATAGACTCAAGAGAGGTTCTTCCCTCTGCTAAAGACATGTTGATTAACTCCATATCTCCTATAGTAAAATACTGATAGAATGTTTGCTCAAATACAGATTGGTCGTTGTCAGTCTCGTAGCACTCCTTTAGAAACTCTTCTATAGATTTGTTGGATTTCTTTATCTTATATTCTCGGAAATCCAACAGGTCGTCTATAGCGTGATTATTTCTAAGGTGAAACTGTTTTAGAAACAACTTCAAATCTTCCTTGTTTTTTATTAGCACACTGTAATACTGTTCGTAATTATTCATATAATTGACATCCCCTTTTATAGCTCGATTTACTTATATATATTTCTCAAGCTCGTAAGAAAATAATACCATTCAGTCCATCGTTTGTCCATAGTGTTCTGAATAAAAATATATTTATTTTTGGTATTTTTCCTTCCATTTTTCTCTGTCTTTAAATACCTTATCTGTGTCAACATCGATCAACTCGAATATGTCCATGATTGAGACGGAAAGCGTCTGTGCTATGGCATATGCGTATAGCAACTTCCATGTTGATTTGTTCTGCAGTAGACTCATAAAGCCTTTATACGACAAATCTAATCCATAAATTTCTACGACACGTTCGTATAATTCTGAGTATGTCAAGCCACGACCATCTAGTAGGTTATTGTCCAAAATTTCCTTTAATTTACTTTTGTTGATAATGATTTCCTTTTTGTGTATTGTATGCTTTTTCTTTGCATTCGTCATTGCTTAAAACACCTCTCCAGTCTTATTTCCATTTCCATATGTTTTTTCAATATTCTCAATTGTTAAAAATCCTTTTAAATTATGATATGAAGCTATATTGAATCTATCCGCAATAATCTTCATGTCATCCAGTGTTATTCTTTTGTTTTGCATTAGTTTACTTCCATAGTAAATCATGCCACTTCTTTGAATTAGCTTTGTTGTTAAAATTTCAATCCCAAACACTTCTGCAATCATATTTACTCTTCTGTAAATAACAAACTTGTCAACTGGATAATCGTAGTTGTCTGTCTTAGTTATAGAAGACCTAATTACATAATCGTTTTCCACTAAATCTAAATACCCTATGCTTCTAGCTTCGCTACCTTCACTAACTTCTCCATTTCTCTTCATATACCTATTAACACTTATTGCACCTTCAATAAGATCAAAAGTATGTTCATCATCGATATCGATATATCTTTCGGTGAACTTAATAGGAAGCCCTTTGGTGTCAGATTTTAGAGTATTCGTTAGTTTAATGCGTTTATTAATTCTGTCTATGTCGTCTTTTTTGAGATTTCTTATCTCAGACATCTGTTTTCCACCAACTCCCAAGAATAAAAGTCTCAATACAACCGCATCTTGATAATTAACTAAGTGGTCTTCCATTCGTCTGATTTGCTTCTCTGTAAAGTAAGACTCTTCATTAGTTAGATATTTAACAAAGTCGTTAGGCTTCAATTCTGAAAGAGGATTAAAGTCAGACAGATTTTTTTGCACGCTCCAATTCAGATAGCTAGAGATTATTCTAGCATAGCTCTCTACAGTGTTTCTGTTATTAGCTTTAAATGCAAAGAGAACAGTTTCTAATTCCTGTAAATCAAATTCATTCAAATCTTTGTCTAATGAATCCTCTAATTCAGATGTGTGTAAAAGCACTCTTTCGTAGCTCTTAGAAGTATCTTCTGAAATATTACCATGCTCTACCATTTCCTGTATAAATAGCTTTTTGTTGTCATTAATGTTCAATAAGGAATTATATTTGTCACTTGTGACGTTTTGTTTCATTTTCATTTTAAATCTCTCCATTTCTTTTATGTTATATCATTATTATACCCAATTATCAATGTTTTTAAACATCAACTTTTAAATAATTTAATAAAAACATCTTTGTTGACGTTATTATTAGCATACTTTGTAATTGATAAAATCGTGATTTTATACATAAAATGGAGTGGTTAGAACAATGTCAATAAACACTATTCTAACCATGTGTCATATTTTGCTTCATTCGAAAGTGCGATTTTTCTGTCGTTTTGCTTATAATTAATTATATCATTATATTTTAGTGGTGTCAACTAAAACTTTAGCAACTTTTTAGCAGTTCTGTTATACGAATTTTAGGATATATCCACTTTTGATTTTGTCAATTATCGTTTTGTATTGGATCAAATCAATTTCCCAAAACTTATGTGTCATATTCCATCTTCTATGTTTGAAATCTATAGTCTTTATAAGGCTTATTAAAGAGCTATCATATTCGAATTTCAACAAAGCGATTTTATTAGACAGGTCTAACTTCACCTGTACTTCCGTCTTAGAAACATTGTTATCTATATACTTAACTGCACTATCTACATCAGCACCAACACTTTCCAACGCATTCAAAACGTCTTTAGCATCGTTACTAGGTACTACCCAACACTTTGTTAAACCATCCCATTTACGTCTTTTTTGACGATTCATTACATTGACAAAGTTTGTATTGTATCTAAAGCTTATAAGCGTACTTTCCCCTCTTATGTCAACGCTTATTCCGTTACTTCTGTCACCGCCAACTGACTTGCTTAGCAAGTATTCGGCAGTAGCCTTCATAACATCTTTGTCTACGTTTAACTGCGTCTTACTATACTTGACCAACCTTTTAGCCAAATCTGCAAATTGGGCATCGGAAAGTCCGTAGAAGTAAGTGGAACAAGCGGAAAAATCAGCTTTGTTATATCCTATGCCATCTTGCTGATTTGGCACTCCACGACCTAGCAATATCTCATTAAATCTAAGTATTTCTTCTTTAGTGAAATAATTCATACTATCATCCTCCAATTAGACACCGAATACTTTCATGCTTTCGTCATAAATAGACCAATCCAAAGTCTTGTGAAGGTCGTTTACATTGTTCATCCATACTGTGATAATGCGTTGTTGAGACAAGCTATAGACCACATGTATATTGTAACAGTAATTTACAACTGCGTTAGCACGTAGCACAACTCTTTCATCACATCTATTAGTGATTGGATTGTAATCTATTTTGTACTCAATAAGAGTGGAATCATGAATACAAGATATTAAGTCTTCATATGTAGCATTGATACCCTTTTCCGCTAAACGGTCATATGCGTGCTTTCTAACGTTCCAACTCTTTACGCTTTTCAGTCTGTCCCAAATCCCATTAGATTGAAAGTCTTCTAACTGCGAACCATGTATTCTCTTGCCGATATACTGAGACATTTCTGTCTGTTGTTGAACTAAATCTATTGTTGCGACTTGTGTCATAGTTATTACCCCCAATTGTAGTATGTTTATCTCTGTCTAATTATTATATCATTATTTTTATCTATTGTCAACAGTCTATATTAATAGTTTAATAGATTTGGAGCAAAAAAATACGCTCCATTATCATCTATAGAAAACTTCACCAACAACTAATTTTAATGCATCGTTGTAATCTGTAAATGTAACGGAGCTTTCATGGATCAAACCTTTACTATTTACTACTACAGATATTCTCCAATACTCAACTATCATATCCCCTAAATTCATCGACTGTTTGGTTGGCTCGCTTAATATTTCTACTACTTTTATTTCTTCTACAAGCTTTTTTCTTATCACCTTCTCACCCCTTGAATATTAATTATGCTAATTTCATTAGTATTAATAAAGCTACAGATAAATTATCAACTCCGATTGTATTAATCGCAATCGACAGACCAATCATCTTGTTTAGTATGTACATTTTCATATTATCCAACCTCCTTCTATTTGAAGATATTAAATAAATCTAATACTGAAACGAAAAAGTCAACTATATCGGCAATAAACCAAAATCTATCTCGATTTTTATCCTTGTGCTTTGGCTTGTATTTCTTTCTAAACATCGTAGTCGCCACTCTTTAATCTTCGTTTAACTTTATGTCTATCGCTCTTCTTACGCTTGTCCTCGTCTTTAACTGTTGGTGGCGGTAATACCCCTCTAGTATTTGTCATTCTACTTATTGTCTTTGGTTTCTTATTTTTCTTCATGCGTATCACTCCTTGTAATAAGTATATCATTATTTATTGCTTTTGTCAACAGTTTATTTTAGGTTACATTGTTGTTTTTAGCAGGTTGCTTAAACCAACAATTAATAACAATACTATATATCTATATGAGTTTATATTAGATAAAGATTAATGATGATGTTATTAATATATTGTCTTTAGTTATTGGTTTAAGCAACCTGCCAAAAAACAAGTTGGACTAAATTAATAGTCCAACGTTGCATTACCCATAATACTTTTCGATAAATTCATGACTCATCTTACAAGTAAACTGATTTCTTGCATCATAATTACCTTTTTCATAATTCTTTGCCCATATCTTCATGCAAGCAATAAAAGTATTAAATGCATATTGTTGTAGTGCTCTGTGGTCTGTAGTAATAATCTCTGCAAAGCCATCTATGTCTACGCTAGTAGCCGAATTTACAAAGCGAGAGAAACGCTCACCCATATCCACACCTATTTCTTTCGTCATTTCACACCTCCTTATCTTAACTCTTATACTAAGTATACCATGAACTTAATCTTTTGTCAATAGACTTTGTAATAAAATAAAACTCAATTAGAGTCTTATTTTCGTTCAGCTATAAATTTTTCTGTCACTTGTTTCATTGTCTTAAACCCATTATCAAAGTGTTCAAATGACCTCTCTATCAATGAGTAGTCGTTCTCTGTAACACCCTTATGAAATAGATCAACTCCAATACCATGTTCTTCTACTGCACTTATAAACAATTCATGTGATTCAGCATGTCTACTAGGTGGTGTTATGCTTTTCGCCTGTTCTATGTTGTCATTAATACCAAGTGACAACTCTTCTGTCTTTGCTCTAAACTCTTCTGATACCAATATCAAGGGGTCTGTGTTAGCCATGTCTATCATCGTAAACAAGTTAGTTACATTTGTACCAATGTAGCCAGATACTTCCGACATAGATTCAGCATATTGTGATTCTAACTCCGCTTCATTAACTATATCTAAATCTAGCTCAATCGTATCGTCTGTGACGACTTCCTCAATCTCTCCGTCTAAATTCTTTATTGTCTCTTGTTGTCCATTTACGGCAATGATATTTCCATCAACATCGGTACAAGCAGTAAGAACAGATAAAGATAATCCTAAAAATAAAGCAATTGCTAATTTGTAGCTTTTCATCAATATTCTCCTTTTATTATTTTAAATTTGTATCTAATAGCCTTAACTATTAGATACAATAATGATAACATTTTTCTTATTGTTTACTGCGACCATTCTAGCGGTCTTAACTAGTGAGTCATCTACATAGAAATCATTGTCTTTAATAACAACGTTCTTGCAATGATTACCTAGGATTGCATCGTTTTCACTTATGCTACCTAGATATCTACCTTGAATAATCTTTCCACTTTTAAAATTCACATTCTTCATATATATAAAGTATTCGGAATCTTTATCTAAAATGACATTGCCACTTCTGTCTAGCACTTCAAAGCTATTGTCTTCTTTTTTAATAAACATAACTCTATCTTCTCTTTTCAAGTCTTTCATTTCATATCATCCTTAATATAATTTTAGTATGTCTAAGTAGTATTTTAGGCTTAGGTAAGAATACCCAAGCCTAATTCATTATGCCATTACACCTCTAATTTGGTCAAATAAGCTTTTTAATGATTTTCTTGACATCAGTATTTCATTATCTCCTTGAAGTATAGCCACTTCGCTACCAACTTCATACATGAAGATATCGCCATTTATATCTTTTTCTTCTGCATATAAGTCGTCAAGGAATCTTGTTTCATCAAAACTACTTAGGTTGCCGTTTCTGTCAGAAACGTAGCTATAGTAGTTATCATAGTTGTCAGCTTTGCTACCAGTATTTTTCCAACCATATCTATAAGCTCCGTAACCTTCAACCCATTGGTTATTGGCAGGCACTTCTCCGAATGTTCCAACGAATGAGTTGATAACTCCGAATGCTTGCATGATAAGTCTAACAGTGTCTTGCATTTGGCTAAGCACCACATACTCATTTTCAGTATGCTCTTTGTAATACCCTGCACTTAAGTTTACTGAATTTACTCCGTTTTCAGAGAATGTAACCGCATCTGAAATTCCACCTTCAACCGCTTTCCAATCCATGTCTTGCATTTTAGAAGCTTCTTCAAAGAATAGTCCAACTGCATCGCTACAGAAAGCATCCCAACAACCTACTACAATGTCTCTGTTGCCTTTTCTATCTACTACGATAGCTAAATCTACATCTGAATACCATTTTGGATCAATCTTCTTAGAGCCGACACAACCGATTTCTTCTTCTCTAGAAAATGCCACTTTGATAACTCCGTTAAACGATAATGATTCAATGTTTCTCAGTACTTCCATGATGATTGCAATTCCTGCTCTGTCGTCAGCTCCTAAAGCTCCTTTATCAGAAGAAATAACATCTCCATCGATAATTAATTTACGGTCAGCGAATACCCCTTTTACAGTGTCCATGTGTGCCGATAATAACACAGTAGCACCAATTCCAGTTCCTATTTTCTTCTCTGCTAATAGATTTCCGTAAGAATCAATTCCTACATTGTCCATAAAGTGAGTTAAGATTGGTTGTAGATACTTTCTTACTTGTGTTTCGTTACCGCTTACACCGTGAATATTTAGTAATTTTATTAGTTGTTTTCTCATTTTTTTCATTTTACATCTCTCCATTTTCTCTTTGAGTTTTAAGTAAGCCTTCTCGCTTATCCTATATGTTAATTATACCATAATTATTGTCTTTTGTCAAGCGATATCTTTTATTTATGTAATTTAATTTCGTAACCAAATATCATATAATCCGCACATTTCAAACTTTCTCATTGTAATCAACCCTCTCTGAACTTCTATACTTAGTATACCATATATTAAATCGTTTGTCAAGCGATTTAAACCTAAGTATAGTTATTTTAACTTACTTATTTAGCACATATTTATCGTCTAATTTAAACGCAACTATAAGTGAGATAAATATGAATACTGGAAACAAAATCGGAAGAGTGTGGAAAATAGTTAGTGTTGACAACGCTTGTAGTATAGCTCCAACAAACGCACCGTAAATAGCAAATCGAAATTTAAAAATAAATTTTTTCATAATCAAATCTCCCCTTGTCTAATTTTATCTGTCTAAATCATATAATATATAACTTATCTCATCTCTCAATGAAGTCAATTCATCTTTAGTAAGACGCATTTGAGACAATATACTTTGACCTTCGTTCTCCTTATGTCCATCTAATTTCATATGGATAGAGAACAGCTTGTCCTTACCTCTTGTGTTAGTCTCAGATATGAATAAGCTTTCTTTATTGAATGCAAAAGCCTTTGTATCACTCAGCCTTAGTACAGAATTTGTCTCTCGCCTAAAGCTAGTAAATAGCTTTCCAGTAGTCTTTCTGCGTTCACTTTTAATTATCAACTCTTTCATATCTTCGCCCTCCTTAACTCTATAATTAATTATACCATAATTATTGTCATTTGTCAATAGATATTATAAGTTATTTTACTCCTAAATAAATTATTTTATCAAACGTAGACAATATAATCTTCCGATATATAATCGTCTATATGAAATGACACCCCCGCAATGTAGCCCTCCGCTTCGACAAATCGTACCTCTGATTCAAATACTTTATTGAAATATTCACTTTTCATTTTTATCTTTGCAATCTTTCCTGTCATTGCTTCTTTTCGCATTGCTTCTTCTATAAATTTCTCAATCATACAACCACTCCTTCATAAATGAATTATTTTATCAATTCGCCTAATTCTTGCATTGTAAAAGTAACTTCGTGCAAATCTGTATCGTCATCATGATAGATTGTAATTTTTTCCCCATTTTTATCCCATCCACCATGAGGTATACTTCCTGTATTTTTATTACTGTTTACAATCCCTTTTAATTGCATTGCCATAACTTCAATATTCTTATTTGTTTCATTATCAGAAATAATTAAACAATTTCCCATAAAGCTACCAACAATCTTTAAAGATAATCTACTCATATTATCAATCTCCCTTTATAAAATATTCATTTTATATAGTATCTCTAGCTTTCTTTACCGCTTGATAAACTTCAATTGCATAATCTTCACTCATATCATCGTAACCCCAAATATTTTCATCTAGTAATTTTCTTGCTAATTCAAGACAGTTGGTGAGTTCTTCTTTTAACTCATCTCTTTTTTCATCGTAAGTAGTATAAACACTCAATTCTTTCACCTCATTCTATTAGTCGTTAAAACCCTTAATTACATAGCCTTTCGGCACTTCATACTGATAATTTTTTGGTAATATTTTAGAATCGAATGAAAAAACCATATCATCTCTAACGTACCCTATCATAAAATCTTCTGTAAAATCTTCTGATTCACAAAAATCTGCAAGCATCTCAATTCGTACTATTTCTCCAAAAGTAAGTATTAATCTTTGTGGTAGTTCTTTTGACATAATATCACCTATCCTTTATATTCAACTAGTTTTTCACGTAAAAACTCTATAAAATCATCGTCTTCAACATTAAATAAGTCTGTATAGCTAATAGGTTTCATTCCCCAACCAACCTCATCTACAAAAGCATTATGAATATATCGACCACCTTTGTAATCCGTCTGCAGACTATGGATCAACTGATTAAATCTAAGGTCTGGATATAGCTCCCAAATCTCTGTCAATATATTCATAAGAGTTTCAATGCGTTTTGGATTTCTCATAATATAAAACCTCCTAGTTATCTTGTATTACTTCAAAGTTTGCAAACAATCCGCTATTACCATTTACGGAAACTTTCGCATTATAGCTTAATGCATTTGCAACTATATCCGATGTTACGAAGTTAGAGTTAGCATATTTATGGTTTCTATCTTTGACAACATGGTATACACCGCTTGACACCTCTTCAAACATTACTATCGATTGGTTTTTTAATAATCGTAAATGAATACTGTTGTAGTATCTTTTCAACATATTCGTCACACTCCTTCACTTAGTTATTTTTAATTCGCCCTTTGCGATATATGGATAAATGCCCGCCATCACTTTTCCACTCTGTCCTCTACTATTCCAGTCAAACACCCTTGAATTTGCATTTTCATTTTTCAAAACCAATGCGTCATAAAGCCCTTTTGCCCCATGAGTAATTAAAACAAACATTCCTCTGTCATTATATCTTATTTGACCTACTTCTACTTCTACGTTATCTGTTTGACTATCAACAACTTTTACATCTAGCATTCTAACCTCTCCTTTAAGCTATTTATTTTATTGATTAAAATATACTCTAATTGTATAACAAGAATCGACAGTACCATTATGAGTATGCAGATGATATTTTATATTATTATCTTTAAGGAATTGAATTATATCTTTCCCTCTCTTGTCAAGATAATAATTAGCCATATTACTATAAAGATACGGATGGATAAGGAAGCTTTGTTCATACAGATAAATATCTGCACAGTCGTACTTTTTAGAAAATTTTTTCAATCTTTTAGGAAGATTGTTGATTATCTTTTGTGTTCCTTTTTCATACTTAATATTGTCACGCACTTGTTTTCTTTCTAAGTGTCTCTGATATGCTTTATATAATTTCGTACTATGAATAGTGTTTTGAATGCGAATCTTTCTATTCCACTTTGCTTCTAATTTAATCTGCCTTTTGTCGTTTAGCTCTTTTATCTCATCTTTAAGCATCTGCATTCACCCACCTACTACGTAAAGGAATGTCGCATGGTCTAGTTCCTTTAAATTCATTATGAATTTTCCACTTCTTTTCTTTTTTATACCATATTAGCACATCATAACCTAGCTCATCTATCGTTCTCTTGTCGTCTGTTGTAGAATATGAATCACACGACCATTTAGTTAGTTCTAAATCATTAGGTATTACCACTCTAATAGCACTAGCACCGTCATAAGATGGCTTTATGTTGTTTCCTCCGATGAGACGAAAATCGCTAATTTTATGCTCTCCTAAAACGACACCGTTTAAAATGTATCTATATCTCTTCCTCATATCGTCATCCCCTATGTCAAATATTTGTTTTACTTATAAGTGGTAATTCCATGTTTTTAAGTCATATCCTGCGTATAATATGCCATCCGAATCTTTTTTAATGTATTTTACATTATTTAACTTTTCATGATATAAAGCATTTTCATAAACTACATCGACTTCCATTTCATCTAAATCAATGGTTGCAACTTTTATTATTTTCATAACATCGCTCCTGTATCAAAGATTCATTTTATTCATTCATCTCTTCAACCCATTTTTTAATTTCATAAGACTTCATGTATTTACCTGTGACTACAGTGTTTTCTTTTGTATCAAAAATATGATAATAGTCATAATATTCTTCACTAAAATTCTCTTCAAATTCTTCATTAGTATCAAATTGAAAACGAAAATCGTTCATCCCACCGCTAGGATAATACGAATCAAAACCGAAAACCATATATCTTTTCATGATATCATCTCCTCTATAAAATTATCCTTTTAACCATTTAAAAATATTCTTAAGAATAATGTTTGTATCTTTCTTTCTTTCCCAATGCCAACAATAAGGATTATCATCTTTAGAGTAATCAATCACCATATTTAACGCCTGTTTGCATCCTCCATTTTTAGTTTGAAAGGCACAATTTTGACAACTAGCATCACTATTGTTCATAATATCATCCTCCTAATAATGTACGTAAACTGCCTTGCCATCTTCAAAATCTTTCTTAGCTTGTACGAATGTCGCATACTCATTGCAATGCTCTCTCGCAGTCATAACTCCCATTCCAAACTTACGCTTTAAAAACTCTATTGCTTTAAACATGTTTTCCTGTTCTATATAACGCTTCACTTCGTCATCCATGAGATAATGTCCAATATAGACATCGCACTTCTTGAAGTCATTCTCGTTTGCCAACCTACTAAATCTCATTCCGATCAACTCCCACTCTTAACTCTATAATTAATTATACCACATATTTAATCTTTTGTCAAACGATTTATTAATAAAAAGAACTTGCTCTATAAAGTGCATTATAGAGCTATTATAATCCCATCTTGTCGTCTATCTTCATGCCAAATCTTAAAACCGTTTCAGAGGTTAATAACACATGATTAACCTCTCCTTTATAATATTGTTGTATTTCAAGTGTACTTCCATCTGCATACATATATGCAAATGTATCAGCATTTATTTCAATTAGAGTACCTTTTTCAGTTTTGTCTATTATCAAAATACACCCACCTCTTCATTATCTGCATCTGCCAATACACGTATATTCTCATGTATAAAATGTGGTGTAGAATAGAATCCAAAGATATTCTTTTTAGGCTCTTCTACTACCACAGGTGTAACAGGGGCAGGCTCACGATACCCCTTGTCCTCTAGCCATTTTTTAGGTAATTTAATCAACATAGACCCATTATTTTCGTCTACTTCAACATAGTCTTCATCGTCAACATATGGTGTCAGCGTGTCACTTTGTGAAATACTTCCAGTACCATCGCAACGACCACAAGTTTCATCGTCATAAGTTCCATCTCCATCACAACGACCACATTCGTACTTTTGCTCAAGATTCATTACAACATTGCAATCATTACGATATCTAACATTTCTTTCACCTCTATAGAAGTCCCTTAAGTATCTAACGTCTACAAAGTTGTCATATTGATTCTTTAATCCCTCAGACAGTACATCTTTAGCTTCTTTACTAATTGAATAAGTACGCAATCCTAACATTACCCATTGGTCATCTTTTATTTTTGTAACTCTAACAAGTGTTCTAGCTAGATAAATCGGATTCTTTATATCATATCCATCTGTTTTGCTAAGATAAGCTACTGCCAAATAAGAATCCAATAAGTTAGGTATAAGCTTTGTAATGTTGCCACCTGTACTATTTCTAACTGTGTCCATACAAGAGCTACCTTCCCAACCGTCTATCCATCTGTCTCCACCATGATTAACTGGAGAATAATAAGACATTCCTACGATATGATGAGGTAATACAGATAACGTAATTTTATAATCATCATAAACACCTTTTTCTAACTTCTTAGGGCATTGTGTCGTATACCATCTTACAACATCTGATTTCTCTCCCCATAGCTTAACCAAAAGACTAGATAATTTTGGACTACTATATTTTTTCTTTAGTTCAAAATATTCAATAGTATCTTTTAAACCTTGAGGAATAGTATTGCTTAGCAAGTCTTCGCTTTTAATTGATTCAAAAACATGTCTAGTGAGTCTTCTTTCGTTATCGGTATCTACTACATCACTAGCATATAATGGCATTCTATCATCACGTTGTTTAAATGAATTTCTAAAATCTACGGACAAATCTTTTTCCACCATAGGATTAAAATTAATATACCCATTATCGCCCAAAAGATTTTCTAAGTATTCTACACGATTCACATAGATACTTGAATCTGCTCCACTATCTCTGATGAGTCTAGATTTAGAAAAGATGTCATTAGCAATCTCCATAGATTTTTGAAATAATTTAGATTCTTGTGATGTCATTGTCATTAGTATCAGTCTCCCTTTGAATGTTTTTATTTTTGGTTTTTTATCTTAGATGTGAACTCTGTATTAAGTATATCATTATTTTTATCACTTGTCAATAGTTTTCTAAAATTTCTTAACATACATTCTTTTTCCACCGTAGTTAAAATAAATACCTTTGCTATTATCGTACATCTTAAAGCTCTTTATAACTCTATCGCTCTTATCTTGAATAGTAACGTATTCGTCATTATATCCACAAATATGTATATCTTTATTTTTCAATACGTACCCCAATTGCTTTCTATAATCCATATGCTACACCTCCTTTTACTGTATACTAAGTATACCATACATTTAATCTATTGTCAACAGATTTAAACATTTAATTTCTCACGCTCTTCTCTTTCTTTTCTAATCTCATCCAACTCTTTTGATCGTCTGTCTAAATATCTACTGTGATTAACCATATATGCACCAAAAATTATAAACGCTATTGTCAATGGCACTCCAAATAATACACCATACATAAGAAGAAAAGTTCCTTCATCCATAATATCATCTTCCTCCTATTCATTAACCTTTTAATATCTTTTCAATCTGACTCAAAACATAGTCTATTCCTGCCCCACCATTCAAAGCAAATTCACAATATTTTTTAATCTCTTCAATCGTTGCTATTTTTTCTCCCATAGTCTTACTCATAATATCGCCCCTCTCCTGTATAAATCTAAAATTTTATCCAATAACAAATTAATATTCCTCTTCTTTGCTCCATTCACCGATCAATTGATTCATTTCTTCCGTACTATCGAATGAAGCAAATTCATTTTGCCCACTATCACTTTTTGCTACTATCCAATCTTCGCCACTTGCAATAATAATCTTATCATCGTAAGAATCCCTACCAAAGAAACCGTTACAGAATCCGTAAATTTTAATACCAACAAATTTATTATTATAATTCATCATATCATCCCTTCTTCTATTATGTTAAGTGTTTTAACTGCTCTTGCAATCGTTCGATTTGACTATTAATATAATTCTTCTGCTTCTCAACGGCTTTGACTCTCTGCTCTTCTAATTTGTCGGCAACTTCTTTCTCTAATTCTTCGTTATTTATTTCAGTAAGATAGTAATATTTTTCATCTTTACACTTACCAAAGTCTTTAGCTAAGTCTTCAAAATTGTCGTAATGACGAAATTTCATCTCTGGATAACCGTCATCACGACCTGCCATACTTCCGCTTGTTACTCCCATGTAAGTTTTTAAATATTTCATATACATCATCCTCCTAGGTAAAATTGATTTTAATCAAGTGAGTCTTCAACTTGTTCTATAATTGTCTGTTCTAGTTCTGACTCATCATCTGTAACTTTCAGCCAGTCTACATCTTTAATATGATGTGCATGATAACCTACTTCCTTTTGATCCAAATTAGGATACATTTCTTTAATCTTGTCACTGATTTCCTTTAAAGTAAATTTGCATGTCATTTCACTAATGTCTTTCTTCATTACACATCATCCTCCTATGTATAAAAAGTAGATTTTAACTCGTTTTAGTAGCCCTTTCTCTTTATTGTTGATAGATAGAAGTCTGCTAGCAAATCTGATTCGATATAGTGTCGCCATATAAAACATACAGTTACATCTAAGTGTATAGCTAGTTTTTCAGCTTGCTCATTTGTCATATGATATTCCTCCTTATTTCACGCATTTTTATACATATAATTCATAATCATTATTAACTATCGCAACAATTATACCATCGATCAACTCTACTCTAACAGGTGTAGCAAACTTCTTACATGCGTACTGAATCTTTTCCTTCTCTAATAATATTGATTTTTCAACTGTCATTCCACCGATTTTAATTCTAGTTTCGATGCTCTCTAATGAAGATAGTATATAATAATTCAAATCTTGCTCTACGTATATTCTGCAATATGTTTTGTCGTTCTCTTTTACATAGCTACCAAACGAAACTTTATAACCTGCGGAACGCAACTCTCTAGCTTTTGTCTTTGCAAAATCAGTTGTATACTGTCCAGTACACCAAGGAATTTTTGTATTTTTCATTGAACATCTCTCCTTTTTCTATATAATAAGTATACCATTATTTTTATCTTTTGTCAAGCGATTTATATAGAAATACTTAGTAATCCAGTTTTAAAAGCTATAACGATAATAGCCAGTACGAATCTCTTTGTTCTTTTGCTCATGGTTAAGCACCTCCTTATAATGATAAATATAATCCTGTTTCTCTCTCAAATACTTCTTTTAGTTGGTCAAAATATAATCCTTCAAACTCCTTGTGACTAGCAATCTTACCTGTTCTGCGATTATATTTCTCGAACTTCATTGTATAAGTATCGCTTGAATCTAGCACCAATCTGATTAAATTAGCCTTGGCAAACATCTTAAACATGAACGTCAAAGTACCTTGTTCATCGTAAGAAAAGCTAGTAGCTCCAATCATAGCCTTTAATTTCCCTGTCCCACCTAGATACATGATAGTTGTTTCTGCGATTTCTTTTCCATTTGTCAAATTAATCTCTCCTTTTATAATTGGTTTGTGATATTAGCTTTGTTCTTCCTCAATAGCTTCTTGTGCCGATTCATAGGAATGGTATAGATAGCTATAACATGCTCCTTCTGTTAGTGTTTCATTTGGGTTGAGAATGATATATAATTTATTCGGTGAATCTTTGCCATCGTCAAATAGGTCGGCAGTCATTTTTGAGAAATAGATGTTGTCATGTATTAGGTATACTTCAAATGGCATTGCTTGGCTATAGTCATGGTGAATTGTTTGGAAGTTATCTTGTATTTTTTGATACAGGACATTAGCTTCTTCTTCGGTAGCTTCTGATAGCATAGCTAAAGCATCCTTAATTGCGTTGTAGTTCGTTAGGTCTTCTAAAGTCCAATCTATCCCACCCATCTTGTCGTTTAGCTCAGATGGAGTAGCTTTTTGAATGTTTTGAATGATTTCTTCTAGTTCTTGCTCTGAATATTGGTCATCATTGTTCTCTGCCCAAAAATCTACAAGCCATTCTTTCGCTTCTTCTAGTGTGCCAATGTTAAAATCCTCTTCGTCTTGTATGTCGTACCATTTGTATTGTGTGTTTTTCATTGAACATCTCTCCCTTATCAATCTTATATACATAGTATACCATACATTTAATCTTTTGTCAAACGATTTATGTATAAAAATAAGAGAAGTTTTACCCTCTCTTATTTCTTCCAGTTACCATCATCATCGTAGTTATTTGGGTCTGCAGATGGTGTATCCCATCCAAACATACTGCCATTCTTCATAGCTTCTGCCTGTCCTTTTGTTATCCCTAGACGTTCGTTCAAGTGGTCAACATTGTTAGCACTCCAAGGAGCATTTTCTTGCCGTTGTGGATAATATCCTTTTTCTCCACGCTTTATAACAATTAGTTCGTTCGTAGAATCTAAAACTGAATAACACATCTTTGGCAAATTTGTCATTTTGTGCTCACCATACGATCAATACTAACAAACTCATCTTCATAATCTCCCCAAACCACTGTAATCTTGTCTCCAACTTTTACATTGAATGATACTTCGCTTTGATATAAGAAGATTCCACGATTGTCATAGCTTATTTTATTCAATGGCTTACCATGAATCTCATCGCCATCTACCTCTGTTATAACATAGCTATACGGCTCTCCATTGCCTACATTATTATATTCACCATTTGACACCGCAACATCTTTTGCGTGTGCGGTTGTAAAGCTAACACCCATAAATAATACTGTTAATAATGTCATCATTGTTTTTTTAATTGTTTTCTTCATAATTTACCACTCCTATTTTTAGTTTAGTTTTTAATATATCATTATTTTCTATGTTGCAAAAGCGTAGAAATTCTACGCTTTTGCAATTAATTTGCTTGTCAAGTCACTTAGGATATCTATATATAAGATATATAAGAATCCTTCCGTACCATCTAGTCTTTTACCTTTAGAAATCCTTATGCTATGCATTACGCAAATCTTTTGCTCATCGGTCAATCCTATAGTTTCGCCCTCTTCATCAGCACTAGCAAAGAATACATTACCGTTTATTTGAGCTATAACCTCACCATTTCTAGCCATTAGTAAATTTGGTTTAGAGCCATTGAGCAACCCTTCATCATCAACCCACATATCTATGTCGCCATCAAGTCTAACGACATCTAATGTAGCACCATCTTCTTTAACTCTTTTCTGCATGTTTTCAAGTGTGTGTTCAAACTTTTCGAACTGTGGATTCATACCCACATCTTTCCCAATAATATCGATAATCTTCATTAATTAACCATTCCTCTCATTTAATATATACTTAGTATATCATACTTTAGTTCCTTTGTCAAACGATTAGATTTTATAAAATCAGCCTTTTATCAATCAGTAAAGACTTCCTATCTGTCCATGTAATTTATGCTTGGCTACAAGCGTGATTTTTGTACCTTTTGCAAAGTATCTAGCAACTTTAACATCAGCTTGCTCTTGTGTATCCGCCCAAACTCCAACATTGTTCGTTCCACCTAGATATTCTTTAGCATTGTCGCCCTCAACAAAATATATATAGTGATTCATGCTATCATCTCCCTTCATTTGTAATACAAGTATAACATGAATCTAATCTTTTGTCAAGCGATAATATGATAATTTATTCAGATATCAAACGCTTCATAACAGTAATATGGTCAACTTCACCGCACATCTCCCAACCATCTGCACCAATACTATTTAAAGTATCTATTAAGCCATCATAGAACTCAACATTGTCAAATATATAAACTCTACGTTCACGCCCTGTGCGTGACCTTAACTCTGCATATTCAAACTTCATATTATCATCCTTCCTTATTATCTAATTGTGACAATCGATAAAACTCTAGTGCTACCTCGACAGTCCATAGTCTATAGTTTAAACTAGGAATATCCCCTGCTACATCCATTATGATACTATGTGAATCCGCATCACACATAATTGAAATTGCTTCCTCGTATACATTCATATCATTCATCCTCCTTTTAATCTATACTAAGTATACCATGAATATAATCTTTTGTCAAGCGATAAATTAATCTACATTTTCAATTTGTAAAGATAGTTTCAAAGCTAGAAACTCAACCTCTGTCACCCATTTCACTTCACTACCTCTTTTCAGCTTGTAGTAATTAAATGGAATCATAAATTTAAACTCGGTCTTCGTATCGATCAATTGCCACATATCATCGTCCTCCTATATAGTGAACTCTACCTCATACAATCTTAATCAGCACAACCCATAGTCACGCAGATTCGGACAATAACCCATTAGTGCCATCCCACCAAAAGATTAAGATTGTGTGAATGCCTGTTTAAAATCGGTTTTATCAATAATCAATAATCAGTTTTAATTTCTTTGATAACCACGCTTTCTTTAGCTAATTCTTCTCCATCCATACTAACTGTCACATATAATTCAGACCACATTGACTCCCACTCAATTCCAACCTTAATTTCTCCATCTTCGATCATTTCTTTTAAAATTGCTTTAATTTGTTCTTTCATATTATCGCCCCCAATTATTTTATAAATTCAGCTTTTTATTAATATAGAAATTCAACTTTTGCATTATCTATTCGATTCTGCTTATCGTAGTTGTAATTTTTAATGTCTAACATGTGATGATAACCTATGCCCATAACGTTAATATGAATACTCATAGAGTTACTGATAAATGGTCTTTTTGTTATTAACTCTGCAATGATTTCATTAATCTCTTTCATTGTATATTTTTTATCTCTATATTGTTCTAATACACCGAAATTAGTAACTTTTTTACTTACCTCTCTAGGATAAATCATTTTAATTGTATTGAAATCGATGTAAAATCTTTTCTCATTTTCAATATTCATACAATCGTCCTCCAATTTTATAAAAGTCGCATTTTATCAAATGTTTTTATTATAATGGTCATGTCTTTTATCGATTTCATTGCCGATATCAGTGTTGATCGCACTAAATATTTTTGGCACATTGTTTTCAATAGCATCCATAATTGCACTTTTTTGATTTGCACAACCCATTCGATAAGTATAGTTGATTATTTCATACAACCACTCTTCGGCTTCTTTGTCAGCCTGTAATCCTTTCTGTTCGCACATGTACCAAAATCTTTCTAACGGTTCTACTATACCTTTATCAAAGCTAGGGTTCTCCCATCGCTTTCCTTCAATTTTTTTTCTAGGCTTCATAAATACCATCTCCCTTAGTTTATTCCAAGCTCCTGTTTCGCTAGTGTCATAAATGGTTATTTGATTATCTAAATACGGTATCTTTAAGAATTTATACTGTTTGATAGTTAGCTTTAGTTTAACTCCATTCCACTCTTGTTCTTCAAGATTGTTAGTAGGAATTTGAGAATTTATCATCCAACCTTCGACTTTTTGAATCATAATGTCATCACTCCTGTGTAAGAGTCACATTTTATCAAGCCTTTAGATACTCTTCAAGTACTTCATCTGCTTCCATACAAAGATTTACGCATAAGTCTAAATCACCGTCACTTTTAGCAACTTTCGCTTGTCTCATTAAATCTCTGTATTTGCGATATAGTTCCATTTTGATATTATTCATATAATCATCCTCCTGTATAAAAATCACATTTTATCTACCGATATTGCTAGGATGTACCCAACCAAACCTTTGACTTTCTTCATCTCTTGAATATAAATCTAAATTTTCATCTATTACTATTTCTATTCCATCCGTAAAAAGAATGCTAAACCCTGTCACCTTGCCATTGTCGTGCATCAGTGGAGTCATAACTTCTATTGTCTTATCGTTAAACATAATATCGCCCTCCTGTTTAATCACATTTCATCCAAATTTTTGACCTTTTCTAGCAAAGATTTGTACTGAATGTTCTTGCTCATAGATAGAATACTTTCTTTCACATTGTTTCAGAACGCTTGTAACGATTTTAATCTCTTCTTTACGAAAGTTAGAAATGGCACAAAAGCCATGCTTTTTAATACTTTCTAATGCACTTGTAACTACTGATAATTTGTCATCCATATTTATCGTCTCCTTTATTAGCTTATAATTAATTATACCATAATATTTATCTTTTGTCAACAGATATCTTTATCATCCGTACATCGACCATTCTTCTGCATCGCTATAACTTCCGTTTACAATGATTCCATTCATTTTATCTGCAAGAAGGTGAAGTCCTACTTCATTTGCTTCTGCTACATCTATAAGGTCAATAACACCATCATTGTCTATTCCACTTAAAACTAGCTTCACTTCATTATCTCCATTTGGTGTGTATATGCTAATTGAAACAAGCACATCATCGCTATTAGGACTTGCAACCTTTACTTCTTCACTTATCATGTAACTGTAAATCCCATCAATACAAGAGCCTTCTTTTGCTTCATTGATAGCCACTTGTAGTTGTCTATTCATATTTTCCATCATTTGCTGTTTTGTCATTGAACATCGCTCCCTTTAGCTTATAATTAATTATACCACACTAACTATCGTTTGTCAACAGATATCTAATTAAATGCTTAGAGGACTTTCGCCCTCTACTTAATTGGTTTCACTAATGTTCTATAGTGGAAACATTGAATATTATATCCACCTGCCCCAATAGTCTCAACTTTAGCCGAGCCTTTTGATCCAATAATAATTCCGTTAAGATTACCTACTTCGCTAATTCTTAATCCTGTGGCATCTGTAATACTTCCAACAACGCTATTGATTCTATTGATTAAGTCTAACATCTTAGACTTCTTATCAGCTTCTAATGTCTTATTTAACCATGCTAATCTATCTTCTTCTCTATAATATGTAGTCATGTTCATTATTACCCCATCAGCAATACTAGATAGCTTAGAATGAACGCTATCGGCATCCAGTTTTCTTTCTTTTAGATAAGCAATCATATGAGTTCTAGGAAAGATATTTGCTAGACTGTCTTTATAAACACTTTGCACTTCGCCATTCTCATCTAGAAGTCTTGCGTAATCAGATGTAGTTTTAACACATTCAATTCTCGCTTCATTAACCTGTTTTAAGAGGTCTTTTTTAAGTGCCATATATCTATCGAATCGCAACACATACCATTGATATGCTTTTTCTTTCCAATCATCTAAGAAGTCTTTAATTACTTGTGGAGCGTTACCTTCAATGAATCTTTCTTTTTCTATTTCTACATTCAGCTTAGCGTTCCAATTTTCTAAGATTTGTTCAGCATCTTTAAGATTTCTTGTAGCTCCTTTGATATCTGATTGTTTGCATTCAATTTCACAAATATCCCAATAAAAATCGCTACCTGTACCATCTTCTTTACGCTTAGATGATTCTAAATTAGTCGGATCAACACCCTTTTTAGCGATTGCAATCAGTTTCTTATCTAATTGTTTTTGGTGTCTTTCGATTGTTTTCTTAGATTTTTCAACCTTTTCTACTGCTTTTGCTACTCTTCCTTCAAGAACTTTAATTTCTGTCATATCTTATCCGCTCCCTGTCCTTTAATATATACTAAGTATATCATAGATAAGTTCTTTTGTCAAGCGATTATGTATAAAAAGAATATGATTTCTCATATTCTTTTTGATTAGATAGGACTGTTGTCCAAGGTAATGCATTCTGCTTCTGATGAGTGTTCTACAAACTCAATCTTTTCAACATCTGTAATACCTTTAAAGTATCCCTTTATCTCATTCTTCCTACGTGGGTCTTTGCTCCATAGACTAGCCTTATTAATGTCTCTAACGCACTTAAACTCAACAACTTTGTAATTCATCCAGTTGCCACTCTCTTTAATAACCTGTATGTAACCTCTGCCTTTTATCTTTAACACATTATGTTTCATCATCATTCTACCTGTCGCCATATGAACATCTCTCCCTTAAACTGTTTTAGCGTTACGTTTCAACCAATCAATAGTATTGTCTACTTTTTTATTAAGTCTTTCATATTCATTAGTCCAATCCATATATCTATCTCTAGTTTCGATCAACTTTAACAATTCTTCTACATGTTCTAGTTTAACATATTTAATTTCATTCATGATATCATATCCTCCCTGTTTAAAATAACTATTTTATCTACTTTACAATAGACCATTCTTGAAATGCATTTTGTTTTAAGAGCACCATACCACCGTCTTCAAACTTAATAACTAAATCATTCGCATAGCTTAATGAAACTTGTTTTATTTTTCTTCCCTCCATTGACATTTTAATTATGTCTAAGCTATTTGATTTTCCCATTTAAAGACTTCCTTCCCTTTGTAAAAATAATACTTTATCCCATCATCTTAATTTCATAATTTAAAATATCATCCCATGTCAACCACTCTGGCTTTTCATCGTCTGCAAACATGTTCCACAACATTTTCATTACTTTAATTTGCTCTTTCTCATCTTCTGCCCATAAATGTCTTTTACTTCTGTTTCCATATCCCAAATAATAATTACAATCGCTTTGCATACGGCTTAATAATTGATATCTGAACTTTGCATCTGATTGTAAAATGTTTTTATACTCCGCCATTGAACATCGCTCCTTATTAATTTCTTTCTGCCGAAATCCTTGATTTATTAATGATTTCATTTACTCTGTATTGGTTATCCATACAGTCTTTTACTGTATCACCTATTCTTATAGCATTACTGCTTTTAACGAAGAAATAAAAGCATTCCGACTTAACGTTTACCGATATATAACCTTTCACCTCTGCTACTTGCAATCTTTCCTCTAAATTCATATCACCACTCCTTATCAATCTTCACTTAAGCACTCTTCACATGCGTTACAAGACCAACAACCACGACATCCACAACCATCTCCATCTTCACAACCGCAGTCACAACAATCGTACATTTTTTCGCAATTACATTCGTTTTCCATATGTTATCCCCTCCTGTAGAAATCGATATTTTTATCCTCTTGTTTTAACAAATAAATGAGGGACTGTTTCTCTTCTCTCATCGTCAATGCCATCTAAAACATAGCTTGAAGGCTTATCTTGATATGAAAAAGTGTGTACAATTTCAACCTCTTCACCTTTTTTGAATAATAACGAATCAACTATCATTACACCCCTCATAACACCACTCCCTGTAGAAAGTCAACCTTTTATCTACCATCTCAAAGCATCAGATGAATTAGCTAACTTCTTATAATAATCATTTCTTCTATGTTCTTTGATTTCCGCAAAAGTATTTTCTCTTGCTTCATCCTTTGTAAATTCTATTAATTTTCCACCTTCTTTAATTGCATATCTATCACATTCCCACCAGTCTTTTTTAACATCTTTAATTAATAATTCGGCAATTTCAGTTGAATCTAACATACTCCATCTGTCATTGAACAAACCATATAAATTAATCATATTATAATTTCCCCTTTCTTTTTCATGCCAAATGTAAATAAATTCAACATTTTATCTCATAAGATTAACTCCAAATCCTCTAGTTGCAATCTCGTCAACATATAAAGGTTTTTTGTATTTCCAATCTACTGCATACTTAAATGCTTTTTCAAGATTCCAATAACTTCTTACAACCCTAGAACTATTACCTAGATTTGAAGTGATATACTCTTCTCCCTCTTCTTTTTCTTCCGTCAATGTTAGAGTGTGAAATTTATCTAATCCTATATTGTAAACTTTTAATTTTTTTGGTGGATTTTCAGCAAATTGTTCAAATGTCATTTTAATCATTCCCCTTTTCTGTATAAAATTAGAATATTATCCAATGTCTTCGCAATCCGAAATCCTAACAGGAACTTCGTACAATCCTAACTTTAAATAAACAAGACCTAATCCTTCATGTATTCTTGAAATGTCATAATAAAAACCCATGTATCTACAAGTCTTCATGCTATCATCTCCTTTTCTATATACTAAGTATACCACATATACTATCGTTTGTCAACAGAATATGTGGTATAAGATTAATTTTACACTGCGTAATCGTCATACTCGCCAAATTCTTCTTCACAGTACTCTAAAAATTCTACAGTGTGATTATGAAGATTGTCGATTTGTTCGAAGCACATTTTATTAAGAGCATCAAAATCGAAAAGGCTTGATGCATCTTCATGAATGCAATACTCTTCACTGTTAGCAATAGAAACGCACATAGTACCATCTTCAAATTTGTCGAAACGGAATAGGTTGCGCTCATCGCCATACTCTTCTACGTATATACCTTCACTAGTGCTAAACTCGAATCCAGTGAATCTATTTGTTCTGATAAAGAAGTTAATTTTAAATGTGATACCATGTTTTTCTCCATCTAATTGTCCTAGCTCTTCATTCATTTGTAAGATTTCAGCTTCAATTTTTTCAATCTCAGGACTTAGTTTGTCTACTTCTACTTGAGCAGACTCTTTGACTTTTTCTAGGCGATTTATTTCATTCCTAGCTTTCATCATGTCTATTTTTGCAATAGACATAGCCATACCTAGCTCAGTCTTTCTTTCGATTAGTTCGTTATATTTTTTTAAGTTTGTCATATGAGCATCTCCCTTTAGGTTATAATTAATTATACCATACATATTATCTTTTGTCAAGCGATTATTACATTTTTGAAATACTCAGTGATATAATCATTCAAGAATCCTAACATTTCATCGTTTGTTACGTATTCAAGATTTTCTTTAATAAGTTGCTCTATTGACATATCGGCTAATCTAAGAGTCTTACTTATCCAATGAAGCTCATCATCTTTATTGTCAGCATCTATCATATATCCAGTGAACAATCCTACTAAATCATTATATATTTTATCTCTCAAGAAGTAGTCTAATGTCACTTCTTTCTTCACTATTAGCAATTCATAATCAAATTCATTACTGTTGTCGAAGTCAATTTTTAGATCAAGACTGTCTAAGATTATATTAAATGAAGTGTGACACTCATCCCACATGTTACTGTCAATGATAACACCGTTTTTGTCGCCACCTTTGTTTAGCCATTCTTGAATTAGACTTAAGTTACCTTCTAAGACTGCAAGGTCATACTCTACATTTCTTCCATCGTCTGTACCGATTAATCTTTCTATTCTTGCCAATTCACCTTGAACCACTTTGTTAGTTAGAATATTCATTGAATATCTCTCCACTTCTATTATTTGTTATAATAAGTATACCATAGATATTATCTATTGTCAACAGATAATATCTATTTAAGTGATTTAGTTGAATAATCCGTGAATATGATTCTACCGCTTATATGGTCATCGTAAGCCATAACAACAGATAAAAATTCATGACATCTATCTTTGCAAGTAAACAATCCTTCCTTGGTAATAATTCTGCAGTCTCTAATATTTCTAACCTCTACTCTTTTATTCTTCATGATTGATTCCTTTGTAATCTCTGGAATTTTTATTTCCGCCATCTTTCGCAAGAAATCATCATCCGTAGCCATTCTATAAAAACCCATAAACACATCATCCCTTCTGTTTAATTGATACCTTCGCCTACTCTACATCCTACTTTGTAATTGTAATTATCGTTTGAATTTGGAATGATAATTGTACAGATAGGCTTTTTAGAAACTAGTATGTAATCCTCGTCTTCCGTCAGATTTACAAATTTACTAACCCATCCTAATTTATGATACCATTTCAGATTCTTTATTTCAGCGTATAGAAACATGTTGTTAGCGTATGGTGTCCTAATTATTTTTTGTACACTCATAAATCATAAGCATCTCCTTTTATTAGCGACTAGCAATTATACTAATCGCTTTTCTTTTCCTATGTAAGTCAGACTAGATTTACAACGAGTGCAACGATGATATTTGCCACCATTTCTTAATGCTCTCTTTTTTACATGAGTAGTACATGAGCATTTGTATAGACTTACATTTCTTTCAAGTCTTAACGATGTTGTTTTAGTTGAATTTGTATCAAACTTTCTTAACTCACTTTCGAATAATCTTTCACCATCTTTATAAGGTTTGCCAGTCACATACAGAGCGTAATGAATGCACTCATGTCTGATTGTAGATTGGATATCTTCTAATTTTCCATGAATTAAATATTGTTTTGACATTTCAATTTTTACAGGTCTTCTATTTATTGCACCTGTGTTTTTAAATCTACCTAGTACAATTTTCAATCTTCCGTTTATTTCAATCGGAACGGTTAGCTCTAAATTGTATTGCTTCTTTAAGAAATCTTTTGCGTATACTTCGATTTGTTGTTGTGTCATTTGCATTGAACATCGCTCCCTCAATTGGTATATACATAGTATAGCATAGGGTACTATCGTTTGTCAACAGATATTTAAAATAAATGTTGGCTTTCTTTTGAGCGTAAATATGTGTGATAGGGGTATCGTGTATATTATATAGGAAGAGATTCAAAAAACTCGTCTTCTTTTATGCCGATATACTATATAGGGGTAGGTGTAATTTATTATTTGCATGTATTGTAGGGACTCATCTTGTTCTGAGCCGACATATAATAGAAATGTTCATTTTGTTTGGGGTCGATAGAATATGTATAAAATACGGATTTTATCAAGAAATATGGGGTGTTCGAATACGCTTAATAGAGAGTATTCTAGGAACTGGCTTTCTTCTGTATGTGATGGATAGTGGAGATAATTGATCCGAAGGGGCATTCTGATTTAGAAACCCCTTCATACTGTAGATTTACTCTTCTTTTAGGTCTTTTGATTAAGATATTAAATAAAGCTCAATACAGATTTTCATTTTCTTCTATATCGTTCGGATTAATTTGAATTTATAATTCAAATGTCATTTCTTTTTGTTATCTAATGTAGCTCATGTCATTCTCTATGTACTTTATTTTTTTCACCATTATTTGCAACCGCTCTGATTAATCTATCATCTCTATCACCATGAAAATATCTATTGCATATATTTTTATATCCTATTTTTGGATAATCTTCTGACAGTTCAATTAAAGTATTATAATACTTGCCATTTACAGTTGCACGGCTATTGCTTCTTTTATTTCTAGCCTGTTCTTTTATTGTAGTCCACTTGCAGTTGTTCGGTTCGTAATTTCCGTCATTATCAACTCTATCTATTGTCAAACTGTCGTTATATCCATTCTCCATCGACCAATTATAGAAATTAATGAAACCCTTCTCTCTATCTAGCCAATAATCGCATACTGTAATACCACGACCACCATAATCTTTGAAGCTTTTATTATTCTTATCTCTACATCTTCTCTTCATATTATCGTATATTCTATAAATTCTCTCGCCAGTCATATTATGCTTTTGCATCTTTTTATTCCTGTCTAATAAAACTTCTGTAAGTATACATCCACACGATTTAGTCTCTCCATGAGTTAAACTATAGCTTGCCACTGTCTTTTTATTACCACAGTCACATATACATAGCCAAAATGATTGTCTATTGTTCTTGTTTGCGGTTTTTGGCTTATCTGTTTTTTCTAACACTAATAACCTATTAAATTTCATACCTTTTAAATCTTTTATTTTTCCCATTTTAAAACTCCCTTCTTATATAAGTATATCATTATCTTTTGCTCTCGTCAAAAAAGTATAACATATTCACCGTAGTTAAAACGGACTCGTGTAAAGTTATGCATATTTCACCGTAGTTAAAACATGTCGCTGTTACTTAGGACAAATTGAAAAATTCGCAACAAATATATATATGTTATAGTATTGATCAGCTCTATTCCATAGCTCGTGTTACTACTATATATCCTACAGAAAAACAAAAGTCCAAAAGTCCTCCCATGCGAAACATCTGAGAGTTATCAGAATATTCAGATTATTTACCAAATCTTTTTTTCTTTATCTCACTAGTGCGTTATCTCACTAATGCGTTAATACGTTAATACGCTAGTCTACTAAAGTGCTATCAAGTTAATACGTTAATACACTACTGAGCGAAAGGATTCACAATAATCTAATTGAGCGACACAATGAGAATAGCGTGAATATTCTGATAATTTTGATCTAAATAATTTAACTATTCAGTATTATTAGAATAATCAGATAATTTACAATATTCAACTAATTAAGACTATTCAGATAATTCTGAATAATTGAATAATCAGATAATTCTAATAATTAAGAATATTCAAATAGTCAGACAATTCTAATATTTTAGATAATTCAGTTATTCACAATATTCAGATAATTTATAATATTCAGTTTAATCAAATATTCAGATAATTCAGAATAGAATGAATATTCAAAGTTGAGCGATAATCAGAATACATAGAATATTCAGACTAATTAAACAATTTAGAATATTAATATTATTTAGAATATTCTGATAATTAATTGATCGAAGATTATGATAATCAGAATTGATCGAATAGTTAGAATAAATAAAATTGATCGAATAATGAGAGTTGATCTAATTGTATACAAAATTATGACAATATAGTTGAGCCAATATTTAGATCAATTAATTTTCAGAATATTCAGAATAAACTTTTAAATTGACAACAGAAAATATTTGTGATATGAAATTATCAGAATATTCTAGCAACTCGGCAGGGCTGTGCGATAGAATTATCAGAATAATCTTTTAATTGACAAATGGATTAAATAATGGTAGAAGAATAATCAGAATATTCAAAATAAACTTTTAAATTGACATATTGAATGTATTATGATTTTTAGTATAAAATGCATTTATGCAGAAATAGTGAATATCAGTGTATATCATGCATAAAAAATAGGATGAAATGTATATCCATTTTACTGCCAAACGTTGATATAACGCCATTCTTACCATTTTCTTATGCATAAAGTATGTATAAATATACTAGAAATGTATATAGAAATGAATATTCTAATATTCATGAAAACAAGAAAATTTCGCAGGTGCTTCAGAAATCGCTTCTGAATAGTATTGAACGGCTAAGGATTAAAACGTCTCAAAACGGCTTAAAATGGTCTTAAATGAGATGCTAGGGAATAGGTGAAAATAAAGCCAATTTTTCATTGAATTGTGTGAGAAATTAAAACAATTCAGAATATTGCGACTATTTTGATCTAAGTAATCAGAATATTCTGAAAATTTCTGATCGGAAAAGAATTGAACCAAGATTACGATCAATTTTTTAGCCTTGCATAGTTGATCGAGAAGTTAGATCAATTCTGACTATTTGGATCACAATTTTTCTGAATATTCTGACAATTATATAATCGGATCAGTAGATTTGAATTGTGTGAAAATTTGGATCAATTCAATCCTGTCCTGAGTTTATGCCATTAAATTTTGAGTTTCTTCTATTATAATGTGCACTCAAAATATGACTCAAAAAAATAAATAAATAAATATGGTTATAATACGATTATTTATTGCATATGTGTTGTAATGCTTGTCCATACATGATATAATGAAGTTAGTTGAGAGAGAGGTAAAAAAAAGGAAAAAAATGGAAGAAGAAGGGAATGGACAAATGGAAAAGTTAAACAGATTAAATTATTTATTAGATGAAAGGTTCGACTTGATACAAAAAGTAGATTACTGGACAGGAGATGAGAACGAAGAAAAACGGATGCATAAGGAAATTGACAGACTTACAAAGGAAATAAATAAAATACGAAAATGGATAGGAGAGTTAATAAAGTGAATGGATACTTAATTGAAGAGGTTTTTGTCGGAGAAAATGAAGAGTTTACAACTACTTCACACTATACGGAAAGAGAGCATGAAATAGGTGATACGATATCTATAAAAGGTGAATCGTATGTAGTGGTGCAAGTATTATGACATGTGTACAAATTGTAGGAATCATAATAACTATTGTTAGTGTTATAAAAGCTAGTATCAGTATAAGAAATATAATGGAAATATTAAGATATAAAAAATTTATCAAGGAGCTAAAAAGAAATGATAAAAAATACTATTAAAGAATTAGGTCTGATTGCATTTATAATTGTTGTATCGTTTGGTCTGTTCATCTACAAGATTTTAGAAATAACGGCATAAAAGCATAAAATAATGATATAAAAGTCCGAAACGGTCAAAAAGACCGTCTGTACGTAATGCGTACACTGACGATGGACAGGTTTATCCATACACTAAAAATTACACATTTCCTAGGAGGAAAAAAACATGACAACTCAAACAACAGTAAACGAAGTAACAGTAAACGAAGTACAAGCGGTTCAAGCGGTTCAAGCGGTTCAACCTATTAAAACTTTATTAAACGGTGTCGAAGTATATGCATTAAACATAAATTCTAGTTATTCGGAAGCACAGGAAATTCTAGATGAATCGGAAGTTACGGAGGAATACGATGCAGAAGAATGCTTTACATTCAGAGTAGAAAATAATTTCTGCGGAACGTATAAATTCAAGGTTCAAAGAGAAGGGGATTTTAAAGAATTTATCAATGTTTTAAATAATGATGCTTATAAAGAAGCAGAGAATTTGAAACAGGTAATTTATAACGAATATAACGGTGGAAATGGTACAATGAGCAGAGACGAAGCAATAAGTAAATTAAATGAAATTGACGAAAATATGAGAAATTCAAAAAAGAACGTATTCCGTAAACCTACTATTGAAGAATGGAAAACAGGTAAATATAAGGAAAGCGAAAAAAGAGAATTACGATTAGGAAAAGTTTTATCAAAAAATGGCTTTTCGCAATCGGTAGTAGATTTTTATTCCCAACAAGTAAAAACGGAAAAGGTGTTGTTTTTGACAATTAGTGACAGAGTGCAACACATCGCAGGGATGAGTAATTATGTAGACTTAGAAGACAATGAAAAAAATTGGGATGGTTACAATAATTCTTCTTGTCAAGATACTAGACATGGATATAGTGAATGTTATCAATTGGCAGGTTCATTATATGATAATAAATTGTTTATCGCTATGATGCACGAAAAATTGGAAGACGTTGATAACATGTATGACTGCTTGTTAGCTAGAACGATGATGAGATACGTAACGATAGAAGGTAAACCAGTGTTATTAGCTACAAGTTATTACGGTAATAATAAATCGAAGAGCGAGTTAGCATATGGATTAAAGCAATTACATGAAGTCGATATTTACGAACAATTAAGTCAAGAAGACAAAGTCGAAGAACAGATTAACGGTGTATTGCAAGTAACTCGAATGGAAGAAATATATTTATGCGATAGCATAGAAACAGAAGTAGATGTAACATGTCCTCATTGTGACGGTGAAGAAACAATTACTGCCAGTACTAATAATGATGATGATGTAAGCGTAACATGTCCTTGTTGCAATGGTAATGGAGAAGTGACTGCGTATGTTAGTCAAGACTGGGAACGCTACGAAGAAGTAGAAGTAAAAGGTAGTCGCATCTATCCATACGTAGAAAGATATAATCATCATGGTAGTAGTATTTCAATATGGACAGACGTTGACTTTATCAAGAAAGAAAGAGCAGGATTCGATAGCATTGATTATGATATCAATCAGATAGCAATGGACATATAAGATATAAGCTATACAGTATTATATGTGAACAGGTGAATAAGTATTACTAATTAGACTAACATTTATTGTTAGTCTTTTTTATTTATTTATTTATAATTGTTTGTAGAATAGAAACAATATGAATAGTCTGACAATTTAAAAGTAATTGATCTGCTGATGATGAGAGTTGTCAGAATATTCAGAAAACTTTTGATCATAGAAAGAGTTGAGCTAGTTATTCGATCAATTATGCATGTGTGGTTTGGGTGTTGGGTGTTGGATTACATTTGTGGATATGTGGATAAGTTGTGTATAACTTTGTGGATAGGATGGATTGTTTTTTGTGTATTGTTAGAGATGCAGACACCTGTTACTTTTTACATACGTACATGGAGCAGACCAAAGAATATAATTGAGCGAGAAGTTGGCTCAACTCTTTCCATTCGATCAAAATTATCAGAATATTTAGAATATTATAATAACTTTAATTAGAGAGGTAGTCATGATATGATTGCAAGTAGTTATTAAAACTATGTACACTTGTATCATATAACGTACATTATAGGGGTATCTTATGACCAAAATGGAATGATTATTTTTCCCAAACCCCTATAGCACTACAAACCCCACACTCTGCCCTAGTTTCTCAACCTATCCCAATCCCACTAAATCCACCCCAAATCTAACCACACCCACAAACTAACCCAAATAACCTCAAATAACCACCTATTTCTCATACGTAAGAACTACCTCTATTAACCTTATTCTACACACCCACAAAACAGCCTCACCTTACACCTATCTAACAACACCATATAATACAATCCTCTCTATTAACACTATTCTATCGTGCCAAGGAGGGGGTGTACTTACACCCAAATAATAAAAAGTCTATATAATAAGGTCTATAGACATAAAAAAGAGGGGCTAAAATTAGCACCCTCTACGTGTCATACTATTAAATTAAATAACGTCATTCTTATCGATTTGTTTACTCGTTACAATCCAATGTCTCTCTATAATTCCTCAGCGATACTAATCGCTTATCGAAATACTGAATCATCTTATCCACTTCAATAATCTCTATCTCTCTAATTTCCTCATTTGTGACCTTGAAATTACCATCATATTTAGCACAGTCCAAACAATACCACACACTATCGAAATCAACTACAGCAGTATAGGGTTCAAGATTTCCACAATGTTCGCACCAAGTTTCTTCCTTATAGAAAACATCTTTTATAGTAAACATTTCATTCTCTTCCATCATAAACTACACCTCTACGGTTAATACTTGTGATTTTTTATATCCTACACTCTTTAAGCCTCTGACAACTAATCCTAAGTTCTCTAAATCCCAATTACTAATGTCTAATGCAATTTCTTTATTATATGTAGTAGCAATCCCATCACTTCGTAATTCTAAGAGGTATTCGCCTTTTCTGATTTGAAGTATCTTTTTTGTCATTATATTACACTCCTAACAGTTCGTACTGGATAGCATTAAAGTCATCACCATATGAAGCATTTGCAATCCTAATCTTCACATTTGAAAATTTATGTACTAAGTCGTAATCATATGTGCTTCTATAAAACTCCAACACGCCTATAGCATTTTCAATAGGGTTAATTATAATCTCACTCTTTTTAAATCCTTCTTTTTCAATCAGTATTCCAATAAATCTAGCATTAACATCAATAGCCATATTAAAGATATTCTCTAAATACGGCTTATTAAAATTAGAATTGCTATACACTTCATTTAGTTCTTTTGCCATGCTTTCGTATTGTTCAATTGTTTCTTCATTCATTGCTACCACTTCTCTCTGTATTGCTATATTTCTCATGGATCTTTCTATTTTCTCTTAACCACATTTTAGCTTCTTTTAATTTACTAATAATATTCATATTATTCATCTGTACATCCATTATAGGAATACTGCCATTATTATGCATCTCTTTTACTTTGTCGATAAGTATCTCTAGCACATCTTCCAAAGAAGCACCATCTTTATCCTCGAAATTTTTTTGAAACTTAATATGAATGGTGTCTGACTGTGGTGTAACTTTCTCTTCACTTGCAATTATTAATTCTGATTCAAGAAACAAATCGTCATTAAATTTTTTAAAGTCTTCATCTTCAAAATCAATTTCATAAGGGTGAGTCCACTCAGCATCAATGTCAACTACAATTCCAATAGCACCCAAAGCTTCTAACCGTCTTTCATCTGACACATTAATAACTCTCACTCTATCGCCAATTTTATATCTCATCTAGCTCTCCACCTTCTTTTATTAATTATATGATTTTTTATTACTCGTTTCCATCGCCAGTATCTTTTGTAGCATCTGCATAAGAGTCCATTACTCCATTAGATCTATAACTTGTAGCCATCTTAGTAGCACCAAAGAATGCTTGACTAGCTCCACTAGCACTATAAGCAAAATCTCCTGCAAAATCAGCTCTGATTCCCAATCCTTTAGCCGTACTAACTGAATCAATATTTGCACCTAGGAAAATAAACTGCCAATCATGTTTCTCTGTATGCTCTTTAATAATTAACTCGATTCCTTCTTTAGTGTACTCTTTAGAGGAGTTTTCTTGTCCATCAGTCATTATTACAAAAATAACGTTATCTGGCATTTCTTCCTTTTCCATATTGTCCATTTTCGACCTTAAGTTGCTAACACCTGTTCCTATCGCATCTAGCAAAGCAGTCATACCGCTAGGAATATAAGTATCTGCATTAAGCTCATGAATATCATTATGTACTTCTATTTCGTTATCAAATAAGACTAAAGTAACATTTGTTTCTCCCTCTAGTTCTAACTGACTTTTTACAAATTCATTAAATCCACCAATAGCATCATCTTTAATTGTATTCATACTTCCACTCTTATCTAATACAAATACGATTTCTGTCTTTTTAACGTTCCCCATTTTATCCCATCCTCTTTTTAATAATATGTAATTAAACCAAAAGCATCTACTTCTATTAGTTCCATATATTCACGTTGCAACAATGTATATTTAAACAAATCAAATAAAATATGACCTCCGCCATTTTTGTCGAAAATTATCTTATCTGGTTTATCTCGCAGTAACACTTCGATCAGATGTACAGCTTGAGCATCATAAGATATTTCTCTTAAGATTATTGGGTTTAAATAATCTCCTGTAATGACATTCATTCGATGTATTCGTGTCGGTTCTCTGAATGCCACATCGACAAGTATTAAATTATAAGCCAACAAAATCACCTTCCGCAATCTTCTCAGATAGATAATCCATATACATCATGAATCGACTAAGTTCACTTGAATCTACATGAGCAAAAGACATGTACACTTGACTAAGTAACGAATAATCTTTCCATTTTCTAGCTAACTTCATCACCGTATTGCCATCTACTCTTTCAATTAGATGCTCTCTAAAGTTATGTATCGTCTCCAAATCCTCTGTCTCTCCAGAGATTTTAATCATAAAGTTAAAAGCTTCTATTCCAAAAATCTTATCAAACATCGTAATAGCTGTCATTATGTCCCCAACCTTCCGAATATCTTAACCGCTTCATACATCCATCTTTCATATACCTCTACGGCATTGTTTGGCACATCGTTATCTATAACAATATCTATACCTTCGAAAATACCTATATGTCCCAATCTTTCAATTGGATCATCAGATATCAACTTAGCTTTCTCTACCATTGTATCCTTCATATCTTCCCAAGTGATTTCGCTCATTACCAATACTTTGCTAGTATCTAATTCTTTACTATAAAAACTATCCACGGTTTCTATTCTCCTTTTTACACAGCCATTCAAGCCAGTATAATAACCATTTCGGATATTCACAAATACCTGCCACATAGCCGTCTTTAATTTCGAAGTTCCAAATCTTAGTTATCTCCCAACTTTTCAATACCGCATAAAGGTAAAAAGATAATCCCCAAATCCAATATACAAGCAGAAAGAATATCAACCCCTCTACTAAGACCATTATCGATTACCTTTTTCCATAGCTCTTCTAGAAGCCTCTTCGAATATTGTTTCAGTATCATTCTTTTTAAACGCATTTGTTTTATCCATTTTTTTGATTACATCTACTATTACGCCTGCAAACGATTCTGCAAATTCTTTGCTTACTTTATTTCCATCTATAAGTTTCTTGGATTTTAGACTCTCTAATGAAATTCTTCTAACATCAGAAAAATCATTCGCTTTAACTGTGACTTCTAATCCATCTTTAGTAGATATCTCTTCTCCGCTAACTAATAGAAATTCGATTTCACCATTTTCTACTTTTGCAGATAGAATTTCCACACCTTCTGGCAAGTTGAATAATTCCGATAATTCATTTTGTTGCACAACTAATTTTCTCTTTGCTATTGTCATATTTACATCCTCCTTTTTATACGAAAACAAGAGTAGGGCATAAGCACCCTACCCTCTTGAATATTTATTAAACAATAAACTCTTTTAGTTTATCTTGATGCTTTGCATTGATATCTTGTTCCGCTTGAGCTTTTGCTATACGCTCTTTCGATCTTGCCATTTGACTCTCAGCCCATTTAACATTTTCTTGCTCGTCATTTATTACAGAAGTTAATTTTCCATTGACTTCATCAAGCTTTTCATACATAACATTGAATTGATGGAAGACACCTTTGATTTCTTCACGGTAAGATTCAATCTTTCCATCATTATCTAGGTCTAAAACAGCTTGTTTATTTAGTAATTTTTCGACTAATTTCTTGATTTTTTTAATCATTTTAACTAAAAACCTCCTATTTTTATGATATTTTTAATAATTTACGATATTTTGCAATTATTACTGATTATTACCATGAAGGATGACAGTCACAAAGACAATCTACAATATCCTCAACGTTAGCTCCGCACTCTTGACAGAAATCTCCTTCTTCTTCTTCGTGAGTATAGCTAGGTGTATCAATTTTGACAATCGTTCCTTCCGAGCTATTGATTGTTGTTGGCGACATACCCAAAACATAATTTCCTAACTCTTGTGGATTAACTTCTTTAAAATCTTCGTCAGCAATCATTTCTAAGTATTCGTCATGAGAAACAGTAGTTCTACTGTAATCTTCTTCCTCTAAAATCATATGACCAATGTAAGTAACTTTAATTAAATCTACTTCTTCTAGCTCTTTGTTATTGCAAGCGTAGAAATATGTAACTTCACCGTCTTCGATCTTACGCACAACACGAATGTTGAAATCTACCGTTGGCACTTCTTCTACTTCAATTTCACGAATGTTAGCTTCTAAAGATGCAATGTCAGACAGGTTGTATAATGTTTCTTTGCCAAATGGCTCGCCTGCTTTAGTTCGTTCATATTGCTCATTTAACAAGTATAATACCAAGTTTTCTCCGTCTTCTTGAAGTTCAACTTCGTACTTGTTTGTTCCTGCCAATAAAACATCTCCGTCTAAAATGACGATTTCTCCAAGCTTGCCAACGATTTCTACTAATTCGATGTTGCTTAAGTCAGCAACAACTGTTTCATCTTCATCTACCAAAATCGTTACAGTTCGCTCTAATAAATCTAGAGATACTGGATTGCCTAATGCACCAGATTCCTTGTCGTACACAGCGTTTGATTGTAGTTTGTTTAAATCCATTCCAATTCCTCCATTTTGTTTTTATTGGCGTTTGTATTTATTATCGCCTTTACTATATACTTATTATATCATTATTTTTTGTTATTGTCAAGCGTTTTTGTTACGATAATTCAGAAATGTTATTATATTTTTCAATCTCTCCAGAGATAGTTCCATTATACGCATTTAACATATCTTGCATGAAACTACGTCTCTCCATATTAGCAAACTTCTTCATGGCTTGATTGATTGTTCTCGCTTGAGCTAATACTAGCATATATTCTTGAGCACGAGATAATCCTGTATATAGTAGATTTGCATTTAACTGAAAAGTCATAGACTTGTCTACGATTAAAATTACCACCTTATACTGACTCCCTTGTGATTTATGAATAGTAGTAACCCATGAGTGTACTAAGTTAGTTAAGATAGTGCCGAATTTCATCTTCACAGCTATGCCATCTATTTCTACTATAAACACTTTTTCTTCTTCGTTGATGTCTAGGATCTTACCTGTATCCCCATTAAAGATATCCGCAACTCCACCGTCAACAGTTTCAATATCATATGTATTGACAATGTTCATAACGGCATCTCCTACTCTAAAGATGGTAGGGAAATCTTTATGTCCGACAACTTTCTCTTTCTTTTCTGCAGACTTTGGATTTGCGATCTTCTGAATTTCTTTATTCAGCTCTACAGTTCCTAATTTACCTTTATTCGTTGGCGTTAAAATAACAACATCTTCTTGATTGTATCTTTGTATTACTTTTTTATAATTGGATATAACGCCATCTCTAATATAAGCAGAATCAGTCAACCAAAATACGCAATCCTTACCGAATACCATTCTACCTTCATCAGTATCATTTAAGAAACGGTTTCCTTCACGCACATCTGTTGCTACGTTTAGAATGCCACCATCTGCTTGACGGAAAACCTTTTTCAATTTCGACACCTTAATGCGATTACTATTAATGATATCGTATAGAAAGTTTCCTACTCCGACAGAAGGTAATTGGAAGTCGTCACCAACAAACAGTACTCTTGCATTATTATTTACAATTGCGGTAAATAGCTTTTGAAGAATAAATACATCACACATAGAAGATTCATCTACGATAATTGCATCTTCCGTGATTACTGCCGTTCCCTCTTCTTCGCTATCGTATACCCCTGCTTTTCGATGGATGGTCGATGCCTGTCTACCTGTATAGTTACTCATAACCTTACTAGCTTTACCTGTAGGGGCTAGTAGTGCAGTAGTGTAGTTCTTTTTGCTTATCAACTCTAACAGTATGCGTTGAAGCCACGATTTTCCCATTCCCCCTCCGCCAACTAGCATAAGAATGTTGTTCTCATTCCAATCATGAAAGAATTGACGTTGGTTCTCTTCTAATTCTAAATTTCTCTTCTCGCAATATTCGTTCAGAAACTCATCAATCTCTTCTGTCGTAAACAATTTTGTACTCTGAGTTTTAAACTGTGTCATTCGTAATGAAACGTCTTTTTCAGCTTCGTAGACTTTTTCAGTAGTATATTTTTCGTCTAAGCTTATAATGCCTTTAGGATTGCTTCTAATCGCTTCTTCTATTGTAGCCTTGTCTATCTCCAGAAGCTCAATAGCACCGTTCAGAAGACCTCTAAAGCCTATCCACGAGTGTCCATTCGAGTTCTCTTGACTAATAATATATGTAAGACAAGAATTTATGCGATTCGGAGATTTCATATCGTATCCCATTGCTTTTGCAATAGCATCTGCAGTCCTAAATCCAATACCTTTTACTTTCGTTAGCATATATGGGTTCTCTTCGATTTTCTCCATTACAATCTGTGGGTTCTTAAATTCTTTTAATAGTTTTGAAATCATATTGAATTTAATACCATGATTATTTAGGAATACAAGTAGCTCTCCCATATCTAAGTTGTTTAAAACTTTTTCTCTCATTTTCTCATATGTTTTATCTCCGATACCTTTGATATTAGTATGGTCAAATGTATCTTCTTGAATCATCTTAATAATGTCTTGTCCTTCATATGCATTGAATATGCTTTCTACTTGATTAGCAGTTAAAATCATTTCAAAGAATTTTCTCTGCTCTAATATAGTAGTAGGTTTCTCTTGTCTGATGCTTTCTAAGATGTATGACCCTGCATATTTAGATCCTGTATCTTCATTCAGTATTGCTATGTATTCTTCATTGTGACTAAGTTTTGGTGCTACTCCTTTAATAGAGATATTGGAGTATTGATTAAGCTTAACTTTTCCTTCGTCTTGCGGATTAATATTACATCCATAAATACCAAATGAATTGTCTTCGCTATAAAAAAGTGTTCTAGTAGGTATGATTCTAACCTCTATTGCCATGCTATCTCTCCTTTTCTTTTAACTAATACTAGTATATCATTATTTGTTGCTTATGTCAACCGTTTTTATTACTATTTATATTGTATTTAAAGCCTTTTAATTAATAGATGAATAAAGCGTCATGAGATTAACTAAAAAGCCTTATACGCAATCCTCGCAACGATTAGAGGGCATTACATAGCACCTAATTGTTGGAGCAGTTTAGCTTGTATATTTCTGTCTGCTCCCTTTAATAAAGAAATAAGTTCTTCCTTAGATAGTTCGTCAAATTTTTCTATTGGCATCTTATGATTTATATCTACGATAACCAAATCATCTAGAGACTTCTTAGCCATATAATCATTTAGTGTAGTAGTTACGGATGAGTGATTCCCTTGTTGTTGCATTGACTTTAAATCGTAGTTGGTTATTAATGCCACTTCGTTGATACTAGACTTCTTCAAAGAGTGAAACGTAATGTTTCTTTCTCCAAAATCTATGTTCTCACGAATGTAATTAAGCATCTTATTTATAGTTCTATTTGTTAGTTGGAATATATTATCTCCACCAATTAACTCCTTTTGCTTCATTAGCTCATCGTACAAATCATTTGATATTTTTTTATAATCCATTTTATTACCTTTGCCTAGTGTCTTCATAAACCAAATTCCATCAATGTTAATAATGTCATTCCAAGTTAAATTTTGTATAGACTCTTTTCGGAATGCAGTTGCATACGCCACTCGTATCATCAATCCTTTTTCAAATCCTTTTCTAGTTTTTGACAGGATGTTGATTGTGTGTATTATTTCCTCATGTGTCATTGGGTCGTATGATTCTTTGTCGTGTTCATTGTATCTTTCTAATTCAAACCAAGATGCCTTTACGTCAAGTCCATAATCCTCTAACTTCACATAACATTTCTTCAATGCCGAAATTCTGTTGTTTACAGTAGTAGATTTATACTTGTTACGAATGCTTACTTGATATGTTTCAATTTGAGGTTTCGTAAAAATTAGATCTTCTTCTATTAAATTCTCCAACTCTTTACCTCGCATCGTTAAGAAGAAGTCACGGATGGAATGCTCATATGATACTCTTGTATTTTTACTATTTTGCTCCGCTCGGTCTAAAAATGTCTTTATACAATTCCATACATTCTTGTCATCTCTCGTATTAAATTGGATTATCTTGTTTTCTGCTGTGCTCATAAATACCAACCTCCAATGTGTTTTACGTATCTTATATGGTAATTATAGCATACCTGCATTTATTTGTCAAATTAAATTATACGATATTTTTCCTTCTATTATATGATACATTTTAATTCACTTTCGTAACACCGTCTGTTGACAAAGGCAAAAACCTCTGATATACTAAGAATAATAATTAAGCAGGTTATTTAAACCTACTAGGAGTTGAGATGTTGAAAGAGCACTTTGAAAGCATAAAGCACTTATATGGAGATACTAGTATCCAGATGCCTAATAGCATCTTTAAAAAACTATCTTCTTCTATTAAGAGTAAGAATGGCAACACTAACATACAGCAAGTTGCATTTGCATATTCTTATTTAGTGGTTATCTCATTTCTTTATAAATACGCACATTTTGTAGATGTAGAAAATTCCACTTACATACAAAATAATGATATAAAGGAATTATTAGGATATAACCGAAGCACGAAGACGATAGACAAGGTTATTAAGAAGGGCGGAATATTGGATAGTATGTGCTTGACCAATACTACAAAAGAATACCCTGTACAATTCACAAATAATAACGAAGAGAAGATTAACGGCATACCTATTAGAGAATTTGCAATGATTGATGATATCGATAAAGAAGGTGTTGTTTATAATAAGATAAAAAGCATAGTAAAGAATCGCAATTACGAAATAAAAGAACCATTGTTTATGACAGAGGAATACGAAGATAATGAATATGGAACTTTGTACAGTTATGCAAATACTCATACAATATCGATAGATGAATTTTTGATTATGACTTTCGATGATGAGATAGACAATATAGACTTTCTTATGTATGGTTATTTCAAATCGAAATGCAGAGGATTCAAAAACAATATGAGGCAGTTGTCATTGAATAAAATAACAACGGATGTCGGTATGGATAAATCTACCTTTTACAAACATTTGCAAATATTAAAAGAGAGAGAATACATAGACGTAAATCATAAAGGATGGAGAACAAATATAGAGAACATCGAGCTAAATGAATACTTTTGGAGGGGCGTAATTTGATATTCGTATCAAAACGCTCTTTTTTAAGGCTAGTTTTTAGCAGGTTGCTTAAACCAACAATTAAAGACAATATTAACATGATTAGATTTTATATATTATAATAATATAATACCATCATGTTATAATAATAGTATTGTTATTAGTTGTTGGTTTAAGCAACCTGCTAAAAAACACACTTTAGAAAGATAATAATGAAAGGAAAATGCCATATTTAGCCTATGTATATGTTACATCCTCTTGACAAAAGCACAAAATAATGGTATAATATTGTATATAGAGGAAGACATTCTTCTATATACGGTAATGAAGAGTGGTGAAATGACATTGGGAGCGGTTTCTTTAGATATATATAGGAATGAAAGAGAATACGAACGTCTTACATTATCTGACTTAAATGTTGTAAAATATTTGATCACATTCAGAAGTAAGATAGACACTACATATGGCGTTGTGAGTAATTATGAAATAAACCAAGCAGGAGACACAATGGGATTCAATCAAGAGTTAATAGTCCTATACGCATCACTAGATAATTTAATTGACAAGATTGACATAAAAGAAAAGGATAGAAAGTTTCTGGAATTAATATTTGAAGGAAATGATATTTCAGATATTATCGAATGTTTTGACTATCCTAGAAAAACAGCATATAGAACTTTAGATAGAATAGTAGATAGAATATCTGAGGCAAACAAAGAAAACTGGAGAAACACGATGATTAAAAAAGGATACATAGTGTAGCAAGGAGATGGATTTATGACAAAGGACAAAAAACAACTTAGAACAAAGCTAAGAAATAAGGAGAATGGCAATTATGAAAATTCAACTGCCGAATGGACAGAAAATCATACTTAATGATGATTTATCTATCGATGAGAAATTAAAAATTACCGAAGAGCTAGCCGAAACATGGATACCTGTATTGAGGTCTAGTTGGAAGATCTGGAATAGCGATTCAACTCGTTTTTTCTTTGACTCATTAGCCAATTACATCGTATGGCATAAAGAAGAAGAAGATGACAGAGAAGATAAAGAAGTGATGTCTAGAAATAAAACCAACAGATTATATAGAGGTAGAAAAGACATACCTTTTTCTAGTTTGAGTGAAGGCGATAAAGATTTATTAGGATTAGACGGAGGAAACGTTAATGACTAAAAAGAAGATTACAAATCTAGAGAAAAGTACAATTATAACCGAGTCTGCAAAATCGACAAAATGGTGTTATGTAAATACTAATAATGAGTTTGAATATGATGGCGATCTGTTTTACATCTATGAGACAGTAAAAGAGTATAAGGTTTATAACAAAGCAGGCGAAGTAGAAGATTTTACTAATGAGGCATATATGGATAAAGTACTTGTAGTTGTGGGCTTAAATGACATCTTATCGTTTTACAACCAAAGTTATGATTTGATTGATACTTACAATGTATTAAAAATGTTATAGAGAGGTGAGGAAATTGAATTTATCAAAGCTGATTCATGAGGTATGGAAAGATAAAAGAGTACGTGCTTTAAAGATAAGAAAAGATGAGGTTAAGATTATAGTAGAAGTGATAATCGACCATGTTAAAAAAGGGCTAATAGGATATGGAGTAGTCAAGTTACAAGGACTATTTACTTTAGAGCTACGCAAGGCAAAGGGTAGAAAAATTAGAAACCCACAAACAAAAGAAAGTATGTATAGTAAAGACTATTTCAAAATCGGAATCAAGCCATCTAAAGATGTTAAAGATTCTTTAAAAGATAAGTCTAAAGAATTAAATACATAAGCCAAAGGGAGAAAATACATGATGAGAATAACTACATATGTTGAAACAAGATTGAAAGCGTTATTTAGCAGAAAGCGAAGAGCTTATAACCCTAACGATATAAAAGGATATCTAACTGATACAAATGTTTTACTGAATAACCCAGAGGTTACAGAGTTATACGAAAATCTTTTCACACCTAGTCATGTTTTACGTGAGATTGAACATTTAGAACTAACTAGAAAGCAAGACAGAATATTGCAGTACCAAATTCGAAGATACAAAGCAATTTCAGATGAGACTGTTGAGAGGTTTATTGATGTAGAAGATTATAAATTCAATCTAAGAAAAGATTGGGATAAAGGCTACGTTGATAATATTCTAGTACAGATATGTTTAGATAAGAATCTAGCAATGATAACTAATGATAGATTACTAAGAAAGAAATGTAAATTATACGGCATTACAGTAATCAAGCTAGAAGATAGTGGCAACTTTGTAGAAAACAAAGGATTCCAAATCTTTGACATGAGTGAATCTCAATTAAAAGGATTGTATG
>Ga0157371_10000490_pt1 | contig 48023 bp, 37 predicted proteins | sample C45metaG_FD_113462 | JGI IMG/M metagenome (GOLD analysis project Ga0157371, IMG submission 113462) | Corn rhizosphere microbial communities from Kellogg Biological Station, Michigan, USA - C4-5 metaG | ecosystem: Host-associated > Plants > Roots > Rhizosphere > Soil | place: USA: Michigan... | reverse complement strand
TCGCAGGCTCAACTTAACGAAGTAGCTCGCAAATTGAACGAACGGCCAAGGAAGACTTTAGAATACCAAACACCCGCTGAACGATTCAGCAAACTTGTTGCATCGACCGGTTGAATCCAAGGCTAAGAGCAGACGTTGGTTAAGACCAAGAGCAGACGGTGGGCGAACTAGAGAGCGAGTTTCGCACTTGGAACGTGCACGAAGCGCAGTCAGACTCGCATGGCTGCTTAGGGAATGACTTTAATCAGATCAAGCTTAGGCTTTGTTGACAGCGAAGAAGACGAGATTTGTATAGTCGAGCGCCGATAGGCGCGCTGAAGAGAAGCGGTAGGCCGCGCCGACAGTATTCCGAGGCTGCTGGCTCGAAAGCCGGGTTGCTGGAGTTCGGTTTACTAGAGAACGAGTTTAAGCCCCAACGCTTTGAAAAGTAGATTACTTCTGGTGGTCAGGTCGTGATGGTCTGCGGGTGAGAAAGCGACGCCATAAGCAGTAACAGTGCCGAACCACGGAAAATCAGAATTTACTGCGGTTTACGCGCTCCGTATTCATGCGCGAAAAATGGGAAGGGAAAGTCAACAATGCCACCAACAGTACTTTGTACTTGTCCAGATAAGTCTCGCCGTGATGGGGAGAATCCGTACACGATCTTCGATCTTACGATGTCGGAGGAATTGAGAAATATCGTAAAGGCGGACGACATACTGAATAGGCTTTCAGCATGCGCACATCTGCCAATTGGATTTACAGAAATTGATGAATGCGACCCCATCACATATCGAAATACCCTCCGAGAGTGGAGTAAATCAGTTGGGCTTTATCATATTTGGGCGGATGATGGGAGCATTTGCGAAAAACATAAAACTCATGCTCTTAAATGTATTTACGTGGGAAAGGGTGAAGTATTTACGCGTATCATTGATGATCATTTGAACAGCAAACTTGAGGAATTTGGCGCATCTTCCATACACGTATCATTTTTCCAATGCAAAAACCGTTTTGCCAAATATTATGAACAGCTTTTCTTAGACCTCTTTAAAATTCCGCTAAATAAATCAGAAAGTAGAGGTGATATTGAATTATGGGCTTATTGGCCTGCGGAGAGGGCACAATATGGTACCGATGCACACAATAATGCGGACCGATATGCAGCAAAGGCAGAGGGAATAGGAAAAAATAAGTAAACGGTGCATTACGTTTTGATATCCATGTACTCTCGCAAAGTCGAGCCGGAAGAAGTTGGCTGACCATTATTAGTTTCTTTTAAGCTGCACTGTTCTCGGTGCGAAAAAATGGACGTAAGTGTCGGCGAATGGGACGACGGATCAGAAGGATTTTTTACGTCTCGTTGGGTCTGCGCAGGATTTTTTAAAACTGTGCGACATGAGATGCCAGAGTTGGATCAAGGAAAGGTACCGAGGTCCGCTTTGGGTCGTACATGGACGCCCCCGGTTTGCCAAGCATTCGTTCCATGATCAGCAGAAGGTAAAGATTGCACCCGTACATCCGGACTTTGGTGCAGCAATAACTGCCACGGTCCCTGATGGGATTTGCTAGTCGGCGCCCCAATCGATAGCGCGCATTTTTCATGCTCCGACCCAAACGGGCTTTGCCGACTACGGTCTTACCTGCCTTGCCATCACTTCGCGTTTGCCTGAGCAATCGGTGGTTTGATCTTCCTACAGCCTCGTTATTTCGGTGCCGATCTGATTACGGCATTACGTAATCAGATCGGAACTCTCGATCCTGAGCCAGACGAGCCCAGATAATTCGTGCATTCTTGTTAGCCAATGCGACAGCGACAATATTCTTATCACGTCGTGCCAGTAGGTTGGCAAGCCATCCAGTAGTTGGTGGTTTGCGTTTTAGTGCATAAATCACCGATCTGGCGCCGTGAATTAGCAATGTACGAAGATAGCAGTCTCCTCGCTTACTCATTCCCAGCAATGTTAGCCTGCCTCCACTGGAATGCTGCTTAGGTACCAGTCCAAGCCACGCTGCGAGCTGCCGCCCGTTGTTAAAGCTCTTTGCATCGCCTACCGATGCAACCATAGCACTTGCCGTAAGCGGTCCAATGCCGGGAATCTTTTCCAACTTGCGAGACAACGGGTTCGAACGGTGCCACATCTGAATCTGGATCTCCATCTCATTGACTTGTCGATCAAGTATTTTCAAGTGCTCCAAGAGCTGCTGCACCAGTTGACGGAACAAGCCAGGTAGCTCTTCATTCGCCTGCTCTAGCAACAGCGGTACGCGTTGATATAGATGCGTGATGCCTTGCGGGACGACAAGTCCAAACTCGGCTAGCAGGCCTCGGATCTGGTTCGCCTGAGCAGTACGGGCCTTAACCATACCCTGTCGAGCTCGGTGCAACGCCAGGACCGATTGCTGCTCAACATGCTTGACTGGTACAAAGCGCATCGTCGGACGGGTAACCGCTTCGCAAATAGCTTCGGCATCAGCCGCGTCATGCTTGTTGGTCTTGACATATGGCTAAACGAATTGCGGTGCCATCAGCTTGACTGTGTGCCCCTGGATCTGCAATTTGCGCGCCCAGTAATGAGCGCTGCCGCATGCTCCCATGCCTATAAGACACGGCGCCAGGTTGGCGAAGAAGACCGCCATCTCTTCTCGTTTGATCTGTTTCTTGAGCACCGCTTTGCCGTGTGCATCGACCCCGTGAATCTGAAACACGTTTTTTGCCAGATCGATGCCGATTGTCGTAATCTTCATGGTGACGCCCCCCTCGACTCAAGTGGTTGGTTGACACTTCCACTTTGGCACATCTGATGCCGTTACGGGTGGGGGCGTCCATCCCATTGAAAGCAAGCATTGGCAGCACTCAGACTTGCATGATGCACTCGCGTTGCACTTTTTAAATGGCTCGCAGCAACTACGCATAAATTACGCAATCAATGCATAACTTATTGATTATAAATAGATGTGGATTCTGGCCGGAGGCACCACCTACTCGCATCGCGCATCGTATTACGCTAAAAACCCGTTATCTTCCCCTAGGAAGCGCGGGTTTTTTGCTATCTGGCCTTCGCATCATCAAACGTCTTCAGCCTAGCGCACCCCACGGGCGATGGAATTGCATGGCACGGTGAGGTCATGGTCTTCTGGGGCACTCGCTCCAGTTCAGGTCTGACATTTGGACACCAATTCTGACGTAGTCAAACACACTCGCTTTTCAAGGCGTAACTGAGGAAATATTAGCTTTTCCCAATACCGTCACCTAGCGCTGGAGCCGGAGCAAAAATTAAACCCGGGCTTTGCACTTGACTCGTGCAAAGCTAAGCCTGCATCCAAATGTCAGACCTGACACTATATAACGAGCTACGCATGATATTTCCTTGAGGTAATCCAAAAACGAAATCGTATGCAAGCGCAAGAATGGCTTTCTCAATACATACGTAGGAGAAGTCATGGCAACCGACATTTATCTACGAACCAATCGAATCAAAAGGAAGTCGGAAAACAGCGCTTATGTTCCAAAGTCGAAGTTCGAGTTCACGCATACTAAGGGCGACGATAAACAGCGCCGACACGTCGGGGCCGAGCTCAAAAACCTATTGATCAGCCAAGTAACTCCCTGCATTGAATCTACCTTGCGCCGGTCTGAAAACGTCTGCTTGACGTTTGCGAAGGTGAATTGGAGATACAGCAAGCGGAAGATCAGTGGCGGCGCCGGTGGTCAGACGCTGAATGGGTGTGATCTTCCGCAGAATAAAATCGGGTAGTTTCATCATGCCAGTCGATATTGAACGCTACACTCAACACCTCAGGACGAAAGCCAGGCCGCGCAGCATCGCCCGTTGCGCGATGTACGTGCGGGAGGCCCTCGAAGCGGGCGGCGCCCATACCAGGGGAACGCACCCAATCGATGCCAAGAACTGGGGGCCTACACTGTTGAGGCTCGGATTTCACAGACTCAACGTGGAGAATTCCGATACCTTTATTCCGATGAAAGGGGACATCGTCGTCATTCAACCTTACCCCAAAGGGAATGTCTCAGGGCACATCGCGGCCTTCGATGGCCGGATCTGGATCTCCGACTTCAAGCAGCGTGATTTTTGGGGCGGAGCAGAATACCGTAAGCAAAGGCCACCACATGTCTTCTACCGTCCGTAAGCTTCTCGCCCCGTTTTTGCTCGTTCTGGCATGCGCATCGGCCATGGGCGAGCCACCGCCACGCATGCTTCAAGAGCCTCTGTTGGGCTTGCAATACGATCGCGAGCGGGTAAAGTTTGAGCCGCTCCCCGCCAAGCTGGCTTCTGAATGCCATGCGCTGAACGATAGCGAAGAGATTTCCGGCGTGTGGTTTGTCTTTGCCAAGGCGAGCGATGCCTCCGGGCGGACGTACTATCTGCTCAACGGCTACGATGTCGACAGCAAACCGGCAAGCGCTGACCAGCAGTACACCGCGGGGGGCTCAGGTTTCATTCTTGGCGTAAATGGAGACAAGTGCGAAGTTTTAGACGGCGACGCTCAGCAACTGTTCTCAGCAAGAGTTTTCGACGACGAGTTCCCGTTCGACATGATGCAGCGTCTTGCTGCGGACTTTGCTGCCCGGCTCGCGAAGGCTTACGGCGGAGCAGACGCGCTAAGGCGAGAGCTGGTCAAACAACGCATCAGTGTCGAGGCCCAGCCTGAAGAAGTTCGGCATGCTCTCAAAGAGATCCGCGCAGCGACGCGGTGATTTTCCGGAAGTTATCGGCTCTTCTTGCACTCGATCCGGTTCAAGCTTCATCGAGCTGCAGTCACTCGCCAATGCGCCAACGCACCTGGACGTGCCACTTCGCAGGAGGCGTCGGTTTTTGTTATCCGCCCTCAGGATTACCAGGCGCCGCCAGCCCTACCCCACCAACCGGCAACCGAATCGCAAACGTCGCCCCCCTTCCGCGCCCTTCACTACTGACACTCAGCGTCCCCTCATGCAGCTCCACAATCCGCCGCGCGATATACAGGCCCAGTCCCAGCCCGGTCGCATTGTCATGCTGCTGCAGCTTGAACGCGCCAAACACATGCGGCAGATCGTCCGCCTCGATCCCCTGCCCTGAATCGGCGATATCGATCTCGACCCATCCGGCACTGCGCCGGATGCCGATGCGAATCACCCCGCCCACCGGCGTGAACTTGACCGCATTGAACAGCAAATTCCAGCACACCTGCTGCAGCCGCTGCCCATCCGCCTCGAAGCGGATGTCCGCGCCGTAATCGGCCGGCGTCACCTGCATCAGGATCTGCTTGGCATGCGCGTGCGGCTCCACCGTGGCGATGGCTTCACGCAGCACTTGTCCCAGCACGATCGGCTTGCGCACGATGGACATCTGCCCGGTCAGCGTGCGCGCCGCGTCGATCAGGTCGTCGACCATGCCGGCTTCCTGGCGCACGTGCACGCGCATCGATTCAAGGCCGCTGACGGCCTTCTCTGGCAGGTCGGGAATCGTGCGCAGCATCAGCTCGATGCGCATCGACAGCGCCGATAGCGGCGTGCGCATCTCGTGCGAGACGGTCGCCAGGAACAGCTCGCGTGTGCGGTTCACGCGCGTCAGGTCGTCGATGGTTTCGCGCTGCTGGTCAAGCGTGCTTGAGAGCGTAAGCAGCAGGGTTTCGTACGTGGCCATGCGTTGCGCCGATACGGGCGCGTCAAGCCGCACTTCACTCCACAGCAGATGGCCCGACACGCCGATCTGCCGGCCGATGCGTTCACAAGCCAACGGTGAGCTGAAATCGGCAAAGCGCCAGCCGAACACCAGCACGCCGTACACGTTACCGTGCAAGAGCAGCGGCAACGCGCGTACACAAAAACCTTCGCTGAACTCGCTGGCTCTCGGTGCACCCTGCTGGCAGACGTCGCGCGCCAGACTGCGCTCGAGCGCCGTGCCAGGGCCGTCCTCGGCCCACAGCGTCGACTGCTCAGCGAGGAAGGTCGACATGCGCGAGCCGGTCAGCGGGCCGATGCGGCGCACGCCGGTCGCGTCGTAGACGGACGTCACCAGCCCGGTCGCCTCGGTGTACTGGCGCAGCGGCGCGCGCCAGTCGTCCCAGTCGATGGGCGGCTTGTCGGGCAGGTCGACGGTGATCACCGGTCGGTTTCGACCGGCTGGTGCGTCGACTCGGGCAAGGGTTCGCCATTGGCAACGGCTTCTTCGATCATCGGACTCTGGCGCGATGGCGAACGCGACAGCAGACCGTAATACGACGAGAACGGCAGTTGCGGGACGGCCTGGGTATTGCTGTCGCTATCATCCTTCAGGAGCAGGCCGCCCACGTCGATCGTGTATTCGCGCGTCACTTGCAGGTTGCGGCTGCCGCGCACTTTCGGCACCGCCAGGGCGCGCCGCAGCACGGTGGAGATTTCCACGTAGTTGAGCAGGATGATGTTGTCGACCAGATGCGAGCCCTTGAGCTCTTCGCTAATCTGCGACACGCCCAGCAGTTCGGGGCTTTCGTAGTTGAACAGCGTCGTGGCAAGCCGGTTCTTGAAGAAGCTCGCCAGCGCGTACAGGTAATCGGCCACTTCGCTGCGGCTGGTCATTTCATACACGGCGATCGAATCGAACACGACGCAGTCGATGCCTTCCTTTTCCACCAGCTTGATGATGCGGTCGAAGTGCACGTCCAGCTCGAGTTCGAGAGGCGATTCGTAATGGATGAACAGGTCGCCCGCATCGACCAGCGCCTGCAGATCGAAGCCGAGGGGCTTGGCGTTGCGCATCAGCTGGCGTGCGTGCTCGTCCAGGCTCACCAGCAGCGCCTTGTGGCCATTCTTGATGGCGTCGCTCAGGAACTGCACGCTCAGCACCGTCTTGCCGGTGCCGGAAATGCCGCTGACCAGCGTCACCGAGCCCTTGTAGATGCCGCCGTCCATCATCTTGTCGATGGCGGCCGAGCCGGTCGACAGGCGTTCTTCCGACGTCGGCTGATCGGGCGACATGACCGGGCGCGACTGGGCGCGGCGGTACACGTGCACGCCCTGGTGCGCTTCGATGCGCATGGTGTGGCTGCCGCCGATGAAATCCTGGCCGCGCGACTTGGCCACCGTCAGGCGGCGATGCACGCGGCGGCGCGATTCTTCGAACGTCAGCGAGATGATGGTGTCGAACACGAAGCGCTCGTGCGCCAGCACGCCGCCGAGTGATGCGTCCTTTTCGGCCGTGACCATCGTGGTCACGCCCAGGCGCGTGAGCCCCTCGATCAGCAGGTGCACGTCTTCGCGGAACGGGATGTCGTTGCCTTCAGCGTACAGGCGCAGTGGCGTCAGGCCGTCGATCAGCAGGCGCTTGGCGCCCATCGCCATCAGTGCGGCCGAGAACGCGCCGTCGCTGCTGCGAAATTCGCTCATCAGCACGGCCGGGCTGGTCTGGATGATCTTGATGCGGCCCTGGTCGATCATGCCCTGCAGGTCCCAGTCGAAACCGGCGGCGTCACGCAGCAGCTTGGCCGGGTCGAGCTCGAACGAGACGATGGCGCCCGGCTCGTCGAAGTCGACGGCGCCGCGGTAGATGAAGCCCAGTCCCAGCGTCGTCTTGCCCGCACCGGGCGGCCCTTCGACGAGCAGGTTGTTATTGCGTGGGATACCACCGTGCAGGATCTCATCCAGCCCCACAATCCCCGTCCTCACCAACGCGCTCATGAACTCACCTTTTTTGCAGAATGAGCCAGCTTATCATGTGTACAAGCTGCGCTCCAGCAGCAGCGGCACGCGGCCGATTCTTGACCCTGGCAAGCCCATGATCTATTGTGTCGAATGATGCTGTAGAACAATCCTGCCTGCGCTCTCTACTACCCCGCGCCGGTCGTCATATCCGTACTTCCTGTACGCTCTCTCGATACGCAAAGGCCGCCGCCCGCATCCATGGAACAACAGCGCACTCCCCTCAGCGACGCGGTCCGGCACATCGTCGATGAAGCATTGCAGGCCGCCGCACACGAAACCGCAGCCGGCCAGCCGGCGCAGGCCGAGGCGCTGTATCGCGCCGTGCTCGACCTTGCTCCCGGCTATCCCGACGCCCACTTTGGCCTGGGCATGCTGGCGCGCCACGCAGGCGACCTGGCCACCGCGATCCCGCACCTGACCGAGGCCCTGCAGGGCGCCACGGACGAAGGCCGCTACTGGCTCGCGTACATCGAGGCGCTGATCGCCGCCCGCCAGTTCGCCACGGCGACCGACTTGATCGCCCTGGGGCGCAGCCATGGCCTGGCCGGGCCAGAGGTCGATGGGTTCGAACAGCAACTGGCGACGACCGGCACGCCAGACCCCGACACCATCGACGCCGCCACCGCGCTGTTCGCATCCGGGCGCCTGGACGAAGCCGGTTATGCGGCGCAGTTTTTAACCGAGCAGTTTCCACAGCATCCATTCGGCTACAAGCTGCTGGGCGGCATCCATCATTTGCAGGGCAACCTGCAGCAGGCGCTCGAGTCGATGGAGGTGGCCGTGCAGTACGCGCCGGACGACGCCGAGGCGCTGAGCAACCTGGGCTTGCTGCTGCGGAGCGCAGGCCGGCTGGCCGACGCGCAGGCCGTGCTCGAACGCGCCGTCGCGCTGCGGGCGGATGATCCCCACGCCCACAACCACATGGCGCTCACGCTGCTCGACGCCGGGCGCCTGAGCGAAGCCCATGCCAGCGCCAGCACCGCGCTCGCGCTCGATCCGGCGCATGCGCAGGCCGGTAATACCCTTGCGATGGTCCTGCAGCACCAGAGCCGCGCGCTCGAGGCAGTCGAGGCCTACCGCGGCGTGCTGGCGCGCGATCCGCACAACACTGATGCGCACAGCAATATGCTGTTCTGCATGAGCCAGGTGAGCAGCATCGGCCCCGATGCGCTGTTTGCTGCGCACCGCGCGTTCGGACAGCAGCTCGAAGCGCGCATCGGGGCGCCGCGCACCATCTGGCACAACACGCCGGACCCCGAGCGCCCCCTGCGCGTCGGCATCGTCTCGGGCGACCTGCGCAACCATGCGGTGGCCGCGTTCATCGAACCGCTGCTGGCGCGCCTGGCGGGCCGGCCCGGCCTGGCGCTATACGCCTATTACAACTATCCCGTGCACGATGTGGTCACGGCGCGCCTGCGCGGCCACATGGCGCAGTGGCGCGACGTGGCGGGCCTGGACGACAGCGCGCTGGACGCGCAGATCCTCGCCGATGGCATCGACATCCTGATCGACCTGGCCGGCCACACCGCCCACAACCGGCTGCCCGTGTTCGCGCGCAAGCCGGCGCCGCTGCAGGCTACCTGGATCGGCTACCCGGGCACCACGGGCCTGGCAGCGATGGATTACTACCTGACCGACCGCTTCATCCTGCCGGCCGGCCAGTACGACCACCTGTTCACCGAAAAACTCCTGCGCCTGCCGGTCTCGGCGCCGTTCCAGCCGGCCGCTGGCGCGCCCGATGTCGTCGCGCCCCCGGCGCTGGCCAATGGTTACATGACGTTCGGCAGCTTCAATCGCCTCAGCAAGATCAGCCGCGACGTGGTCGCCGCCTGGGCCGGCCTGCTGCGCGCCGTACCTGCTGCGCAGCTGCTCGTGGCCGGCCTGCCCGATCACGGCCACGAAAGCCTGCTGCCATGGTTCGCCGAAGAAGGCATCGCGCCGGAGCGGCTGCGCTTTCATGGCCGTACCGGCATGCACGACTACCTGGCCCTGCACAACGAGGTCGACATCTGCCTCGATACCTTCCCGTACTCGGGCGGCACGACGACGCTGCACGCGATGTGGATGGGCGTGCCAACGCTGACGCTCGCGGGCGAGACCGCCGCCGGCCGCCAGACGGCCTGCATCCTCGAACACAATGCGCTGCCCCAGTTCATCGCGCACGACGCCGCCGCCTTTGCCGCACAGGGCGCGGCCGCGTGCAGCGACCTGCCTGCACTGGCCGCGCTGCGCGCCGGCATGCGTGGCCGCTTCCCGCCCACCACGTCCGGCCCCATGAACCGGATCGCCGACAGCGTCGAGCACGCGCTGCGGCTGATCTGGCGGCGCTGGTGCGCAGGCGAGCCGGCCACCAGCTTCGACGTGCCGATGCCGCCGAAGCGCAAGCCGCAGCACGAGCCACACCAAACGCTGCCTCAGCAAACGGATGATGTGCCGGTGCCGGTGCCGGCGGCAACCCTGATCCGCGTCACCCAGCCGCACCTGCCGCCGCTGGACGATTTCATCCCCTACCTCGAGCAGATCTGGGAGAGCAAATTCCTGACCAACGGCGGCCAGTTCCACCAGCAGCTCGAGGCGGCGCTGTGCGAGTATCTGGGCGTCGCGCATATCTCGCTGTTCGCCAATGGCACGCTGGCCCTGATGACGGCCTTGCAGGCGCTGGGTATCGAGGGCGAGGTGATCACCACGCCATATTCGTTCGTCGCCACCAGCCACGCGCTGCTGTGGAACGGCCTGCAGCCGGTCTTTGCCGACATCGACCCCGTCACGTTCAACCTCGATCCGGCCCGCATCGAAGCGGCGATCACGCCGCGCACCACGGCCATCATGCCGGTGCACTGCTACGGCATCCCGTGCGACGTGGCGGCCATCGAGCGCATCGCCCGCAAGCACGGCCTGAAGGTCATCTACGACGCGGCCCATGCGTTTGGCGTGCGCCAGAATGGCGCCAGCATCCTGCGCCACGGTGACCTGTCGGTCCTGAGTTTTCATGCGACCAAGGTATTCAATACCTTCGAGGGCGGCGCGATCATCTGCCACGACGCTGCCACCAAGCGCCACATCGACCTGCTCAAGAACTTCGGCATCCAGGACGAGCAGACGGTCGTGGCGGCCGGCATCAACGGCAAGATGAACGAGGTCAGCGCCGCCTTCGGCCTGCTGCAACTGCGCGGCATCGACGCTGCGCTCGCAGGGCGCCGCCAGATCGCCGCGCACTATCGGCGCCTGCTGGCGGCAGTTCCCGGCATCGATCCGATGCCCGACCTGGGCGACGACGCCAACAACAGCTACTTCGCGGTGCTGGTGCGCGACAACTACCCTCTCAGCCGCGATGCGCTGCACCAGAAGCTGCACGATGCAGGCATCCACGCGCGCCGGTATTTCTACCCCCTGATCAGCCACTTTCCGATGTACCGTGCCATCCCGTCTGCGGCGCCCGCGAATCTGCCCCACGCCAACGTGATCGCAAATCAGGTTATCTGCCTTCCCATTTATCCGGCCCTCGCCGCGCAGGACGTCGAGCGCATCGTCGGCCTGCTCGCTTCATCCTGACGAACCACAGGACACACCATGACCATCCAGCCATTTCGCCATGCGACGCTTGCCGACTTCAACGCGCTCGCCAGCCACGCCGATACCGCCTTCGACGACCTGCATGCGTTCGACGAGGTCTACTTCCTGGGCGACCATACCGGCAGCTTTGCGCTGCGCGCCAACACCATCGCCAGATCGCTGGCCAATTTTGCCGGCATCGCCGTGTTCTCGGTCTCGCCCGAAAAGCGCACCCGCATCGCGCAGCAATTGCCGCTGAGGGTCAACTGGGGGTTCATCGAGATCGCCGACCTGGTCGCGCGCGCGGCCAGCAAACGCATCGTCGTCATCGATTTCAACGACAACCTCACCGGCAAGCAGGTCGGCGCGAAGATCGCGGCGCAGGGCGTGCCGGTGCGCGACTGCCTGTACGCGATGCACCAGCTGGATAACGTCCACACCTACCAGACCGTACGCGAGGAGCGCGAGCACGTGGTGGCCAACCTGGCCCAGTTCATCGCGCTGGCCGGGCGGTTCAGCGACGACTGGTCGCGCACCACGCTGCTGGCGCGCCTGCGCGCGTTCCTGACGCTCGATCGCCGTCCGCTGATCGAGGCGGCCTTCCCGCTCGGTGAATTCATGAACAGCTTTTCCACCCAGGCCGGGTTGAAGGTCGGCACGGACGACATTTTCATCGATGCCGGGGCGGCACACGGCGACACGGTATCCCACTTCTTCCATATCGCGCGCGGCCAGTACCGCGCGGTGCATGCGTTCGAGCCCGACGCCACCAACTTCGCGGCGCTGCGCAACCTGGCTGCGCACCTGCCTGACGTGCACCCGTATTTCGCCGGCCTTGGCGCAGAAGATGGCGAAGTCGATTTCTACGAAAACCCGGACAACCGTTTCGGCAGCAACTTCGCCGGCGGGGGCATCAAGACCACGATGAAGATCATGACCGTCGACAGCGTCGTCGACGAAGCCACGGTCATGAAGATCGATGTCGAAGGCTGGGAAGCACAAGTGCTCAAGGGCGGCGCGCGCACGATCGCCGCCTGCAAGCCGGACATGACCATCTCGGCCTACCACTATGCGAAGGATATTCCGGCGCTGCTGGCCACGATGGACGATATCACGCGCTACCAGCACGTGGCACTGCGCCACTACTCATCGAGCCTGTACGACACGCAGCTGCTGTTCTCGGACCGCCAGGACTTCAGTTAGGCGCCGATGATCACGATCGGCTGGGCGTGGGTCGCATGGATGAACGTCTTGGCGGCGATGTCCTGCTCGATGCGCCCCGCCTTGTCGACGATGCACAGCTTGCCGATCTGGCGGCCATGACCGACGATCACGCCCAGGCCGAGCGTGACCTGGGCGCCGATGCGCGCACCGCGCCCGATCACCACGCCCTCGTCGATCCAGGCCGAGTGGCCGACCGTGACGCCGCTGCCGATGATGGCGCCGGCACCGATCACGGTGTTGAAACCGATCCGGCTGCCATGCTGGATGATCGCGCCGGCGCCGATCCAGCAATTGTCGTCCATCCGCACGCCAGCGGCCACCAGCACGCCTGGTTCGACCAGTGCTGGCATGGCGATGCCACGCAGGCGCAGGCTTGCCATCAGGTCCAGGCGCATACCGTTCAGGAAGCGTGCGTCGAGCGCGACGAAGGCGCTGGCGCCCTCATCATCGAGATCTTCAAGACCGTCCAGCGCTGCCAACAGCGCGGCCTGGCCGGCGGCCGGGTCGAGTTCCAGCGGACGCAGCTCCAGCGCCGCCGCGGGTACCGACGACAACGCAACCGAACGCCACGCCGCCAGTGCCCGCGCCAGTTCCGGCCCATGACCGATCACGTGCTTACAAGGCAAATTTCCCCTCCATCAGGTCCAGGTACCAGAGTTCCAGGCTGGCGTTGATGAATTCGTAATCGCCCAGATGGGGCGAGCGCGCGCCCGGGTGCAGCGTGCGCTGGATCTGTTCCATCACCGCGATATCTTCGCGCATGACGACATCGGCGCCCATCATGTGCGCATGCAAAACCGCAGCCGACGACGCGTACGGCTGCTTCTTCTTCGCCGTCAGGTAGTACACCACCAGGTCGGTGCGCCCGGCGGCGACGGGAATATGGTGCTCGATGATGAAGGCGTGGCCGCCATTCGCCGACGCGATGTGCAGGTTCGGGAACGCCAGCCAGTTGTAGTACCAGTCCTGGTCGCGGTAGCGCTCGACGTGGGCGTGGTACGGCTCGTCCGGGGGCGCCGCCATTGGCGCATCGCGCCCGCCGCCGCTGAAGCTGCGCATCAGGCCCAGCGCGCGGGTGCGGTCGGCAATGCCGGCTTCCTGCAGGCGGCGCAGGCCCGCCACGCCCTCTTCGCTGATGCTGGCCTCGAACTTGACGTCTTGGTACAGCGAGCGCGCATGCAGGTAGCGCGGGTGGTGGCCGTCACGCAGGTTTTCATAGGCCAGCTTCCAGTTGAAGTGGCCCTCGTAGGTCGTCATGATCACTTCGCTGTCGTAGGCCAGCGACGACGCCGTCAGCGAGGCAAGCATCGCCGCGCCGAACTGCTGCCTGATCGGCAGGGGCGTTTCGGCCAGGCACACGAACACCAGGTTGCCAACGACTTCCAGCGCAAAGCGGCGCAGGTGGATGCAGGCCCGCTCTTCCTGCGGGAAGCGGTACAGCGCGTCCTCGTGCGGGATGCGCGTGGCGCCCTCGCGATCAAAACTCCAGCCGTGGTAGCCGCAAAACAGCGGCCGCACGCCATGCGGTGCGACCTGGATCGGATTTTGCCGGTGCGGGCAGATGTTTTCGAATGCGCGCAACTCGCCATGAAAGTTCTGGACCACGACCGGGATGCCAAACAGCGTGCGCGTGATGAACGCGTTGTGCTTGTCCAGCATGACCTTCAGGCCCACGAACTGCCATAACGGCTTGAACAGCAGTTCGCGTTCGCGCGCGAACCAGGCCTCGTCGATGTACGCCTGTGGCGGCATGCGTGAACGCATTACTTGAACCTGAAGATCTTGGCCGGATTGCCGATCATCGTCACGCCCGGCGGCACGTCGGCCATGACGACGGCGCCGGCGCCGATGATCGCGCCATCGCCCACCGTCACGCGCGGCAGGACGGTCGCATGCGGGTGGATGATCACGTCGCTGCCGATCCGCGCGCCGCCGCCCACGAACACGAAACTGCCGATCGTCGTGTAGTCGCCGATCTGCACTTCGTAGCCGATCACGCTGGTCGACTGGACGAACACGAAGTCGCCCAGGCGCGTGTCCACGCCCATGCGCACCTCGGGCTCGAACAGGCAGCCCGCGCCCATCTCGACGCCGATCGCCTTGTGCAGGCCCGTGCACAGGCTCATGAAGGTCGCACCCTGCGCAAGCAGCGGCGCGGCGAAACGGCGGCGCTGGGCGGGCTCGCCCAGCGCGCACAGGAATTCTTCGTGCGGGCTCGCCTGCCAGGTCAGCGGGTCGCCCAGCACTGGCAGCGGCGTGCTGGCCGCCAGGTCGCCGCGGTTGTCGAGAAAGCCGGTGACGGCCCAGTCGACGCCATTGGCAATATCGCTTTGCATGATGTTGTAGACGCTGCGGCCAAAGCCGCCGGCGCTGATGATCAATGCGTCCTTCGGGCGCGGCGTCACGTCCATGGGATGCCTCCATCCAGGTGCAGCTGCGTGCCTGTCACCTTACGGCTGATATCGGCCAGCAGGTAGATGGCGGCGTAGGCGACGTCTTCGGGCTTGCCCAGGCCCAGTGGGTACATCTTGGCCTTTTCGTCGAGCCAGGCGCGGTCGTCGTTCACGAGCGGCGTATCGACCAGACCGGGCGCGATGGCGTTGGCGCGCATCGCGCGCGGTGCGATTTCCAGCGCCAGCGGCCGGATCATGCCTTCGAGCGCCGCCTTGGATGCCGAATACGGGCCCACACCGACGGTGCCGGTGTGCGCCGCAATCGACGACATGAACACAAGCGAGGCACCGTTGCGCAGCGTCTTTTTGGCCAGCAGCTGCTGGGTGAGCATCAGCGGCGCGAGAAAATTCGCGTCGAGCACCGTCTGCATGAAACTCTGGCGCAGCATGCGCAGTGGCGTCACGCCATGCACGCCGGCCGCATGCACCACGCCATCGAGCTCGCCGCATGCGGCCACCAACCGCGCCATCTGGGGCGGATCGGTCAGGTCGGCCACGCACGCCACGTGCTCGAGTCCTGCTTCGAGCAAGGCAAGCGTATCGCCAAGTCGCGCCGCATCGCGGCCGTTGATGATGACGCGCGCGCCGGCGCGGGCGCATTCGACGGCGACGGCGCGCCCGATGCCGCTCGACGCGCCGGTGACCAGCACGGTCTTGCCGCGCAGGTGGAATGGATGCTGGAACAGGGTGTCGTCGTTCATCGCACGTGCAGGGTCAGGCCCGAATCGATGACCAGGGAAGTTCGCGATACCCAGCGGCTGGCAGGTGCCAGCAGCCAGGCGATGGCGCCGGCCACGTCGCCCGGTTCGATCATGCCCAGCGGTGCAAGGGCTGCCTTGTCGTCCGTGCTCATGACGTTTTGCAAGCCGTCGAGCATCGGCGTGGCGACGTAGCCGGGCGAGACGCAGTTGGCGCGTATGCCCTGCTTTGCGTGTTCGACCGCGATCGTGCGCACGGTGGCAGTCAGCGCTGCCTTGGCGCCGGAATAAATGCCGGTGGCGTGCGGCGCGACGTGTTCGGCCACCGCCGTCACGTACACGAGCGACGCATTGGCGGCGACCTTGCGCCTGGCCAGCAACGCTTGCGTGAGCAGCACGGGCGCGTCGTAGTTCACGGCAAACAGCTGATCGAGGTGGCGCTGGGTCACCATGCGCATCGGCGCGAGCTGCGCGGCGCCGGCGCTGAACACGCAGCCGTCCAGGCCGGGCGCGGCATCGACGAGCGCCTGGCGCGCGGCCGGATCGGTCAGGTCGCCGATGATGGTCTGGTGGCCTGCGCCGGCCAGGCCGGCAACGACATTCGCCAGGCGCTCGGGATCACGGCCGCAGGCGAGAATGCGCGCGCCCATGGCTGCGCACAGGCGGGCCGTGGCTTCGCCGATGCCCGACGATGCGCCGGTGATCAGGATCGTCCGGCCCGCAAGGCTGAACGGCGATGCATTCATGATCGACTCACGATTCGACCAGCGCCGGGAACACCGCGCGGTCGATGTCGACGATGCAGCTGCCCCACGACAGGCCGATGCCAAAGCCCGACATCAACACCTTGTGCTTGCCGCTCTGGAGTGCGTCGCGGATGCGCGCCGTCATCGTCACGGGGATCGAGGCCCCGCTGGTATTGCCGAAGTCGTGCAGCGTCGATGGCACCTTCTCGACCGGCAGGCCAAGCTTCTTGCGGATGGTGTCGTTGATCATCCGGTTGGCCTGGTGGAAGATGAAGTAGTCGACAGCCTCGATCGGGCATTCGGCATACGCCAGCAGATCGCGCACGGCGGGCGGCACGCGCTGGGTCGAGAAGCTCAGCACCGCCGGGCCGTCAAGCACCAGCGCGGCTGGACTGCGCAGGATCCCGTCTTCGTCCTTGTAGGGCACCAGGTGCTGCAGGCCGATCGGTTCGCGATGCCCGCCCGCCGGCAGCATGATGGCGCGGTAACCGCTGCCGTCGCTATTGAGGTCGAAGTACATCGGCGGCGCAGCCGGATCGTATTCGAGCGCGGTGGCGGTGCCCGCATCCGAGAACAGCGGCTCGACCACGGTGGCGGCCCTGTCGCCCACCAGCAGCAGCGCCTTCTTGATGCCGCCCGAGGCCATCATCGCACCCAGTACGTGCAGGCCAAAGGCGTAGGCCGAACAGCCCAGGTTGATGTCGAAGGCGATCGTGCCGGGCTTGAGGCCCAGACGGTCCTGCAGGATGATCGCAGTGGCAGGGATCAGGTAATCGGGCGACTGGGTGATGACGATCAGCGCGTCGATCTCGTCCTTGTTCCACTGCAGCTCGGCCAGCAGGCGCTCAGTGGCATCGAAGGCCAGGTCCGAAAAGGTTTGCCATTCGGGGCAGATGCGGCGCGTCTCGATGCCGATATTGCGCACCACCCGTTCGCGCGCGCTCTTGATCTGAGGCGGGCAGTCGTGCAGGTTGGACAGGACACGCCGTGGCATGCAGGACGCCATGCCGGCGTAACGGACATTGCGGATGGTCGCCTGGGCCATGAGATCAGCCGATCAGTTTGTAGACGTCGCTCACGAGCTGGCACCCGACCAGGTCCTTGCCGGTGATGGCCTTGTCGTACTCCATGTCGAACATGATGATTACGCCCAGCGCCGCCAGCGAATCCCATTCGGCCAGCGTCTTGAGATTGGTGTCGCCGGTCAGGTGCACATCATCCTGGAAGTCGACCGCGTTCTTGAATTTTTCGACGAATTGCTCGAGTGTGTCCATTGCTGCCTAGTGAAATCGTGTACCTGCAAAAGTAGCGTCAACAGCGTTGTGAAAGACAATTTCGCTTGATTGACGACAATCATGACGCACTATAAATCAAAACGAAAGGCCCTGTCACCGTGAACTGGCACGCCGCTCGTAGCGCCGCTCGATGGCGCGTGCCGTGCCGTCGCGATCGATCGTTTCAAACTCCGCATTCAGGCGCTTGACCAGCGCGTCGGGCACCGCCAGATTGCAGGCCAGGTAGACGGCGACCCGGTTGAACACGTGGACCGGCACGATCTGCTTGTCCCAGCCATTCCTGACCAGCACGTCACTGCCCGCGCGCCAGCTGGCGGCCCACAGGTCGATGCGGCCCTGCAGCAGCTTGGGCGGATTGAGCATGTCATGGGGCGACGTATCGACGACAAGGCCCCGGCTGCGCAGATAAGTGTCACGCGCGTCGCCGGCATAGGTGCCGATGCGCAGGCCGCGCGCGTCTTCCAGGTTCGTGATGCGCCAGGCGCGGTCGGCACGGCCCATCAGCACCCACTGCGCCTCGTCAGTCGGCCCGACCCATTTGAACAAGGCTTCCCGTTCGGGCGTGCGGGTGGCGGAGTACACGCAGCCGTTGGCCTGCTGCAGTGCAGCCGCGTACGCGCGCTTCCAGGGCAGCAGCGTGATGTCGTGGGTGACCCCGGCGCGTTCCATGACAACCCGGATCTTGTCGGTGGCAATGCCGACCACGCGCCCGTCCTCGAGCATGCTTGACGGCGCCGAGCTTTCGGTGGTGATCGACAGGTAAGGCGCGGCTGGCGGCGCTGCCCGCGTCGTTGACGACAGGCTGCCCGACAGGATGACAAGGCCAATGCAGAGTTGCCTAAATCGCATTTGATTCTCTTGGGATGACCGCCACGGGCACGGCGCACAAGGGCGACGGGAAGTTGTTGACTGCGCCCCCAGCATACCAGCGAGCATGATTTTTACGCAATGAACAGCCTGAGATGGTCGCTTGGACGCTACAGAACACAACAATTCGTCCAGCAATCTCACGTACACCAACACAGTAAATTCGGAAAATGCGATACTTTAAATTAATGCTCCATGGAAGTTTTTTTTACTTTAGTACAACTCTGCCTTCACTATGCTGCCATCGTTTGCCGTTCCTGAAGATCCATCCCTGCTGACGTACGGGATGTACGACCCCACCCTGGTGGTGCTGTCGCTGCTGGTGGCGATCTTCTCGTCGTGGATGGGGTTGCAGGTGACCGGCCAGGCCAGCGCCCATCCGTCGCACCGCGCCATCGCGCTTGGCACGGGCAGCCTGGCGCTCGGCGCCGGGGTGTGGGCGATGCACTTCATCGGCATGCTTGCCTTCGACCTGTGCACGCCGGTGCATTACGACCACTGGACGACGCTGCTGTCGGCGCTGCCCAGCATTGGCGCGTCGTGGGTGGCGCTGAGCCTGATCTCGCGTCCCGAACTGCGATTGTCGCATTTGCTGGTGGGCGGCGTGCTGGTTGGCGCCGGCATCGGCGCGATGCACTACGCCGGCATGGACGGCATGCGCATGCGCCTGTCGCTGCACTACGACCCGTTCACGTTCGCGGTCTCGATCCTGGTGGCCGTGATCCTGGCCACGCTGGCCCTGAGCGTGCGCCACGGCCTGTCGCGCTTCCAGTCGGTGTCCGAATCGCGCCGCCTGCTGCTGTCGGCCTGCGTGATGGGCTGCGCGATCGCCGGCATGCACTACACCGGCATGGCCGCTGCGCGCTTCTCGGGCACCGTCGATCCGGGCGGCGCGGCCGATACCAACAGCGGCTTTCTGGCGCTGTCGATCACGGTGACCACGGTGGCCCTGTCGGTGGCGGTGCTGGGCGTGAACGGCCTGCTGCGCTATCGCCAGATGTTCCAGGACCTCTCGCGCAGCGAAGCCTGGATGCGCGCCCTGCTCACCACCACGGTCGACGGCGTGATCACGGTCGGGCGCGACGGCATCATCACTGAATTCAATGCATCGGCCGAGCGCATTTTTGGCTGGCGCCGGGACGAGATCGTCGGGCGCAGCATCGCGCTGCTGCTCACCGAGCGCGGTCGCGCCGCCAATTTCAACGTGCTGACCGTGCTGGCGCGCGGTAGTCTGGAAGGCATCAACACCAGCACCGAGACCTGGTGCCTGCACAAGGATGGCCACGAAGTCCCGGTACGGGGCGCGATCGGCCATGCGCGGCTGCGCGAGCAGGACCTGTTCGTCTGCTTCGTCACCGACATCAGCGAGCGGCGCGCGATGGAAAGCGCGCTGCAGGCCAGCGAGCAGCAGTTCCGCTCCCTGATCGGCAATATTCCGGGCATCTCGTACCGCAGCGCGCTCAACGAAGAATGGCCGATGATCTTCATCAGCGATGCAGTCGAACGCGTCACCGGTTACCCGGCGCGCGACTTCCTGGGGAGCCCGCCGCGCCGCGTGTTCGGCGCGATGATCCACGCCGAGGACCGCCTGCGGGTGGGCAAGGAAACCAGCGCCGCGATGCGCGAGCACCGGCCGTACCTGGTCGAATACCGCCTGCTGCATGCCGATGGCAGCGTGCGCTGGCTCTGGGAAAACGGCACCGGTGTGCACGACGACGCAGGCAACCTGCAGTACCTCGATGGCGTCATCCTCGACATCACCGAGCGGCGCGAGATGGAAGAAGCGCTGCGCTGCGCCAAGGAGAAGGCCGAGCAGGCTGCGGCCGCCCGCGCGACCTTCGTGGCGAATATGAGCCACGAGATCCGCACGCCGATGAATTCGATCCTGGGCTTTACCGACGTGCTGCTCGATGGCGAACTCAATGTCGAGCAGCGCCGCCACCTGGACACCGTGCGCAGCGCGGGCCGCGCCCTGCTGCGACTGCTCAATGAAATCCTCGACACGGCCAAGCTCGAAAAAGGCGCGGTCGAACTCGAACAGAACGACTACAACCTGCTGTCGCTGATTGATGAACTGTCGTCGACGCTGGCGGCCAATGCGCGCGCCAAGGGCCTGCACCTGGATATCCAGTACGACCCGGCGCTGCCGACCGGCCTGCGCGGCGACGAACTGCGCATGCGTCAGGTGCTCACCAACCTGCTCGACAACGCGATCAAGTTCACCGCCACCGGCGGCGTGACGCTGACCGTGAGCGCCGATGTCGACCAGCTGTGCATCGCCGTGATCGACACCGGCATCGGCATCGCGCCCGATCGCCTGGCCGCGATCTTCGATCCGTTCACGCAGGCCGACGCGTCGATGACGCGCCGCTTCGGCGGCACCGGGTTGGGCACCACGATCAGCAAGCAGCTCGTCGAGCTGATGGGCGGACGGATCTGGGCCGAGAGTACGCCGGGCCAGGGCGCGACCTTCCACGTGCGGGTGCCGCTGATCCTGGCGCGCTTTTGCAATCACGCGCCGCGGGTGCGCAGCGCCGCCGTGCTGCCGCCGCTGCGCGTGCTGGTGGCCGACGACGTGCCGCAGAACCTCGAACTGATGCAACTGTTGATGACGCGGCGCGGGCACACGATGACGGCCGCGCGCGACGGCGGCGCGATCGTCGAACTGGCCACCAGCGGCGAGTACGACGTGGCGCTGATGGACTTCCAGATGCCGGTGATGGATGGCCTGGACGCGACCCGCGCCATTCGCGCGCACGAGGCGCGTCACGGCACGGCGCGCCTGCCCGTGATCGCGATGACCGCCAGCGTGCTGGCCGAGCACCGCCAGGCCAGCGTGGACGCCGGCATGGACGGCTTTGCCAGCAAGCCGGTCGACTGGTTCGCCCTGTCGCACGAGATCGCGCGCGTGCTCGGCCTCGAAGGTGGCGTGCCGGTCGAAGCGGCCGCTATGCCGACGGCGCCACGCGAAGTGCTCAACCGGCGCGCCGGCCTGCACCGCTGGAGCAACCGCGAAGACGCTTACGCCGAAGCCCTCGATCACTTCAGCCGCCAGTACGCGCAGCTGGACGGCGCGATGCGCCTGCATGCCGCCGGTGGCGATCACGTGCAGCTGCGGATGCTGGCGCACAAGGTGCGCGGCGCGGCCGCCAACGTCGGCCTGGAGCGCTTGTCCGACGCGCTGGCCACGCTGGAGCAGGCGACCAATGCAGTGCCGACCGACGAGCGGCACGCGGCCGAGGCGCTCGGCGTGGCGGGACAGGCGCTCGAGGCCGCGCTGGCCGCGATCGGCAATGTCGCCGCCACGCCAGCGCCGGCCACGCCAGGCGCCGGCATCGACCTGACACGCGCGCGGCGCGCCGGCGGCGTGCTGCTCGAAGCGCTGCGCCGCGGCGCCCTGAACGACGGCGCCATGACCAGCCTGGCCGTGGCGCTGGCCGCCCACCCGGCCATCACCCGCGTGGTCCAGGTGCAGTCGGCCATCGCCGATTTCGACTTCGATCTCGCCCTCGATCACCTGGAAGCCGTGCTGGCGATCCTGGGGGCCGAGTCCTCTGACGGCGCGCCTGGCGACGCCACCAACGATCCTTCCGCATGAACCAACCGACTACCCGACCGCTGATCCTGGCCGTCGACGATGAAGCGAGCAACCTGCAACTGCTGCGCCAGATCCTGCAGGACCACTACCGCCTGCTGTTTGCCAAGGATGGCGCCCGCGCGCTCGAGCTGGCGCGCCAGGAGCAGCCCGACCTGGTCCTGCTGGACGTGATGATGCCGGGGATGTCCGGCTACGAAGTGTGCGCGGCGCTGAAAGCCCATCCGGCCACGGCGTCGGTGCCGGTGATCTTCGTGACCGCCCTGACCGAGACGGCCGACGAGGTGGAAGGCTTCGAGGCCGGCGCCGTCGACTACATCACCAAGCCAGTCAGCCCGCCGGTGGTGCGCGCGCGCGTGCGCACCCACCTGTCGCTGGTGCGCATGGAAGCGCTGCGCGCGAGCCGCCTGGAAATCGTCCAGCGTCTGGGCCTGGCGGCCGAGTACAAGGACAACGAGACCGGCCTGCACGTGATCCGCATGAGCCATTTTTCGCACATCCTGGGCATCGCGGCCGGCCTGAACGAGGTGGAAGCAGACGACCTGCTGCACGCGGCGCCGATGCACGACGTGGGCAAGATCGGCATCCCGGACCGCATCCTGCAAAAACCGGGACCGCTCGACCCCGACGAGTGGAAGATCATGCAGAGCCACGTGACGATCGGCGCCGAGATCATCGGCGAACACACCAGCGGCATGCTGGCCCTGGCGCGCCAGATCGCGCTCACGCACCACGAAAAATACGATGGCAGCGGCTACCCGAACGGCCTGGCCGGCGAAGCGATCCCGCTGGTGGGCCGCATCGTGGCCATCGCCGACGTCTTCGATGCCCTGACCTCGCTGCGACCGTACAAGAAAGCCTGGACCGAAGAAGACGCAGTCGCCTTCCTGCACGACCAGAAAGGCCGCCACTTCGACCCCCAGCTCGTCGACCTCTTCACCACCCGCCTCCCCGCCATCCGCGAAATCCGCACCCGCTGGGCCGAAAAACCCTAACCCCTCCCCAAAAAAACAATGAGGGTCAGAGTCGATTTAATGGGCAATTATCGAAAGTTGTCAAACAATTCGACTCTGACCCTAATTGTTTTGGGGGCTTTTTTGATGGTACGCGGCGTTTCTGATGCCGGCTGTAATTGAATTTATTCGGAGCATCAAATTACACGCCAAACTGGCAAAAATTAATTAGGGTCAGAGTCGATTTATTGGGCAATTCCTCAAAGTTGTCAAACAATTCGACTCTGACCCTAATTGTTTTTCAAGGGTTTTTGGGCATGAATTTGTGGGGGTGACAGCGACTCAGGCGGGGATTGGGGGTGCGATCGGCGTTGCCGATCGCAGGGTGATGTGTCGTCTCAGACTTTCGTCTGCGATGCGGTGTCTCAGACTTTCGTCTGAGACAAACCTGCTTCCGTTTGCTCAAGCGCTGCGGTGCTTGAGCCGGTGGCGCGGCGGGCGATCAGGTCGTGGTAGAGCGCAGTGTAGTTGGCGGCCATTTGTTCGGACGTGAACAGCTCTTCGAAGCGTGCGGCGGCGCGGCGGCCCATCGTGCGTGCCAGTTCGGGGTTGTCCCACAGCGTGCGCATGGCGGCGCGCAAGGCCAGCGCGTCCGATGGCGGGACCACCAGGCCCGTGTCGCCGTCGATGTTGATGTACGTGGTGCCGGTGCCGATCTCGCTCGAGATCATGGGCTTGCCGTACATCGCGCCTTCGAGCAGCGAGATGCCGAAGGCTTCCGAGCGCAGGTGCGACGGGAACGAGACCGCGTAGCACAGCGTCAGCAGCGCGGCTTTATCGGGTTCGTCGATCGCGCCGACGAACAGGACGTTCTTCAGGCCCAGGCGCGCGGCTTGTTCCTTGAGCTCATGCTCGATCGGTCCCGCGCCGACGATGACGACCGGGTAATCGGTACCAGCCGCCGCCTCGAGCAGGATGTGCAGGCCCTTGTAATAGCGCAGCACGCCCACGAACAGGAAGAACTTGGGGCCGACCCGCTCGCGCCAGTGCGCCATGCGATCGGGGTCGGGCTGCGGGTAGGTGGTGCGATCCAGGCCGAACGGGATCACGCTGGTCTTGTCCGGATAACGCGCCAGCACCGTCGACGAGCCCAGGTAATTGGGCGAGGTCGCGACGATGGCGTCGACGCTGCGCAGGAAGCGGTGCTTGAGCGGCTGGTACAGGCGCAGCAAGTGGCGCTGGCGCACGATGTCGGAGTGGTACGTGACCACCGTCGGCTTGTTCACGCGCGCCATGAAGTGCGCCAGGTCCATGAACGGCCACGGGAAGTGGTAGTGCACGACGTCGGCTTCACGCGCCAGGCGCGCCAGCGCGCCGATCGACTGGATCGAGATGGCGTTGGACGCGATCTCGGCATTGAGCGGCACCCGGTGCACCATATGGCCTTCGAACTCGAACGGTGCGAGGTTCTGGTGGCGCGACAGCGACAGCACGGTATTGGTCACGCCAAGGCGCCCGGTGCCCACGGCCATCTGGCGGATCACCTGTTCGACGCCGCCGACCGAATCCGGGTGGTAGGTCTTGTAAAAATGAAGGACGCGCATAATCAACTCAGCTTACTGCGAAAGTACGGCTCGGTACACATTTGCCGTCAGGCGTGCGGTGTTTTGCCATGTCAGTTGTTCGGCACGTGCACGCCCGGCGGCGATGCAGCGCGTGCGCGCAACACTGTCCTGTGCCAGCGTGCGCATGGCCTCGGCCAGTTCGCCCGCCGACAGCGGATCCACCAGCAAGGCCGCATCGCCCGCCACTTCGGGCAGCGAGGTCGTGTTGGACGCCACCACCGGCACGTTCGATGCAAACGCTTCAAGCACCGGAATCCCATAGCCCTCGTACAGCGAAGGGAAGACGAACACGCCGGCGCCGGCATACAGGTGGCGCAATTGTTCCTGGTCGGTCAGGCGATCGAGCCAGACGAGGTTCTCGCCGGCCGCGCGCGCCGACTGCATGCTGGCCACCAGGGCGTCGCTGCGACTGCCCGGCGCACCGACGATCACCAGCGCGCGTTCGGCGCGCACGGCCGCCGGCAGCATCAGCCAGGCGGCCAGCAGGCGCTCGACGTTCTTGCGCGGCTGCAGCGTGCCCACGAACAAAAAATAGCCCGGCTGCAGTTTGTGGGCCGCCAGCGTGGCGCGCGTGGCCTCCGGTGCGGGCGGCGTCAGCCAGCTTTCGTCGACGCCGCACGGCACCACGGTCACGCGCCGTTCGTCGACGCCAAAGCACTCGACCAGTTCGGGGATGGCAAAGTGCGACAGTGCGATCACGTGGTCGGCCTTGCGCGCAGCCTTGGCCTGCAACTGGTTTTTCAGACCGCGCAAGCGCGGATTGCACCATTCCGGGTGCTTGATCGGCAGCGCGTCGTGCAGACTGGCCACCACCGGACAATCCATGCGCACCACGCGGTAATCGGTCACGTGGAACACGTCGAGCGGCATATGCACGCGGTGCGCTGCCGGCGTGACCAGGTCGAGCAGCGTGGCAGCTTCAAATGAATAGGGAAACGCCTGGCCGACACTGATGCCGGCAGCCCCGCCGCGCGCACGCGGCCAGGACCACGGCGTGACGGTGCAGCCGGTGGCCGGCAGGTGGCGCAGCAGTGCATTGGTGTAGACGCCGATGCCATCGAGGCGTCCGCCCGTCAGCCCCGGTTCGATCATGGTCGTCCCAAGGCCGACGTTGATCGCTGCAGCGTTCACGCCAGGTACATCCAGCGCAAGGTCTCGTACAGCGGCGTCGGCGCCAGGTCGCCCACCACGGCAGTCAGCTTGCGATTGCTGCCAGTCAGTTGCAGCACATCGTTGGCGCGCACGAAGGCCGGGTTGACCTGCACGTCGATGCGGTAGCCGGCGATCTCGCCCATCATCTCGATGACGTTCGACAGCGAGTGCGGCGTGCCCGAGCAGACGTTGAAGGCTTCACCAGCCGGTGCTGCTGCCAGGATGCGGCGGTAGGCACGCGCCACCATGCGCACATCGGAGAAATCGCGCGCGATGGCGAGATTGCCCAGTTCGATGCGCGCCTCGTGGCGGCGGAAATGCGAGACGATTTTCGGCAGCAGGAAATTGTCCGCCTGCCCCACGCCGGTGTAGTTGAACGGCCGCACGATCGTGATCGGCAACTTGTCCATCCACAAGCGCGCCATGTATTCCATGGCCAGCTTGCTCACCGCGTAATCGTTGGCCGGTGCCGGCACCACGTCTTCATCGATGACGGGCACGCTGGCATTGCCATAGATATTGGCCGACGATGCCAGCAGCACACTGCTTGGCCGGTAACTGCCCGCAGCAAGCGCCTCGAGCAGATTGCGCGTGCCCACCACGTTGACGCGGTAGATCGCTTCGACGTTGGCGTGGCCGACAAACGCAATGCCGGCCAGGTGCGCCACGACATCGGGCTGCACCTCGGCCACCATGGCAGCGACGGCATCGCGGTCACACAGATCCACCGCGATCATGTCGGGGCCGACCTCTTCGCCCGGCATCACGGTGCCGAACACGCGGTAGCCGGCGGCCGACAGTTCCTGCGCCAGGTAATACCCGGTAAAGCCGCGCAGGCCCGTGATCAGGGCGCGCTGCCCTTCCCCTTCACGTAGCAGGGTGTCGTCCGTGGCCAGGCGCGTCATATCAGAACGAGAAGCCCAGTTCGTTGCGACGCAGGTCAGCATCGACCATCATCTGGCACAGCTCTTCGAGCGTGGTCTTCGGTTCCCAGCCCAGCTCGCGCTTGGCCTTGGCCGGATCGCCAATGAGCAGCTCGACTTCGGCCGGACGATAGAACTTCGGCGAGACGCGCACCAGTTGCTTGCCGCTGGTGGTGCAGTGGGCCACTTCGTTGTCGCCGCTGCCGCTCCAGTCGAGCGTCACGTCCACGGCCTTGAAGGCCATGTTGACGAAATCGCGCACGGTCTCGGTGCGGTTGGTTGCCAGCACATAGGTGTCAGGCTTGTCGGCCTGCAGCATGCGCCACATGCCTTCAACGTATTCCTTGGCAAAACCCCAGTCGCGCTTGGCGTCCATATTGCCCAGCTCGAGCACGTCCTGCTTGCCCAGCTTGATCTTGGCGACGGTATCGGTGATCTTTCGCGTGACGAACTCACGGCCGCGCAGTGGCGACTCGTGGTTGAACAAGATGCCCGACGAACCGAAGATGTCGTACGACTCGCGGTAGTTGATCGTCATCCAGTGCGCGTACAGCTTGGCCACGCCGTACGGGCTGCGCGGGTAGAACGGGGTTTCTTCGATCTGCGGGATCGCCTGCACCTTGCCGAACATTTCCGACGTCGACGCCTGGTAGAAGCGGATCTTCGGGTTGACGATGCGGATCGCTTCGAGCAGGTGGACGGCGCCCAGGCCGGTAATCGATGCAGTGGCCAGCGGCTGGTCGAACGACACGCCAACAAAACTTTGCGCTGCCAGGTTGTAGACCTCGCCTGGCTGCGCCGTTTCGAGCAGGCGAATGCTCGAGGCCAGATCGGTCAGGTCGTATTCGACCAGTGACAGGTTCGGATGCGTGGTAACGCCGAGCTCATCCATGCGCCAGAAATTGACTGAGCTCGAACGACGATACGTGCCGGTGACGTGATAGCCTTTTTCGAGAAGCAGTTGCGCCAGATAGGCGCCGTCCTGGCCGGTGATGCCGGTGATGAGGGCTCGTTTGTTATGCATATGATGGATGATTTGAAGTTGGTCTTGCAGGCGTAACGTGATGAAAAAGGCGCCCGGCCAAACGAAGATTGTAACAGAGGAGGTCGCCAGACTAACTCGCGCTCCGGAGTTTAGTGCAATTCAGACAACGCTTACCCGGTCAATTATGACGCGAAAATGACGCGGCAAATGGCCTGCTTACGGTTTGTTACGAGTGTCCCGGGGCCGCGACAAAGGGCGACAGCCCGAGACAAAGCATGACGGCGACGCGCGGACGGCACTGGCCATCCACGCGTTCTTTGCCCCCTGCTCAGCGTGGCGAAACCGCCTCAACGACAGCCAGCGCCGTCATGTTGACGATCCGGCGCACGGTCGCTGACGGGGTCAGGATATGCACCGGCCGCGCGCAGCCCAGCAGCACCGGACCGATGGCGATGCCGTTGCCGGCCGCCGTCTTGACCAGGTTGTAGGCGATGTTTGCGGCGTCGATATTCGGCATCACGAGCAGGTTGGCGTCGCCCTTGAGTGTCGAGTTCGGCATGATCTTGGCGCGCATCTTGGCGTCGAGCGCCGTGTCGCCATGCATCTCGCCATCGATTTCGAGGTCGGGCTTCTTCTGCTGCACGAGGGCCAGCGCGGCGCGCATCTTTTGCGCCGATTCCGAATTGGCACTGCCGAAGTTCGAGTGCGACAGCAAGGCTGCGCGCGGGACGATGCCGAAGCGTTCCATCTCTTCGGCCGCCATCACCGTAATCTCGGCCAGTTGCTCGGCGTTCGGGTTTTCGTTGACGTGGGTATCGACCATCGCCAGCTGACGCTCCGGCGTGATGACGAAGTTCATCGCCGCATACACCTTGGCGCCGGCGCGCTTGCCTAGCACCTGGTCGACGAATTCCAGGTGCATCTGCGTGGTGCCGTAGGTGCCGCAGATCATGCCGTCGGCTTCGCCCTTGTGGATCATCATCGCGCCGATCAGCGTGTGGCGGCGGCGCATGGCCAGCTTGGCCAGGTCTTGCGTGACGCCCTTGCGCATCACCATCTGGTGATAGCTCTGCCAGTAATCGCGGTAACGCTCGTCGAAATCGGGATTGATGACGTCGAAGTGCACACCAAGTTTCAGGCGCAGGCCGAATTTCTCGATGCGCTGCTCCAGCACGGCCGGACGACCGACCAGGATCGGACGCGCCAGCTTTTCGTCGACCACCACCTGCACGGCGCGCAGCACGCGTTCTTCTTCGCCTTCGGCGTAGACGATGCGCTTGAGCTCATCCGGCGCGCTCTTGGCGATCGTAAACAGCGGCTTCATGAAGGTGCCGCTGCGGTACACGAACTGCTGCAGGTTCTCGGCGTAAGCCGCCAGGTCCTCGATCGGGCGGGCAGCAACGCCGCCGTCCATCGCGGCCTTGGCCACGGCTGGCGCGATGTGGGTCAACAGGCGCGGGTCGAATGGCATCGGGATCAGGTATTCCGGACCGAACGACAGGTTCGAGATGCCATACGCCGAGGCCACGATGTCCGACTGCTCGGCGTGCGCCAGGTCGGCAATCGCGTGGACCACGGCAATTTCCATTTCGCGCGTGATCGTCGTCGCGCCGCAATCGAGCGCGCCGCGGAACATGTACGGGAAGCACAGCACGTTATTGACCTGGTTCGGATAATCCGAACGGCCGGTGGCAATGATCGCGTCGCTGCGCACGGCTTTCACGTCTTCGGGCAGGATCTCTGGATTCGGGTTGGCCAGCGCCAGGATCAGCGGGCTCGGGCCCATTGACGCGACCATTTCTTTCTTGAGCACGCCACCGGCGGACAGGCCCAGGAAGATGTCGGCGCCCGGGATGACTTCGGCCAGGCTGCGGTGCGGCGTGTCCTGGGCGAAGCGTTCCTTGTCCGGGTCCATCAGTTCGACGCGGCCCTTGTAGACCACGCCGGCCAGATCGGTGACATAGATGTTTTCGATCGGGAAGCCCAGGTCGACGATCAGGTCGAGGCAGGCCAGCGCGGCCGCGCCGGCGCCAGACACCACCAGTTTGCACGACGTGATGTCCTTGCCCACGACTTTCAGGCCATTCAGGATCGCAGCGCCGACGATGATCGCGGTGCCGTGCTGGTCATCGTGGAAGACCGGGATCTTCATGCGCTCGCGCAGCTTGCGCTCGATGTAGAAGCACTCGGGCGCCTTGATGTCTTCGAGGTTCACGCCGCCAAAGGTCGGCTCGAGCGAGGCGATGATGTCGACCAGCTTGTCGGGATCGGTTTCGTTGATCTCGATGTCGAACACATCGATGGCGGCGAACTTCTTGAACAGCACGCCCTTGCCTTCCATCACTGGCTTGGAAGCCAGTGGGCCGATATTGCCCAGGCCCAGCACGGCGGTGCCGTTGGTGATGACTGCTACCAGGTTACCGCGCGCCGTGTACTTGTAGGCGTTGGCGGGATCCTTGACGATTTCTTCGCATGGCGCCGCGACGCCCGGCGAGTACGCCAGCGCCAGGTCGCGCTGGTTCAGCAGGCCCTTGGTGGGCGTGACGCTGATCTTGCCGGGACGTGGGAACTGGTGATATTCGAGCGCTGCTTGGCGCAATTGCTGACGCAATTCTTCTTTTTTGTCAGATGACGAATCCATGCTGAAAGGCCTTCCTGGTGCGAAACGGGGCTTTCGATTCTATCAGAGAGGGTCTTGGCAACGACTACGTATTTTCAACATGATTATGTGCGGTTGCAGCAAAAGCGCCCGGGCTGGCTGGTCTTGGCGCCACGGTACAATCGCCGCCATGCTCTCCGAATTCGACCTCATCAAGCGCTACTTCAAGCGCGACCGGCCTGGCCGCGCGCCCCTGGGCATCGGCGACGACTGCGCCCTGCTCGCCATCACGCCGGGCCGCCAGCTTGCCATTTCGTCCGACATGCTGGTGGAAGATCGCCATTTCTTTGCCGGCGCCGACCCGCGCATGCTGGGCCACAAGGCGCTGGCCGTGAACCTGTCCGACCTGGCCGCCATGGGCGCCCGCCCCGTCGCTTTTACCTTGGCGCTGGCCCTGCCCGAAGCCAACCCCGACTGGCTCGCCGGCTTCTCGCAGGGCCTGTTCGCACTGGCCGACGCGCACGAATGCGAACTGATCGGGGGCGACACGACCAAGGGGCCGCTGAACATCTGCATCACCGTGTTCGGCGAACTGTCGCCCGGCCACGCGCTGCGGCGCGATGCGGCGCAGGTCGGCGACGACATCTGGATCTCGGGCACGCTGGGCGACGCCCGGCTGGCGCTGGCGGGGTACTGGAACGAGCTCGAACTCGACCCGGCATTGCACGCAGAGGCGGCCACGCGCATGCACCTGCCAACGCCGCGCGTGGCCCTCGGCCTGGCGCTGGCAAGCCTGCCGGTCGCCCATGCGGCGCTCGATATTTCGGACGGGCTGGTCGGCGACCTTGGCCACATCCTGCAAGCGTCGCGCGTGGGCGCGACGCTCGACGTCGATGCGCTGCCGGCCGGGCCGGTGCTGGCGCAGCAGGCGCCGGCATTGCGGCGGCGCTTCACGGCCGCCGGCGGCGACGATTACGAGTTGTGCTTTACCGCGCCGCGCGCTGCGCGCGAGGCCGTGCTGGCGGCGGGAGCGCAGGCCGCCACGCCGGTCACGCGGGTCGGCACGATCGATGCTGCGCCAGGGCTGCGCCTCGTCGATGGCAGCGGCGCAGCACTGGAACTCGGCCTGGCCGGCTGGGACCATTTCAGGAGTGGCTGAGCCCCGATAAGCACGAATGAAGTTGCAAAAAAGCTATAATTGACGGTTGTTATTACGTTGAAACCGTCTCCTTCATGCGTCGCCAACCGGTTGACCGCCCCCACCTGGACAAGCCCCGAATGCGTTTTGCGAAGAATCTTTTTGTTGGACTGGAAACCCGGTTCCAGCGCTATAGCGCCGTGCTGGCGCAGCCCCGCGCGCCTGGGATGGCCGTGTGGCTGGTGCCGGTGCTGTTTGGCCTGCTGTCAATCGGCCTCGGCCAGGACGACAACTGGGACTTGAGAAACTACCACTGGTACAACGCCTACGCCCTGCTCAATGGCCGGCTCGACCTCGACATGGCGCCCGGCCAGTGGCAGAGCTACTTCAATCCGCTAATCGACGTTCCCTACTACCTGCTCAGCACGACGCTGCCCGGCCCGCTGGTCGGCTTCCTGATGGGTTTTGTGCACGGCCTGAATTTCGTGCTGCTGCTGGCCATCGCGCGCCAGTTGCTGGGCACTGGCAGCAACAGCAACAGCGGCGGCGGTGCACGCCTGCCGATCCTGCTGGCCGCGGCTGGCGTGTGCGGCGCCGGCTTCCTGTCGCAACTGGGCAATACCATGGGCGACAACCTGACCGCGCTGCTGGTACTGGGTGCGCTGTACCTGGTACTGCGCAGCTGGGATAGCCTGCACGGCGCGTCCGGCCGCGTGTTCGCGCTGATGCTGCTGTCCGGGCTGGCGATGGGCCTGGGTACCGGACTGAAACTGACCAATGCACCGTACGCGGTGGCCTTGTGCCTTGCCCTGCTGACGACGCCGGCGTCGTGGGGCGTGCGCCTCGCGCTGGCCGTCACGCAGGGCTGCGCGGTGGCTGTCGGCATCCTGATGGCCGCCGGTTACTGGTGGCTGACGATGTGGGAGCGTTTCGGCAATCCGCTGTTCCCCCAGTTTAACAACGTGTTTCGCAGCCCGCTGGCGCAGCAGCTCGGCGTGATCGACAACCACCACATGCCGCACAATGCGCTCGAAGCGCTGGCCTGGCCAATGGTGTTCATGGTCCAGACCGTGCGGGTATCGGAAATTCCGCTCAAGCTGGCGGTGGTGCCGGCCCTGTACGTGCTGGCGCTGCTGTTCGTGGTGCGGTGGCTGGCCAATACGATGCGCAGCCGGCCGGCAGCAGCGGCGCTGTCGCCGCGCGCCCGCTTCCTGATGGTATTCGGCCTGGTTGCCTACCTGTTGTGGATGAAGCTGTTCGGCATCTACCGCTATCTGGTGCCGCTCGAGTTGCTGGCGCCGCTGATGGTCTGGCTTCTGGTCGAACGCATGGCTGCCCCGCGCAACGCAGCGCGCATTGGCGGCTGGCTGCTGGCGGCGACGACGCTGGCCGTCTTCCCGTTCGTCTCGTGGGGCCATGCCGGCTGGGCGTCGCAGAATGTCAGCGCCCAGGTGCCGCCGCTGGCGCGCCCGGCCGACACGATCGTGTTCACCGCCCATGGCGACCCACCGATGGGCTGGCTGGCCACGTTCTTCCCCCGCGATGTGCGCGTGATCGCGCTGGCCGGGGGCTTTCCCGAGTCGCCGGCCTGGCTGGAGCGGATCCAGTCGGCCATCGCCGCGCGCCCGGGACCGCATTACGTGATGCTGGCAGCGGCCCGCAGCGGCAAGGAAGACAGCCTGCAGCGCAAGCGCCGGCTGGCCGATTCGCTCGGCCTGACAGCGGATGCGGCAGGCTGCGAACGGCTCGCCTGGTTCACGACCCGGGTACGTTTCCAGGTCGATGTGCGGCAGGTCGATGAAGAGGGCCGCCGCTGCACGCTCGACCTGCAGCAACGCTATGTGAGCGACCTGCCGGCCCGCGACCGGGAAACGCTGGACGTGGCCAAGGCCAGCCTGGCGCGCTACGGCCTGGCCATCGATGACGGCGCCTGCGAGACCTATGCGGCGGCGATGGGCGCGGAGCCCTTCCCGTTCCGGTTCTGCCCCGTCACGGTCAAGCCGTGATGCTGCCGGGGCGGCCCTGCGGGGTCGCCTCTTGCTCGTCGCCCTCCCGGGGCGCCTTGCGGTCGTCATACGGCCCGTGCGTCATCCAGTAATGGCGAAACGCCAGCCGGATATTGTCGCGCAGCGTCATGTCGTCCCACGGCTTGGTGTAGAAGCGGTAGATCGCGCCCCGGTTGATCGAATCGAGCACCGCCTCCACGCCCGTGTCGCCCGACAGGATGATGCGGATCGTGTCCGGATACATTTCCTTGACCTTGCTGAGAAACTCGGTCCCGCTCATCACCGGCATGCGCTGGTCGCACAGGATCACGTGCACGTGGTACAGCGCCAGCAGTTCGAAGCCTTCGGCGGGCGAGCCTGCGGTCAGCACGCGGTAGCCATCGCGCCGGAACAGCCGGTGCAGCGCGGCCAGCACGTTCGCATCGTCGTCGACGATGAGCAGTGTCTGCACATTGTCGACCACTTCGGGCAGCTGGTCGGGACTGGCGCGGTTTGACACCACGAGCGTGGCCAGCTGGCTTGCGGGCAGCGCGCGCGAAAAATAGAAACCCTGGATTTCGTCGCAGCGGTTGCGCCGCAGGTAGGCCATCTGGGCGCGCGTCTCGACGCCTTCGGCGACCACCTGCATGTGCAGGCTGTGCGCCATGCTGATGATGGCCAGCGCGATCGCCGCGTCGTCCGGGTTGGTGACGATGTCGCGCACGAACGCGATATCGATTTTCAGTTTGTCGATCGGGAAGCGCTTCAGGTAGGCCAGGCTCGAGTAGCCGGTGCCGAAGTCGTCGATCGCGATGCGGATTCCCAGCGCCTTCAGGCGCGTGAGCACCTCGGTGGTGCGCTCGGCATTTTGCATCAGCGCGCTTTCGGTCAGCTCCAGTTCGAGCAGGCTTGCCTCGATGCCGTGGCGTTCGAGGGCGCCGCGCACCACCTCTTCCAGGTCGCCCTCGACGAACTGGCGGCTCGAGACGTTCACCGCGACCCGCACGTCGCGCACGCCGGCCGCGTTCCAGGCCGCGATCTGGCGGCAGGCTTCATCGATGATCCAGTCGCCCACGCGCACGACCAGGCCGGTTTCTTCCATGACCGGCACGAATTCGGCCGGATACACGAGGCCATAACCGGGCCGGTTCCAGCGCAGCAGCGCTTCGCTGCCGGCGATGCGGCCGGTATTGAGCTCCATCTTGGGCTGGTAATGCAACACGAACTGGTTGTCCACCAGCGCGCCGCGCAGCGCCAGTTCGAGATCCAGGCGCGCCAGCACCTGCACGTTCATGCCGGCGGTGAAGAAGCGGTAGCCGTCGCGCCCTGCTTCCTTGGCCCGCACCATCGCCGTGTCGGCATACTTGACGAGCGTGCCCGGGTCGATCGTGTCGTCCGGGTACATCGCGATGCCGATGCTGGCCGTGAGCGCGGCCTGCTGGCCGTGCAGGTCGAACGGCAAGCGAAGCGATTCGCGCACTTCGTTGGCCATGTTCACGGCGTCCTGCTGCTCGCGCGGCATCGTCAGGATCAGGGCGAATTCATCGCCGCCCAGACGCCCGACCGAATCGCGCACCCTCACGCAGCGCACCAGGCGCGTGCTGAACTGGCGCAGCAATTCGTCGCCCGGCGCCGTGCCGAGCGAATCGTTGATCACCTTGAAGCGGTCGAGCGTGATGCACAGCACCGCCACGCGCCAGTTCTTGTCCTGGGCCAGCTCGATCGTGCCGCGCAGGTTTTCAAAGAACAGCGTGCGGTTCGGCAGGCCGGTCAGCGCGTCGTAGCTGGCCGCGTGGCGCAGCCGCTCCTGCGCCAGCAGGCGTTCGCTGATGTCGCGCGCCACGGCAATCAGCATGCGCTGGGCATTGCGTTGTCCTTGCGGATCCTGCAGCTTCCAGCTGATTTCCACCGGCACCGAGCCTTCGCCGCCGGCGCGCAGCAGGTCGGTCTCGACGATGTCGGGCTCGGGCGGCCCGCCCTGCGCGGCCGCGCCGATATGGCGTTCAAGCTGCGAGCGCGAAGCCAGGCCCAGCGCCACCGGATCGATGCGCAGCAGTGCCTCGCGCGAAAAGCCCAGCATGCGGCAGGCGCCTTCGGACACATCGACCATCGCCATATTGGCCGTGTCGATCAAAAACAGCGCATCGGGCGTGGCGTCCATTGCGCCGCGAAAGCGCGCCAGTTCGGCGGTGCGCTCGCGTACCTGGCGTTCGAGTTCACTGCCGTAATCCAGGGATTCGCGGTGCAGCAGGCGCACCTCGAGCAGGTTGCGGATGCGCGTCATGACCTCGACCGTGTCGAACGGCTTGCCGATGAAGTCGCGTGCGCCGGCTTCGAGCGCCGCCAGTTTCTTGTCCGGTTCAGCCGTCACCACCAGCACCGGCAGCCATGAATCGCTCTCCAGGGGTTTCAAGGCCTCCATCACGTCGAAGCCGTCCATGCCGGGCATGTGCAGGTCGAGGATGATCAGGTCGAAGCGGTGCTTCAGGTGCAGCGCGACGACCTGGCGCGGGTCGAACGTCGACGTGACGTTTTCGTAGCCAGTGGTCTTGAGGAGATATTCGAGCAGCTGCACGTTGACCGGTTCGTCATCGACGACCAGAATGCGGGCCCGTCTGATGTCGGACAGGGAAATCATGGGTGGTTCCTTTCGCCTGACGCGGCCAGGTCGGGCCCTTCGGCCAGCGTGCTGTTGATCGCTTCAGTGAATTTTTCGATGTCGATCGGCTTGGTCAGGTAGCGGTGGAAGCCCGCCGCCACGCCGCGCTCGATATCGCGCGGCATGGCGTTGGCGGTCAGCGCAATCACCGGAATATCCGCCGTTTCCGGGTCGGCGCCCAGCTGGCGCAGCACCTCGAAGCCGCTCATGCCGGGCAGGTTCAGGTCCATCAGGATGATGTCGGGACGGTGCGCCCGCGCCAGTTGCAGGCCCAGGTGGCCGTCGTGCGCCGACAGCAGGCGCAGATCGCGCCGGAACGCCACGATCTCTTCGACCAGGCGCAGGTTGGCCGGATTGTCCTCGACGTACAGCAGCAGGCGCGGTACGAATTCCGAATCCGAAGCAGACGAGGTCGACCCGTCACCCACGGGGGCGGTGCGTTCGGCCAGGCTGGACGTGCGCGGCGCGGTGCTGGCCAGCTCGATCCAGAACACGCTGCCCACGCCAGGACTGCTCGTCACGCCGATCTCGCCGCCCATCAGTTCCACCAGGCGCTTGGTCACTACCAGGCCGATACCGGTGCCTTCCTGGGTGCCCGACTCCTGGCCCAGCCGGTTGAACGGCTGGAACAGGCTGGCGACCTGCTCGGGATTGAGCCCGTTGCCGGTGTCCTGGATCGACAGGCGCATGCGCGTCGGCGTGCACTGGTCGCACGTGAGCACCACGGCGCCCTCGTCGCGGTTGTACTTGACGGCGTTCGACAGCAGGTTGAGCATCACCTGCTTGAGGCGCGTGCGGTCGGCCATCACCACGGCGCCGTCGACATCGGGGAACAGCACCCGCACCTTGCGCGTGGCGGCGATCGGCTCGATCATCGTGCGGCACTCGAGCAGGATGTCGGCCAGCGCGACCGGCTCCATCGACAGCGTAATGGTGCCCGATTCGACCTTGGCCAGGTCGAGGATCTCGTTGATCAGCGTGAGCAGGTGGCGGCCCGACTTGAGGATGTGGTTGGCAAACTCCTTCTTTTGCTCGAGCGTCGACGGCAGCGTATTGGACGTTAAAATCTGGGCAAAGCCCAGAATCGCATTGAGCGGCGTGCGCAGCTCGTGGCTCATCGACGACAAAAACGCCGACTTGGCCTGGTTGGCGCTGCGCGCTTCTTCGTTGGCGTTGGCCAGTTCGGCGTTGGCCAGCGCCAGCTGCAGCGTGCGTTCATCGACGCGCTGCTCGAGCTGTTCGTTCAGGCGCATCACCTCTTGCTGGGCGTGCGAGCGCTCGGTGGCCGTGCGCAGGGTGGCGTTGTGCGAGTCTTCGAGCTCGCGCGTGCGGCCTTCGATCTCCGTCAGCATGGCGTTGAACGAATCGGCCAGCTCGGCCGCCTCGTCGTCGCCGATGCGCGGCGCGCGGCGCGAATAATCGCGTGTGGCCACCACGTCGCGCGCCACTTCGGTGATCGCGATGATCGGCGACGTGAGCACGCGCCCGAAGCGGCGCATGAGCAGGTAGGCGATCGCCATCGCGATCAGGGTCACGCCAACGGCGATGGCAAGGTAATCGATGAAGCGCGCGAGGATGCGGTTCTCGGCGCGCATCACGACGGTGCCGACCGTCTCGCCATTTTCGACGATCGGCTGGCTGACGACCATGATCCCGTCGCCACTATCCTCGACCTGGTCGAGCCGTTCGGGCACGGGCTGCTTTTCACCGGCGGCCGAATAGGATGCGAACAGCTGGCCACGCGCATCGTAAATGGCGGCGCCGCGCACCAGGGGACTGGCCCGCAGCAGCAGCAGGTCTTCGTTGGCAAGGCGCGGGTCGTCGAACGTGAGTGCAGCAGACGTCATGTGGCCGACCAGTTCGGCGTCGGTCGACAGGTCATTGACGAGCGTGCGGTGATAGCTGCGCAGGTCGTAGGCCACCACCAGGGCGATCGAGACCAGCAGTGCGACGAGTGTGGTCGTCATCACCATCGCTACCAGCTTTTTGCGGATCGAGCGCTGGCGGCTCATGCTTCCTCCCCGAGCCGTTTCACGAAACGGCTACGCGTGTGCGCGGGGCGCTGACCCGGTTGGGCTGGCGACTTCACGATCGGGCCAACCCTGGCTGGCCACATGCGATGCGTCCGTACGGCATTGTAAGATCTACGTAAAACAAAAAAGAGGCATCCAGCCACAGAGGCCAGCTGCGTTCCAGCATAGCAGTCCGGCCAAGCCGCATGTCGCACGGAACATCGATCTGGACCCGACAACAAGTTTGCCTTCGATGTGCCCATGCCAGGAGCATAGCATCTTTACGTACGGCAATACCCAACCCGAGACGGCGCTGCCGCCAGCATGCCGTAGCGGCACACTGCGCGCTAGAATGGGATCACCCGGACAAGCCCGTCCGCCGACTGCACAAGGAGACGCACGTGACGCATGAACTTACCGATCTTGCAAATCAGGTCAGCCAGACGCTTGGCGCCAAAAAACTGATGCTGGCCACGGCCGAATCCTGTACCGGCGGCGGCATCGCCCAGGCACTCACCGATATCCCCGGCTCGAGCGACTGGTTCGATCGCGGCTTCGTCACCTATTCGAACACGGCCAAGAACGACATGCTGGACGTGTCCGACGCCGTCATCGCGCAATTTGGCGCCGTCAGCGAAGAAGTGGCCGCCGCCATGGCCGCCGGCGCCGTTGCCAACAGCAGCGCCGACGTGGCGGTCTCGACCACGGGCATCGCCGGCCCGAGCGGCGGCGTGCCCGGCAAGCCGATCGGCACCGTGTGCTTCGGCTGGGCGCGGGGCGAGCATGTGCAGACCGAGCGCCTCGTGTTCCAGGGCGACCGCCAGGCCGTGCGCGCGCAGGCCGTGGCGCATGCGCTGCGCGGGCTGCTGCGCTTTGTCGAATAGACGGGTAATGGCAGCGCCGGCCCACGCCTTTCGTGCGTATCCGCGATAATAGCGTGTTGTGCGCGGCCAGTTCGACGGTGTCCTGCAGCCCCCCCACCCTGCCGGCTGGCCGGGGCGTCGCCTGGCCGACGCCGGCGTCGTTGCCAATGAATTATCTGGAGAATGCTTGAATATTCCTACCCTGATGGTCCCGCTGATGCTGGCCGCTGCGCCGGCCTCTGGCCCGGCCCAGGCGCAGCCCCCCGCACCTGCGTCGTCACCGGCATCCGCGCCGGTGCCGGCGATCGCCTTTGACAAGCTGGTGCTGCCCAACGGCCTGCAAGTGATTCTGGTCGAAGACAAGCGCCTGCCGATCGTGGCCGTGAACCTGTGGTACCACGTCGGGCCGGCCAACGAGGCGCCCGGCCTGACGGGCTTTGCCCACCTGTTCGAGCACATGATGTTCGCCGCCACCGCGCACATCCCGCGCGGCATGGCCGACCGCCTGCTCGAAGGCGCCGGCGCGACCGACAGCAATGGCGGCACGGGTTACGACAGCACCAGCTACTACGACACCGTGCCGTCGAACCAGCTCGAACTGGCGCTGTGGGTGCACGCCGACCGCATGGGCTACCTGCTGGACGTGCTCGACCAGCAGGCACTGACCAACCAGCAGGACGTGGTACGCAACGAGCGGCGCCAGACAGTCGAGGGCGAGCCGTATGGCATCGTCGAGGAAGCGCTGGCGCGCACGCTGTTCCCGCAGGGGCACCCGTACGCGGCCTCGATCATCGGTTCGCACGCCGACATCCAGAGCGCGCGCCTGGAAGACGTGCGTGCCTTCTTCACCCAATACTATGGCCCCAACAATGCCAGCCTGGTGATCGCCGGCGACATCGACAAGCAGAACGTGCGTGAGCTGGTCACGCGCTACTTCGGCGGCCTGCGCCGTGGGCCGGACGTGGTGCGCCCGCACGTGGTCACGCCACCGATCACGGCCGAACGCCGCGTCGTCGTGCGCGACCGCGTCGAGCTGCCGCGCGTGTTCATGGGCTGGCTCACGCCGCCCGCGTATCAGCCGGGCGACGCCGAACTGATGGTAGCAGCCACGATCCTGGGCGGCGGCAAGTCGAGCCGCCTGTACAAGTCGCTCGTCTACGAACGCCAGATCGCGCAGGACGTCTCGGCCTCGCAAGGCTCGCTGGGCCTGGCCTCGACCTTTGTCATCGACGTGACGGCGCGCGCCGGCCACACGCCGCAAGAGATCGAAGCGGCGATCGACGCCGAACTGGCCCTGCTGCGCACCGAAGGCCCGACGGCGCGCGAAGTCGAACGCGCGCGCAACAGCCTGGAAACGTCGCTGCTGGCCTCGCTGGAAAAGCTGGGCGGCGACGGCCTGGCCGAGCAGCTCAATCACTACAACCTGTACACGGGCGACCCGGGCTACCTGGACAAGGACCTGGCGCGCCTGCGCCGCATCGACGCCGCCGCTGTCCAGCGTGCGGTGCAGACCTGGCTGCCGCAGCAGGCGCGCGCCGTCGTCACGGGCGTGCCGGGCAAGCCGAAGGTGGATGATCCGCGCATTGGCAAGGCCACCCGCACCGCCGCCGCACCAACGCCGGTGGCGCCAGTCAACGTGGCCGAAGCGTGGCGCGCGACGTCGCCCAAGGCCGGCCCGGCGCCCCGCTTCAGGCAGCCGCGCGGCGAGACCTTCACGCTGGCCAATGGCCTGACCGTCATCCACTACCGCAATCCGGCGCTGCCGCTCGTGTCGAGCCAGCTCGTGGTGCGCAGTGGCGGCGCCGCCAATCCATCCGACCTGCCCGGCCTGGCCGGCTTTACCGCCCAGATGCTGGAAGAAGGCACGGCCACGCGCAGCGCGCCGGCCATCGCCGACGACATCGCCCAGCTGGGCGCGTTCATGGACACGGGCAGCAGCGACGACGTCTCCACCGTCTCGCTGCTGGCCCTGACATCCACGTTCCCGCGCGCGCTGGAAATCGTCGCCGACATCGTCCAGCGCCCCGCGTTCCCGGCCGCCGAGATCGACCGCCAGCGCCAGGACCGCCTTGGCGCGCTCACACAGCAGCGCGACGACCCGGAAACCGTCGCGGCGCTGGCGGCGGCAGGCGCGCTGTTTGGCGCCGGCCACCCGAAAGGCTATGGCCAGCTGGGCCTGGAACCGGCCATCCAGCGCACGAAGCGCGATGACATCGTTGGGTTCTGGCGCCGCCATTACGTGCCGTCGAACGCGGCGCTGGTGGTCACGGGCGATATCACGCGCGCCGAACTGGAAGCGCTGGCGCAGGCGCAGTTCGGCGGCTGGACGGGGGCCGAGGCACCAGCGGCTGCGGTTGGCCCGGCCAAACCGACGGCTGCGCGCCTGGTCGTGATCGATCAGCCGGACGCCGGCCAGACGGCGCTGCAGGTAGCGACGATGGGCCCGGCGCGCGACACGCCCGACTTCCCGGCTCTGCAAATCATGAACGGGGTGCTGGGCGGGATGTTCTCGAGCCGGCTCAACAACAACCTGCGCGAGACGCGCGGGCTGACGTATGGCATCCATTCGCACTTTGACTACGACCGCCAGCCGGCGCCGTTTTCGGTGGAAGCCAGTGTGCAGCAGGATGCGACCGGTGAAGCGGTGCGCGAAATCCTGCGCGAAGTCGCGCTGCTGCGCGACCAGCCGATCTCCGCCGACGAGCTGGCGGCGGCGCGCAATGCGCAGCTGCTGTCGCTGCCGGGGCAGTTCGAGACCAATGCCGACATCGGCGCGAGCCTGACGGAGTTGTTTGTCTACGGCCTGCCGCCGGATTACTACGACAGCCTGGCTACGCACCTGGCGGGTGTCGGCGTTGACGACGTGCAGGCGGTCGCACGCCGCTGGCTCGATCCGGACCGGATGATCGTGGTGGCGGTGGGCGAACGGAAAAAAATCCTGCCGCAGTTGCAGAAGCTGGGATTGGGGCAGCCGGAGATTCGGGATGACGATGGGCAGGTGAGCAACAAGCCACGTCACTGAACCGGTATTGAACCACACCGCGCGCTACGCCGTGCTTGCCCGGCACGGTTCTTTGCACTAACATGTGAACACCTATTCACATGTTAGAGTCTCATGCACGAACACATTCATACGCACCCGGCCGCCCAGCCGATTGCCCCGCCGCCCGAGGAAGCGATCGGCCAACTGGCCGACCTGTTCCACCTGCTGGGTGATGCAACGCGCCTGCGCATCGTGCTGGCCTGCCTGACGCAGCCGACCGCTGTGGGCGATATCGCCAGCGCGCTGTCGCTGTCGAGTTCACTGGTCAGCCACCACCTGCGCCTGCTGCGCGCGGCCCGCATCGTCAAGGCCGAGCGCCAGGGCAAGCAAGTCTTTTACGCAGCTGCCGACGCCCACATCAGCAGCCTGCTTTCCACCATGTTCGAGCACATCGCCGAACCCGCCACCGGAATGGACGCATGAGCCAACATCACCAGCACGATCATGACCACGACCACGATCATGGTCACGAGCACAAGCACGACGACCACAAGCACGACGACCATGACCACGGTCACGGCTTTGGCCACCATCACCATCACATCCCCTCACTCGACGGCAACGGGCGCGCCTTTGCGCTGGCGATCGGGCTCAACATGGCCTTTGTCATCATCGAATTCGCCTACGGCTTCATCGCGCACTCGACGGCACTGATGGCCGACGCCGGTCACAACCTGTCCGACGTGCTGGGCCTGGTGCTGGCCTGGGGCGCGGCGGTGCTGGCCAAAAGCGTGCCCACCGGCCGCTACACCTACGGCCTGCGCGGCTCGTCGATCCTGGCGGCAATGGGCAACGGCCTGCTGCTGATGGTTGCCTGCGGCGCCATCGCCTGGGAAGCGGTGCAGCGCTTCGCCGAACCGGCGCCCGTAGCCGGGGCCACGGTGTCGATCGTTGCCGCCATCGGCGTGCTGATCAACGGCTTCTCGGCCTGGCTGTTCCTGGCTGGCAGCAAGGGCGATCTGAACATTCGCGGCGCCTACCTGCACATGGCGGCCGATGCGGCGCTGTCGCTGGGCGTGGCGATCTCGGGCCTGATCATCATGTTCTGGGGCTGGACCTGGATCGACCCGGCGGTGAGCCTGGTGATCGTGGTGGTCATCGTGCTGGGCACGTGGTCGCTGCTGCGCGAATCGGTGCAACTGTCGATGGCGGCCGTGCCGCCTGGCGTGGATGCCGACAAGGTGCGTGGCTTCCTGCTCGCGCAGCCCGGCGTGGCCGACCTGCACGACCTGCACATCTGGGCGCTGAGCACGACCGAGACGGCGCTGACGGCGCACGTCGTGATGCCCGCCGGGTATCCAGGCGATGCGGCGATCGATGCGATGGTGGACGGGTTAAGCGCGCAGTTCGCGATTCATCACTGCACGCTGCAGGTCGAGGAAGGCACGACCCATCATCACTGCACGTTGCACGGGCAAGCGCACTGAAGAACCGGCGCGGCCCGAAAGCGGGCCGCGCTGTTAAAGCATTACTTCACGTTGAGCAGTTCGACGTCGAAGATCAGGTCCGAGTCCGGCGGAATCATCCCGCCACCCGCGCCACGCTTGCCGTAGGCCAGCGCGCTCGGGATGATCAGCGTGCGCTTGCCGCCCACCTTCATGCCGGCCACGCCCTGCTCCCAGCCCTTGATCACACGGCCCGCGCCCAGCTGGAATTCCAGCGGATCGCGGCCATTGTCGAGCGACGAGTCGAACTTGCGGCCGCGCTGCTGCTTGGCCAGCGGCTTGTGGAACCAGCCCGTGTAGTTGACGACGACATTGCTGCCCAGTGATGCTTCCTTGCCGGTGCCGACCACGCGGTCGACGATCTCGACCTGCGGTGCCTGGGTTGCAGCGGCGACCGGCGGCGTGACCGGGGCAGCAGCAGGCGCGGTGGCTGGCTGCTGCGCTTCCGGTGGCGGCTGGGTCGCTGGCTTGCTGGCGTCCTGTGCGCCTTCCTGGGCCTGGGCGCTGCCTGCCACCAGGAGCAGGGCGATGACTGCGGATCGACGAATCATGTGTGCTCTTCCATCAAAAGGTCGCAACCGGGCGGTTGCATCTGCACCTATGATAGCAAGGCGGCCTCAGCTTGCACAGTTTGCCCGGCGGCTGCGGTGACAGCCTGCGCCTGGGCGTTAGCGTTGGCCGCCTCGGCCAGCCGGCGCAGCACCTGCCCCGCCGTCACCATGCCGAAGGTGGCGGTCACCACCATGCACGAGCCGAAGCCGGCGCAGTTCAGGCCCGTGATGCCGTTGTCGTCGATCTCGCAGGCGTCCCCCGTCTCCGGATACCGCAACGGTTCCATCGAAAACACGGCATCAATGTGGTACTTCTGCTTTTCGCCGCGCGAAAAACCGTATTGCGCCCGCAGCAGCTTGCGCACTTTTTTCAGCAGCGGTTCCTGCTCGGTGCGGGCCAGGTCGCGGATCTCGACCTTGGTCGGATCGATCTGGCCGCCGGCGCCGCCCACGACCACGAGCGGCATCCGGTTGGCGCTGCACCAGGCGATCAGCGCCGCCTTCGGCTTGACGCTGTCAATCGCATCGACGACGTAATCGAAGCCCTGGTTGGCCACCAGCGTCTCGATGTTCTCCAGGTCGATGAAGTCCTCGACCAGGGTCACCTGGCAAAACGGATTGATCTCGGCGATACGCTGGCGCAGCGCTTCGATCTTCGGCATGCCGATGGTCGATGACAGCGCCTGTATCTGGCGGTTGATGTTCGATTCGGCGACGTTGTCGAGATCGATCAGGGTCAGGTGGCCGATGGCGCTGCGCGCCAGCGCCTCGACCACCCACGAACCGACGCCGCCGACGCCGATCACGCAAACGTGCGCCGCGCGGAAACGTTCCAGCGCAGGCTCACCATACAGGCGCCCGATGCCGCCAAAACGGCGCGCAAAGTCGACATCCTCCGTGGGCGTTGCCGCCGCCCCTTGCTCAAGTAATTGATTCATCCCGATATTGTAGCGGACAGGTGTTTCGCGACTACACTAGAATAATCGTTCGTCAACCAAATAACCTGCGTGTCTCCCACAGAACAATGACCTCTCTCCTGCCCGACACCGCCCCCGATTTCTCCCAGCCAATCGCCGTGCTCAAGCATTGCCATGGCCGCATCCGCAAACAACTGTCCACCCTCGAAAAGCTGGTGCCGCACCTGACCGAACATGGCGTCGACAAGCAGGCGCGCGACGCCGCCGGCGCCGTGCTGCGCTACTTCGACAAGGCGGCGCACCTGCACCACGACGATGAAGAACAGGACCTGATCCCGATGCTGCGCGCCACCGCGCAGGGCGACGACGCCGCCACGCTGCAGGCGCTGGCGCCGACGATCGTGCAGGACCACAATGACATGGATGCTCTGTGGCAAGACCTGCACGAGCAACTGACCGCGATCGAAGCCGGCACCGGGACCATGCTCTCCAGCACGGCCGTCGAGCGCTTCGTCGCCCGCTACACGGCGCACATGGAGCGCGAAGAAAGCACGATGGCGCCGATGGCGATGCGCCTGTTCTCGCCCGAGCAGATGGCGCAACTGGGCCAGGCGATGCAGCGCCGCCGCGGCCTGCTGGCGCCCGAGGCGTTTGACCAGCCGGTGGCATCGGCCACAGAATCGGCCACAGCATCGGCCACAACATCGGCCACTGCGGCAGCCAAGACAGCCGGCGTCGGCCAGGCAGTGGCCGACCTGCGCCAGGATTACGGCCAGGCCAGCCTGAACGAAGACGACGTGCTGGACGACCCGATCGCGCAATTCACCACCTGGTTCGAGCAGGCGCTGGCAGCACAGGTGAACGAGCCAAATGCGATGACGGTGGCAACCGTCGGCCCGGGCAACCGGCCGAGCTCGCGCATCGTGCTGATCAAGCAATTCGATCCGCGCGGTTTTACCTGGTACACCAATTACGACAGCCAGAAGGCGCAGGAACTGCGCAGTAACAACCAGGCCGCCCTGCTCTTCTTCTGGAGCGAGCTGGAGCGCCAGATCCGCATCGAAGGCCGCGTCGAGATGACCTCGAGCGAAGAAAGCGACCATTATTTCCGCAGCCGCCCGCTCAAGAGCCGGGTCGCGGCGATCGCGTCGCAACAGAGCAGCCCGATCGCCAATCGCGCCGCGCTGGAAGCGAATTACGACGCCGTGGCGCAGGCTGCCGGCGACGACCCGGCGCGCCCGGACAACTGGGGCGGTTTCCGCCTGGTGCCGGAGCGCATCGAGTTCTGGCAAGGCCGCCGCTCGCGCTTTCATGACCGGATCGTCTACCAGCGCCAGCCGGACGGCAGCTGGACGCGCTCGCGCCTGCAACCGTGATCGTTATGCCTTGAGGCGGTCGCTGAAGGTCGCGCGGAACTTGCTGACCTTCGGCGCCACCACGAACGCGCAATACCCCTGCAGCGGGTGTTGCGCGAAGTAGTTCTGATGGTAGTCCTCGGCCTTGTACCAGGTTTCCTGTGGCAACACTTGCGTCACCAGCGGCGCATCCCACACCATGGCCATCTCGGCCATCACGGTGCGCGCGACGGCGTCCTGCGCCGGCGACGTCGTGAAGATCACCGACCGGTATTGCGTGCCAACGTCATTGCCCTGGCGATTCAATGTCGTCGGATCGTGGATCGTGAAGAAGATCTCGAGAATGTCGTGGTAGCTGATCACCGACGGATCGAACTCCAGGCGCACGACTTCGGCGTGGCCGGTGGTGCCGTTGCAGACGGCCTCATAGGTCGGGTGGTCGGCATGGCCACCCATATAGCCCGATTCCACGCGCGTGACGCCGCGTGCTTCGAGAAACACCGCCTCGATGCACCAGAAGCAGCCGCCCCCGAGGATGGCAACGTCGCCCGTTGTTTGCTCACTCATGATGGCCCTTGTTTCGTAAAATTTCGATAAGCTTAATGTAGCGCAAAGCCCGGCTGTCCGCTGTATTGACCCGCTGCCGATGCTGCTAGAGAGCATGGCGCGGCAAGCTTGCGCAGGACGGTGGCATAATGAGCGTCACAGTTCCAGGAACACCATGAATACACTTTCTGCCCGCGCGACCACGCGCGGCTTCGATACGACCCATTTCCGCCAGGCGCTGTCGCAGTTTGCGACCGGCGTCACCGTCATTACGACCCGCCTGGCCGACGGCACCTTCCGCGGCCTGACGGCCAGCTCGTTCAACTCGGTTTCGCTCGATCCGCCGCTGGTGCTGTGGAGCCTGGGTGCCGGCGCGAACAGCATGCCGATCTTCAGCGGCAACTCGCACTACGTGATCAATGTGCTGTCCGCCGGCCAGGAAGACCTGGCGATGCGCTTTGCGCGCCGCGGCGAAAACCCGTTCGAGGGCGTCGACTACGAGCTGTCGCGCACCGGCCTGCCGATCCTCAAGGGCGTGTCGGCCTGGTTCGAATGCCACAACCGCAGCCGCTACCCGGAGGGCGATCACGTCATCTTCGTCGGCGAGGTCGAAGAATGCCAGTTGCAGCCGCAACCAGCGCTGATCTTCCACGGCGGCAAGTTCGGCAGCACGGCCAGTCAAAAATGAAAATGCCTGTCGCAGTTTGAAAAGATCGGGCTGCGCCACGTTTCTATAATGGTCAGGTAACTTCTAACCAGAATTCAGAGACAGGATTTCCGATGACCCGTACCGACTCGCCCAAGAAAGCCGCTTTTCACTGGGATGACCCGCTGCTGCTGAACAGCCAGCTGACCGATGAAGAGCGCATGGTGCGCGACGCCAGCGCCGCCTATTGCCAGGACAAGCTGCGCCCGCGCGTGCTCGAAGCGTTCCGTCACGAGTCGATGGATGTCTCGATCTTCCGCGAGATGGGTGAACTGGGCCTGCTCGGCCCGACCATTCCCGAAGAATACGGCGGCCCGGCAATGGGCTACGTCGCCTATGGCCTGATTGCGCGCGAAGTCGAGCGCGTCGATTCCGGCTACCGCTCGATGATGAGCGTGCAGTCGTCGCTCGTCATGGTCCCGATCTTTGAATTCGGCAACGAAGCCACCAAACAGAAATACCTGCCGAAGCTG
>Ga0157371_10000485_pt1 | contig 48448 bp, 42 predicted proteins | sample C45metaG_FD_113462 | JGI IMG/M metagenome (GOLD analysis project Ga0157371, IMG submission 113462) | Corn rhizosphere microbial communities from Kellogg Biological Station, Michigan, USA - C4-5 metaG | ecosystem: Host-associated > Plants > Roots > Rhizosphere > Soil | place: USA: Michigan... | reverse complement strand
TGCTCCCACATCAACGCCTTCTGGGCTTCCGTATAGTAAATCCTTGTTCTCTGCTTCATCCGTAACACTCCTTCTGCTCATCCAGAGTTTAGTGTGTTGCGTCGATCGGTTGAATCCAAGGCCAAAACCGGACCTTCAGCCGAGTACAGACCGTACGGATGTTTGCCTACATTAGTTCTTCAAGAACGGGAGAAGTACGGGCAACCTCTGACGGCCTCAGCAAGTGACATTGTGAGTCTTTCCTCACAAACTCACATGCTATCGTTGTAGTCCTCGACTACGGTTATGGTTGTAAATATGAAACTATTTCAGAAAAATAGGCATACTGATAAAGGCGTCGATCCGGGCTTATCCATGATTGCAGGTCTGGTTTTTCTGCTTATTGGTCGCTTCGCGATAGGGACGGGCGCTAGCTATTTTGTGGCTGCTTCCTTGGTTGGACTTGGCTTTATATTCCTTGGCCAAGAGATCGCAAGCAGAACGAAGCTCAGTAGGGAGCCGGACCGGAAAAGCTTGTAACGCTTCTCGGAAATCACAGCCATCAGCTTGCCTCTACGTCGCCGGCATCTGTCCGCTAAGGGTCGACAGCTGCCTGTGAGGCCACGCAATGGATGTTCCAATACGACAAATCACTATGCCGACGAGGTTCGGCTAGAGCGTATTGATCTTTCCTAAATACGCTCCTCAAATGCTTATTATTGCCTCCAGCATACTTTCCACCTACACTGCCATTGTCTTTTAACCCTTATAACTACATAGCATGACGAAAAAATCATACGATCTCACGACGGCTAACGGCTGGAAGGCTGCGGTAACCTCTCTGCAAAAGGTTCCAGTAATTGGAAAATTGTACGCTCCTCACATTTGGGTCGCTGACAAAATAATTGACGCTGTGAGTCCGGCAAAAGCTGTGGGAAAACAAGCGCAGGCAGCTTCAGAACTTATAAAGGCTGGAAAGGGGAATGGCGTAAAGAAGATGACTATCATAATGGATGAAAAAGCAGGATTCCACTTTGATGTCCCTGTGGAAGGGGTCAAAGTCAATGCCTCACTAGGGTCACAGGGGAAGACAACTATAGAGGTTGAGTACGCTTAGCAGTACATCCATTCCGACACCTTATCGTATGCCCTAAATCTAAAGACGGCGCGTCTTTTCGGGACATAGGTTATTTTGCATAACGCCAGCGGCTGCTCTGGTTAGATAGCAGACTGTTCAGGTAGACCCTTAATCGGCTATCAGCCGACATTAGATGAAGAGAGAATGAAGCTGACAAATACATCGGGTATGTGGTCGGAGCCTATTGGGCGAGCTTTCCTTGCCTTCGGTAGTATCGAGCATGCTGTACTGATCGGCCTACGTGATATACCAAGAGAAAGTCTTCAGCGAGCCGTGATACGAATGCCATTTGCTAGCCGTATTGAGTTACTTGTCGAAATTATTGAATCACGTCCTGAAGCTCCCTATTTTGTACTTGCGACGGTACTCAAAAAGGCTAAAGAAAAAGCCAAGATTCGCAACATTCTCGCTCACAATCCACTGGTTCTGGAGGTCTATCAGACTGGAGAGGGAAATTACCTTACTACTGAAGTAATCGCAGCAATGCACAATGAAAAGCATCGCATGTCGTTCACCGAACTAAATGAATTCGTTCGGGAGGCGGAGGAGCTAGCGGAGCAGCTCTATGAATGCTTGGCTAGAATCCGTCAACTACACCTTCCTGAGTAACAATCACACTTGAACGCGTAGAATTTTCGGAACCCAGTAATAGCTATTAAAATTTTGGTTGAAAGGAAAGTAGTGGTTCAACTAACCCGTCCAAAAGTTGGCACGTCAACTGAAGCGAAGATCCTCCATTCTTTACACGAAACCGGTTCATTGCTTATCGGAGATTTTTTTCTGCCTAGCTATATCATAAAATGTGTTCAAGTAGCAGAAGGCTTAGCTCCCACTCAAAAAATTTTGATCGCAGCCGAAGCAATGAAACGAGGGAGCGACGACGACCTTATAAAAAAAATGATGGCAGGGATTGATGATACTACCAAATGGGCTGCATCAATACGAGGGGAGGAATATCATCAAATAAATATTCTTTGCTTTTTAAGTGAATGGGCGGCGCAGGAATCTGGTCTGGAAAATACGATTGCGGCAATCATTCAAACTATTAAACCGGCAGCTATTTCCGTGGCTTCCAAATTTGCGAAAGGTCGCTATACGATTGAGAACTGGCCTTGGTCAGATAGTGAATGTCTTGAGATCGCTCAAAAGCTCGATTCTAAAGCGAAGGAAAAGACGCCTGATGGTGGATGGGATATTGCAAGCCGGCTCGTTGTTCTCTTTGGATGGCTAGGTGTTATATTGAAGATCTCCCCTGATATTGCCGGAAAATACAATGAAGCCTCAATGATTCGAAATGTAATGCTTCACCGATATGGGAAGATTGGAAGTTCCGAGATCCATCGATCACCACACCTTTCTGAATGGCTTGGAAAGACATTGCTAATAACTCAGCAAAGAGTGACTGAATATCATAACGCTATAATTAGCATGCACTTAGCCATTTTTACAGCGATCCGTTCAAACGGTTGGAAATAGTATTGCCCACAACGGACTAGGTCCGAAAATAATGATGGGTGGGTCCGCTTTGGGTCGGCAGCTGCGGGTTGAGACAGTATGTGACTTTTTCCAGCACGGCAACCCGCTAAGCTGACGCAAACGGCCGAGTTCGGCCAGGAGTTGACGTCGGCGACCAAATGAAGGGCCGCTAAGGGTCGATTGCTGTCTGGACGTGGCTTTGATGGCTTTTCCAGTTTGCAAGCCTTTGTGCTGACGCGAATGGTCAAGTTCGGTCAGGAGCGTCCGCCTTGCCGATGTGTCATGTGGCAAATATGCTGTCTTGGTCCAATGAGGACACGAACGCTCGCTCTGCGTTGATAGCACGTTCAAAAGTTCAGTTCGGGGACTAATATGGCATGCGTATTCGTAGACTGAGTGATGCTACGGGCCGAGCACTTCTTTCTGAGGGCTTCTGGAAGGCTACAGCAGATCAACGTCCAGCCGATGATCGATCACCGAAAGGCGGACCGCTACGTATCAGTTATCGGGCGGCTTTGACCGGAATATTGTTTGTCCTCAAAGCTAGAATACCTCCGCAGTACCTGCCGCGCGAACTCAGCGGCGGCTGCGACTGTGGCATGAAATGCTGGCGTCGAATTCACGAACGAAGGCTGGCTGGCATCTGGCTGCGTATCCACGAGGCGGTTCTACCACGGCTACGCGAATAAGACCAGATCATGTGGCCATAAGCGGCGTGGACGCTGCAAGCGTACCGTCACCTGCTGGTGACGAGCATGCCAGTCGAAACCTTACCGTTCGCTGCAAACCGGCTGCGAATACGATTTGCTGGTAGATGAGCGTTGGCTTCCCCTGATGGCCCAGCTCTCAGGCGTACAGGGACATGACTCTTGTTTCCTTATTCCGGTGGTGGAGTCAATCGCGGCAGTGAATGGGCCCGCAGCAATTCTGCAGCAAGATCCAATGGCAGGCACCGTGCTCGCCAAGGCCATGCAGTTGCTTCAGAAAGCAACTGCGCTGGCCGTCAAATAAGCGGTGATCGATTCCTGAACATCAAAAATCAATCTGCGCTGACACCCTGAACGTCCTCGGCGCCCCCGGCAGCAAATACCCACCCAGCGACTGCGTCACGTCACGCCAGTAAAACTTATCGAACGCATTGTCCATCCGCGCCCGGATAATCGTGTTCAGACCGCCCGCGCGCAGCAGGTACGACGCACCGAACCCGGCCACGTGATACCCCGGCACCTTGACCCGGTTGGCCGGATCGAACACCTTGTTGCCCGAATACTGCCACTGCGCATCGAGCTTGAGCCCCGCCACCTGCGGCACCACGTATTCAACCCACGCAGCCGTGCGCAGTTCCGGTACATTGGTCACGCGCTTGCCTTCGGTGCTGGCGTCGCCCGTGTCCTTCTGATTCGTATCGAGCGCCATCAGCGACAGGTTGTAGTTCAGGCCGGGCAGGGCGCGGCCCTGTGCTGACAGTTCAACACCGCGATGCGTCTGCTCGCCCGCGCGCACGAAGACGTTGGCGGCGTTCGTGTACTCGAGGCCCTGGGTGATTTCAAACACGGCGCCCGACAGCGCCAGCTGCTCGTTCACATTGCGCTTGACGCCAAACTCGAACTGCTTCGAGCGGCTCGGCGAGAGCACCGTGTTCTGGTTGACCGTCTCCATCGGGGCGATGCCGCCGTATTGCAGGCCATGGCTGATCGAGCCGTACACGCGCCAGTCTGGCGCTGGCGCATACACGAGCGCCACGTTCGGCAGCGCGAACGAGTCTTTCGATGTCACGCGCGCCTGGTCGATTTCTTCCAGCGCATCGAGCTTGAGCTGGACGTAGCGCACGCCGGCGTGCAGCGTCCAGGCCGGTGACAAGGTCAGGATGTCCTGCACGAACAGCGAACGCTCTTCGGTTGCGCGGCGTTCCATCACGGGGCCGGTCACGCGGCTGCTGTCCACCGGCGGCACGATCTGGTTCTGCCAGATATTGCTCGAGCCGACGTAGTCGTAGACGTATTCGCCGAAGCTGTCGTGGCGTTCGGCGTAGGCGCTGCCGATCGTCAGTGCGTGGCGCACGGCGCCCGTGTCGAAGCGGCCCTGCAGCATCGCTTGCGCGCCCCATGGCGTCTTGCGCTCGCCGGTGCTCTGGAAGTCATACACGTCATAGTCGCCATTGGAGCAGTAGCCCGGATAGTAGCCGTCGCCCTCGTTGCTGCAGCCGTAAGGGAAGGCGGTGAAGTCGTCGCGCTTGAACCAGTGCTTGTTGGCGTTGACGGTCGCAGTCCAGGTGTCGCTGATGCGGTACTCGAAGCGCAGGCCAAGGTTGCTGCTGTCGGTATCGACGGGGCGCGTCCATGGCTGGTCGTTGAGCAGCGTTTTCGCCGAGATCCCGGTGGGCAGGACTTCGTTGCGCAGCAACTGGTAGCCGGGGGCGGTAACTTGCTCCTTGTGCTGGTGGTCGATGTCGATCTGGAACAGCGCGTCGGGCGACATCTGCCAGTCGAAGGCGGCCGAGATGAACTGGCGCTTGCCGTCGGCGCCGCGCACGTACGATTTCAGGTCTTCGGCAGCCGCGTTGATGCGGTAGCCGAAACGGCGGTCGGCGAAGCGCCCGCCCAGGTCGACCGCGCCGTACACGGTGCCGCGTTCGCGCACTTCGACGGTGGCCGAGCGCAGCGGCGCATTGGTCGGGCGCTTGGTGACGAAGTTGAGCATGCCGCCCGGTGCGGCGACGCCGGCCTGCAGGCCTGCCAGGCCGCGCAGGACTTCGATGCGCTCCTTGTTTTCGAGCGGGATCTGCGTGTCGCCCGAGATCGCGATCATGTCCTTGCGGTAGCTGGTCGCGTTGTCGAGCGTGAAGCCGCGCACCGAGAACTGTTCGGCGTAGCCGATGGCGTTGTAGGCGTCGCCGATCGAGGCGTCGTAGCGGCTCGCATCGCTGACGCTGCGGATCGACAGATCCTGCATCTGGCCCTGGCCGATCGAGGTAATCGACGCCGGCGCGTCGAGCAGCTGCGTTTCGGCGAAACCGCCGACGCTGGCGCGGTCGAGCGCGATCCATTTGCTGCTGGTGACGACGACCGAGGGGATGGCGTCCTGCGCAACTGCAGCAGGCGTGACAACGAAGGCCTGCACGATGGCGCAGGCAAGGACTGGGTGCTTCAGAGTGAAGGTCATGGTGTGCTCGTGTTTGCGCGCCACGAGGGCGCGCCGCTTAAATTCAAGCCGGAGCCAACGTGGGGGAAGGGCAAACGAACGGGAGGGCTGCTTTGCGCTTTCCTTCGCTGGCAATATCCAGATCAGGTACGAAGGGTATGTCTCACCCGGAACAACGTTCCAGGACCCCTAGCGAAGGCGCGAGTGTAGCACGGCGCTTGACGGCCGTGGTGAATCTGGCAAGCGTCGAGAAGGTTCAGGCTTGCGCGGTGGTGGGCGCTCTGGCCGCGGCAGCGGCCGTGGCGACGGGGGCCATATAGTGCAGTAGCGTCGTGCGGGCAGCTTCGCCGATTGCGCGCCACTGATCGCGGCGCTGGGCGGCGCGCTTGCGGTGCTTCGATGGCATGTCGGCCAGCGGCTTGAGGTAGAACGGCAGCGTGATCTGGTAGTGGCGCGCATCGTATTCGGCGCCGCCGAGAATGCGCCAGAAACCATCGTAGCTGCTCTCGAAGGTCGCGTGCTGGTCTGCCTGGTAGGTCGGGTGTGCGGTGGCGCGCAGCGCGAGCACGCGGTCGATGCCCAGCGCCTGCGCCGCGCCCTGCAGGGCGGCAAACGCAAAGAAGCTGGGCGAGTTGTTCGGGAAGGCGCGCTCGAACGCATCGAAGGCCGGACCGGCATTGCGCCACAGGCCGGCGTTGTGGGTCACCAGCGGCACGCTCGCCACCGGAAGCGCGAGCTGCGTACCGTCGGCCCAAGTCCAGGACAGGCGATGCAACACCGCGTCATTGGCGAGCAGCGTCAAGGTCAACCCATTCTGCAAATCGTCGCGCTGCGCCGTGCGCAGTTGCAGCGCAAAGCGCCCGTGCTCGCCATCGTGCTGCCACAGGATCAGGCCGGCGCTGCCATGCACCGCATCGCGGTACGTCCGGTCGAACGTCGTCTCCTCGAAGCGGGCGTGGGAATCGGGGGACTGGTGCGCGCGCCAGTGGCGCAGGGCGTGCCAGCGTTGGGTCAATCGCGCGATGATCATGAGCGCTCCATGGGACAAAAAAGTGACGGGTGAACTTTATTAAATTAGTTCCTCAGTGCAATTATGTTCCCGATTGCCAACGTGTGCTTGGAGAAAGTGTAATGATTCGTCAGGAACCAACAGGATTGGGGGCAGTGGCCCTGCTGACGGGGTTCGTCCTCCTGGAGGGCGTTGCTCAATAGCCACAATCGGTCCATGTCTGTGGCGCGCTACGCTTGTCGCGTCACGTTGACCGCCGCGAATGCCCGCTTGCTATCGGGAGCAGGTCATAATGGCGGCACATATTTATCAGCACGAAAGAACATCCATGACGCACAACCAGCCGCCGGAAGGCGCCCCCGCACAGGGCCCTGTGACCGAGCACGAATCTGTGAATGACACGCAGTCCCGCAGCATGCACCGCACGGCGTCCAGTCGCGTCGTCGGCCAGGCAGCGCGCGCTGCGACCGCCAAGACGGCCAAGGGCAAGGACAAGGACAGTACGGGCAGTCCGCAAAGGCCGAACGCCAGCCAGGTCTCGGCATGGAAAAAAGAAAACAAGGCCTCGATTGCAGAAACGGCGAAGCATTTCAACCTGCCGCCAACGATCGCCAAACGGTGGTGCGCAGTCGCCTGAAGACAGGCAAAGTCTGCATGGCCGGTGTACCGTGCTTCCCGGCCTTCCGGTTCGGTCTACCATGACTTTTCTCCATCAACAGGAAAGCGATCATGGTGCAACCCTACGAACTGTTTTACTGGCCGTCGATCCAGGGCCGCGGCGAATTCGTACGACTGGCGCTGGAAGAAGCGGGCGCCGATTACGTCGACGTGGCGCGCCGCGATGGCGGTGTCGATCTGCTGATGGCCGCGCTCGAAGTCGGCGATCATCCTTCCTTTGCCCCGCCGTTCCTGAAAGCCGGTGAGCAGACCATCGGCCAGGTAGCCAACATCCTGCTGTACCTGGGTGAACAGCACGGCCTGGCGCCACGCACCGAACCAGGCCGGCTCTGGGTCCATCAGCTGCAACTGACGATCGCCGACCTGGTCACCGAGGCGCACGACACGCATCACCCGATCGCTTCGATGCTGTACTACGAAGACCAGAAGCCCGAAGCCAAGCGCCGCGCGGCCGATTTTGTCGAGACGCGCATCCCCAAGTTCATGGCCTATTTTGCGCGGCTGCTGGCCAATCCCGAGCCACGTAACTACCTGCTGGGCGAGCGCGTGAGCTACGCCGACCTGTCGCTGTTCCAGGTGATCGAGGGCCTGCGCTACGCATTCCCCAACGCGATGAAGAAGATCGAGCAGGAGCATCCCGAGCTCACGGCCTTGCGCGACCGGGTGGCGGCGCGACCGAAGATCGCAGTCTATCTGGCATCGCCGCGCCGCATTCCGTTCAACCAGGACGGCATCTTCCGCCGCTATCCCGAGCTGGACGCGTAAGCAAGGCCAGTGCAGCATCGCCATCGCGCCGGCCGGTTCGGCTGGCCAGCGCGACGCCGACGTCAACCGCCTCAGAAAGCGTAGGTGGCGCGGCCGTAGATATAGCGGCCCGCACGACCGAATGGCGCATACGTCGAGAACGGCGTGTTGCCGGTGGTGTTGATGGATGGCGGCTGCGTCTCCGGATACTGATCGAACACGTTGTCCGCGCCCAGCGCCAGGGTCAGCTTCGGTGTGACCGCCATGCGGCCTTCCAGGTCGACCGTGGTCTTGGCGCCCATCTCGAAGTCGAACGCCGCCGTGGTGCCCGGCGAGAGCACTTCGCCGTAGCGCGTGGCGCGCAGCGTCGCGCCCCACTGGCCCAGCTTCCAGTTCACGTTGGCGCTGACCTTGTTTTTCGGCTGGCCTTTTTCAAGCGACAGCACGTTGAGGCGATCGAACAATACCGGCGCCGGGCTCAGGTTCGAGAGCTGCGTCGTCGTTGGCGTCTTGGTCACCTTGGTGTCGGTGAAGTTGGCCGCCAGCGTGAAGTCCAGCTTGCCCGCATCGCCGGCGTTGTACGGCATGCTCAGCACGATGTCGACGCCCTTGGTGGTGGTGTCGACGCCATTGATGAAGAAGCGCCCGCCGCCCACGCCGATGAAGCCCTGGCTGGCGATGTAGTTGCGCACGTTCGTCTGCGTCAGGTTTTCGGACAGGATGATGCGGTCGTCGATGTCGATGCGGTAGGCGTCGACCGTCAGGCTGACGGCGCCCAGGCGCATCACGGCGCCGAGCGACGCATTGATCGATTTTTCGGCGTCGAGCGGTTTCGCGCCCAGCGCGACGGCGACCGGATCGTCCGGGCGGAAGGTGGTGATCTCGAACGGCACGCCGTTGATGAAGTTGGTCGAGGTCGCGGTGAAGTTCTGCTGCTGCGGCGAGGGCGCGCGGAAGCCGTTCTGGATTGCGCCGCGTACGGCGAAGTTCGGGTTGAAGTCGTAGCGCAGCGCGAGCTTGCCGGCCAGGCTGTTGCCGAAGTCCGAATAGCGCTCGCCGCGCACAGCCACCGATGCCAGCAGCTCGGGCGTGACATTGGCTTCGAGGTCGATGAAAGCGCCGATGGCGTTGCGGTGCGCATCGACTTCATTCGATGGCCGGAAGCCAGGGAACACCTGGGCGCCCGGCGCCGTCGGCGTACCGTTCGTCAGCAGCGCGCCGCCGAAGCTGTACGACTGCTCTTCGCCCGCAAACAGCTCATAGCCTTCGCGGCGCGCTTCGATACCGACAGCCACGTTCAGTGGCGACGAGAACGACGCCATCTCGACGCTGCGCACGCCGGTCAGGTTCAGCACCGCCTGGTCATACGAGTAGCCGCCTGCATAGAACGCCGTCTTGCTGGTCGGGCCAAGGGAGCGGTTCAGCGTGTTCTCGATGGTGTACTCCATCTTGTTCTTGCCGTAGCCGAGCGAGGCGTCCATGTCCCATGCGCCGGCAACCCAGGTCACGCCGCCGGTGGCCGAAAAGTCCTTCACGGTCGGCGAGATCAATGGCAGGAAGCCGTCCGGGTAGATCGACTGGATGTTGCGCGCGTCCTGCGGGATGCGGGCGTAGCCGGCCGACGTGGCATCGCGGTCCTGGTAGCTTGCCCAGCCGTACACCTTGACGCCGCCGCCCATGTCGTTGCCCGCATTGGCAAACAGCGTGGACTGCTTCATGTCGGGTTCACCGGTCCACGCATTGAAGCGGTTGATCGTGTTCTCGCGCGGGTCGAACCGACCATTGACCAGCGCGTATTGCTGGCGCATGTCGTAACCGGCCCGCTCGGTGCGGTTCTGGTCGCGGAATTCGCCAGCGATCGTCAGGTAGCCGGTCTCGCCCAGCGCCAGGCCTTTCCAGATGCTGACCGTGGCGGTCTGGCCATCGGTGCGCTTGCGCGAGGCCGGGGCAGTCCAGGTGCCGCCGGCCGGTGGCGCTGCGTTGTACAGATCGTATTCGGTTTTGTTGGCGCCATAGTTGACGGTCGCCTCACCGCCCGTGCGGTCGGTGCGCAGGCGCATATTGACGACGCCCGAGATCGCGTCCGAGCCATACTGGGCCGCAGCGCCGTCACGCAGCACCTCGACCGTTTTGACGATGGCGGTCGGGATGGTGTTCAGGTCGACCGCCGCCGAGCCGCGGCCAATCGAGCCGTTCACGTTCACCAGCGACGAGGCATGGCGGCGCTTGGAGTTCACCAGCACCAGGGTCTGGTCGGGCGACATGCCGCGCAGGGTGGCAGGGCGGATGGTGTCGGTGCCGTCGGTCAGTGCCGGGCGCGGGAAGTTCAGCGAAGGCAGGGCCATCGACAGTGCCTGGGTCAGCTCGGTGCTGCCCGAATTCTTGAGGGTCTCGGCCGAGATCACGTCGACCGGTGCAGTGGTATCGAGCACGGTGCGATTGGCCACCCGGGTGCCGGTGACGACGACTGTCGCGGACGCTGCGGTGGTCTCGGCTTGCGGCGCCTCCTGGGCGTGGGCAAAGCCTGCGCACAGCGCGGCAATGGCAAGGGCAACTGCTGTCTTTTCCGTCTTGGCTCTCTGCATGGTGCAATCCTTTGATATTCAAACGCGGGTGTTCCACTGGGAAGGGCGAGGCCGGGACCTCCATTCCATACTGCTCAGCGCTTGCCATGGTGTCAATTCGTGCTAATCGCGAATGACGTAATTACAACAATGGCGCGATGTCAGGTTCATGTAAGTGCGGTACGCAACGCGCGGGCGAGCGCATGCCGATGCCTTCTGCATAAGGTGATGCAGCGTGATTGCCAGCGCGCCGGATTCACGGCACGATGGCAGCACGATCCAGCACCTCCAAGCAATGAGCCAGCCAACATCAGCGCCCCGGGCCGAGCCCACATTTCCACCGGACCCTCAGCTTCATTCACTCCTCGGATGGGGATTTCTGCTCGTCGGCATGGCGATCAGTGTATTCATGTGCGTGACCCTGTTCGACAAGTACGCGGCCTGGGACTGGCCAAAGGCGCGGGCGCAGATCACCAGCAGCACGCTCTACAAGTCCACAGGCCGTTCGACCCAATGGTGCATACAGCTGCGCTATCGCTACATTGTGGGTGGCCGGGAATTTACCGGCAGGCGCCAGGCCACGTCGTGGCTGAGCGGTGTGCAGTGCGACCGCGCGCACGCCGTCATGCAGGCGCGCTTCGCCCACCAGCAGCCGGGTGATCCGATCACGGTCCGCTATCAGCCCGGCCAGCCAGGGCGCGCCGTCGTCTACGCGGATGGGATCAGTCCCACTGAGTGGTTGTTTGTGGCGCTGGCGATCATGCTGGTTGCAGGCGGCATCGGGACGCTGCGCGTTGCGGCCCGGCTGCGACGCGAGGCGCTGGCGCACGCAGCAGAGCGCACAGCAAGGATGCAGCGTGCCGCCGCACTGCAGGGGCACCGGCTTGTATAGTGGTGGCGCGACGAGACCCATCAAGCTTGCATAGCAACACGCCGGCTACGAGACGAATAACGAGACCAATCACGAGACACCATGACAGACCTGTTCCCCCATTTTCGCGCCTTGCAAGTCGAGATCGATCCGACCGTCACCATCAACGCCATCGTCGGTGGCTCCGGCCCGCCGCTCCTTCTGCTGCACGGTCACCCGCAAACGCACGCCATCTGGCACCGCGTCGCACCGCGTCTGGCCGAGCACTTCACGGTCGTGGCCTGCGACCTGCGCGGCTATGGTGAGTCGTCCAAACCGCAGGGCGAGACGGACCACGCCAACTACAGCAAGCGTGCGATGGCGGCCGACATGGTGGCGGTGATGCAGTCACTGGGGTTTGCCACGTTCCGCGTGCTGGCGCACGATCGCGGCGCGCGCGTTGCGCACCGGCTGGCGCTGGACCATCCGCAGGCCGTCGAGCGGATGGCGCTGCTGGACATCGCGCCCACGCTCGCGATGTACGAGCAGACGTCGGACACCTTTGCGCGCGCCTACTGGCACTGGTTCTTCCTGATCCAGCCGCCACCGCTGCCGGAGCGCCTGATCGAGGCCGATCCGGCTGCGTACGTGCGGGATGTGATGGGCAAGCGCAGCGCGGGCCTGGCGCCGTTCGATCCGCGCGCGCTGGCCGAGTACCAGCGCTGCCTGGCGTTGCCGGGCGCCGCGCACGGCATCTGCGAAGACTACCGTGCTGCTGCGACGATCGACCTCGAGCACGACCGGTTTGAACGCGATGCCGGTAACCGTCTGGCGCTGCCGCTGATGGTGTTGTGGGGTGAGCAGGGCGTGGTAGGGCGTTGTTTTGATCCGCTTGCGGAGTGGCAGCGGGTGGCCGCCGATGTGCAGGGCGGGGCGCTGCCGTGCGGGCACTATATTGCCGAAGAAGCGCCGGATATGCTGCTTGAACGGGTGCTGCCGTTTTTGGCACTAGGCTGAGCCGGGAACAATGTTGACCTGTTGATTATCATACGGCGTGTCATGCAATCGGGGTTCGGATACTTCTTCAGTACTTCCAAACATATGCTTAAGCGGCTTGAGTTTGATAATCAATCCCTTTGGTCAGCATTGGCCAAGCGATACGTGTGGCCTCATTCGCTAACGCCACTGCTGCAAGCTTGGAACGAAGTCGGCACAGTGGCCTCTAAGCCAGTGATAAAATTGCAACTCCACCAAAGCACCGTGCTTTGATGTAACCTACGGATTCCCCTTGGATACACAACTGCTTTTGATCTGTTTCTTAACTTTTGTAATCCACATCATCGGTACCCTCGCATATTCGGTCCGGATTGCGGGCGTCCGCACAAGACGTATTGCTGTATCGCTTGCTCTTTTCAGTATCCTCGTTCTTGTTTCTCGCACTTCTAATTCCTTCCTGGGTCCGTTCTTAGCCAAACGTGTTGAAACTGATTTGGATGGCGTTGTGCACAGTGCGCTGCTAGATGACTTCCGCTGGCTTCTCGTATCGGCGAGTCTCGCGACGATTGCAGGCGCATTTCTAATCCCAACGTTCCAACGTGCTTTCTGTCGCGCAGTCCTTCATTTTCAGACGCACCGCTCTGTTCCTAAATTAATCCTGCATGGTTTTTTCAAAGGCGGGCTTTCTTATGTAAAGGATGTTGCCACCATTCCAGCCGCGAGCAACATGACCGATATTCGTTCACGTCACGGAGTGTCGATCAAGATCACCTTACTCAACATTGCTGCAACAGCGCTGTGGACGGTCGGCGTCTTTGCGTCGCTTTACGCAGGTGTTTTAGATCCATCGGTAAGGGTCACATCGAGCACGCTTTCATCGATCATTAATGGCGGGGCGACGATTATGATGGTGATATTTATTGATCCCCATATGTCAGGAATGACTGATGACGTCATTGAGGGAAAAGTTACAGAACCTCAATTCAGAAAGGCGATTGTATGGCTGGTTGGAAGTCGCTTGACCGGTACTATCGTCGCACAAGCACTTCTTGTGCCCTCCGCCATGTTGATTGCCTGGGTGGCACGGGTCATTTGAATGTTGATGTCATCCGCTTGAGTAGCGTCGGTCCGATCCCAGGCGGACCATATGCAGATGTCAACGTCGTGCGGTTCTGACCCGAAAGGTGCAATCTTTGAAGATGACGTCGGCCAGCGGCATGGAGATATTGCTGAGTACTCGAAGCCGGAGATCAAGTCGGGCACTGGTTGGCAGAACGTCTAGTAGCGCAAAACAATGATTTAAGGAAAACCGATGAACACAAACGCATCACTCCAGGCTCTCCTCGAACGCGCAATTGCGATCGCAGAGAAACAGCACGCCGGTCAAGTTGACAAGGCAGGCTGTTCATACATTGAGCACCCACTGCGTGTCATGAAGATTATGTCCAACGACGCCGAGCGCATCGTCGCAATCCTGCACGATGTGATCGAGGATACCGATCTCACCCTTGACCAGCTCGCGGCTGATGGCTTTCCCGGCTACATTCTTGAGGCATTGGATTCTGTGACCCGGCGAGACGGCGAAACGTACGAGGCCTTTATTACGCGAGCAGCCGCGAACCCGATTGGCAGGCGCGTGAAATACGCGGACCTCCAGGACAATGCTGACCTGTCTCGCATCGCGGCGCCTACAGCTGCCGACATAGCGAGGACGGAGAAATATCATCGCGCAATGGCCCAGCTGGGCGCTGCATGACTGTCGAGGGAAACTCTGGATTACAGCGCCAGCGTCTTGCGCAGCCGTAGCGCATCCATGCCGTCGTGGTAATACGCGCCATAACGTCCGAACACAACGTAGCCTCGCTTGCGAAACAGCGCGAGCGAGGCGGCGTTGTCTGTCCGGACCTCGAGGCGCATTTCCAGGCAATCGTGGGCCGCAGCCCAGCACTCGGCTGCGGTCAGCAGGCGAGCGGCCACGCCGCAGCCCAGGTGGGCCGGATGCGTGGCCACGGAATAGATACGCGCACCCCGCCAACCGTTGCGTAGCAGCAGCAGGATGTAGCCCCGCACGACGGCCCGGTCCACGTCGACGAAGGTCACGCTGTTGGCCTGTGTGAGCAGATAGCGAAAGCGTCGCCGGTCAAGCCGGTCGCCGGGAAAGCTGGCGTTTTCAATGGCCACCAAGGCCGCGATGTCGTGCGGTGTTGCCAGCCTGATGGCGCTATCCGCGAAGGCTTGAGTGGTCACGTTTGCTTCGCGTCGCGCGGCCGGATCATTGGACGTTGCATGCCGCATGATCCATCTCCTTCGCGTTGCGGTATGGCGTATAAATAAACTGCAAATAGTGGCGCGCCGCGCGTAAACACGGTGTCAGCACCTTCAGCGCCACAGCGCATGACCCGCGCCCATCTGCGCTTCCATCGAATGCGCCATCGTCGGCAGCGCGGCGTACACCTCGTCGTACAGCGCCTGCATCTCGGCGGCGGCGTCCGGGTCGCACGCCGCTGCATCCGACACGCAGCGCCCCAGGCCGTAGTTAAAGGCGGCCGGCGCGTGCAGGACGGTCGAGGCCAGCGTGGCGTTCTGCACCCGACTCACGTGCGCGAGCACGGCGGCGCGCTCGTTGGCATCCGGCCCGGCCGGTCCACTGACGGCGACGAACAGCACCCGCAGGCCAGGATTCAAGACGCGCGCACCGTTCAGCCGTGCCAGCAGGCGGTATTGCAGGTCGAGGTCGAGCGCGCTGCCGCGCACTGGCACCACCACCAGGCGGCTGGCTGCCAGCACGCAGCGGCAACCGTCGGTATCGCGCGCACCGGCGTCGATCAGGATGTCGTTAAACAGAGGGCGCAGCGCGGCCAGGCGCGTTTCGACAGCGCGACTGCCCACGTGACGCGTGTCGATCCAGGGCCGCACGCCGGCGCTGCTGCGGTCATTGCACCAGTCGCTGTCCGCACCTGCGGCGGTGGTCATCAGGCATACGCGTCTGCCGCTGCGTGCGCGCAGAACCGCCAGGTTGCGCGCCACGACGGTGCGTTCCGGGGTGCCGTGCTGGTTGACGATGGCGATGATCATTGAAACCCTCCGAAGTTGATGCGATGTTCGCCAGCGTAGCGGGGCGCCCGTAAAAACAGGACAAAAGGGACGGGCGCCTCCGTCAATGCCGTGTAAACGCGCCCTGTCGCGGCCTGCGGGGCAGGGCTAAGCTGCGCGCTTTTCCAATGCGAAGCGAGCCACGTCATGACCCCGATCGACCCTGTCAGCCTGGTGACTCCACGCCTTTACCTGCGCGTGCCGACGGACGCCGACACACATGGCTTGCTGGCGCTGTATGGCGACCGCGAGGTGATGCGCCACTGGAGTCACCCGGTGTGGACGTGTCCTGGGCAGGCGCGCGCAGCGATCGCCGAAGCGCAGACTGACCTTGCACGGGGAAGCGGGCTGCACCTGGTCATTGTCAGCCGCAGCGACGGCGGCCTGGCGGGCAGTTGCGCGCTGTTCGACATCCATCCGCAGCATCGTCGCGCCACGCTCGGCTATCTGCTGGCGCGGCCGTACTGGGGGCAGGGCCTGGCCGGCGAAGCGGTGCGCGCGCTGCTGGCGTACGGCTTCGATGCGCTCGACCTGGTCCGCATCGAAGCTGAAGTCATTCCCGGCAACGACGCATCGAAGGCGCTCCTGGCTCGTCTCGGATTTCGCTGCGAAGGGTTGCTGCGCGCGCGCTGGCGTGTCGATGAACAAGCGATCGACGTTCAGTTGTGGGCCTTGCTGCGCCCTGACCGGCCTGCATGAAACCTGCGCGAGGTGATGAGCGCGTCATTTACGCGGGCTTGTCGCGTTGGGCCGCTTTCTTTACGCGGTTTTTACGGTCCAGTCGCTAGAGTCTGCACAGCGCCGGCCATCGAGCCAGGCGCCCGTTTCGATTCACCCCCGATCAACTCCGATACCGTCAATGACCACGCTTCGCATGATTTCCCCCGCCATCACGGCGACCCAGGCAGCGCCTGCCGAACCCGAACCTGATGGGCCCACCTTCCTGATCATCGTCGACCGTGCCGGCGACTGGCGCGCCGCGCGCCCCGGTTGCATCGTCATCGAAGCCGATAACTTTTTGGCCAACCCTGTGCTGGACGCAGACATCCTGGTCATCAACCTGTGCCGCAGCTACAAGTATCTATCCGTCGGTTACTACTGCTCGCTGATGGCGCAGGCGCGTGGCCAGCGGGTGCTGCCGTCGGTGAAGACGATCAACGACCTGTCGCGCAAGGCGATCTATTCACTCGACACGGGCGAACTCGATCGCGCCCTGAATAATGTACTGGGCGCCGATGGCAGCGCCCCGATGCCGGTCGAGTTTTCGATGGACATCCGGTTCGGCCGCACCGACTACACGCCGTTGGCAGCGGTGGCACGCAGTATTTTCGAGACCTTTCCGGCGCCGCTGATGCGGGTCGAATTTGCACGCGGCGACGAGCGTGGCGAAGAATGGCATATCGCGGCGATCCGCACCCAGGGGCTCAAGGCGCTGGGCGAGCATGGCCGCGCGGCCTGCGAGGCGGCCCTCGGCGCATTTGCGGGCTTGCCGCAGCCGGCGCCTGGCGCGCGGCGCTACCGCTACCGCATTGCGGTGCTGCACGATCCCGATGAAGAGCTGGCGCCGAGTAACACCGGGGCGCTGGCGCGCCTTGGCGCAGTGGGGCGCGAACTGGGCCTGACGGTCGAACTGATCGACCGCCATGACTTTGCACGCCTGGCCGAGTTCGATGCGCTGTTTATCCGCGAGACCACGGCTGTCAACCATCACACCTACCTGTTTGCCAAGAAGGCCGAGAGCGAAGGGCTGGTGGTGATCGACGACGCCGGTTCGATCCTGCGCTGCACCAACAAGGTGTACCTGGCCGATCTGCTGCGCCTGCACGGCGTGCCGACGCCACGCACGTTCACGCTGCAACACGCCGACGCCAAAGCGTTGGCCGCGATCGAGGCGCAGATCGATTATCCGATGGTGGTGAAAATCCCGGATGGCGCGTTTTCGCGCGGCGTGATGAAGGTGAAGGATGCGGCGGAATTTGCTCAGGTGGCCGAAGAACTGCTGCAGCAATCGGCGCTGATCCTGGTGCAGGAATACATGTTCACCGAATTCGACTGGCGCATTGGCGTGCTCAATCGCCAGGTGATCTTTGCCAGCAAATACTGGATGTCCAAGGGCCACTGGCAGGTCGCCAAGCGCGACGCCAATGGCAAGGCCGAATTCGGCATGGCAAGCGCCGTGCCGCTGGACGAGGCGCCGGCCGATTTGCTGGCCCACGCGCTGCACGCGGCGAACCTGATCGGCGACGGCCTGTATGGCGTGGACATGAAGATGACGTCGCGCGGCCCGGTGGTGATCGAAGTGAACGACAACCCGAATATCGACGCCGGCGCCGAAGACAGCGTGCTTGGGGACGAGTTGTACCGGATCGTGCTGCGCGAATTCGTGCGCCGGCTGGACCTGCTGCACCGCCCCGCGCCGGGCGCGCCATGCTGACAGGTTGGCCGCATTTTTGACAAAATTTTTACGCGGCGCTGCGTAGAATCGCGGCCACGATCAATATTGCACGAGACACCGCATGACTATCCGCCGAGACATCGCCATGGGGTGCAACCCTGGCCAGCGCGCATTGAAGGAGCCAATCAGTGAATGAAGTGGCCGCGCGCATCAACTGCACCGTGTATCGCAAGGGCGTCAAGCTGGAAGAGATCCCGATCGAGGACATCAGCGTCGCGCTGGAAGACGACGACACCTTTGTCTGGCTCGGTCTGTTCGAGCCGGACAAGGAGCTGATGGCCATGGTGCAGGACGAATTCGACCTGCACGACCTGGCGGTGGAAGACGCGCGCAAGGCGCACCAGCGGCCCAAGATCGAAGAGTACGGCGAGAACCTGTTCGTCGTGCTGCATACCGTGTCGCTGATCGAGCAGGCGATCCACTTTGGCGAGACGCACGTGTTTGTCGGGCCGCGCTTCGTGATGACGATCCGGCATGGCACGTCGAACGGGTATCGCGCGGTACGCGAACGCGCCGAGAGCGTGCCCGCCAAACTCGCGACGGGCCCCGGGTACGTGCTCTACACGATCATCGATTTCATCGTTGACCATTACCAGCCATGCATGGATATGCTGCAGGACCGGTTCCGCGAAGTGGAGAAGGCGTTGTTTCTGCCGAATCCATCGTCGGACAACCTGGAAGAGTTCTACAACCTGAAAAACGAGCTGCTGTCGGTGCATGGGGCGGCGGCGCCATTGATCGACATCTGCAACGAACTGCTGCGTTTTCACGGCGACATCATCCCGGCCGGAAACCGCATCTATTACCGGGACATTCTCGACCATGTCGCGCGTGTAACGCAGACGGCAGACCGGATCGGCGAAATGATCAATGCCGCCATGCAGGTATCGCTGGCGCAGGTGACGATCCGCCAGAATGACGTCGTCAAGCGCCTCGCCGGCTGGGGCGCGATCCTGGCGGTGCCGACGATGGTGTTCAGCCTGTATGGCATGAACTTCCAGCACATGCCGGAGCTGGCCTGGCGCTGGAGTTATCCGGCGGTACTATTCGGAATCGTCACCGGTTGCGCGCTGCTGCACCGGCGCCTGAAACGCGTCGGCTGGCTGTAGGCACCGCCCGGAAAGCTACCCCACGGCGCCCGTGAACGTGATGGTCGCGCACACGCCGCGACCATGCTCGCCAGCCTCCAGCGAAATGGTCCCGCCATTTCTTGCCGCGCCCCGTTCTGCAATCGCCAGCCCCAGGCCGGAACCCAATTGCTCCTGCCCCGGCACCCGGTAAAACCGCTCGAAGACCTTGTCACGCAAATCCGGTGCAATCCCCGGCCCCCCATCGCAGATCGCCAGCCGGTAGCCCGAAGCCGCGCGGGTCAGGCGCACGGTGATGCGGCCATCCGTCGGTGAATACTTGATCGCATTGCTGATGAGGTTATCGACCGCCGACGCCATGCTTTCCAGATGCAGCGGCAGCGCGCCATTGGCGTCCGGGGCAGCATCGAATTCGATCTCGATATTGCGCTGCACCGCCAGGTGCGCAGCCGTCGCCACGCGCTCGCGCACGAAGTCGGCCACGCTCGTCAGTGGACATGCCTGCGCGACCTGCGGTTCGGCACGGGCACGTTCGAGCGCCAGCAACTGATGCACTGTGTGCGTGGCGCGCGCAACACCACTGCGCAGACCGGCCGCCGGCTCGGCGCAGCGCTCGGCCATCTCGGCGCCGGCGCGGCTCATCAAGACGTGGGCGTTGATCTGGATGGCGGCCAGCGGCGTCTTGAGTTCGTGCGCGGCGTCGGTCAGGAAATCGTGTTCGTGTTCGATGCGCTGAGAGAGGCGATGCATCAGGCCGTTGATCGCCACCACCAGCGGCGAGAGTTCCTTGTACTTCGAGTCGGGCAGCGGCGTCAGGTCGGCATCCGTGCGCTGCGCGATGCTCGACGCGATCGAGCGCAGCGGGCGCAGGCCGATGCCGACGATCAGCCATGCCGGGATCAACAGCAGCGGCAGGCTGAAAAAGGTCGACGACAGCAGGAAGCTCACGCCCCAGATGGTCAGCATCCATTCGTCGTCGACTTCGTGGCGGCGCTCGACGACGATGCGGTTGGCCGCGTCATGCGCCGTCCAGCCCACCCACGCGTAGGCGCCGCGCGCGGCCACCTCGGGCAGCACGTCCGGCAGCTGCGGCATCGAGTTGTAGAGCAGGCGGCCATCGAGCCAGACCCGCACGCGCACGCGCGAGTGGTAATCGAGCTCCTTGAACATGCGCTCGCGGTTTACCTCGATCGCCGCGAGCGCCGGCAGCATGCGCTCGGGCCGGGCGCCGGTGTCCACCAGGTGCGACAGGATGTTGAGCGTGTGCGCCTTGTTTTCGCTGAAGGTGCGCGTGCGCTGCGTGACCTTGGCTTCGTAGAACATCCACAGCACGCCGATGATTGCGACGCTGACGATCACGCCGGCAAAGCTGAACATCAGGCGCCGGAACAGCGAGGACTGTCTAAACGTCACGCTGCACCATGTAGCCGACGCCGCGCACGGTGCGGATCACGCCGTCGCCCACTTTCTTGCGCAGATTGAAGATGTGGACGTCGAGCGTCTGGCTCTGGCCTTCGCCGGAGGGCAGGGCGCGCCGTTCGAGTTCGACGCGCGTGAGCACGCGGTTGGCCTGTTTCATGAGCGTGAGCAGCAGCGCGAATTCGGTTTTTGACAGCGTGACGCTCTGGCCGGCGCGCGTGACGAGCATGCGGTTTTCGTCCAGTTCGATGTCGCCTGCCACCCACAGGTTTTCTTCGAGCGCGCCGTGGCTGCGGCGCACGATCGCGCGCAGGCGCACCAGCAGTTCGGGAATCTCGAAGGGCTTGATCAGGTAGTCGTCCGCGCCCAGGTCGAATCCCTTGAGGCGGTCCTGCAGGCTGTCGCGCGCGCTGATAATTAATACAGGCAGGCGCACGCCCTCGTCACGCAGCGCGCGCAGCACGTCGGTGCCGTCGCCATCGGGCAGGCCCAGGTCGAGCACCACCGCGTCGAACGATTCGCTGCGCATGCGCGCGGCCGCGCCCTGGGCCAGGCGCAGCCAGACTGCCGTGTGGCCTTCGTCCTGGAACACCGACAAGAGGGCCTGGCCGATCGCCAGATCGTCTTCGATCATCAGAATTTTCATGCCGGAAGTGTATCAGTGCGCTGCGCTTCGGGCGTCGCAGCGAATCTTCAGATTCGCTTCAGCCGCACATTGACCGCGCATCCCCGATGCCGGACTATCCGGGGCGACCGCTTTCAGGTTGAAAATGCAACAGAAAACAAGACGAGACAGGAGACGAAGGATGCGTACCAGTTTATTGAAGATGAGCCTCGTGGCGCTGGGCATGGTGATCAGTACCGGCGCGTTCGCCGCCGAAGACCTGATGGCAACCGTCGAGTCGCCCGGCAAGGTGCTCAAGGTGTCGTTGCAGGTCGCCCCGGACGGGCGCCTGTCGTACCAGGTCGAGCGCAATGGCCAGCCGGTCATCGCGCCGTCGCGCCTGGGCTTCGTGCTGGCCAGCGACAAGCCGCTCGATGCCGGCTTCGCGATGGAACGTCACCTCGTCACGGCCCATGACAGCACCTGGGAGCAGCCATGGGGCGAGCGCCGCACGGTCCGTAATCACTACAGCCAGCTGCGCGTGGACGTGCACCAAAAGAAGGATGGCCGGCGCCTGGCGATCGTGTTTCGCGTGTTCGACGATGGCGTGGGCTTCCGCTATGAATTTCCGAAGCAGGCCAATAACCGCGCCATGCACATCGCTGACGAGCTGACCGAATTCGTGGTGGCGCAGCCGGCCACCGCCTGGTGGCAACAGGCCGGTGAAGTCTGGGCGCTCGAATACCCGATCCAGAAAACGCCGCTGCGCGAAGTGGGCATGGCCAACACGCCGATGACTGTCAAGATGGAAAACGGCACGCACATCGCCTTCCACGAAGCAGCGCTGGTCGACTACGCGTCGATGTGGCTGCGCCGGGTCGAAGGCCAGCGCCTGCGCGCGCACCTGACCCCGTCCGCCAATGGCGCGCCGGTCGTACGCACCGGCAGCTTCACGACGCCATGGCGCACGATGCAGATCGCGGGTGACGCGGCGGGCCTGTACATGTCCGACCTCGTGCTGAACCTGAACGAGCCGAACAAACTGGGCGACGTTTCGTGGGTCAAGCCATCGAAGTATGTCGGCGTCTGGTGGGACATGCACCTCGAAACCAAAACCTGGGCCGCGGGCGACCGGCTCGGTGCAACCACGGACTACACGAAGCGCTACATTGACTTCGCGGCAAAGAACGGCTTTCGCGGTGTGCTGGTCGAAGGCTGGAATCCGGGCTGGGACAGCGACTGGGCCGGCAACGGCGCGGACATGGACTTCACCCGCTCGAACCCGCGCTTCGACCTGCCGGCACTGGCGGCGTACGGCAAAGCGCGCGGCGTGCACATCATCGGCCACCACGAGACCGGCGGCAATATCGCGCACTATGAGAAGCAGCTCGATGCAGCGCTGCGCCTGTATGCAAAGAACGGCGTGGACAGCATCAAGACCGGCTACGTGACCGATGGCGGCGCTGCGCAGTTCATGGGCAAGAATGGCAAGGTCCATTTCGGCTACACGGATTCGCAAGAGGGCGTGCGTCACTACCAGAAGGTGGTCGAGGATGCGGCGCGCTACAAGATCGCGATCAACACGCACGAGCCGGTGAAGGACACGGGCCTGCGCCGCACCTATCCGAACTGGATCTCGCGTGAAGGCGCGCGCGGCGTGGAGTACAACGCCTGGGGCAATCCGGTCAACAGCGTCGAGCACGAAGCGAATCTGGTGTTCACCCGCATGCTCAGCGGCCCGCTCGACTACACGCCGGGCATCCTGAGCCTGGAGGGCAAGGACAAGAAGCCGTTCAACTCGACCCAGGCCAAGCAGCTGGCCAACTTCGTGGTGATCTATTCGCCGGTGGTGATGGCGGCTGATCTGATCGAGCATTACGACCGCTATCCGGGCGCGTTCAAGTTCATCCGCGACGTGCCGACCGACTGGGACGATACGCGCGTGCTGCATGGCGCCGTGGGTGAATACGCAACCATCGCACGCAAGGACCGCAACTCGAGCGCCTGGTACGTCGGCTCGGTCACCGATGGCAATGCGCGCACGCTCGATCTGCCGTTGTCGTTCCTCGATGCCGGCAAGTCGTATGTGGCCGAGATCTACCGCGATGGCGACAAGGCCGACTATCGCAGCGAGCGCCGTTTCGACCTGGTGATCGAGAAGCGCACCGTGAAGAGCACCGACACCATCAAGATGGTGCTGGCGCCGGGCGGCGGGCAGGCGATCCGGCTAGTGCCGGCGGGGTAGCACCTCGCCTGTAGCGGCAAGCCCGTCTCCGTCGTTCCCGCGGAGGCGGGAACCCAAGTCGTTTGCCTGGCGACCAATACGCAAGTCGGTGGCTGCTCGTGCAAAACTGGGTTCCCGCCTGCGCGGGAACGACGTGCATATGGCAGTGGTGTATGCCAATGCGTCACACGTTATCAGGATTTTTCGCATATCCTGTCGGACTGTTCTGTCCACCCGCGTCGTCCATGTCCACATCTTCCTCGCCGTCCAGCACCACTTCCGCAGTCACCCCGGCCGCCTCCGGCGCCGTGATGCAGATCCTTCTCTCGGTTGCCTTCGTCCACCTGCTCAACGATTGCGTGCAGGCGGTGCTGCCGTCGATCTACCCGCTCCTGAAGCACGAATTCAACCTGACCTTCACCCAGGTCGGCCTGATCACGCTGACGTTCCAGTGCACCGCGTCGCTGCTGCAGCCGTGGATCGGCCTGTACACCGACAAGCGGCCGATTCCGTTCCTGCTGCCGGCCGGGATGTGCGTGACGCTGTTTGGGGTGGGGCTGCTCGCGTGGGCGGGCAGCTATCCGATGCTGCTGGTTGCTGCCGGCATGATCGGCGTGGGCTCGTCGACCTTCCATCCGGAAGCCTCGCGTGTGGCGCGCCTGGCGTCGGGCGGGCGCTTCGGGTTTGCGCAGTCGGTGTTCCAGGTCGGCGGTAATGCCGGCTCGGCCCTGGGGCCGTTGCTGGCGGCGGCAATCGTCGTCGGGCGCGGGCAGGCCGAGATCGCCTGGTTCATGCTGCTGGTACTCGTTGCGGTGGCGGTGCTGGTGGGCGTGAGCCGCTGGTACAGCCACCACCTGATGAACATGGTCAAGAAGGCCGCGCTGCACGCCGGTCCGGCGCTGCCGCGCAAGAAGGTGATCCAGGCGCTGGCCGTGCTGGCGCTGCTGGTGTTCTCCAAGTACATCTATATGGCGAGCCTGCAGACCTACTACACCTTCTTCCTGATCGAAAAATTCAAGCTGCCGGTGGGCACCGCGCAGATGTACCTGTTCCTGTTCCTGGCATCGGTGGCGCTGGGCACGTTCGCGGGCGGGCCGATTGGCGACAAGATCGGACGCAAGCGCGTGATCTGGTTCTCGATCCTGGGCGCGGCGCCGTTCACCATCGCGCTGCCGTATGCCGACCTGTTCTGGACCGGCGTGCTGTCGGTCATCATCGGCCTGGTGATGTCGTCGGCGTTCTCGGCCATCGTCGTGTTTGCGCAGGAGCTGGTGCCGGGTAAGGTCGGCCTGATCTCGGGCATCTTCTTTGGCCTGATGTTCGGCATCAGCGGCGTGGGCGCGGCCGCAATGGGCAGCATCGCCGACGTGCACGGCATCGCACAGGTGTACCAGATCGCCTCGTTCCTGCCACTGCTGGGCATCCTGGCCGTGCTGCTGCCGCGCATCGACGCGCGGCGCTAGCGGCCCGGCGCTATGATGGGTGTTTCCAACCACTGAGGAAGCACCCATGCGCCAGGATATTGAACTTCTCGCCGCCTTCGACGACCACGGCCAGGGCGGCAATCCGGCCGGGGTCTGGATCGGCGCGGTCCTGCCGCCCGTTGCGGAGATGGCTGCAATGGCGCGCGACGTCGGTTTTTCCGAAACCGCGTTCGCCGCGCCCGAAGGCGAGGGGTGGCGGGTGCGCTATTTTTCGCCCGCTTCCGAGGTGCCGTTCTGTGGCCATGCGACCATTGCCCTGGGCGCCGCGCTGGCGCGCCGCCATGGCGCTGGCCGCTTTGCGCTGACGCTCAACGCCGCCGCCATCTCTGTCGAGGGACGGCAGGACGGCGCGCGCATGCAGGCGGCGCTGCAGTCGCCGCCCACCCGCAGCCGTCCTGCACCGGCCGCTCTGGTCGACGCTGCGCTCGCGCTGTTCGGCTACGGGCACGCCGACCTCGATCCGCGCCTGCCGCCCGCATGTATTCACGCCGGCGCCGACCACCTGTTCCTGGCGCTGTCCAGCCGCGCGGCGCTGGCGGCGATGGCGTACACGCTCGACGCGGGCCGGGCGCTGATGGACGCCCACGGCCTCGTAACGATCGTGCTGGCGTGGCCAGAACACCACAACCTGTTTCATACGCGCAACGCTTTTGCTTCCGGTGGCGTGCTCGAAGATCCGGCGACAGGCGCTGCAACGGCCGCGCTGGCCGGCTATCTGCGCGATCTCGGCTGGCCCCATGGTGGCCGGATCGACATCGTGCAGGGCGAAGACATGGGCATGCGCTCGCTCATTACTGCCGAATTCGGCGATGACATTGGCGGCCCGATTCGGGTCTCGGGCAGTGCGCGGATGCTGTGATAACGGCCGCATTATGCAACGCACATGGTCCTCGTGACGCAGCCATTTTTTTCGGTTTCTCGCTCATTCAAACTGAAGGTGAAAAGTACGCCTGCTCTGTAAATAGATTCTCCGTATGCGGATTGATAATTGAATCCAGTTAATTTCTGTTTCTCTCAATCAATCAAGGAGTTCCGCCATGGAGCAGTTCACCGCCGCCATCATCCACCCAGCCACGCTGTCGCGACCACGTTCGGTGCGTCCCGCGGTCACCGGCAGCGTGACCGAACGATTGCCGTTCACGATCCGCCGGGTACAGACCCAGGCCGACTTGCTCAAAGCCGTGAAGATCCGCCACGCCGCCTATGCGCGCCATGTGCCGGATTTCGCACGCACCCTGGCGCAGCCTGAAGCGGCTGACTTCGATGCCGACACGATCGTGCTGCTGGCCGAGTCCAAGCTCGACGGCACGGCGATCGGCAGCACCCGCATCCGCACCAACCTGCACCGGCCGCTGGGCGTGGAGGAGTCGGTGGTGCTGCCTGACTGGTTGCAGGGCAAGCGGCTGGTCGAGGCTACCCGGCTGGCCGTCGATGAAGGGCGGGTGGGGCGCATGGTAAAAATTGCACTGGTCAAGGCGTGTTTCATGTATTGCGAAGACAACGCCATCGACTTCTCGGTGGCGACGGGCCGCCCGCCGGTCGACCGGCAATACGAGCAGATGCTGTTCGTCGATGTGTTCCCGGAAGATGGCCTGGTGCCGCTGCGCCATGTCGGTAATATCCCGCACCGCGTGATGGCCTTCGAGATCGCCACCTTCCAGCAACGGTGGACCGAGGCGCGGCATCCGATGCTCGACTTCTTCTTCAACACGGTGCACCCGGATATCGACATCGGCCCTGTCGTGGTCCCATCGGTACCGGAATGGCCGGCGCAGGAACAACTGGCGGTCGCCTGAGGCCGCATTACACAGCGCGAAACCGACGGTTGTTCAACTACGAAGGGCATGACGGCACTACGCTAAAGCTGTATCCTTGCGCTTTAGTGGCCGTCGTTGTCTGCGCGATGGTCACGCGTATTACCAAGGCCGCTCATGCCCAAGCTTTCCCATCAGTTTCGTGCTTCGCTGCCAGCCGCGTTGCAAGCGGCGGTCGAACTGATTCTGAAGACTTTTTCGTACTACCTCATCCCGATCGGGATCGCGGTGGTGTCACTGATTGCGCTCGTTTTCTGGCATGACGAATACCGCACCAGCGGCGACGTGCCGCTGACGATGCACGTGCTGGCCGATCCGGCCGGTACGCTCGATCCTGCCAGCGCACTCGGGCCGGTGCGCGAGCGCCCACTGACCAACACGCATGACACCCATCTGTCCGAAGCGCCGGTCTGGTTCGTCGTCGAGCCGATGCCGCGCCCGGGCGCACAGGTGCTTGAATTCCCGTCGCGCCACGCGCTCGATATCGCCTGCTGGAACGCGGCTTCGCTGGCCCCGCTGGGCACGGCCAGCCGCAGCGACAGCACCGGCCTGCTGAGTGCCGACAAGGCCGGCTTCGCGCTGAGCGTCGCGCCGCTGCCGCGCCAGTTGCTGTGCCGCGGCACGTTCGCGGGCCCGGCGCGCCTGACGGTCGTGCAGTGGCCCATTGAGCAGTACGTGCTGTCGGTCAAGCAGTACCACCGCAAGTCGGGCCTGCTCGACGGCGGCATGATCGTGCTGGCGCTGTTCATCCTGATCACGGCGCTCATCAACCGGCAGCCGGTGTACGTCATGTTTGCCGGCTGGCTGATCCTGAACCTGCGCGTGGGCGCGCTGTCGGCCGGCTGGGACATCCAGTGGCTCGGCCAGGCGGTGCCGTCCGACTGGCTGCTGCGCAGCCGCGCCGTCACGTTCACGATGTATGGCATCGCGACGCTGACGCTGTACCAGGCGCTGCTGAAGGATCACCTGGCCGAGATGCGTTACGTGGTGCCGATGCGCGTCATGCAATGGCTGTGCATGCCGATGCTGGCTGCCGCCATCCTGGTCCCGTATGGCATGTATCTGCCGCTGATGTGGGGCATCCTCGCGTGCTGCTTCTCGTTGATGACGATCGGCCTGTTCAAGATCATCATCGAATCCCGCACGCGCGTTGCGGCCTGGTTCGCGGCCTCGTTCGCCGTTACCTTCATGGCGTCGCTGGCCGAAGTCGCGTCGGCCGCGTTCGGCATGCGCGAGCTGCTGGGCGTGATCAACAGCGTCACCGCGGCGCTCGCATCGAGCCTGCTGGCGGCGCTGGCCGTGGCTGAACAGATGCGCATGGAAACCGAGAAGCGCCAGGAAGCACAGGAAGAACTCGAGCATGCGTACAAGGCGATGCCGGTCGGCCTGTTCACGCTCGATATCTATGGCCACTTTTTGAGCGTGAATCCGGCGCTGCAGAAAATGCTGGGCATGACCGACTTCACGGCGGGCCGTACGGCGTGGCGCCAGTACTTCACTGAAGCGAGCTGGGCCGCGCTGCACGAACAGGTCCATGCAAAAGTCGAAGCCGAGATGGAGCTGACCAGCCGCGACGGCGGCCAGCGCTTCCAGGTCAGCGCCACGCTGGCCAGGTCGCGCATCGAGGGCGTGCTGCAGGACACCACCGAAAAACACAAGGCCACCGAGCAGCTGCGCTTCATGGCTAACAACGATCCATTGACCAAGGTCTTCAACCGGCGCGGCATCGAGCGCGAGTTCAGCAATGCCAGTGCAAGCCTGGCCGCTGGCCGGCCGATGGCGCTGGCATACGTCGACCTCGACCGCTTCAAGCTGATCAACGATCTGTTCGGGCACGGCGCCGGCGATGAAGTGCTCAAGCAGGTCTGCGAACGCATGGGCGCGATGCTGGCCGGTGGCCAGCAACTGGGCCGCGTGGGCGGCGACGAATTCGTGATCGTGATGCCCGAGACAGCAATTCCGCTGGCCTCGATCATCATTCGCGGCATCGTCGACCGGCTCGGCAGCACGCCCTACCGCGTGGGGGACAAGGCGTTCCACGTGCGCGCATCGGTCGGGCTGATCGAGGTGGTGCCGGGCATGCCGATGAAGGATGCCGTGTCCACCGCCGACCGCGCCTGCCGCGAAGCCAAGACGGGCACGGGCGACGGCCTGGTCGTGTACGAGCGCGATGCCGATGCATTCCGCCAGCGCGCTGCCGAACTCGACATGGTCGAGCGCCTGTCTGGCCCGGGCGCCACCGACGGTCTGCTGCTGGAAATGCAGCCGATCATGTCGCTGCGCACGCCGCTGGAATCGCTCAATTTCGAGGTGCTGCTGCGCATGCGCGAGCCCGATGGCCGTGTCGTGCCGGCCGGCGCTGTAATTGTCGCTGCCGAAAAAAGCGGGCGCGCGAGCATGATCGACCGCTGGGTGCTCACGAGCACGCTGGCCTGGATCGCCGAGCACAACGACGAGCTGGTCAATACCCGCTTTGTCTGCATGAACCTGTCAGGCGCATCGCTCAACGACGAGCGCTTCGTGCAGGACACGTTCGACATTCTCGGCCGCTACGTGCACGTGGCCAGCCGCCTGTGCCTCGAAATCACCGAGAGCGTCGCCTTGCACGACCTGGACAACACGCGCCGCTTCATCGACCAGGTGCGCGGCTTCGGCGTGAAGGTGGCGCTGGATGATTTCGGCGCCGGCTACACCTCGTTCTCGTACCTGAAAGAGCTGCCGGCGGACGTGCTCAAGATCGATGGCAACTTTATCGTCAATATCAATGCGCATCCGGCCAACGTGGCGATTGTCGAGGCCATCGTGAGTCTCGCCGTGAACCTGGGCATGAAGACGATCGCGGAGTGGGCCGAGGATGCGGCCACAGTCCAGACGCTGCAGGAGATCGGTGTCGATTATGTGCAGGGATTCGTCGTGGCGCGCTCGATGCCGCCCGAGCGCATCCTGGAAGGGCGCTCCAGCGCCAGTTTCATCCAGGATCCAGCCTTGCTGGCGCTGCTGAGCGAGTGGGACAAGCCGCCGACGTCACATCTGGCCAGCGTCACGCGCTTGCACTAGCAGGCAACAACGGCTGTAACAAGCGACAAGCAGCGACAGGGCGCGCTTAGTCGAGGCCCGCCAGCACCGGCGTGGAGCGCACGTCGCTCAAGACGAACTGGGCGCGCGCCGCCTTCAGTGTCGCGACGTCGCTGGCCAGCGGCTTGGCGGCTGCACGCGGTGCCGGGACATAAACACGTTGCATCGCGCGCGGTGGTGGCAATACGCTGGCCTCGGTCACCAGGGGATGGGCGTGGACACGGGTCACGCCGTCATTGGCAGGCTCGCTCGCCATGCGCACGGTCGTCGCGCCAACTTCACAGGGCCGATCGGTCAATGTCACGCGTCCTTCGTCATCAACGCACTTGACGATGCTGGTCTCGGAAAACGCGACCGGCGCTGCCATCGTGGTGGCAGCCAGCAGCAACACTTGGCAGAAATGACGCTTCATGATCGACTCCTCGGATTTGCTTTAATTTCAACAATTTTATTGTCTTATTTGCATTATTCTGCTTCTGTGCGCCAATTCACACAGGCTTGTAGGCCTGCGCGCCGTCCGTTTGACAGCCTGCGACGGTATGACTGTCCTTATTGCCTCCGAGAGCGTATAAGGGCTTGACCATCATCCAGCAGGGGAATCGTGTGAAAACAGCCGTATTCAGTGCACGTCGCTATGACAAGACCCTGCTGGCGCAGGCCAACGACGGCGTTGGCCATGCGTTGCTGTTCATCGAGGAGCGGCTCACCGTGCAGACGGCAAGCCAGGCGGCAGGGTGCGTGGCGGTCTGCGTATTCGTCAATGACACGGTCGACGCGGCCGTGCTGGAGATCCTGGCACGGCAGGGCACGCGCCTCGTGGCCACGCGTTCGACCGGCTACAACCACATCGACGCGGCCGCTGCACGCCGGCTCGGCATCGAGGTCGTGCGCGTCACCGACTATTCACCCAATTCGGTTGCCGAGTTCGCGGTCGGCCTGTTGCTGGCCGTGAACCGCAAGATTGCGCGCGCCAGCGTGCGCACGCGCGAAGGCAACTTCGACCTCGACGGGTTGATGGGCTTTGACTTGCACGGCAAGACAGTCGGTGTGATCGGCACTGGCAAGATCGGGCTGATCTTCGCCCGCATCATGGCCGGTTTCGGCTGCACGCTCGTGGGCCACGACCTGTATCCGACGCAGGCATTCGAGGCGCTGGGCGGGCGCTACCTGGGCGTGGATGAGCTGCTGGCATGCAGCGACGTGGTTTCGCTTCATTGCCCGCTGCTGGACGCGACACACCACATCGTCGATGCGGCCGCCCTGGCGCGCGTCAAGCGCGGCTGCGTGCTGATCAACACCAGCCGCGGCGGGCTGGTCGATACCGATGCCGTGGTCCAGGCGCTCAAGACCGGCCAGCTGGGCGGGCTGGCAATCGACGTCTACGAGCAGGAGGCGAGCCTGTTCTTCCAGGACCTGTCGTCGACGATCATTCTCGACGACGTGATCCAGCGCCTGGTGTCGTTCCCGAACGTGATCGTCACCGGCCACCAGGCGTTCTTCACGGTCGAAGCGATCGGCCAGATCATGCGTACGACCATCGACAGCATCAGCGCCTTCGAACGCGGTGAAGCGTTGGTTAACCGCATTCCCGGCTGACGAAAAGATACATGAACCGCCCTGCCTACTGGACAGCGCACCAAGCCTGCGTTACGGTGCTGTGAGCAGGCCAAACATGGGAGAACACACATGTACATTGAGACACTCCGCTTCGAGCGGGTATTCGACGTCCAGTCGGGGACATTCAGTTTTGAGGCGGGCGGCAAATGCGAGTTCGCCGTCGTGTTAGACCACGCACGCGCACCCACGGCAGGATCGACCTATGCCGTTGCGCTGGGTGAGCCGGGTAACTGGCAGAAGGTATTGGGCTGGCGCGACCTGTCCAGGCCCACCGTCGGATTCACCTACAGCCCCTGGTTCCTGGCCCTCGATCTGGTGCTGGATCTGTACTTGCTCGGTATTGCAGTCCTTGCCGCGGCCTGGTTGTTCGGTGGCCCCTGGGCAGCGCTGGCGGCGTTCGTTGCGATGGTGCTGGGTTCGGTTGGCCGCGTCGTCTTCAGCGCCCTGCGCAACCGCCAGATCGAGCAGGCGCTGCTGGCCGTTTCGCCGGAGCAGACGCGTACGGTCACAATGCCGGACATGCAGGTGCGACGCGCGGATTCCACGGCGCCTGCGCGCTGAGCAGGGCGCCCTTCGGCGCGCCGCCCGGTGGATCGAGTACGAAGCGCGGCACCCACAGCGTCAGGCCTGATTGCGGCAACGGCACGCCATACACGCCGCCCGACTGGCTGCGCCTGGCCGCGCCGCCCGTGCCGACCAGCGTGGCAAAGCCGAAGTCCTGCATCACATTGGCAAATAGCACGCTCGACGAGTAGGTCAGCGGACCAATTGCTACCTGAACCTTGCCGTTGAAGCGGGCAGGATGGTCGGGTTGCGGCTCGCGCCACGTGGCGATCTGCGTGTGGCCACGTCAAACGGCAACAGGGCGCCGCCGGCAGCACGGTGCGCTGCGGTATCGGCGCGCCAGTCGGTCAGCGTGATCGCAAGATGTCCGTCGGCCAGCAGCGGATTGATGCGCGCCAGCTGGCGCCATGCTTCGTCGCGCGTCATTGACGGCGGCAGGTCGCACCCGATCGCTTCCAGCGTAGCGGTCACGGCTGCATCGCTCGTCGACAACCCCAGGCCCGGATGCTGCTCGCGCACGGTCCTGAGCACGAGATCGATATCCTGTTGCAGCGCTTGTTTGACGTTCGTCGGGGTGGCCGATAGACTGCGCCATTGCTCTCCTTACCCATGCCCCTGAAAGGACCACCCGCATGACCATGCTCCAGCTTCCCACGTATGACGACGTCGTCCAGGCCGCCGAACGCATTGCCGGCGCTGCGCACCGCACGCCGGTGCTGACCTCGCGCACCGTCAACGAGGAGTTCGGCGCCGAGGTGTTCTTCAAGTGTGAAAACATGCAGCGTATGGGCGCCTTCAAGTTCCGGGGCGGCTACAACGCGCTGGCCAAATTCAGCCCTGATCAGCGGCGCGCCGGCGTCGTGGCGTTCTCGTCGGGCAATCACGCACAGGCGATCGCGCTGTCGGCGCGGCTGCTGGAGATCCCGGCCACGATCATCATGCCCGAGGACGCGCCGGCCGCGAAGGTCGCCGCCACGCGCGGCTATGGCGCCACCGTCGTCACCTACGATCGGTATACCGAGGACCGCGAGCAGATCGGCCGCGCACTGGCCGAGCGCGATGGCCTGACGCTGATCCCGCCGTACGACCACGCGGACGTGATTGCAGGGCAGGGCACGGCGGCCAAGGAACTGTTCGATGAGGTCGGTCCGCTCGACGCGTTCTTCGTGTGCCTGGGCGGCGGCGGGCTGTTGTCGGGTTCGGCGCTGGCCACGCGCGCCCTGTCGCCGGGGTGCCTGCTGTATGGGGTTGAGCCCGAAGCGGGCAACGATGGCCAGCAGTCGTTCCGTACCGGGCAGATCGTGCACATCGACACGCCGCGCACGATCGCCGATGGCGCGCAGACGCAGCACCTTGGACAGCTGACGTTCCCGATCATCCAGCGCGACGTCGACGACATCTTGACCGTCAGCGACGATGAACTGGTGGCCTGCATGCGGTTCTTTGCCGAGCGCATGAAGATCGTTGTGGAGCCGACGGGTTGCCTGGGCTTTGCGGCGGCGCGCAAGATGAAGAACAGCCTGCGCGGCAAGCGGATTGGCGTGCTGGTCAGTGGTGGGAATATCGATCTGGCCCGATTTGCGAGCCTGATCGGGGCCTGATCAGTTTTCGTTGGCGTTGATGCGTCGTTCCAGCGAAGGCTGGAACCCAAGCAAGTCGCGTCTCGTTCACACAGCTGTGGCTCACGGCGTGGAACTTGGGTTCCCGCCTTTGCGGGAACGACGTGCAATGGCGATCGACAAGGCGTCACACCGCACTTGCGCGACCTGTCAGGCCGCCAGCGGTAACGCCACCTGCAGCAGGAACCCGCCACCGTCGCGGTTGCTCACTTCAAGTCCCGCATTGTGGCGCGTGAGCACCCGCTCGACGATGGCGAGGCCCAGCCCGGCGCCATTGGCCTGGCCCCGCGCGCTGTCCAGCCGCGTGAAGGGCTTCATCAGCTGCGCGATCTGGTCTGGCGGTACGCCGACGCCATGGTCGCCGATCTCGATCACGGCGCGCCGGCCGTGGCCCGTTGCTTTCACGCGCAGCACGATATCGATCTCGGTGTAATCCTGTCCCGGCGTGACGCCGTAACGGCGGGCGTTCTCGATGATGTTGTTGATCACGCGCCGCAGGTCGGTGGCGTTGCCCTGCACGTGCACGTCCGGCACCAGGTCGGTCCTGATGCGCAGGCTCGGGATGCGGCCCGCGTGGTGGCCGATGTCCGCCAGTAGCTCGGACAGATCCACCGGCACGAACGTGGCCGCTTCAGTCGGCTTGGCGTAGTCGAGGAACTGGCCGATGATGGCGTCCATCTGCGCAATGTCTGATTGCATGCCGTCGCGTGCTTCCTGCGACAGGTTGGCCATCTCGACCTCGAGACCCATGCGCGCGAGCGGCGTGCGCAAATCGTGCGAGATGCCGGCCAGGATTACCGCGCGGTCCTTCTCGACCTGGGCCAGGTCTTCGACCATCTGGTTGAAGCTGCGATTGGCTTCGATGATCTCCTGCGAGCCTTTTTCGGGCAGCCGCGCCGGGCGCTCGCCCTTGGCGATGGCGCGTGCGGCCGACGTCAGGCGCGCCAGCGGCCGATTGACGAGGCTCGAGATCAGCGCTGCGCCCAGCACCGACAGCAGGCCGACTACCACCGCCCAGCCGAGCCACTGCACGCGCGTCAGGCCCGCCAGGCGCTCGCGCTCGAGCATCAGCCAGTACTTGTCATCCTCGATATCAAAGCTGATGTAAAAGCCGGGCACACCGTTCACGCCGCTGGAAAAGCGGGTGTCGGCGCCGAGCCGCTCGCGCACGATGGCGGCGATCTCGGGCATCAGGGGATTGTGCGGCGGTGGATCGATGATGTCCGTGTCTTCGAGCGTGAAGATGCGGATGCCTTCGTTCGAGGCCAGTTCGAGCAGCAGTTCGAGCCGCAGGTCGGGCGCCGAGTGCGTCAGCGCGGCCTTGGTGATGGTAACGACGGACACGACCGTTTCGGCCGTCTGCTGCACTTGCGGGCCACGCTGATAGACGTTGATCATGCCGATCCAGGCGCCCATCGAAACGGCGGTGAGCACCGACATCAGAAAGAACGTGCGCCAGAACAGGCCGCTCTTGAACCAGGCAAAGCGCACGGCGCGATGCGCCGCCGCGAGCGACGTAAATGCAGGAGGCTTCACTAGCGCGGCTGACCCTCAGGGATGAACACATAGCCCAGGCCCCAGACGGTCTGGATGTACAGCGGGCTGGACGGATCGGGTTCGATCAGCTTGCGCAGGCGCGAGATCTGGACGTCGAGCGAGCGGTCGAACACTTCGTATTCGCGGCCACGGGCCAGTTCCATCAGTTTTTCGCGTGACAGCGGCTGGCGTGCATGGCGCGCAAACACCTTGAGCACCGAGAATTCGCCGGTGGTCAACGGCACGGTCTCGCCGTTTTTCTTCAGCGTGCGCGTGCCGAGATCAAGGATGAAGTCGCCGAACTCGAAGGTTTGCGGGGTTTCCGATGGCGCGCCAGGGATTTCGTCGGGGCCTTTGCGGCGCAGCACCGCGCCGATGCGGGCCACCAGTTCGCGCGGGTTGAAGGGCTTGGGCAGATAGTCGTCGGCGCCCATCTCGAGGCCGACGATGCGGTCGACGTCTTCGCCCTTGGCGGTCAGCATGATGATCGGGGTCTGGTCGCCGGCGCCGCGCAAACGGCGGCAGATCGACAGGCCGTCTTCGCCGGGCAGCATCAGGTCGAGCACGAGCAGGTCATAGCGTTCGCGCAGCCACAGCTTGTTCATGGCGGGTGCGCTCTCGGCGGTCACGACCTGGAAACCCTGTTCGGTCAGATAACGGCGCAGCAGATCGCGCAGGCGCACGTCGTCGTCCACGACCATGATCTTGGCGGAGTGGCCGCCCTGCGTGCCAGTACCCACGTTAATGTTCGGAGTCGTTGAAGTCATGGAACTGTCCAGAATTGTCAGATGAATGTCGCTATGGTAACTTCTTATGGCTGCGCCGCAGGCACGACTCAGCTCAGCCATTACAATGTGTTACAAACTTTACCCAATTAGTCTTACCCCGCCTGCGCGATCAACCTACACTGGCGTCAAGTGATCAACACAGCTTATCCGTTTATCAGGCATCACGGAAGAGGAACACCATGAACCACGCGCTCAACGACAATCCAGCAGCACCCGGTACCGCTTGCGGCCGGTTGGCACGGCTTGTGCGCCTTGGTGTTTTCGCCTGCGCCCTTGCGGCAACCGGCGCCGGTGCATTGGCCCAGGATCAGGACCGCAATCGCCGCAGCGATGACGCCCAGACGCGCGAGCGTTACGAGATGCAGGCGCAGCGCGACGCGCGCGCATTCGAAGTGCGCGAGCAGGGCCGCCGCAATGCCGAGGTCCAGCAGGACACGGTGCGCGAAGAGCGGCCGCGCGGACGCCTGTCGCCGGATGAGCGGCGCGACCTGCGCCGCCAGATCAAGGAAGGCGCGGACCTGTATCCCAGTTCGCGCCGCCGCTGACAGGCGGCTGCTTCAGTAACGACAACGGCGCCTCTGGCGCCGTTGTTGCGTCTGGCGTTTGATCAGCCTCAACGCATGGGGCTGGCGTCGGTTGACATTGCCGCGTCCAGCCGTGTCCATTTTCTTTGTCGCAAATATTATTGCTATATGTTTATTTAATTAGCGCAACATGCTATGTTGGCGGGCGCCTTACTGTTGGTAAGGTTTTTCGCCAACAATATCCGTCACCTGGAGCGCAAACGTGTCCGATGTCGCCTTGTCTTCTGCAGCACGCTTTGACTTTGACGGACCCGAGCATTGCATCGTCCAGCGCGAGGACGGCGTGTATGCTGACCCGGAAGCGCTCGGCACGACACTCGCGACGGCGCTCGACAACCTGCTGCGCGCCGGTCACTATCTGGCGGGACTCGATTACCTGATACTGATCAAAGCCCTGTATGACCATGGCCCGGCGTTGCCACGCGATGCTGCGGGCCGGGTGCAAGTGTGCATCGCCAATCACATCCTGCCGTTTACGCCGGCCCGTCAGGCGCTGTACCGGTCAGCCAAAGTCACGGACGGCCAGGCCGAATACTATTTCGAACCAGTGGTCGAACCGGATCCCGACGGCGGCGAGCGGCCAGCCGCGCTCGATGCCGACGAATTCGTCGCCGACCTGTGGATCAAGGGGATCCGCTTCGGCGCCGATGTCGCCGCCATCGCCGAGGCCATCGGCAAGGGCGCGGCTGGCCGCTGCGTAGTGGCGCGCCGCCTGGCGCCCGTCGATGGCGACGCCGCGCGCGTCGAAGAAGTCACGAGCGAACTGCACCGCAGCAATGCGCCGCTCCAGCTGGCCAACGGCAAGCTCGACCTCATGAGCTTCCAGAACCGCTTCCCGCAAGTGCGCATGGGGACGCGCCTGCTGCGCAAAGTGCCACGCACGGCGGGCAGCCCGGGTTTCGAACTGACCGGCATTTCGCTCCTGGCCCAGATCGGGGCGGACCTCGACCTGGCCGCGTATGCCGGCGAAGGCACCGGCATCGACATCGTCCCCGCCGGCGAATTTTTGATCGCGCGCCGCGACGGCTTTTTAAATGTCGACCCGGACAGCAGCCGCATCGCGATCTCCGACAAGATCGTCAGCCGCGATGGCGTCAGCGCCAGGACCACGGGCAACCTGAACCTGAGCGGCGACTACGAAGAATTCGGCGAGGTCCAGGAGCAGCGCACCATCGAAGGCGACAGCATCACCGTGCATGCGGACGTGTATGGCCACGTGCTCTCGCGCGGCGGCGCCATCCGCCTGGAGCGCAACCTGGTTGGCGGCAGCGCGCGCAATATGAACGGCGGCGTGCGCGTGCTGGGCGTGGCCTCCAGCGCGACGATCCAGGCGGCCCGGGGCGACGTGGTGCTGGGGCGGGCCGAGAACTGCGTGATTTCCGGTGCCCGCATCCGGGTCGACACCGCGATCAACTGCGAGATCATGGGCGACGACGTCGAGGTCACACATGCCGAGGGCAGCGCGATTGCCGGCCGACGCGTCAGGATCGGCCACGCCGCGCCGTGGAAGCAGGGCGAGATGCTGGTGTATCTGCTGCGGCCCGATTGCGCGCGCATCGACGATGCGATGGCCCAGGTGCGCGAGCGTATCGGGCAGTTCGGCCAGCTCGCGGCGCGCCACCGCGCATCGATCGAGACGCTGACGGCCCAGCCGCACCTGAGCACCTACCTGAAGATCGCGCCGCGCATCCGTAGTGGCGACCTGGTGCTCAAGCCCGAGCAGGTACCGCAATTCCAGCGCATGACCGATACCGCGGGGCCGGCGCTCAAGGAGCTCGGCCGCCTGTCGGACGAAGCGAAAAAGCTCGACGCCGAACGGCAGTCGGGGATGGCGGTGCTGGGCCGCCTGGAAGCGCAGCGCTACGACCGCGTTGGTGCGGCGCAGATCGCACTCGAGGCCATCGCCGGTGAGGTGCAGGTACGCGCGTTGCCGTACGAGCCGGACCTTGGCTGCATCTGGGACCAGGGGCCGCGCGACATCCGGCTGCGCCTGCGCGACGCCATCGGCACCGAATTGCTGCATGCCGGCCGCGAGGGCGCCTGGGCCTGGGATTCCGCATCCGTGACCGCCATGGGGTGATCCTCCACGCCCGGGGAGCGGCCAGTCTGAATTGATGGTAGTCAACATCAGGCTGGGAGGCAGGCATACGATGGTGGTCGGACTGACGAAGGATCCACCATGCACACCACATCGCGCGCGCCACGGTCTGGCGCACCCCGGGATTACCTCAGCTTCATGCTCGACGGGCAGGAGTACGGACTCGATTGCGCGCGCGTGCAAGAACTCAAACTGCTCAAGTCCCTTGAACGCTTCGCCGAAGACGGCGACATCATCGGCGGCGTGGCGCTGTCGCATGGCGTGATCCTGCCAGTGATCGACATGCGCACCACTGCTACCCAAGTAGTGGATGCGCACGGCGGTGTGGTGCACCCAGATACCGACGTGATCATCCTGCGCCTGTCGAGCGGCCTGGTGGGAATGGTGGTGGAAGGGGTGACGGGCATCGTGCACGTGCGCCCGGAGGCCGTGCAAACCGTCCCGGGCGAAGCGGGCGCCAGTTACCTGATCGGCATTGCCCGCATCGACGGCCGGTGCGTCGTGTTGATCGACATCGATGGCCTGATGTCGCTGTCGCCGCGGCGGCCGCTCCGGGCCGCCTGACGGCGTCGTGCTCTACCGGCTTACGCCAGCGCTTCCAGCTGTTCCTGCAATTCCAGCCACTCCATCTCGAACGTTTCCAGATCGCGCGCCACGAACGCCTGGTCGGCCACCAGCGTCTTGAGACGATCCTTGTTGTGCGCATCGTAGATCGTCGGGTCGAGCAGGGCGGCATCAATCGTGGCCTTCTTTGCCTGCAGCTTGGCCATCTGTTCGTCCAGATGCTTGACCTTGTTCTCGATCGGTTTGCGCTGCGCGGCGTTGCGCTGGCGTTCTTCGGCGCCCAGGCGCTTCTGTTCCTTGCGCTCGGCCGGCGTGGCGCTTGGCACCGGCGCGACGGGCGCGGCGGCCTTGGCCAGCGGCAGGATGTCGGTGCCTTTGCCCAGCTTGGTCTTGAACAGCCAGTCCTTGTAGTCGTCCAGGTCGCCGTCGAACGGTTGCAGGCGGCCATCGGCAACGATGATGAATTCATCGGTCGTCGCGCGCAGCAGGTGACGATCGTGGGACACCACGATCAGCGTGCCTTCGAACTGCGCCAGCGCCATCGTCAGCGCCTCGCGTGTTTCCAGGTCCAGGTGGTTGGTCGGTTCATCGAGCAGCAGCAGGTTCGGGCGCTGCCAGACGATCAGGGCCAGCGCCAGGCGCGCCTTCTCGCCGCCCGAGAACGGCTTGATCGAGCTGGTCACCATGTCGCCCGGGAAGTTGAAGCTGCCCAGGAAGTTGCGCAGTTCCTGCTCGCGCACCGTCGGCGCGATCTTGGCCAGGTGCCACAGGGGCGATTCGTCATGGCGCAGCATCTCGACCTGGTGCTGGGCGAAGTAGCCGATCGACAGGCCTTTACCAATGGTCGCTTCGCCCGTCAGCGGCATCAGCTCGCCGGCGATGGTCTTGATCAGTGTCGATTTACCGGCGCCGTTCACGCCCAACAGGCCGATGCGCTGGCCGATGGTCAGCGAAAAGTCGATGTGGTTGACGATGGTTTTCTTGCCGACCTTGTCGCCATGCTCGTCGAGCAGGAAGTAGCCGGCGTCGACCTTGTCGAGCACCAGCAGCGGATTCGGGGCCGACAGCGGCTCGCGGAAGTCGAACGAGAATTCGGCCGCGGCGCGCAGCGGCGCCAGCTCTTCCATCTTGGCCAGGGCCTTCATCCGGCTCTGGGCCTGGCGCGCCTTGGAGGCCTGCGCCTTGAAGCGGTTGACGAACGACTCGAGGTGCGCGCGCTGGCGCTGCTGCTTCTCGAGTGCGCCGGCGGCCAGGATCATCTGGGCGGCGCGCTGGCGCTCGAAGCCCGAGTAGTTGGCCGTGTAGCGCTTCAGCTTGCGCTCGTCGATGTGCACGATTACGTTGACCACTTCATCGAGGAAGTCGCGATCGTGGGAAATGATGATCAGGGTGCCCGTGTAGCGCTTGAGCCAGTCTTCGAGCCAGATGATCGCATCCAGATCCAGGTGGTTGGTCGGTTCATCGAGCAGCAGCAGGTCGGACGGGCACATCAGCGCCTGCGCCAGGTTCAGGCGCATGCGCCAGCCACCCGAGAAGCTCGCTACCGGCTGGTTCATCTGCGCCAGCGAAAAGCCCAGGCCCAGCAGCAGCTGTTCGCCGCGTGACTGTACCGTGTAGCCGTCAGCATCGGCCAGCATGCCGTGCAGCTCGCCCAGGCGCATGCCGTGGGCGTCGACGTCCGGGTGCGATTCCAGTTCTTCCAGCTCGGCCTGGAGTTTACGCAGGCCGACGTCGCCGTCAATGGCGTAATCGAGCGCCGCGCGGTCCAGCGCTGGCGTCTCTTGCGCCACGTATGCCATGCGCCATTTGGCCGGGAAGTCGATCTGGCCCTGGTCCGGGTGCAGCTCGTTACGGAGCATGCCGAACAGGCTCGATTTGCCGGCGCCGTTGGCGCCGATCAGGCCGATCTTGTCGCCCGGGTTGAGGGTCAGGTCGGCATCGACGAGCAGCGGCTTGGTGCCGCGCATCAGGCTGACGTTCTGGATACGGATCATGGTGTCGCTATCTTGTTGTGTGGGCGGCTGTGCCGCCCACGCGGTGATTGTGATGGGTTCCGGTTTTGTGCCGGATGATCTTGCTGGTATCGATCACCGCGTGGTCGGCGTAGCCGACCACCCTACGATCAATGTTGCCAGGGGTATTGTTAGGCGTTTTGCAGCTGTTCGGCCGTCAGCAGGAACACGGCGTCGTCGCCGATGCTCGTGGTCAGCCAGGTCAGGCCCAGGTGGCCGAATGCGGCTTCGGCGTACTCGCGCTCGTTGCCGATTTCCACCACCAGGATGCCTTCCGGCGTCAGGCGCTCGGCGGCGCCGGCGATGATCTTGCGCACCAGGTCCATGCCGTCTTCGCCGCCGGCCAGCGCGATCTGCGGCTCGACCATGTATTCCTGCGGCAGCGTGCGCATCGATTCAGCGTTCACGTACGGCGGATTGGTGATGATCAGGTCGTATTTCTTGAACGGCACGTTTTCGTACAGGTCGGACTCGATCGGGTTCACGCGCCCTTCGAGTTTGTATTCGCGGATATTTGTTTCGGCCACGGCCAGCGCATCCTTCGAGATGTCGATCGCATCGACCACCGCGTTGGCAAACGTATCGGCCATCATGATCGCCAGGCAACCGCTGCCGGTGCACAGTTCGAGCACGTTTTCCACGCCATCCGGGTCCACCAGCCATGGGCTGAATTGCTGCGGAATCAGCTCGGCGATGAACGAGCGCGGCACCAGCACGCGTTCGTCGACATAGAAGCGGTATTCGCCGAGCCACGCTTCTTTGGTGATGTAGGCGGCCGGCACACGCTCGGTCACGCGGCGCTCGATCACGGCCAGCACCTGCAGTACTTCGTCGTCCAGCAGCTTGGCGTCGAGGAACGGCTCCAGGCGGTCGAGCGGCAGCTTCAGGGTGTGCAGGATCAGGTAGGCGGCTTCGTCGAACGCTTCGACGCTGCCGTGGCCGAAGAACAGCTTGGCACCGTTGAAACGGGTGATCGCATAGCGCAGCAGGTCGCGCGGCGTGGAGAATGAGGTGGTGGTCATGGCCTGGATGATGGGTTGTAAGGCTTCAAGCGGCCAGCAGGCGCTGGAGCGTACGGCGATAGATATTCTTCAGGGGATCGATGTAGCGCAGTTCGATGTGCTCGTCGATTTTGTGAATGCTGGCGTTCGGTGGGCCGAATTCTATCACCTGAGGGCAGATGCGGGCGATGAAGCGGCCATCCGAGGTCCCGCCCGAGGTCGATAATTCGGTATGCACGCCCAGTTCGTCGCTGATCGCGGTGCAGACGGCGTCCGACAACGTGCCTTTCTCGGTCAGGAAGGGCAGGCCCGACAAGGTCCAGTCCAGATCGTAGTCCAGGCCATGGCGATCCAGGATCGCATGCACCCGCGCCTGCAGGCCTTCGGCCGTGCTGGCGGTCGAGAAGCGGAAGTTGAAGTCCAGGCTCACGCTGCCCGGGATCACGTTATTGGCGCCGGTGCCGGCGGCGATGTTCGACACTTGCCAGCTGGTGGGCGCGTAGTACTCGTTGCCTTCGTCCCACACTTCCAGCGTCAGCTCGGCCAGTGCCGGCGCGGCCTGGTGGATCGGATTGCGCGCCAGTTGCGGATAGGCGATGTGGCCCTGGACGCCATTGACCGTCAGGTGGCCCGACAGCGAACCGCGGCGGCCATTCTTGATCGTGTCGCCCAGCACGTGGTTCGAGGTCGGCTCGCCCACCAGGCAGTAGTCGGGCGCAACGCCCCGTTCTTCGAGAAGGTCGCAGACGATGGCCGTGCCGTCGACCGCTGGGCCTTCTTCGTCGCTCGTGATCAACAACGCGATCGAGCCGCGGTGGTCAGGATACGCAGCGATGAACTCTTCGCAGGCGACGACCATCGCCGCGATCGACGTCTTCATGTCGGAGGCGCCACGGCCGTACAGCTTGCCGTCGCGCTGCGTCGGCATGAACGGCTCCGAGGTCCACTGGTGCAGCGGGCCGGCCGGCACCACATCGGTATGGCCGGCAAACACGAACAGCGGCGCATTCTCGCCCTTGCGGGCCCACAGATTGGTCACGCCGTTCGAGACGATCGTCTCGCACACGAAGCCCAGCGGCGCCAGCAGTTCGATCAAGCGCTGCTGGCAACCCTTGTCCTGGGGCGTGATCGAGTCGAGCGCGATCAGCTCTTCAGTGAGCAGCAGGGTGCGTGATGGCCTCATGCTGCTGCCCCGAATTTTTCTTCAAATGCCGCCGGCGAAAAACCGGCCGTCACCAGGCCGGCGCCCTGTACCACCGGGCGCTTGATGACCGACGGGTTCTCGAGCATCAGCGCCAGCGCGCTGTCGGCATCGACGATGGCCGCCTTGCGTTCGTCCGGCAAGTTGCGCCAGGTGGTGCCCTTGCGGTTGACCAGCGTAGTCCAGTCGAGGTCTTGCAGCCAGCTCTTCACCAGTTCAGGCGTGAGCCCCTGCTTCTTGAAGTCGTGGAAGGTGAAGTCGATGCCGTGATCCTGCAGCCAGGTGCGGGCTTTCTTGACGGTGTCGCAATTGGGGATGCCGTAGAGGGTAGTCGTCATGGAGGGAAGTAAAAAAGCGGGCAGCAGGGCCGCCCGGGAACATCAGGTATTGAGCGTGAACTCGGTAAACGACGCGCCGCCCTTGGGCTCGCTGGCCTTGTCGTCCAGCTGCTGCTGGACCTGGCTATCGGGTCCGTTGTTGAGCAGCCAGAGCAGGTTGGTGGCCGAGTCGGCGTTGGCCAGGCCTTCGTCCTGCGTCACGTGGCCTTCCTTGATCAGGTGAAACAGGGCGCCTTCGAACGATTGCGAGCCGGCCGACAGGCTCTTGTCCATCGCTTCCTTGATCTGGCTAATTTCGCCCTGTTCGATCAGGTCGGCGATGTAGCGGGTATTGAGCATGACTTCGACCGCCGCTCGGCGCGCACCGCCGGCAGCGGCTTTCACGAGCCGCTGCGACACGATGGCCTTGATGCTCGACGCCAGGTCCTGCAGCAGCGCGTTGCGATTTTCCAGCGGGTAGAAGCTGATGATGCGGTTGAGCGCGTTGTAGCTGTTGTTGGCGTGCAGCGTGGCCAGCACCAGGTGGCCGGATTGCGCATAGGCCAGCGCGGCCTGCATCGTTTCGCGGTCGCGGATTTCGCCGATCAGGATGCAGTCAGGCGCCTGGCGCATCGAGTTCTTCAGCGCGATGCCGAAGTCGTGCGTGTCGCTGCCGATTTCGCGCTGGTTGACGATCGATTTCTTGTTCTTGAAGAGATACTCGATCGGGTCTTCCAGCGTCAGGATATGCCCGGTGCGCAGGTCGTTGCGATGGTCGAGCATCGACGCGATGGTGGTCGACTTGCCCGAGCCTGTAGCGCCCACGATCAGCATCAGGCCGCGCTTTTCCATGATCAGTTCGGCCAGCACGGGCGGCAGACCCAGCTCGGCCAGCGGCGGGATGGTCGCCGGGATGAAGCGGAACACGGCCGAGATCGAGCCGCGCTGGCGGAATGCCGACAGGCGGAACCGGCCCACGTTCGCGACCGACACGCCCATGTTCAATTCATTGTCGCGCTGGAGTTCGTCGATCTGCTCTGGCGTGGCGATCTCGGACAGCAGCGACAGGATGTTCTCGGGTTCGAGGCGATGCTGGTTGATGGGAATGAGCGCACCGTTGATCTTGATGTGCACCGGGGAGTTCACGGCGAAGAACATGTCGGACGCGTTCTTCTCTTTCATCAGCTGAAACAGGCGGTCCATGGCCATCGCATCGTCTCCGTCAATCGGGAAAATTACAAAAGCCGGTCGAACGGGTCGTGATGCAATCCCGTTCGACCGGCTGTTCCTGCTACCTGCGCAATCAGTCGCCGCGCAGCAGGTCGTTGATCGCCGTCTTCGAGCGCGTCTGTGCATCGACGCGCTTGACGATGACGGCGCAGTACAGGCTGTACTTGCCATCGGCGGACGGCAGGCTGCCCGAGACGACGACCGAACCCGACGGCACGCGGCCATACGACACTTCGCCGGTGGCGCGGTCATAGATCTTGGTCGACTGGCCGATGTACACGCCCATCGAGATCACCGAGTTTTCTTCGACGATCACGCCTTCGACGATCTCGGAACGGGCGCCGATGAAGCAGTTGTCTTCGATGATGGTCGGATTGGCCTGCATCGGCTCGAGCACGCCGCCGATGCCGACACCACCCGACAGGTGGACGTTCTTGCCGATCTGCGCGCACGAACCGACCGTGGCCCAGGTATCGACCATCGTGCCTTCGTCGACGTAGGCGCCGATGTTGACGTACGACGGCATCAGGACGACATTCTTGCCGATGAAGCTGCCGCGACGTGCGACTGCCGGTGGCACCACGCGGAAGCCGCCGCGGGCGAAGTCTTCGGGTGTGTAGTCGGCGAACTTGGTCGGGACCTTGTCGTAGAACTGGATGTCGCCCGAGACGACCGGCACGTTGTTCTCGAGGCGGAACGACAGCAGCACGGCTTTTTTGAGCCACTGGTTCACGACCCAGGTGCCGGTGTCCTTCTGCGCGACGCGCAGGCTGCCGTCGTCGAGGCCCGCGAGTACGTGGGCGACTGCGTCACGCAGTTCGGCGCTGGCGCTGTTCGGGCTGATGTCGGCGCGCTGTTCCCAGGCGGTGTCGATGATGTTCTGGAGTTGTTGGGTCATGGTGCTGTTCTTGGTTGGAATGAATTCAAGGGTGCAGAGGCGTCAGGCGAGGCCCTGGCAGAACTGGACGATGCGGTTGGCCGCTTCCAGTCCTTCGTCGACGCTGGCCACCAGGGCCATGCGGATGCGGTCCTGGCCCGGGTTCTGGCCGTGCGCATCGCGCGCCAGGTAGCTGCCCGGAAGGACCGTGACATTATAGTCGGCGTACAGGCGCCGTGCGAAGTCGACATCCGACAGTCCGGTACGGCGCACGTCGGCCCACAGGTAGAAGCCGGCGTCGGGCAGTTCGACGTCCATCACCTGCTTGAGCAGCGGCGTGATCAGATGGAATTTCTCTTTGTACAGCGTGCGGTTGTCCTGCACGTGCTGCTCGTCGTTCCAGGTCGCGATCGACGCCGCCTGCACCGGTGGCGACATCGCGCCGCCGCAGTAGGTGCGATACAGCAGGAAGCGCTTCATCGCCACCGGGTCACCGGCCACGAAGCCCGAGCGCATGCCCGGCACGTTCGAGCGCTTCGACAGGCTCGAGAACACGATCAGGTTGCGGTAGGGCTGCTCGCCGCTGCTGCGGCCCAGCTGGTGCGCTGCTTCCAGCGCGCCCAGCGGGGGCGTGCTGCCCGTATAGATCTCGGAATAGCATTCGTCGGCCGCAATCAAGAAGCCCCAGCGGTCCGACAGCGCGAACAGGTCGCGCCAGTCGTCCAGCGTCAGCGTGGCGCCGGTCGGGTTGCCCGGCGAGCAGACATACATCAGCTGCACGCGCGGCCATACGTCATCTGGCACGCTGGCATAGTCGGGCGCGAAATTGCGGCCCGGCTCGGAGTTGACGAACCACGGCGCGGCGCCGGCCAGGTAGGCCGCGCCCTCGTAGATCTGGTAGAACGGATTCGGGCATACCACCAGTGGATCGGGCTTCGATGCGTCGATCGTGCACTGCGCGATGGCAAACAGCGCCTCGCGCGAGCCGTTCACCGGCAGCACCATCGTGGCCGCATCGAGCGAGGGCAAACCGTAGCGCCGTTCGAGCCAGTTGGCGATGGCCGTACGCAGCGGTTCGCTGCCGATCGTGCTCGGATAACTGGCCAGGCCCGATACCGCATGCATCAGCGCTTTCTCGATGAACGGGGGCGTCGGATGTTTCGGCTCGCCGATGCCAAGACTGATGGGTGCGTAGTCCGGGTTCGGTGTTACGCCGGCAAACAACTGGCGCAGTTTTTCGAACGGGTAGGAATGGAGTTTGTCGAGATGGGGGTTCACGGCGATACCAGTGTGCGCTTTTGGCTAATTTTTCATTATAGCGCCAGGAATCGCCGCCACGGCGCATACACTTAAAGTGATTTGCGGTAACATCTGACGTCAATACCCACCTGTAATGTCCACGCCGAAAGTCGATTTTCCGTGCCGATCAATTACGCGCGCAGCCTGACCGGACACGCCCGCACGCCGGGCGCCAACCGCCACCTGGGCGTGGCGCTGGCCTTTGTTGCCGGCGCCATCAATGCAGGCGGCTTTCTGGCAGTGCGCGAGTACACGTCGCACATGACCGGCATCGTCTCGGGTGCGGCCGACCATCTGGTGCTCGGCCAGACCGACCTGGTGCTCGCGGCGCTGGGCGCCTTGTTCAGCTTCATGCTGGGCGCGGCCAGCACCGCGATTCTCGTCAATCTCGTGCGGCGCCAGGGCCTGCACAGCGGGTTCGCGCTGCCGCTGGTGCTCGAGGCGATCCTGCTGCTGGTGTTCGGCATCCTGGGCGCACGGCTCAATGACATCGATGCGCTGTTCATCCCGCTGACCGTGATGCTGCTGTGTTTCATGATGGGCTTGCAGAACGCCGTCATCACCAAGGTCTCGCACGCCGAAATCCGCACCACCCACATGACCGGCATCGTGACCGACATCGGCATCGAGCTGGGCAAGCTGGCGTACTGGAACCGGGACGGCGGCCTGCGTCAGCCGAAGGTCTCGGCCAACCTGGGCCGCCTGGCCCTGATGGTGGCGCTCCTGGCCGCATTCTGCATCGGCGGCGTGGCGGGTGCGCTGGGCTTCAAGCACCTGGGCTACCTGTCGACGATTCCGCTGGCCGCGTTCCTGTGCGTGCTGGGCATCGTGCCGGTGGTCGACGACACGCTGCGCGTGCTCGGGCGTGGCCGGCGGGCGGAGCACGACGCCTGAACCGGCGGTACAAACAACAAGGCGCAGTCAACGTTAAATAGAGACTAGCTGTGAACTGACGAGCAGCCCAGTGGTCCAACCCCTGTCCCCAGCGTCAGGAGTCGATCATGAAAGCGCCACGTTTCAAGGGCTGGTTCGCAAAATTGCCGTCACTGAACCAGCCCCAGCGCCGGCAAGTGCTCGATGCCCTGCATCCTGCAGCCGGGCTGGCTCAGGTGGTTGCACTCATCACTGAGGTCAGGGCGCCAGGCCGCTGCTGCCCCAGATGTGGCAACGAGCGCTATTACCGGCATGGGTTCGCCAACGATTTGCAGCGCTACCGTTGCTGCGCCTGCGGTCGCACTTTTAACGACCTGACCGGTACGCCACTGGCGCGGCTCAGGCTCAAAGGCAAATGGCTCGCGTATTCGCAGGTG